>Ga0183260_10004894_pt1 | contig 10590 bp, 10 predicted proteins | sample AntDrymUQ4972206_2_FD_129768 | JGI IMG/M metagenome (GOLD analysis project Ga0183260, IMG submission 129768) | Polar desert sand microbial communities from Dry Valleys, Antarctica - metaG UQ497 (22.06) (version 2) (version 2) | ecosystem: Environmental > Terrestrial > Soil > Desert | place...
GCTCCGCCCGCCCGCAATCGATCGGCCCGCTCCTTCGGCCGTGCCCCGGCCGGTCCGGTCGGTGACCACGGCGCCGTCCGGCCACGAGGGAGAGGGCTTCCCGGTCCGCCGCGCCTTCGCCGGCGTCGATCCACGCGACCTGGACCCGTTCCTGCACCTGGACCAGATGGGAGAGGTCGAGTACGCCCCCGGCGAGCCCAAGGGCACGCCGTGGCACCCGCACCGCGGCTTCGAGACCGTCACCTACATGATCGACGGGGAGTTCGCCCACCGCGACTCCCTCGGCGGCGGCGGCCTGATCACCAACGGCGACACGCAGTGGATGACCGCCGGGTCGGGGATCCTGCACATCGAGACCCCGCCCGAGCACCTGGTCGTCAGCGGCGGGCTGTTCCACGGCCTGCAGCTGTGGGTCAACCTGCCGCGGTCGGACAAGCTTGCCGCACCGCGCTACCAGGACATCCGGGGTACTGCCGTCGCGCTGCGCCGCTCACCCGACGGGGGCGCGCTGGTGCGGCTGATCGCAGGAGATCTGGGCTCGGCGCAGGGACCGGGCTCGACGTACACCCCCATCACGGTCGTCCACGCCACCGTGCAGCCTGGCGCCGAGTTGACCCTGCCGTGGCGGCCGGACTTCAACGCCTTGGCCTACGTGCTGTCCGGAGCCGGCAGCGCCGGAACCGAGCGGGCGCCCATCCGGACCGGACAACTCGCGGTCTTCGGCGCCGGGGACGCGCTGACCGTCCAGGCCGCCGACCGTGGGGATTCCCGTACGCCGGAACTGGACGTCTTCCTGCTCGGGGGCCGCCCGATCCGGGAGCCGATCGCGCGCTACGGCCCGTTCGTGATGAACACGAAAGCCGAGATCCTGACCGCTTTCGAGGACTTCCAGGCCGGCCGGTTCGGCCAGCCGGTGGGCTGAGTCACTCCCCAGGGGGCTCGCGCCCCCCGGACCCCCTGCCTCGGGGGGCGCTGCCCCCCGAGTGCCCCCGCCGGGGGCGCTGCCCCCGGATCGCGTCAGCCAGGCCCCTGATGACCCGCTAACCCCATGATCTCCGCGGCGATCGCCGGTGGCGCGTGGAAGTCCCAGGCCCGGAACAGCACTGCATGGGCCACGCCCATCGCCACCCCCTGCAGCGCGGTGATGCCGGTGATCATCATCCGGGCCGGCGGGTGGCCGGGGATGCCGGCCAGGTACTCCGCGTGCGCCTCCAGCGAGGCGATGCCACGCTGCAGCGGCTCACCTGTCACGTCGACGCCGTGCGTCGGGCGGGGGTCACCGCCGACCAGCAGCCAGCGGGTCGACCACGGCTCCAGGCCCTCCTCGACCAGCTCCGGGAAGACCCACCGGTTGCCGGCGTCGCGCAGGGCGTCCATCGCGGCCAACCCGGCCACCCGGTGGTCGGCCTGGTTGAGGCCGGCCACGAACTCCACGTCCCACGATCCGACGACGATGGCCTCGGGCCGGCGGCGGCGGATCTCCCGGGCGATGTCGCGCCGCATGGTCAGCGAATACTCCAGAACCCCGTCGGGATAGCCGAGGAACTCCACCCGCTCGACCCCCACCGCGTTCGATCCCGCGACCTGTTCGCGCTCGCGCAGCGGCGCGGTCTGCTCCGGCGCCCGGGCGTCCATGCCCGCCTCGCCGCGGGTGAGCAGGAGGTAGTCGACCTCGATGCCGCGGGCGGTCCAGGCCGCGACCGCGGAGGACGTGCCGTACTCGACGTCGTCGGGGTGGGCCACGACGCAGAGCACGCGGCCGAACGCGTCGTCCGGGAAGGCCGGGATCGCCGGGGCGGTCATCAGGACGTTTGTACCAGTGCGCACCAGCACATTCCGCCCAATTCGCTCGCGTGTTCGCCCGTCGAGAACTCGCTTCGGCCACCGCACGGGCGTGGCTACTGTCGGCCGGATGGGATACCTCCGCTTTCCGTCCGTCCGTGCCGACCAAGTGGCCTTCGTGGCCGAGGACGACATCTGGCTGGGTGATACCGGGGGCGGGCGCGCGTATCGGCTGACCGCGGACCGCGCACCGGTCGCCCACACCCGGCTCTCCCCGGACGGGACCATGGTCGCCTTCACCAGCCGCCGTGACGGCGCGCCGGAGGCGCACGTGGTGGACACCGCCGGGGGTACGGCGCGGCGGCTGACGCACTGGGGTTCGGACTTCACCCGGGTGCTCGGCTGGACCTCGGACGGGCGAGTCATGGCCGCCACCGCGGCGGGCGAGCCGTTTCGTAGCCGGACCTGGGCGTACGCCGTACCACTCGACGCCGGACCGCCGGAGCGGCTGCCTTACGGCCCGGTCAACGCGATCGCCGGCCCCGGCCCGGATGGCGCTGTGGTCGTCGGAGTTGCCGGCAACCGGCGCGGGGCGGCTTCCTGGAAGCGCTATCGCGGGGGTACGTCGGGCAAGTTCTGGCTAGACCGTGACGGCAGCGGGGAGTTCAAGCCCTTCCTGCCTCAGATCGACGGCCAGCTCGAGGATCCGCACTGGATCGGGCCGCGGCTCGCCTTGGTGTCCGACCACGAGGGCTACGGCAACGTCTACTCCAGCCTGGCCGACGGCAGCGACCTCCGCCGGCACAGCGACCACGGCGACTTCTATGCCCGCGCCGCGCACTCCGACGGCGTACGGCTGGTGTACCAGTGCGCCGGTGAGCTCTGGCTGGTCCCGGAGCTGACGCCCGACGTCGAGCCGGTCAAGCTGGCCATCGACCTGGGTGGGGCCCGGACGTCCCTGGCCCGGCACGCAGTCGAGGCGGGCGAGCACATCGGCTCGGTCGCGCCGGACCGGACCGGGCGGGCCAGTGCCCTGGAGGTCCGGGGCACCGTGCAGTGGGTGGCCCATCGGGACGGGCCGGCCCAGGAGCTGGCCGGCGGCTCCGGCGTACGGCGGCGCCTGCCTCGGGTGCTCGGGCAACCGGCCGGCGACGCTGCCCAGCGGGTGGTCTGGGTGACCGACGCCGAGGGTGATGACGCCCTGGAGGTCGGGCCGGTCGACGGCAGCGCCGCGCCGCGTCGGCTGGCCGCCGGGGAGCTCGGCCGGGTACTGGACCTGGCCGCCGCTCTCGACGGCACGCGCGTCGCGGTCGCGGCCCATGACGGGCGGGTGCTGCTCGTCGACGTGGAGTCCGGCGCGGTCCGCGAGCTGGACCGGGCCACCGAGGGGGACGCCTCGGGCTTGACGTTCTCCCCCGACTCGGCCTGGCTGGCCTGGTCGCACCCCGGTGTGGAGCCGTTACGCCAGATCCGGCTCGCTGCTGTCTCCTCTGGTGAGGTGCTCGAGGCGACGCCGCTGCGGTTCACCGACACCGAGCCGGTGTTCACCCTCGACGGCAAGTTCCTCGCCTTCCTGTCCGTGCGGACGCTGGACCCGGTGTACGACGCGCTGGTCTTCGACATGTCCTTCGTCGCGGGGACGCGGCCGTACCTGCTACCGCTGGGCCGGCTGACGCCCTCGCCGTTCGACCCCAGTCCGCGTGGCCGGGCGATGACCGCGGAGGAGGGGACGCCACCGAAGGACGCCGACGACGCGCCCAAGGTCCCGACGGTGGTGGTGGAGGCGGAGGGGCTGGCCGAGCGGATCGTGCCCGTGCCCGTCCCCAGCGGCGACTATTCAGCGCTCCACCCGGCGCACGGTGGGCTCGTGTGGCTGCAGGACCCGATGCTCGGCGAGCTCGGGGAGGGCTTGGCCCGGCCCGACGACAAGCCGCGCTCGGCGGTGCAGCGCTACGACTTCACCGCGCTGCGGCTGACCACGCTGGACGACAAGGCCGACACCCTCGCGGTCAGCGGCGACGGGAAGTGGCTCGTGATCGGCGACGGCGGCGCGCTGCGTGTCGTACCGGCCGATCGCAAGGTCGCCGACGGCGAGGAAGGCGAGACGGATCGGGTCGAAGTCGACTTGGGCCGGGTCCGGGTCGAGATCGACCCGATGGCCGAGTGGCAGCAGATGTACGCCGAGAACGGGCGGCTGATGCGCGACCACTTCTGGCTGGCCGATATGGGCGGGGTCGACTGGGCCGCGGTCCAGGAGCAGTACCGGCCGGTGCTGGCCCGCATCGCCACCCGCGACGACCTGTCCGAGCTGCTCTGGGAAGTGCAGGGCGAGCTCGGCTCCTCGCATGCCTACGAGAGTCCGCCGGTCCGGCCGGTGGACAAGCGCCGGCGGCTGGGCCTGCTCGGGGCGGACCTAGCCCCGGACGGGGACGGTGTCTGGCGGGTCAGCCGCGTGGTGCCCGGCGAGTCCTCGACGCCGGCGGCCCGCTCACCGTTGTCCGCACCGGGGGTCGGCGTCCAGGCCGGGGACGCGATCGTCGCCGTCGGCGGGCGTGCCGTGGACCCGGTGCCCGGACCGGGTCCGTTGCTCGTGGGAGCGGCCGAGCGGCCGGTCGGGCTGACCGTCGAAGCCGCCGACGGGGAGCGGCGCTCGGTGGTCGTGGTTCCGCTGGCCTCGGAGATGTCGCTGCGCTACCAGGACTGGGTGGCCGGGCGTCGCCGCGCCGTCCACGACCTGACCGACGGGCGGGCGGGCTACCTGCACATCCCGGACATGGTGGCCAGCGGGTGGGCGCAGTTCCACCGGGACCTGCGGGTCGAGCTGGAGCGCGAATGCCTGGTCGTCGACGTACGGGACAACAACGGCGGGCACGTGTCCTCGCTGGTGCTGGAGAAGCTCGCCCGCACGGTGCAGGGCTGGGCCACGATCCGACACTCGTCGCCCGCCGTGTACCCCGAGGGCGCCATCCGCGGGCCGCTCGTGGCGGTGACGAACGAGCACGCCGGTTCCGACGGCGACATCGTGACCGCGATGATCCGCCAGCTCGGCCTCGGCCCGGTGCTCGGGACCCGCACCTGGGGTGGCGTGATCGGCATCGACGGGCGGTACCAGCTGGTCGACGGCACCGACGTGACGCAGCCGCGGTACTCCTTCTGGTTCGACGGTGCCGGTTGGGGTGTGGAGAACTACGGCGTGGACCCGGACGTCGAGGTGCGCTTCCCGCCGCAGGATTGGGCCTCCGGCGCCGACCCGCAGCTGTCGGCGGCGGTCGAGTTGGTGCTCTCCCGGCTGACCGACTCGCCGGCCGCGCAGCCGCCGTCGGTCGAGGATCGGCCGGACCGGGCGGCCCCGCCCCTGCCGTCCCGCCGCTGAGGTGCGGGACATGGCTACCTGGGACGACGTACGCCGGCTCGCGATGGCCCTGCCTGAGACCACCGAGGACGAGCGCACCTGGCGGGTCCGCAAGAAGCTCGTCGCCTGGGAGCGGCCGTTGCGCGCCAAGGACTACGAGGCGCTTGGCGACTCCGCCTGGGCGGGGGAGATCCTGGGGGCGCGGACGGCTGACGAGGGTGCGAAGCAGGCGCTGCTGGCCGACGACCCGGACGTGTACTTCACGACGCCGCACTTCGACGGCTATCCGGCCATCCTGGTCCGGCTGGAGCGGATCGCCGAGGCCGAGCTGGCCGAGTTGCTGGGCGAGGCCTGGCTCGCCCAGGCGCCGAAGCGCTTGGCCAAGACCTACTCGGACTCCCTCGGCGGGCCGCGAGACGGTACGCCGTAAGCCGCGGACGGTCAGGACGGCCAGCGCTGCGGATCCTCATCCACGAAGCCCAACCGACGGTTCATCGCGATCGCGCTGGCGTTGTCCGGATGGCGCATCGTGCGCAGCCAGTGCAGGTCGCGGGACCGGGTGAAGCGCACGGCCAGCAGCTTCATGGCCAGGGACAGTCCCCGGCCGCGGTAGCTGGGCAGCAATCCGGTCCTCTCGCTGAAGGCGAAGTCCCGGGCCGGGTGTAGCGACGTAGTAGCCATCCCTACCCAGCGGCCGCCCTCCAGGGCCAAGACGACACCGCCAGGGTCGAAGCTCGGGGTCTCGATGCGCTCGGCGACGTAGTCCTCGAAGCTGTAGAACGCGCCCCGGCCAGGAATGTCCGCGGAGCACGTCCGGTTCAGCGCCCACAACTCACGGCGGTGTGCGGCGGTGTCGCCGAGTTCGGCCATCGTCGTGAAGGCGATGCCGCCGACCCGGCACGCCTCGAGGTACGGCGCGAACCGGTCCTCGTCGAAGGCGTCGACGTCCAACTGCAGCCGCACCCAGTCCAGATCCATCACATCCGTCCCTCAGCGCGGCTTGCGGACCTCGATCAGGAAGCGCTGGGAGTGGCAGACGAACTCCCCCGCCGCCTCGATGTGCTCGTGCATCCGGACCAGCTCGTCCCGGTAGGCCTCCACGGTGAACCCGGGAACGGTCCACGGCACCTTGCGCAGGAAGTGCACGACCGCGGCGACGTCGTGGAACGCCACCCGCAGGGCGGCTGTCCTCAGGTCGACGACGGCGAGTCCGGCGGCCTCAGCCGCGGCCGCGGCCCGCTGCGGGTTCCGGGCCTGGCCGACCGGCTGCGGTCCCATCAGGGCGTCGGTGAGCTCGCGGTTGGAGCCGGCGCCCACCTGCTGGGACAGGTAACTGCCGCCGGGCTGCAGCACCCGGGCGATCTCGGGCCACAGCGTCACCGTGGGATGCCGACTCACGACCAGGCCGAACGTGGTGGACGCGAACGGCAGGGGCGCGAGGTCGGCGACCTCGACCACGGTCGCGCCGAGGGGCGTGAGGTTGCGGCGGGCCACCTCGACGTTCGGCGGCCAGGACTCGGTCGCGGCAAGTCTGGGCGGCGCCTGCCTGATTCGCGCCAGCACCTCCCCGCCGCCGGTCTGGACATCCAGGGCCGCCGCGGCCTCGGCCATCCGCTGCTCCATCAGCCGCGCGTAGCCCCACGGCGGGCGCTCCTCGCTCGCCCGACCGTCGAACCACGAGAAGTCCCAGCCCTCGAGAGGGACCGCCGCCCCCTCGGCGAGCAACTCGGCGAACGTCGGCCGGCTCACCGAGCCAGGTTCCGGGCCGCGATCAGCCGCTCCAGGGTGCGCTCGGTGTGCGGGTGCGGCAGCACGATCAGGTGGTCCACGCCCAGAACCGCATAGTCCTCCAGCGCGCGGGCCAGCTCGTCGACCGTGCCGCTGATCATCGTGTCCTCGGGGTCCGGCGCCGCGCCGCTTTCCGGGTCGTGGACGTGTACGCCGACGGTGACGGTCAGCGTGGCCGGGTCGCGCCCTTCGGCGTCCAGCGCCCGGCGCAGGCCGGTCAGGGTGGCGCGCAGATGGTCGTCCGGTACGCCGTACCAGGCGATGTTCCAGGCGTCGGCGTACTGCGCCGTGAGCCGCAGCATCCGCGGCCGGAGAGCCGCGACCAGGACCGGGATCCGCCGCGTCGGCGCGGGCAGCAGCTCGGCGGCCTGCACGTCATGGTGCCGGCCCGCGTACGTGACCTGCTCACCACGCAGCAGGCCCGTGACGATGGGCAGCACCTCGGCAAAGCGGTCCACCCGGTGCTGCAGGGAGATGCCCATGGCGGCGAACTCCGGGGCGTGCCAGCCCGCGCCCAGACCGAGGATCAGCCGGCCGCCACTCACCTCGTCGGCGGTGGCGGCCATCTTGGCCAGCAGCACCGGGTTGCGGAAGGGGCTGCACATGACGAGCGCGCCGACCTGGACCCGATCGGTCACCGCGGCCACGGCGGACAGCGTCGTCCAGCCCTCGAGCATCCCGGTGCGGCGACCGTCCGACTCGTGGAAGAGGTGGTCGAAGACCCACACCGAGTCCAGCCCGCCCTGCTCCGCGCTCAGCGCGAAATCGCGCACCCTCGCCCAGTTGGCCGGTACCCCATCGCTGTCGTCGGCGGGGAGGATCGCGCCGATCTGCATCCGCAGACCCTGACACACGACCGCGGGAGCCTCAGTACCAGTTGTTGGCGCGCTTGAAGCTCCACGCCGAGCACGGCGTGCCGTACCGGTCGTCGATGTAACCCAGGCCCCACACGATCTGGGTCTCCGGGTTGGTCTGCCAGTCCGGCGCGACGGTGGCCATCTTGCTGCCGGGCAGCGACTGGGGAATCCCGTAGGCGCCGGAGGACGGGTTCTCCGCCGTCGTCTTCCAGTTCGACTCCGACACGATCAGCTGGTCGAAGCAGTCGAACTGCTCTGCGCTCCAGCCGTACTCCAAGGTCAGGAACCGCCCGAGTTCCCGGTTCTGCTCCGGCGTACCGCCGGCGGGGCGCGCCTGCTCCACGGCTGCGACCCGGGCCGCCTTCGCCGCCGCCTGCTGGCGCTGCTGCTCGCGCTCGAGTTCCAGCCGGGTCACGTCGGCCGAGGCCTCCGCCTCCACCGCGAGGTCGCTGCGCCCGGCGTCCCGGTTGGCTCGCTCGTCGACCCCGCGCAGTGGAAGCGGCCCGGCGAACTCGGCGATCACGGGGCTGACCGGCTCCGTAGCGGAGGGCGGGCTCAGCGTGCCTGCACAGAGGCCCACCATGAGTACGCCGCTCAAGCCGGCGGCGAGCACGGGCTTGCCCCGCTCGCGAAGTGTGATGGTCGGTGCCAGGCGGGTGGTCCACGAAGGGCGCGCAGCGCGATGTCGGCCAGCCAAGATTCAGCAACTCCTGTGCGGGTAACGGCTCGCCGCACAGGCGACCCACTGATCAAAGACCAGTCGAAGCTACCCGAGACTGCGACGCAGCCGCGACCGGCTGCGGCCGGGGGAGGCGAAGGTCACGCTCCGCTAGAGGAGATCGAGGAGCACCTTGCCGGGCGTTCCCTGCTGTACGGCGTCGTGCGCGGCCGCCACCTCCTCCAGCGGGAACCGGGTCACCGGCAGGGTGGGCAGGTGCGCCGCCGCGGCACCGACCCCAGCCGCGGGCGCCGCCAGATCGAACGTCGGACAGGCCGTAGATCAGCACGAAGCGGAGCGTCGCGTTGGCCACCATCAGCCGGCGGACCGGCAGGTCGGCCAGCGCGTCGTCGGCGTACGTCGCGATGGTCCCGAGCGGCGCCAGGACGGCCAGGTCCAGCTCCAGGTTGGCGCCCAGGGCCAACTCGACGATCCGGTCGACGCCACCGGGAGCCCCGGCGCGGACCTGCTCCACGGCGTCGGCGTCCAGGTAGTTCACGACCGCGTGCGCGCCGGCCGCGGTGGCCAACGCGGCCTTGTCCGGACCGCTGACCGTCGCGATCACCCGCGCGCCACCTCTGCGGGCCAGCGCGACCGTGACGTTGCCGACCGCCCCGGCTCCGCCCGCGACGAGCACTGCGCGGTCGGCGATCACCCGCGTCGTAGGACACCTCGTCGGGCAGGGCCACGGCCTGGCCCGACGGCAGCACCGTGTACTGCGCGGCGCTGCCGTAGCGACGGCCCGGCCGGGCGGCGAACCAGACCCACACCCGCTGGCCCAGCCGCGAGGGATCGACACCGTCACCAACGGCTTCGACATCGCCCGCGCCGTCCTGCCCGGGGATCTGGAACTCGTCGGGCTCGGTGGTGGTACGCCGCTTCCAGTCGGTCGGGTTGACACCCGCGACCCGCAGCCGGACCCGGACCTCCCCCGGCCCCGGCTCCGGGGTGTCCACCTCCTCGACGGCGAGCACGTCGGAGCCGCCGGCGGTGCGGTAGAGCGCAGCGCGCATCAGAGCAGGTTGATCGGGTACGCCTCGAACGAGGTCGCGAGCTTCACGCCGATCCGGGAGCCAGCCATCCGGGCGAAGCCCTCCAGCATCTCCTCCACCTGTCCGGTGTCCTCCCCGAACGCGGCCAGGTAGGCCTCGTGCGCCTTCAAACTGGCGATCCCGGCCTCGAAGAAGCCGTCGATGTCCACTGCATGCGTGGCCTCCGGCGAGCCGCTGGCCAGCACCATCCGCACCTTGTTCCACGGTTCGAGGCCCTCGTCGAGCAGGTCCCGGAACACCCAGCGGTTGCCGGCGTCACGGGCGGCGTCGACGACGGCCCGGCCGGTGACGATGTGGTCGGCCATGTTCAACATGCCGGGACCGAAGCTGTCCCGCTGGTTGACGGTGACCACGATGTCCGGGCGGTGCCGGCGGATCGCGGCGGCAATGCCGCGCCGCAACGGCAGTCCGTACTCCAGCACGCCGTCGGGGAAACCGAGGAACTCCACGGTGTCCACCCCGACCGCAGCGCAGGCCGCGCGCTGCTCGGCCTCACGCAGGGGCTTGGCCTGCTCCGGGTCGAGGCTGTCGATGCCGGCCTCGCCGCTGGTGACCAGGGCGTAGGCGACGTGCTTGCCCTGCGACACCCACCGGGCGACGGCCGCCGCGGCGCCGTACTCCATGTCGTCGGGGTGCGCGGGGATGCACAGGACACGCTCGAAGTCCTCGGCCAGGACCTCCAGCGGCGTGAGTGGTTCGCTCATGCGGTGGAGTCTGCCCCTTCCCTGCACCCGGCGTCAGCGGTCCTCGGCGCCTGGATCGGTCCGCGGCTCGGTCCCTTCGGCGGGTGGGTGGTGTCCGTCGCGCCGCGGGGGTACGACGCCTACGCCCGCGTCCTGCACCCGATCGGCCAGCACACCTGGGGCGAGGTCTGCGCGGCGACCGGGGCTACACCGCACGCCCTGATGCAGTAATGACCGGGGATCCTGGCCCGATGGCCGGGTGGGAGGGCCACCACTGGTCGGCGCCATCGGGCTGGGGCTCCCGCACCGGGATTACGCCGTGTTTACCGGCCCCTCTCGGCGGTGCCGGCGCTGGGCC
>Ga0183260_10004895_pt1 | contig 10589 bp, 8 predicted proteins | sample AntDrymUQ4972206_2_FD_129768 | JGI IMG/M metagenome (GOLD analysis project Ga0183260, IMG submission 129768) | Polar desert sand microbial communities from Dry Valleys, Antarctica - metaG UQ497 (22.06) (version 2) (version 2) | ecosystem: Environmental > Terrestrial > Soil > Desert | place...
CCCCCGGCGAAGGACCCCGCACCCCCGGCGAAGACCCCGGCACCCTCGGCGCTAGTTCCCCCCGCACCCCCGGCGAAGGACCCGGCACCCTCTGCGTTAGTTCCCTCCGCGTCAGCCCCCCTGTCGTTCACGACCGTCCTGACCCCCTCGGCGCTGGTGCACGATGCCGTCTCGAAGCGGTTCATCATCGCGGACCGGACGGCGCGGCGCATCGCGGTGATCGATGGAACGACCGGGCAGGTCGCGACGCTGGTCGGAGCGCAGGGCGACCTCGGAGAGATTGGCGGCATCACCATTGACCCCGGCCGAGGGGATCTCTGGGTCGTCTCGTGCGGCGAGTCCGGCGCGCAGCTGCACCGTATCCAGCTGATCTCTGGACGCGTGTTGAAGAGCGTCGCACTCTCGGGCCTGAAGGGGCGGGCGGTGGCGCTTGCGTTCATTCGCGGGGTGGGGCTGGTGCTCGCCGACGACAGCGGCAGGATCCTGCGTGTCGGTCCGACTGGACGCGGTGAACAACTCGCGCTCCTCGAATATGTTCCCCGTGCACTCGCGGCTGATGCGCGCGGACGTCTCTACGTAACCGCCGGCGGGCCGCGCGTTGCCAGGTTCACCGTCGGTCAGTCCATTCGCCGGACCGACTTCGTGGAACTCGACTCCGACGCGCCTGCCGACGCTCCCTTCACCGTCGCCGACGGCCGGCTGTTCTTCATCGTCCCGGTGGACGGCAAGTACGAGATCCGCAGCTATCCGATCCGCTAGGGCGCCGCGTTTGAATCCGGGCCTTATAATCCTCCGCATGAAGTCACCGATCGTGGCGGCGACGGTTCTGGCCCTGTCGGTTGTTGTGCCGGCGCAGAACAAGCCTCGTGCGCGCGACCTCGGCGTTCCATTCGACGGCACTCCCGGTCCAATCAACGCGATCACCGACGTCCGCGGTGTTGAAGTGGGCGTCGCCACGATCATTCGCGGTGAAGGGGCGCTGAAGGCTGGTGCGGGACCGGTCCGGACGGGTGTGACGGTGATCCTGCCGCGCGGAAAGGATTCGTCGGATCCGGTGTTCGCGGCATGGTTCGCGCAAAACGGCAACGGCGAGATGACCGGTACGACATGGATCGATGAGGGCGGCTTCATGGAAGGGCCGGTCTTCATCACCAACACCCACAGCGTCGGGGTGGTTCGTGACGCGGCAATCGCGTGGTCGGTGAAGGGCGGCAAGATGTTCCAGCCGTGGTCGCTGCCGGTCGTGGCCGAAACCTGGGACGGATCACTCAACGATATCAACGGCTTTCACGTGAAGCCGGAGCACGTGATGCAGGCGATCGAGAGCGCAGCGGCGGGACGGGTTCCCGAGGGCAACGTCGGCGGCGGCACCGGGATGATCTGTTACGAGTTCAAGTGCGGCACCGGCACCGCATCGCGGAAGCTGCCACCGCAGCAGGGCGGCTATACCGTCGGTGTGCTCGTGCAGGCGAATCACGGACGCCGCGGCGAGTTGCGGATCGCCGGCGCCCCGGTCGGGCAGGACATGCCCGTCCCTGCGGCACCGCGCGGCGGTGCGCTGCCGCCGTCCACGCAGGAGCAGGGTTCCATCATCATCGTGGTTGGGACCGATGCGCCGCTGCTGCCGCATCAACTCGAGCGAGTCGCACGTCGCGCCACCATGGGCCTCGCCCGCACCGGCGCGACGTCAGGCAACGGGTCGGGCGACATCTTCCTCGCCTTCTCGACGGCGAATGACGGAGTCGCCGCCGCGCCTCGCGAGATCCACGTGAACATGCTCGCCAACAGCCGCATCAGCGCACTCTTCAGCGCCACCGTCGAAGCGACTGAAGAAGCGATCGTCAACGCCCTGATCGCGGCCGAAACGATGACCGGGATCGATGGCCGCAAGGTGGACGCGATCCCGCACCAGCGGGTCCGAGAGCTGTTGAAGAAATACGGTCGCTAAGGCTGAGGAAGGCTCTTCCAAGCTTCAACTTCCAAGCTTCAACTTCCAACTTCCAACTTCCAACCTCCAACTACCAAATTTGGAGTTTGGAAGTTGGAAGTTGGAAGTTGTTTTTCTACGGTCGCAGGACGAGTGCGGGATCAACGCGCGAGGCCCGGCGGGCTGGTACCCAGCCGGCAAGGGCACCCACCAGTCCGAGGATGGCTGCGGCCGCGGCGAACGTCAGTGGATCCTTCGGCTGCAGCCCGTAAAGCATCCCGCTGATGAACTTCGCGGCGGCGGCGCCCGCCAGGATCCCGAGCCCGATGCCGAGCGCAATCCCGAGACCCACCAGCATCGCAACGCGGCGGAGGACGAGCCGAACGACTCCGCCTGGTCCCGCACCGAGCGCGATGCGGATCCCGAGTTCCGTCCGGCGGCGTCCCACCACGCAGGACGTCACGCCATAGAGCCCGAGCCCGGCCAGCAGCAACGCCAGGCCACCGAAGAATCCGGAGAGCAGTGCAACGACTCGCTCCTGGATGAGCGACGCGTTCACCTGCTCGGCCAGCGGACGGAAGGTGATACCGACATCACTGCTGACGCCGCCGAGTGCCGCGGCGAGTGGCTTGATCAGCAGCGCCGACGAACCGCCTGCGGCGCGCACACTCAGGCTGATCGAGGACGGCGGCTCAGGATTCTGCGCGACCGGCAGATACATCGTCGGAGGCACGGCCTGGCGCACTGAACGGTAAACAGCGTCCTGCACATATCCAACGACCTCGTGCGTTGAGCCCTCGCGTCCAGGAAACGGCGGCTGACGGACGCTCTTGCCAAGCGGATTCTCGCCATTAAAAAACTTCTTCGCGAACGCTTCGTTGACGATGACCACGTCCGGCGCGCCGCGACGATCGTGCGCGGAGAAGTCGCGGCCGGCAATCACGCGCGTGCCCAGCGTCTTGAAGAAGTCGGGCGACACGAGATTAACGTACCGACGCGCTCGCGTTCCGGCAGCGCCGGACCGCCAGGAATCTCCACGAGAAACTGCCAGGTGCTTCCGGCTACCGGGGTAACGGCCGAAGCCGACACCGAGGCCACTCCCGGGACCGTGGCAGCGGCCTCGCGCAGCCGCTCATAGAAGGCAGGACGCTCGGCCGGTGCCATCGGCACCCGCTGAGCGTTCACCGTCGCAATCAGCACCGGACCCTGCTCGAGTCCAAGCTCCAGTGTCGCGAGGGAGGCGAACGTTCGCATGAAGAGACCTGCTGTCACCACGAGGATCAACGACAGCGCGACCTGCACGACGACGAGGATGTTGTCGAGGCTGAAGCGACGCTCGGTGGAGTTGCCGCGGCCCTGCTCCTTCAGTGCCTCGTTGGGACGGACACGTGAGGCCCGCAACGTTGGTGCGATGCCGAACAGCAGCGCCGTCAATACCGAGACGAGCGTCGTGAATGCGAGCACGCGCCAGTCGGGGCCGAGGTCGAGGAACACCGTGCTCGTGGACGTCGAGAGCTGCCGCACCAGCAGCTGACTGCCCCAGGCTGCGAAGAGCAGGCCGACCGCGGCGCCGCAGAGTGACAGGAGCAGGCTTTCCGTCAGCAGTTGTCGTATCAGTCGCCCCCGTGACGCGCCAGGAGCGAGTCGCACGCTGATCTCGTGACGTCGCGCCGTCGCCCGCGCCAGCAACAGGTTCGCGATATTTGCGCACGCGATCAGCAGCACCAGCGCGACCACCACCATGATGGCTGTCAATGGCGTCTGGTAGCGGGTCCGCAGACCGGACGTTCCTGCCGCCGCCTCGGTCAACGTGAACGGCTCGCTGAAATATTCCTTCTGATCCTCCGGACGCCAGTCGGGCGGGATCGTCGCCTCGCGGATCACCGGCTGCACGCCGCGCAGCGCCGTGGTGCTCGTCTCGAGGCTCTGACCGGCTTTACGCCGGACCACGACGCTGAGCCACCACGTCGAGCGCCGGTCGAGCGTGCTCTCTTTGCCACGAGCAGCGGCTCGGTGCCGATGGGAATCGCGATGTCGAAGGATCGTCCGACCTCGGGACCGAAGAACTCCGGCGCGGTCACGCCAACGATCGTGAAGGGGACGCGAGCGACGGTCAGCGAGCGGCCGATAACGTCCGCCGCACCGGCGAATCGCCGCTGCCAGAAGTTGTAGCTGATGACCGCCACCGGCCCTGCCGCCCCGCCGCCACGACGGTCATCATCCAGGGTGAAGGTGGGCCGAGGAGGGGCGACGTTCCAAGGACGTCGAAGAAGCTGCCGCTGGTCATCAGCCCGTCCACGAGATCCGATGGTCCGCTGGCGGCGAGGTTGAACCGGCTGGTGGACCACGCCGCGATACCGTCCACGAGCTCGCCATGCCTCCGCATTTGTTCCCACAGCGGATTGGTGAAGGACCCCGGCTCCCCATTGAGTCCGACCACCGCCAGTTGCTGCGGCGCCTTCACCGGCAGTGTGCGGAGGACGAGACTATCGAGGATGGAGAAGATGGCAGTGTTCGCGCCGATCCCGAGAGCCAGGGAAAGCACCGCCACCGCGGTAACGACCGGGCTGGCTTTCAGGGCACGGAACGCGTCGCGGACGTCTTGCATGCCCCTTCGACCTGGGCTGGCTCGCATCGGTTGGTCGGATGAGGCGCGCGTTTCAGCGGACGAGACGCACGAATTCGAGGATCGCCATCCTATTGGATAGCCCTTATGGCGGCAGTTGATGCAGAATTTGAGAGTTTGAGATTTCGAAAGGATGCGTTCGTGCAGCTCGAAGGGGTCTATTCCGTTCTTCCGACACCGTTCGCTTCGTCTGGGGAGGTCGATGAGACCAGTCTCCAGCGAGTCATCGATCTGTTCATCGAGGCCGGGGTCAACGGGGTCACTGCCCTGGGAGTGACGGGGGAAGTCGCCCGTTTGACCGAGGAGGAGCGCCGTCGCGTTCTCGACGTCGTTGTCTCACACGTCAACGGCCGGATTGGCGTGGTCGCTGGCACGACCGCCGAAGGCACGCGCACCTGCATCGGCTACAGCCGGCACGCGCGTGAGGCGGGTGCGACAGCCGTGATGGTGAGCCCGCCGCGGCTGCCGAAGCTCAACTCCGAGACGGTGGTGCGTCACTTCACGGCGCTGGCCGAGGCGGTGGACATCGAGATCGTGGTCCAGGACTATCCGCCGATGTCCGGCTTTGCCATGGAGCCTTCGCTGCTCGCCCGCATCGCGAACGAGATTCCGCGCGCGCGGACGATCAAGCTCGAGGATCCGCCGACCCCGTTCAAAACCTCGAGGATCCTCGAAGCCTGCGGTGATACCCCGGTCAGGATCTTCGGCGGCCTTGGCGGTGTCTTCCTGATCGAAGAACTGCTCGCCGGTGCGACCGGCGCGATGACCGGGTTTGCCTACCCCGAGATGCTGGTCAAGATCGTGTCGCTCTTCCGCGCCGGCAAGATCGACGAAGCGGCGGACGTTTTCTATCGCGCGGTGCCGCTGATGCGGTTCGAGTTCCAGGAGGGGATCGGCATGGCGATCCGCAAGGAAGTCCTGCATCGCCGCGGCGCGCTGGCAAGTGCGGCGACGCGGGCCCCGGCCGCGGTTCTGGATACCGCGACCCGTGAGGCACTTGACCGGGTCATCAAGTACACCGAATCGCTGGGTTTGATGAGCGCACCTGTTTCATAGACCACTGTGCAGCCCGACATGACAACCGGGCGCGAACCGACCTTCTCGGTCGGCGAAAGGACTCATGGATCTCGGACTGAAGGGAAAAGTCGCGCTGGTCGCCGGCGCCAGCAAGGGCCTGGGCTTCGCGGTCGCACACGCGCTGGCTGCTGACGGTGCACTCGTGTCGATCTCATCGCGCGATGAGGCGTCGATTGCCGATGCCGCAAAGCGAATCGAAGCCGCCACTGGCTCGAAGGTGGTGTCGATGGCGGTGGACGTTCGCGACAAGACGGCGATCGATCGCTGGGTCGCCCGGACCGCGAGCCAGTTCGGCGGGATCGATGCGTTGATGACGAATTCCGGCGGGCCGCCGGCTGGCGCTGCGGTGGGCTTCGACGATCAAGCGTGGCAGGACGCCGCGGAGCTGCTGCTCTTCAGCACGATTCGCATGATCCGCGCTGCCGTGCCGCACATGGAAAAGCGAGGGGCCGGCGCCATCCTCGTCTCCACCTCATCGTCGGTCAAGGAACCGATTCAGAATCTCGGGCTCTCGACGGTGTTGCGCGCGTCGGTGTCGGCGCTCGCCAAGACGCTGGCGATCGAGCTGGCCGGGAAGAAGATCCGCGTCAACCAGATCATCCCCGGGAGAATCGATACCGATCGGGTGCGTCAGCTGGACGAGATCAACGCGAAGAAGCAAGGGGTTACCCCGGACGAGGCGAAGGCCAAGGCGATGGGCGCCATCCCGCTCGGACGATATGGGCAGGCCGATGAGTTCGGACGCGTCGGTGCGTTCCTGCTCTCGGATGCCGCGTCATACATGACCGGTGCAACCGTGCAGGTCGACGGCGGCCAGATTCGGAGTGTTCTCTAGTGTCGGTGATGCGAAAAGCGTTGCTGGCCGGCTCGACCAACGCGTGGTTGCGCGAGCGGGCGACCAAGGCGGCTTTTGTGCGGCGCGCCGTCTCCGCTTTCATGCCCGGTGAAACCGTCGACGATGGATTGCGGGCGGCGAAGGAGCAGCAGGCGCTCGGTATCAACACGATCCTGACCCGCCTCGGCGAGAACATCACGCGCGTCGAAGAGGCGGAGGAAGTGACGCAGCACTACCTGCAGGTGCTCGACAAGGTCGCGGCCGCGGGGCTCGATGCGCAGATCTCCGTCAAGCCGACGCAACTTGGGCTGGACCAGGATCCGGCGTTGTGCCGCCGGAATCTCGATCGCTTGCTGGCCCGCACCGAGCAGCGCAACAACCTGCTGTGGATCGACATGGAGGGATCGCCGTATGTCGCTCCAACCCTGGAGGTCTATCGCTACGGCCGCGCCCGGTCGAACCGGATCGGCATCGCGATCCAGGCCTATTTGTTCCGCACGCAGAAGGACGTCGAGTCGCTGATTCCGATCGGCGGATTGATCCGCATCGTGAAGGGCGCCTACCTCGAGCCGCCGGACATTGCGCATCCGAAGAAGTCGGACGTCGACGAAAACTTCTTCAAGTTGTGCGTCCGCCTGCTGCAGCCGGATGCGATCGCCGCCGGCTGCCTGCTGCACATCGCGACCCACGACATGGCGCTCGTCGAGCGCCTGAACGCCTGGATCAAGGCGAACAACGTGCCGTCATCCGCCTATGAGTTCGCGATGCTCTACGGCATCCAGCGCGGGCAACAGGTGCGGATGGCGAAAGAGGGGAAGCGCCTGCGCGTCCTCATCAGCTACGGCGACTACTGGTTCCCCTGGTACATGCGCCGCCTGGCGGAACGTCCCGCGAACGTGTGGTTCGTCGTGAAGAACATCTTCGGCTAGCGCGTCGCACGTCGCGCGTCGCACGTCAGAAGGAGAACCCGGACGAGAAGTGGAGCCGGGTTCCGCCCTGTCCGTTCAGGCCGTGTGCGACATCAAGATTCAGTTTCACGACTGACGCGATCAGGAACAGGCCAGCGCCGGCGCTGCGCCGCCAGCCGAGGTCGTCGTTGAGTTCGCCGTCAACACGCAGCTTGTTGACGGCGTCGTAGAACACCGTGGCGCCAAGCTTGGCGCCGGAGATCACTGACGTGATCGGGACCCGTAGCTCGGCGGACGTGACCAGGAACCGCGTGCCGTTGAGTGCACCGGTTCGGAAGCCGCGGAGCGTATCGCTGCCGCCAACCAGGTAGCGCTCGTGTGGCGGTAGTGGTCCGTCGGCATTCAGGTAGAGTGCCCGTCCGGCGAGCACCGGCTGTCTGATCAATCGAAGATAGCCGCGCCCGTCCAGGGTGTAGCGGTTCGTCGCGTCCGCGCCGTCGCGGTGCAGCGCGTTCCAGCTACCGCCAACGTAGATGGCATTGGCGGGGAAGTTGGGATTCCCGCGGGTGTCGAGCGCTGCATCGGCGCCGACCGTCCACTGCTGCTGCGTCTCGAAGTCGCCGAAGTCCACCGCGGCGCGCGTCGTTTCAACACCGGTGAACAGAAAGCGTCCGAAGCTGCGTTCGGCGCGAGCCTTCAGCTCGGTCCGTCGATCGGTTGTCGAGTCATCGTCATCGTCCTCGAGCACGAACCCGGGGTTTTCGTGCTGTCTGAGCGTGGCGCTGCCGAGGATCCTGGTGAGTGGACCGCGTTTGAACGCGCGTTCGGCTTCGAGCGCGATGCGGCGCGTGCCGCCCCATGACATCGGAACTGAGAGGCGCTCACCGGCGCCGAGCAGGTTGACCGTGCTGAAGCGTGCTCCGTAGGTGAGGCCGTAGCCGTCCGTGTAGTTGAGGATCGGCAGGAACATGACGCGGCTCGTGATCCGCTTCATGATCGGCCGCTCGATTTCGCCGGACGCGGTCGCCCCGACCGCCGTTTTCTCGTGGACGACCAGGACAATGGCGACGTCGCTGACGTCGGTGAGCGACCGATAGCGCTTGCGGATGTCGATCGTCGAGAAGTGTCCGCTGTCCTGCAACCGGCGCTTGATCGCGTCCAGCGTCGTCTCGTCCACGGCCGCGCCCACCGCGATGCCAGCGATCCTCAGCACCTCGGCGTCCGGCACGGCGGCGTTCCCGTGGATCCTGATCTCGCGGACCACCTCCTGAAAAACGTCGAACTCCGCCCCCCCGCGCAAAATGGGGTCAGGCCCCATCTTTTCGTAGGGAGACGTAAGTTCTTCATTTACTTCAATTGCGGGGACGGAGGGTCCGCGGTCCGAGCGCTGATTTTCAGAGCCGTGCAAATTGGGGTCAGGCCCCATTTCGAGCTTCGGGATTCGGATCTTCGACTTGACGTCGGCCTGGCGGTACTGGCTGAAGCCGCGGTTGTAGCCAGCCTCGAAGGACCCGTTGGCGAGGGTGACGGCAGCCGAGATCTCCATTCCCTTCGGCAACCACACGCCTGCGAAGGGCTGGAACATCGTCATCGACGCGCGCATGCTGTCGACCCGGACCAACCAGGCGGCCGGCAGGAAGTCAAGCCACACGTTGTCGAAGGTGTACTTGACGATCTGGTGGTTGGTTGGATCGACCCACAGCGTGACAAGCGCGGTCTTGTTCATCTTCCGCGAGATCTCGTCCTCTTCCTTCTGCCCGCGATCCTTCCTGCGCTCCTCGGGTGTGTCGTTGTCCTTGAACATGTTGGTCGGGTAGTACTCGATCTTGAGGACCTGCTGCCCCTCGAGCTGTTCCCGCCCAGCCAGGTAGTAGTTGCCCGGCTCGAACTTGAAGTCCATGAAGTACGCCTCGGATACGAACCGGGGCTCGGTGGGGACCACGTTGGTGGAGATCCCGTCGCCGCTGACGGTGACTTCCTTCGTCTCCTTCTCGCCCTTGGCCTTGCGCTCCTGCCTCGCCTTCTCGCGGCGGACCCAGCGGTCCTCGTACTCGACGCGCCCCGATTCCGGCACCGGCACGCCATCGAACTTCAACGGGCTGCGGACGTGCATGCCGTCGCGGACGAACCAGGTGTATTCGCGGTTGGTGCGGTGCAGCGGGTAACGGCCGGGCCCGAGGATGTGGAAGGTCTCACGCTCATCGAGGATGTAGTCGTTCAGGACCTTCTTGTTGACGTCTCGCCGCGCCAGCACGCGCTCCATGAACTGATCCAGCTCGTTCGAGGCAGCCTTCTCGGTCTGGGACTGCGACTGAGCGCAAACGGGCGGTACAAGGATGAGGAGCGCAAGGGCAAGCGCACTCGCGAGACGCGATGGAAAGGACACGTGACCTCCGGGGGTCGTGCAGGCTGGCGCTATTACTTACGGTTGCGGTGACCGAAGGTTCCGCGGAACCGATGATCCTCTTTCGCGCACTTTATTTCCAGATGACCGGGAACAGCCGGCCAGCCGTCGCCGGGTCGAGCGTGCCGCCAAGGACGGCGACGGCCCGGGCGAGAACCGGATCGCGCCCGGCCGCGAGATCGGCTCCCGTCGGCACGACGAGTTCGTCGGGCGCCACGCCCACGTGTTCGAGGCTGTTGCCGTCCTTCATGATCAGATCGGCGGTCGTGACGCTGACTTCGAACGGGATGAACCCCTCGACACCCTCGAGCGCGCCCCCCATGGTCAGGCTCTGCATGACGGATCCCGCGGAACGGTCGCCGATCACGATCCCGCGCTTCTCGATCTGCATCATCCGCGCGAGAACCTCCGCGGCCGATGAGGAGCCCGCATCGACGAGGAGCACGACCTTGCCCGTGAACGGATTCTTGCGCTTCTTGGTGGCGATCGGCTTCATGTTGCGGCGGCCCTTCAGATCGGCGATCCGCACGTCCTCCTCGAAGAAGCGGGCGGCGATGGCCTCGAGCGTCTTCACATAGCCACCGGGATTACCGCGCATGTCGAGGACGAGCGATTTCGCACCCTTGGTCACCGCGTCGAACACGGCGTCAGCGTCGCGGGGCTCGAACGAGAAGCTCGCCAGCTTCCAGAGGGCGATGTCGTCCAGCATCACGGCCCGGTTGATTCGTTCCGTGGTCTGCCGGTACTCGTCGCCGAGCCCGCCGTCCTCCATGTCGAGGTGGAGCTGGATGACACGCTCGCCCATCGTCACC
>Ga0183260_10004896_pt1 | contig 10588 bp, 7 predicted proteins | sample AntDrymUQ4972206_2_FD_129768 | JGI IMG/M metagenome (GOLD analysis project Ga0183260, IMG submission 129768) | Polar desert sand microbial communities from Dry Valleys, Antarctica - metaG UQ497 (22.06) (version 2) (version 2) | ecosystem: Environmental > Terrestrial > Soil > Desert | place...
CGTGTTACTCACCCGTTCGCGGCTCTGCCCCGGGGCAAGCCCCGGTTCGTCGCTCCACTTGCATGTGTTAAGCACGCCGCCAGCGTTCGTCCTGAGCCAGGATCAAACTCTCCGTGAAGAACTTCATACACGTAGAGCTGTCGGTACATCACACGAGGGGCTGCTCGTACACATGGAGCAAGCCCGGATGCATCGACGGGGTACTGCTGTACTTCTCGTTTCTGGCTGCCACACGGCCCGAAGGCCGGCGGCAGGTCGAACCTGGACGCACACTTCGATCAGCGCCGCTTGGAGGCGGCACCAGTCTCGGTGCGCATGCTGTCGAGTTTTCAAAGACCGCTGCGCCTCTGCCTCGGAGGGGATTCCTCCTCAAGGCTCCCGGGCAGCCATCCGGCTCCCGAGCGGGCAGCAGAGTCTAGCGCATCCCCCCGGCGTGTCCAACCTCCGGAGTGCGCACCGTCGTCCGCAGCGGAGCGGGACTCTATCACTCGCCGAGGGCGCGCGGAGCCCCCGTCTCAGGCCACGCGCAGGCGGCGGAACTGGCGCTTGCCGAGCTGCAGGACGCGGCCGTCCAGCTCGCCGGCCGCGACGTCCAGCACGCCGTCGCGCAGGGGCTCCCCGTCGAGCCGCACCGCGCCCTGGGAGAGCATGCGGCGCGCTTCGGAGCGCGAGCCGCCGAACAGCGAGGCGATCAGCTCCGGCAGGTGGACGCTCCCGTTGGCCGGCGTCACCACCGCCTCCTCGATCTCGGAGGGCAGCTCGCGCGAGACGAAGACCCGGTCGAAGGCCGCTTCGGCCTCAGCGGCGGCGTTCTCGCCGTGATAACGCGTGACGAGCGCGCGCGCGAGGGCGCGCTTGGCGTCGCGCTCGGAGACGCCCGCCGGCGGCGCGGCGCCCAGCAGCAGCGAGTACCACTGCCCCAGCGCCGAGTCGGGCAGGCTGAGCGTCTTGCCGTACATGTCGGCCGCCGACTCGGTGATGCCGATGTGGTTGCCGAGCGACTTGGACATCTTCTGCGCCCCGTCCGTGCCGACCAGGATCGGCACCGTGAGGATCGCCTGCTGCGGCTGCCCGTAGGCCGCCTGCACCGCTCGGCCCATCAGCAGGTTGAACGTCTGATCGGTGCCGCCGAGCTCCACGTCGGCGCGCACTGCCACGGAGTCGAAGCCCTGCAGCACGGGGTACAGCAGCTCCAGCATCGAGATCGGCTCGCGCGCCGCCCAGCGCTTGGAGAAGTCGTCGCGCTCGAGGATCTGCGCCACGGTGACGGTGCGGACGAGCTTGAAGAGGCCCTCCATCGTCATGTCGAGCCACTCGGAGTTGAAGCGCACCTCCAGCCGCTCGTCGGAGCGCAGCACCTTCCCGGCCTGCTCCACGTACGTGCGCGCGTGCGCGTCGATCTCCTCGGCGGACAGCACCGGGCGGGTGGCCGAGCGCCCGCTCGGATCCCCGACGCGCGCGGTGTAGTCGCCGATGATCAGCACGACGGTGTGGCCGGCGTCCTGGAACTCGCGCAGCTTCTGCAAGACGACGGTGTGGCCGAGGTGCAGGTCGGAGGCCGTCGGGTCGAGCCCCAGCTTGACGCGCAGCGGCCGGCCCGCGGCCAGGCGCTCCTCGAGGCCTCCCCGCGGCAGGGACTCGGCGGCGTTGCGCGCGAGGTGCGCCGCCGTCCGGGCGGCCTCGGGGGCCGGTGGCTCCATCTGCGCCAATGCTAGTCTCTGCGCCCTCGCGGGCCCGGTCCGCCCGTTTCACCCGCCCGCCGCGCAAGACGACCGCAGCGCGCCGGAGACGGCCTTCGAGCGAACGCTCGAGGCGGGTCCCCACCCTCTCATGAGCGAATCCGAGCGCACTCCAGATCCGGCTGCCCTCCAGGAGGGCGACGGAGGCGGCGACGGCCGCCCCGCCGGCGCCACGATCCTGCACCTGCCCACGCGCGCCCTGCGCCGCCGCCGCGGCGGCGGAGGCGACGACGGGCCGCCGCGCCGGCACGTCCGCATCCGCAAGCTGCGCGTGCTCGCCCTGCTGGCCGGCCTCGGCACGCTGGCAGCGGTCTCGACCGTGTTCGGGATGATGATGGCCGTCGCCTCCGACCTGCCGCAGATGGAGGACCCGCTGCGCGGCAACTCGGTGATCTACGACACCAACGGCAAGGAGATCGGCCTCCTGACCGGCAACCAGCGCCAGCTGTTCGTCTCCGAGGCGCAGATCGCGCCCGTGATGAAGCACGCGATCATCTCGATCGAGGACCGGCGCTTCTACACCAACGAGGGCTACGACCTGCGCGGCATCGGCCGCGCCCTGTGGCAGGACGTCGTCAGCCAGAGCGTCGTGCAGGGCGGCTCGACGATCACCCAGCAGTTCGTCAAGAACGCGCTCGCCGCGCAGGACGAGCGCACCGTGTTCGTGAAGCTCCGCGAGGCCGCGCTCGCCTACCACCTCACGCGCAAGTGGTCCAAGGAGCGGATCCTGCGCAACTACCTCAACTCGATCTACTTCGGCGCCGGCGCCTACGGCATCGAGTCGGCCGCCCGCACCTACTTCGGCAACGACCACCCGGGCTGCGAGAGCGACAAGGAGCGCCCCTGCGCGGCGCAGCTCGAGCCCGACGAGGCCGCGCTGCTGGCCGGGCTGGTGGCCTCCCCGAGCGGCTACGACCCGATCGCGCACCCGAAGGCGGCGCGCCTGCGCCGCGACGTGGTGCTGCTGCGGATGCTCGAGCAGAGCTTCATCAGCCGCCTCCAGTACGACGAGGCGCGCACGGAGGGGCTGCCCACGCGGGCCGACATCCAGCCGCCGCGCGAGGACACGGAGTACCCGTACTTCACCTCCTGGGTCAAGCAGCAGGTCGTGGACAAGCTCGGCGGCGGGCAGGCCGGGGCGCGCCGCGCGTTCACCGGCGGGCTGGCCGTGCAGACGACGCTGGACTCGAAGATGCAGGACGCCGCCACCGCCGCGATCGGCAACTGGCTCCCCTTCGCGTCCGGCCCGCGGGCCTCGCTGGTGGCGCTCGACAACGAGACCGGCGCGGTGCGCGCGATGGTCGGCGGCGACGATTACGCGTCGTCGCCGTTCAACCTCGCCACGCAGGGCCAGCGCCAGCCCGGCTCCTCCTTCAAGCCGTTCGTGCTCGCGGAGGCGCTGCGCAAGGGGATCTCGCCCGGCGCCACCTTCAGCTCCAACAAGAAGGTCTTCACGCTCAAGGGCGGCGAGAAGTTCGAGGTCAACAACTACAACGACGCCTACGCGGGCGTGACCACGCTCGCCAACGCGACGACGAACTCCGACAACTCCGTCTATGCGGAGCTGGGCCTCCAGCTGGGTCCCGACAAGGTCGCGCGGATGGCGCGGCGCCTCGGCGTGCGGACGCCGGTCTCGCGCAACGCCGCCAACGCGCTCGGCGGGCTGAAGCAGGGCGTCACGCCGCTCGACATGGCGCACGCCTACGAGACGTTCGCCCAGGGCGGCAAGCTCACGTTCGGCACCATGAGCCCGGGCGAGCCCGAGAACCGCCGCGTCACGCCGGTTCCCGGCCCCGTCGGCGTCGAGGCGATCGGCCGCGGCGTCAAGGACGACTTCACGCCGATCGAGCTGGGCGGCGAGAAGCTGGAGAACCGCGTGCGCACGCGCCAGGTGATCGAGCCCGAGGTCGCCGGCACCGTCGAGTCGATCCTGCAGACCGTCGTGAAGTCCGGCACCGCGACCCGCGCCTTCGTGCCGGGCGTGACGGTGGCCGGCAAGACCGGCACCACCGAGGGCTACGGCGACGCCTGGTTCGTGGGCTGGACGAAGGAGTACACGGTGGCGGTCTGGGTCGGCTATCCCGACCGCTTCCAGCCGATGGAGACCGAGTTCCAGGGCGATCCGGTGGCCGGCGGCACGTATCCGGCCGGCATTTTCAAGACCTTCCTGGAGTCGCTGGTCGGTCTGAAGCTCGTCAAGAAGGACACCCCGGAGACGGCGCCCGCAGTGCCGCCGGCCGTGGGCGCCCCGGTGACCGAGGCGCCGGCCACGGGCGACACCGGCGGCGAGGCGATCGAGGGCGGCGGCGCGCCGCCCGCCGCCTCGCAGGAGCAGGCGGCTCCGGCCCCAGAGCAGCCCGCCGACCCGGAACCGGTGCCGGCGCCCGAGCAGGCGCCCGAGGCTCCTGCCGCTCCCCCGCCGGAGACGGGCGGCGCCGAGCCCGGCGGCGGCGAAGCCGCGCCGGAGGGATAGGCCTCCCGCTCAACGCGTCCGTAGCACCCGCAGCGCCGGCGGGCGCGGGCGGGAGACGCTGCGCGCGCCGGGCGCGCAGAAACGCCAGGGCAGCTCCGCCGCCTTCGTGATGCCGATCCGCGGGCCCGCCACCGGCTCGATCTCCTCCCAGCCGGGGGCGGCGGGCTCGATCCGGATCGGCCCCGCGGCGAGGTCCGAGCCGTTGAACTCGAGCTCGATGTCCAGGGCCTGGGTGAGCTTGCCCGGGCCGGAGCACAGGTCCTCGAGGCGCTCCAGCCCGCGCCGGGCGCGCATGGCGTCCACCCCCTCGAGCGGCTCCAGCGCCCGGATCAGCACCGCCGCGCCGACGCCCTCCGGCTCGCAGACCGCGTTCAGCAGCGCGTGGATGCCGTAGGAGCGGTAGACGTAGGCGAGGCCGGGCGGGCCGAAGAGGATGTGCGTGCGCGGCGTGAGGCCGACGTGGGCGTGGCAGGCGGCCTCGGCCTGGTGGTAGGCCTCGGTCTCGACGATCACCCCCGCGCTGTCGCCGTGGCGGACGACGCAGCCCAGCAGGTCGCGCGCCACGTCGAGCACCGGGCGGGCGTAGAAGGTCGCGCCGAGGGACAGGTCGGGCGAGCGTGCTCCCGCGTCGCGGCTCGCCTCCGGCGCCGTCACAGGGGCTGGCCGTCGAGCTCGGCGCGCGCGTGGGCGAGCTGCTCGCGCACGCGGTCCAGCGCCGTGCCGCCCTCGGAGACCTTCGACTCGAGCCACGAGCGCTGGGAGAGGACGGCGTAGAACTCGTCGTCGAGCTTGTCCGAGTGGCGCGCGAGGTCCTCGGGCGTGAGCTCGGACAGGCTGCGGCCGGAGCTCACCGCCTCGCGCACCAGGCCGGCCACGATGCCGTGCGACTGCCGGAACGGCACGCCGCGGCGCACGAGCAGGTCGGCGACGTCGGTGGCGGCGATCATCTCGTCCGAGGCCGCCGCCCGCAGCGCCTCCCGCTTGAAGGTGATGGTCTCGAGCATCCCGTGCGCCGCCTGCAGGCAGAGGTCGAGCGTGTCGACCGCGTCGAAGAGGTGCTCCTTGTCCTCCTGGAGGTCCTTGTTGTACGTGAGCGGCAGGCCGTGCAGCACGCCGTGCAGCGCCGCCAGGTGCGCGACCACGCGCGGCGCCTTGGCCCGCAGCAGCTCGGCCGCGTCCGGGTTCTTCTTCTGGGGCATGATCGAGGAGCCCGACGCCCACGCGTCGGCGACCTCGCAGAAGCCGAACTCCTCGCTGGACCACAGCACGATCTCCGCTCCCAGCCGCGAGAGGTGCGTCGCGCAGGTGGCGGCCGCGGAGAGGAAGTCGAGCACGAAGTCGCGGTTGGATACCGCGTCGATCGAGTTCGGCACGACGGAGGCGAAGCCCAGCTCGCCGGCCAGCAGCGAGCGGTCGGTCTCGAAGTTCACGCCCGCCAGCGCGCCCGCGCCGAGCGGCAGGTCGGTCGTGGCGCCGAGCACGAACTCGAAGCGCCGCGCGTCGCGCCGGAACATCCAGAAGTAGGCCAGCAGGTGGTGGGAGAGGTAGACGGGCTGGGCGCGCTGGAGGTGCGTGTAGCCCGGCATCGGCCAGTCCAGGTGGGCACCGGCGAGCTGGACGAGCACGCTCTGCACGTGCTGGATGCGCTCGAGCGTGGTGAGCGCGTGCGCGCGCGTGAACATGGCCATGTCGGTGGCCACCTGGTCGTTGCGCGAGCGGGCGGTGTGCAGCCGGCCGCCGACCGGTCCCGCGATCTCCGTCAGCCGGCGCTCGATCGCCATGTGGATGTCCTCGTCGGCGGGCTCGAACGGGAACTCGCCCTCCTCGAGCTCCCGCTCCACGCGCTCCAGCCCGGCCAGCAGGGCGTCGCGGTCCGCGGCCGAGACGATCCCGGCGGCGGCGAGCATCTTCGCGTGCGCGCGCGACTGCTCGACGTCGTAGGGCCCCAGCCGCCAGTCGTAGCCGATCGATGCGTTGAGCTGCTGGAAGACCTTGTCCGGCGGCTGCGAGAAGCGCGACATCGCCCGGCATGATGACTGACGAGCGGGGGCTGCGTTCGACGTCGGCCGAGTAGCCTGCCGCGGCATGCCGACGATCGTCACGCTGCCCGGCGACGGGATCGGGCCGGAGGTGCTGGACGCCTCGCTAGGCGTGCTCGACGCGGTCGCGGGCGACCTGTCCTACGAGGAGCACGTCTTCGGCGGCGCGAGCATCGACGCCCACGGCACGGCGCTGACCGACGAGGTGCTCGCGGCCTGCCGCGGCGCCGACGCGGTGCTGCTGGCCGCCGTCGGCGGGCCGAGGTGGGACAGCACCGATCCCGGCGCGCCGCGCCCCGAGGCGGGGCTGCTCGGCCTACGCAAGGGCCTCGGGCTCTACGCCAACCTGCGCCCCGTCCGCCCGCTGCCGGCGCTCTACGACGCCAGCCCGCTGCGGCGCGAGATCATCGAGCGCACGGACCTGCTCGTCGTGCGCGAGCTGACCGGCGGGATCTACTTCGGCGACAAGGGCCGTGCCGACGGCCGCGCGTACGACGTCTGCGAGTACAGCGTCGAGGAGATCGAGCGGATCGCCCGCCGCGCCTTCAGGGCCGCGCGCTCGCGGGTGACGAGCGTCGACAAGGCCAACGTGCTCGAGACGTCGCGGCTGTGGCGCGAGGTCGTGACGCGCGTGCACTCGCGGGAGTTCCCAAACGTCGAGCTCGAGCACCTGCTGGTCGACAACGCCGCGATGCAGCTCGTCTCCGCGCCGCGCCACTTCGACGTGATCCTCACGGAGAACATGTTCGGCGACATCCTCAGCGACGAGGCGGCGATGCTCACCGGCTCGATCGGGATGCTCCCCAGCGCCAGCCTCGGCGAGGACGGCGCGCCGGGGGTGTTCGAGCCCGTGCACGGCTCCGCGCCCGACATCGCGGGCCGCGGCGTGGCCAACCCGCTGGCGATGATCCTCTCCGCGGCGCTGATGCTCCGGCACGGACTCGCGCGTGAGGCGGAGGCGGCTGCCGTAGAATCCGCCGTCGACCGGGCCCTGGCCGGTGGGTTGCGTACCACCGACCTGGGCGGCACCGCGACCACCGCCGAGGCGACCGAGGCGGTCCTGAAGGAGCTGACGTGAACCAAGCTGAGTTCATCTGGATGAACGGGGAGCTCGTCGCGTTCGAGGACGCCAAGGTTCACGTGCTCACGCACGCGCTGCACTACGGCACCGGCGTGTTCGAGGGCGTCCGCGCGTACGAGACGCCGGACGGCAACTCAGCGGTCTTCCGCCACGACGACCACCTGGACCGGCTGTTCCGCTCGGCCTCGCTCTATTACATGGACATCCCGTACTCCAAGGAGGAGCTGCGGGCCGCCACGCACGAGACGATCACGCGCAACGGGATGAAGTCGTGCTACATCCGGCCGCTCGTCTACCGCGGCGCCGGCCCGATGGGGCTGTTCCCGCTCGACTGCCCGGTCGAGGTGTCGATCGCGGTGTGGGAGTGGGGCTCCTACCTCGGCGACGACGGCAAGCAGAACGGCGTGCGCGGCAAGGTCTCCTCGTGGCGGCGGATCGGCCCCGACTCGCTGATCCCCGCCGCCAAGGCCACGGGCCAGTACCTCAACTCCGTGCTGGCCAAGATCGAGGCCGACAAGGCCGGCTACGAGGAGGGCATCCTGCTCGATCAGCGCGGCATGGTCTGCGAGGGCACGGGCGAGAACCTGTTCGTGGTCGCCGGCGGCACGATCGCCACGCCCGGCTTCACCGCGTCGATCCTCGGCGGCATCAACCGCCTGTCCGCGATCGAGATCGCGCGCGACCTCGGCTACGAGGTGGTCGAGCGCGACATCGCGCGCGGCGAGCTCTACCTGGCCGACGAGGTCTTCATGACCGGCACGGCGGCCGAGCTCACCCCGCTGCGCGAGATCGACGACCACCCGATCGGCGACGGGAACCCCGGGCCGATCACGCGCGAGGTCCAGAACGTCTTCGAGGACGCGCTGCACGGGCGCTCGGAGCGCTACGCCCACTGGCTGGACGTTCTGCCCGCGCCCGCACCCGCCCCGTGAGCCGGATCCAGATCTACGACACCACCCTCCGCGACGGGATGCAGGGGGAGGGGATGTCGCTGTCCGCGGAGGAGAAGGTGCGCGTCGCGCACCTGCTCGACGACCTCGGCATCGGCTTCATCGAGGCCGGCTTCCCGGCGTCCAACCCGAAGGAGGAGGAGCTCTTCGAGCACCTCGCCGGCGAGCGCCTGCGCGCCGACGTGTGCGCGTTCGGGATGACGCGCCGGCGCGACCTGCGGGCCTCCGAGGACCCAGGGCTGCGGCTGCTGGCCGACTGCTTCGCGCCCGTCTGCACGCTCGTGGGCAAGACGTGGTCGCTGCACCTGGAGAAGGTCGTGCGCGTCGATCCCGAGGAGAACCTGAGGATGATCGCCGACTCGGTGGCCTTCCTGGCCGCAGAGGGCAAGCGGGTCGTCTACGACGCCGAGCACTTCTTCGACGCGTGGCGCACCGACCCGGCCTACGCGCTGCGCTGCGTCCGCGCCGCGGCCGAGGCGGGGGCGGAGAACGTCACGCTGTGCGACACCAACGGTGCCGCGCTACCGCACGAGGTCGCCGCGGCGGTGCGCGAGGTGGTCGCCGCCGGGCTGCCGGTCGGGATCCACTGCCACAACGACGCGGAGTGCGGCGTGGCCAACTCGCTCGCGGCCGTGGCCGAGGGCGCCGTGCTGGTGCAGGGCACCCTGAACGGCTACGGCGAGCGCTGCGGCAACGCCAACCTCACCTCGATCGTCCCGAACCTCCAGCTCAAGCTCGGCCACGACTGCCTGCCGGCGCTCGAGGGGCTGACTGAGGCCTCGCACCTCGCCGCCGAGCTGCTCAACCTCGTGCCGGACGCCAACGCCCCCTACGTGGGCAAGAACGCCTTCGCGCACAAGGGCGGCATGCACGTGGCCGGCGTGGCCGCCGACCCGGCGACCTTCGAGCACATCGACCCGGCGGCCGTCGGCAACGCGCGCGAGGTGCTCGTCTCCGAATTGTCGGGCAAGGGCACGCTGATCAGCCACGCCGGCGGCTCGCTGGACGGGGCGGCCGCCGCGCGGGTGGTGGAGCGCGTGAAGGCGCTCGAGCACCGCGGCTTCCAGTTCGAGGCCGCCGACGGGTCGCTCGACCTGCTGATCCGGCGCGAGACGGGCGAGTACGCGCCGCTGTTCCGGCTCGAGTCGTGGCGCGTGATCGCCGAGAAGCGCGAGGACGGCCGCGTCATGACCGAGGCGACGATCAAGATCTGGGTCGAAGGCGAGCGCTTCGTGCGCACCGCCGAGGGCAACGGGCCCGTCCACGCGCTCGACCAGGCGCTGCGCGCCGCCATCTCGGAGACCTATCCCCACCTCGCCGACATCAAGCTCGTCAACTACAAGGTGCGCATCCTCGACGAGGCGAAGGCGGCCGCCGCGGTCACCCGCGTGCTGCTCGACGCCTCCGACGGGACGGACACCTGGGGCGCGATCGGGGTGCACGAGAACGTGATCGAGGCCAGCTGGGACGCGCTCGTCGACTCGCTGGAGGCCGGCATGCTGCCGAGCCGCTCCGGCCACCGGCGCGGCGAGCGGTCGCCGGCGGCATGAGCGGCCTCCTCGCGCGGGAGCCGGCGCCGCCCACCCGAGCGGCGGCGGCATGAGCGCGCCGGCCACCCCGGAGGTCGTCCCGCTCGCCCAGCCCGTGCTCGGCGAGGCCGAGGAGGCGGCGGTGATCGAGGTGCTGCGCTCCGGCCAGCTCTCGCTCGGGCCGCGCGTGCCCGCCTTCGAGGCCGCCTTCGCGGCGCGCCTCGGCGTCACGCACGCGAGCGCGGTCTCTTCTGGAACGGCCGCGCTGCACCTCGGGCTGCGCGCCGTCGGCGTCGAGGCGGGCGACGAGGTCGTGACGTCGCCGTTCTCCTTCGTGGCCTCGGCGAACGTGATCCTCTACGAGGGCGCGACACCGGTGTTCGCCGACATCGACCCGCGCACGCTGAACCTCGACCCGGCGGCCGCCGCCGCGGCGATCACCGGCCGCACGCGGGCGCTGCTGCCGGTGCACATCTTCGGCCATCCCGCCGACATCGCGGCGCTGGAGGCCCACGGCCTGGCGATCGTCGAGGACGCGTGCGAGGCGCTCGGCGCCCGCCACTCCGACGGCACGCCGGTCGGCGGCCGCGGCCACCCGGCGGCGTTCGGCTTCTACGCCAACAAGCAGCTCACGACCGGCGAGGGCGGGATGCTCACGCTGGGCAGCGCCGAGCACAAGGCGCGCGTGGACTCCGAGCGCAACCAGGGCCGCGCGCCCGACATGGGCTGGCTCGACCACGACCGGCTCGGCTTCAACTACCGCCTCACCGACCTCCA
>Ga0183260_10004897_pt1 | contig 10586 bp, 13 predicted proteins | sample AntDrymUQ4972206_2_FD_129768 | JGI IMG/M metagenome (GOLD analysis project Ga0183260, IMG submission 129768) | Polar desert sand microbial communities from Dry Valleys, Antarctica - metaG UQ497 (22.06) (version 2) (version 2) | ecosystem: Environmental > Terrestrial > Soil > Desert | place...
GCCGCTAGAAAAATAAATGTAATTACTATCCACATCGTTGCACCGGCGGATGCGCGATATTGCAAGAAAGAAACGATAGCGATTATGGCTGAAATCAAAGCCAAAACTGCATACAGCATAAAAATTACCTCCGTTTTTATTAAAAAGGTTAGAAATTCCAAAACTTAGGTCGGCTGTTATAAAACCTTTCGTTTTAGAAACAACCGATTCTCTCTGAAAGCACCGACAAATTTTGAACTGCTCATTTTGGAATGCAGATTATAGTAACTCTATTTCCTATAAAAAGGCAAGGTATTTATTCGGCTATCGGCAAGTTTGCTATGACATTTTCGCTTTTTTTGTTGAAAAATAAATTTTAAGCGGCGGTTTCAAACAAAGCTAAAATCTGTTTGCCTTCGCTTGAACGCGGGTCAATCGTGCGAATATGCTTACGACCTTGCATTTCCCAAATCGCCGTTACAGTTCCTTCTTTTTCAACCGCGTGATAGGAAACATCTTCCGTGTTTTCGGTGTTTTCAATAGTTTCGGCGGGCGTTTCAACCGTTTCATCTGCCGCCGTTACAGTTCCGTTTTCTGACATCTAATTAAAAAAATCTCCTTGTTGTTTTATTCAATAAATTGATAATAAAAATGAATTTTGACACACGCTCTAAACTAAAGCAAGCACTAAATGATGAGGCAGTAAAAACAAAAATTGATGATTGTTATTTTCTTTTCGCTTTTAATTTGAATAAACTAGCGTTAAGAGGTCTGTAATAAAATTTGAAAAATATAAAAAACTTTCTCCTACTGCTTGGTTTTAGTATTTTATTTTCCGCTTGTGAAGCTAGTGAAGTTGAAAAAGTTCAAGAAGTATCAAACCAGGCTTCGGCAAACGCGAATAAACAAATCGAAAATTTACAAACGCCGAAACTCCCAAATTTACAAAGCGAGATTTTGGACGAAAAAAATAAAACCACCGATTCTTTGATTGGAAAATTCGATTTCAAAAATTACGTTTATCCGTTGCCGCGTGGTTGGCAAGACGTTGGCGGCAAAGAAGCCGTGCTGGAAAACGGTGTGCGGCGAATATCGGAGGACCGAATCGGTTTGTCTTACGCGGCAACAAAATTCGGCGACGTAACCGGCGACGGCGAAGATGAAGCGTTTGTTATTTTGAAAATCGAAACCGCCGGTTCAGCAATTCCGCAACTCGTCTATATCTTTACGATGAAAAGCGAAGAGCCGCACCTGATTTGGTATTTTCGCACAGGCGACCGCGCCGCCGGCGGCTTAAAGGATTTACGCAGCAGCGACGGGGAACTTATCGTTGAACTTTTTGGACAAGACCGCTATATTTTGGGCGAAGTCGAAACATCTAAAATTACGGGCGATGAACAACAACTTTGCTGTCCGACTTTTTTTACACGCACTCGCTACAAATTCAACGGCAACAATTTTCAATTGCAAGGCAAACGCGAAACCTTTTCTATCGAAGATAAATTCGCGTCGGCGGTTAATAATAAAAATGATGTTTTAATCGAAGAGCAAAAAAAAGTAAAAAGTAAAAAGTAAAAAGTTAAGAGTATGGAAAATATCGAGGTGGACATTTTGGCAGTTTTCGCGCATCCCGACGATATGGAGTTGACTGTCGGCGGAACGCTTTTGAAAATGAAATCGCTCGGCTATAAAACGGGCGCGTTAGACATCACGGGCGGCGAAATGGGAACACGCGGAACACCCGAAGGACGCGCCGCAGAAGCGGAAAGTGCGGCGCAGATTTTGAAATTGGATGTCCGCGAAAATCTCGGACTTGCCGACGGTCATGTTTTTGTAACCGACGCGGAACGCACAAAACTCGTCCGCGCTTTGCGTCGCTTGAAACCGAAAATTATCTTGACGCATCAGATTGACGACCCGCATCCCGACCATAATCATATTGCCCAGCTCGTGCGCGAATCGGCGCGGCTGGCGAGTATGCGAAAATACGGCGGCGATTTTGGACAGGAAAGAATCAATGTTCCGACAGTAGCGCACAACACTTTTTCGCGCCGCGTCGTGCCTTCGTTTATTGTTGACATTTCCGAGTTTCTCGAAGAAAAAATGGAAGCGATTCGCGCTCATCGTTCACAATTTTATAACCCGAACTCAAAGGAACTCGAAACTCGTCTGACCGACAGAGGCTTTTTAGACGAACTCGAAAACCGTTCGAGATATTTTGGCTCATTGATTGGTGTCAAAGCCGGGGAGCCGTTTTTTGTCCGCGAAGCCTTAAATGTCGCCGACCCGGTAAAATTGCTCACAAGACCGATGAATCTTTATTCGTAAAAAATTAGTTGGAGTTTTTTTTTGCAAAATAGTTTAGAGTTTAGAGTGTAAAGTTTAGAGTTGTCGCGCCCAAACTATAATCTATAAATTATAAACTCTAAACTATCGAGGCAGAAAAGTCTTGTTATCCAAACTACTGCAAATGATATATTCAGACAAACATTTAGCACAAAAACTCGAACGCACCGAAGCGCGAAGCAACGCGGCTTTTGTCGAAACCCGCGCCAAAATTTCCCCCGAAAGCGGCGCACAATGGATTGAAGTCGGCGGCGTATATGCGATGTTTGACGGCATCGAATCGCCTTTGACACAAACTTTCGGACTTGGCGTTTTTGGCGAAATTACCGCTGCCGAACTCGAAAAACTAGAAGCGTTTTTCAAAGAGCGTAACGCGCCCGTTTTCCACGAAGTCAGCCCGTTGGCAGATACTTTGTTGTTGTCTTTATTAAATGAGCGCGGCTATCAACCGATTGAACTGACGAGCGTGATGTTTCGCCCGCTTGAGTCTGAAATTAATCTCGGTTTCGCCTTAAATTCAAAAATCGAAACCCGAATTATCGAACCGGGCGAAGAAAAACTTTGGGCGCAAACTTCGGCAAACGGCTGGGCGACGGAGATGGAAGGACTCGCCGAATTTATGTTTAACTTCGGACAAATCAGCGCGAAATGCGCGGGCGGATTTCCGTTTCTCGCCGAACTCGAGAGCCAGCCCGTTTCGACCGGAATGTTGTTTATTTATGATGATGTCGCCTTACTCGCCGGCGCAAGCACCGTTCCCGAAGGACGCAAACAAGGCGCACAACTCGCTTTGCTCGACGCACGTCTTCGCTGCGCCGCCGAACACGGCTGCACAATTGCCATAATGGGCGCGTCGCCCGGCAGCCAATCACAACGAAACGCCGAAAAAAACGGTTTCCGCATCGCTTATACGCGCACCAAATGGCAACTGAAAAACTGAATTGCGAATCAGGAGCTAAAAGAAATAAAACCGAATTTCTATTCAACCGTTACCGATTTTGCCAAATTGTGTGGTTGGTAAATTTTTGCGAAATTAACTTTTCCATTCAAAATCAGGAATTTCCGCATTGATTAAAATATTACGAAGTGTTCCAAGCGGCAAAGGTTGATTTCCGTGCAAATGAACGATAGCTTGTCTGCTTGAAACTGGGTTGCGCCATTTTCGATGACTGCCTTTTTGTGAAATAAGTTCAAAGCCATATCTGGAAAGCAATTTCTCGACTTCTTTGGCTGTCAGACGAAGAATTTTTTCGCCCATTAAACAAAAACCTCTCTTGTAAAGGCTGTCGGATTGAGCGGCAAAACATCCGGTTGCAGATAAAGTTCGATTGCTTCACGAATATTTGCTAATGCTTCTTCTTCTGTTTCACCTGCACTCGCACAGCCGGGAAGTTCGGGACACCAAACCGCCCAACTGTTTGTTTTTTCGTCAAATTCTAAAACTACACGCCATTTCATTTCGTCATTCTATTCTACCGTAACTGATTTTGCCAAATTGCGCGGTTGGTCAACGTCGCAGCCGAGACGGACGGCGATGTAATAAGCCAGCAATTGCAGCGGCACAATTGACAGAATTGGCGCGAGCAGGTCGGAAACCGTCGGGATTTCGACGACGAAATCGGAAACGCTCGAACTCATTTTGTCGCCTTCCGAGAGAATTGAAAAAACGATGCCGTCGCGTGCCTTGACTTCGACGATGTTGGAATGCGTTTTTTCATAGCGCAGTTCGGAATTTTCGTTGCCTTCTTCGCGGGTGTTGATAAAGACGACGGGAAGTTTTTCGTCAATCAGCGCGTTTGGACCGTGTTTCATTTCGCCCGCCGGATAGCCTTCGGCGTGAATATAGGAAATTTCCTTGAGTTTCAACGCGCCTTCGAGAGCGACGGGAAAGTTGATGCCGCGCCCCAAATAGAGAAAGTCACGGGCGCGGAAAAATTCCTTCGACATTTCCTCAATCGTGTCGGCATAGCTTAAAACTTCCTCGATTTTTTGCGGCAACTCAATCAATTCCTGCGCGTGTTTGATGACTTGCGCTTCGTTCAATGTGCCGCGCATCTCGCCCAGATAAAGCGCGAAGATATAAAGCGCGATAATCTGCGACGTAAAGGCTTTGGTCGAAGCGACGCTGATTTCCGGTCCGGCGTGCGTTTGAATCGTGCCGTCGGCTTCGCGTGTAATCATCGAACCCTGCACGTTGCAGATTGCCAAAACTTTACAGCCGTTTGCCCGCGCTTGGCGCATCGCGGCAATCGTGTCGGCGGTTTCGCCGGATTGAGAAATAACGATAATCAAATCGCTCTCGTCCAAAACCGGATTGCGATAGCGAAATTCCGAAGCGTAGTCAACCTCGACGGGAACACGCGCCAATTCTTCAATCAGATATTTGGCGGCGATGCCGGCGTGCCAACTCGTGCCGCAGGCGGCGATTTTTATTGAGCGCACGGCGCGAAAATCGTCTTCGGAAATATCCATCTGGTCGAGATAAACTTTGCCCGTGTCGAGCGACACGCGCCCGCGCACAGTATCGCGCACCGAACGCGGTTGTTCGTAGATTTCTTTGAGCAGAAAATGCTTAAAGCCGCCTTTTTCCGCCGCAATCGCGTCCCAAGTTATGCGCTGTTGTTTTGGTTCAACGGCGTTTCCGTCATAATCCGTAACGCGCACCGAGTCTTTGGTCAGCACGGCAATTTCCTTTTCGCCGAGATAAAAAACATCGCGCGTATGCTGCAAAATTGCGGGAATGTCCGACGCGACAAAAAATTCGCCGTCGCCCAAACCGATGACTACGGGCGGACCTTCGCGGACGGCGATAATTTTGTCGGGTTCGTCCGCCGAGATAATCGAAAGAGCGAAAATACCGCGCAATTCCTGCACGGTTTTTCGCACCGCCGATTCAAACTCTAAGCCTTCTTTCTGATGTTCTTCAATCAGATGCGCGACGATTTCCGTATCGGTTTCGGTTTTGAATTCGTGTCCTTTTTCGCGCAGCATCTCTTTTAACTGCAAATAATTTTCGATGATGCCGTTATGGACGACGACGATTCTGCCCGTGCAATCACGATGCGGATGCGCGTTTTCTTCGGTCGGTCGCCCGTGCGTCGCCCAGCGCGTATGCCCGATGCCGTAAGTTCCGTCAAGCGGTTTTAAGCGAATTACTTCTTCGAGATTACGAAGTTTGCCTTCGGCGCGGCGCAACGATAATTCGCAGTTTTCATCAACCACGGCAATTCCCGCCGAATCATAACCGCGATATTCCAATTTCCGTAACCCGTCAATAATCAGCGGCACGACTTGTTTGTTTCCAACGTATCCGACAATTCCACACATATTTTTAGTTTATAAATTCTCTTTTAAGTACTATCATCAAAAATTTGCTTATCAAAATTATTTCAAGGAGAAAATATGGCTGAAGTTCAATTACACGGATTTGATTTCGAGAATTGGTTGAGAAATCAATTTTTTGAAAAATTCAACATTTCATACAGCAATAAATGGGACGTTCCAAAAGAGTTCAATAAACTCCAAATTGTTCCTGAAAAATTTCGTAATTTGCCTATTTCGATAAAAACCTGCAAAAATAATTCGCCAATCGGTTTTGGTGATGCGCTTCGACAATTTCGCATTACGGAAGATTTTTTGCTCATTGTCGGGTTTTGGGAACAAAGCGGAATTTACAAAAATTTTGTATCCGTTGAAGCCGTAAAAATTACTGCAAACGATTGGAGAAACTTATTTGCGCCTTTATCGGAAAAAGATTTACAAATTCTCGATTCAATTATCAAAGATAAAGAAAAACATTACAATCAAGCTCGGCAAATGGCGAAAGAAATCAAAAAATCATTTTCGCCAACTAAAATTATTTTGAACCCAAAAATTGATTCCAAAAACCAAAGACGTTTGCAATGCAGTTTGCCATTTAAAGTTTTTTGGCAAGATTTTGTCAAAAAAGAGCCTTACAAAAATATTGACTGTTCACTTTTTGGAGAAAAAGTTCCGAATCCTTTTGTTTCGGGACAAAGAACTTTCAAAAAGAGTTTGAAGCCTGAGTAAATAAATTCATCGGCGTTTCTTTTAGACGATTTTTAGCAATTTCGATATATTTGTTTTCAATTTCAATGCCGACAAAATCGCGGTTGAGATTCTGGCACACAATGGCGGTTGTTCCCGAACCAAGAAACGGGTCAAGGACTTTATCGCCTTCCCGCGAAGCCGAAAGCACGAGCATTTCAATCAACTTAATCGGTTTTTGCGAAGGATGTCCGACTTTTTCTTTTGACGAACCTTTCAAACTCGGAACGCGCAAAATGTTGGTTGCATATTTTCCTTTTTCGAGATGTGTTCGCCGTGCTTCGAGGTCTTTGTATCGTTTATCTTTCAGATATTGTTTAATAGTTTCATCGTCGTAAGAAGTCCGCACGGCATCTTTATCAAAAAAAGGTTTTGCATCTTTACTTTTACGAAGCACGAGAATCATTTCATAACAAGGCGTAAAACTATCGTAACGCTCGTTATATCCAACGGCTCTGTCCCAAATCAGCATATCGTGAAACTGCAAAATCCGCGTGGCAAGCGAACAAACGTGAAGCCACAGATGTTCACGTTTGCCGAGTTGCCCGAAGATGAAAAAGAGTCCGTCCGTCTTTAATAAATAGCTTGCTTTTCGTATCCAATCTTCCGTCCAGTTCAAGTAATCTTCTTCGGTTTGCCATTGATTATCCCAATTTTCTTCCAAAAGAACTTGAAAATAAGGCGGGTCGGCGACAATTGTCTGAAACTGATTCGGCTCAAGTGTTTTGAGAATTTTTTGACAATCTCCGTTAGAAATCAAAATAGGATTGCCTTCGTAATGTCCGTTAGAATTATTCATCTCTCCAGTCATCTCCTATTTTCTGCAATATAACTGTTGTAAATCTCCTGAAGTTCCGTTAAAAACTCCTTATTACATTCTACATTCTCATCTTCCAATAAATTGATTATAGCCGCTTCGACCACTTCATCTAAATAAACCAGATTGTTTTGAACGATATTTATTGCGCTATTTTTCATTAATTCTGTCATCGGACTATATCTTGATAATTAATCTTCGCGCCAAGCCGAAATAAGTTCCCGATATTTCTGCTTGATTCGTTGCCGATAAAATCACGGTTGGGATTTCGCTTCGATAATTTCATCTTCAACTAATTTTGTTTCTTCTTCTTTTAAGTTTCGCTTTATTTTTGCGGGTGCGCCGACGACTAATGAATCATTCGGCACATCTTTGGTTACTACCGAACCCGCGCCCGTAACTGCGCCGTCGCCGACTTTGACGGGCGCGACGAGCATTGTGTCAGAACCTATCCGCACGTTGTTGCCGATGTCTGTGGCGTGTTTATTTACGCCGTCGTAATTGCAGGTAATTGTTCCTGCGCCGATGTTGGTTTTTTCGCCGATGGTTGCGTCGCCGAGATAGGTCAGATGATTTGCCTTTGAACTGCGTCCGAGAATTGTTTTTTTGAGTTCGACAAAATTTCCAACTTTCGCTTTTTCTTCCATTTTGGCGTGTCCGCGCAGATGTGCGAAAGGTCCGACGGTGCAATCATTTGAGATTTCCGAATCGGTGATTACGCAATTGTCTAAAATCTGAACACCGCGTCCAATGCGCGAATTAGTGATGCGCGTCCCGGCGCGAATTATACAGCCGTCGCCGATGATGGTTTCGCCTTCGATGGAAACATTCGGGTAAATAATCGTGTCGCGTCCGATGTTTGCCTGTTCGCTGATATAGGCGGATTTCGGGTCAATAAAACTTACGCCGTAATCGAGCATCATTTTCGAGATTGTCCGGCGGCGCAAAACGCGCTCTAAATCGGCGAGTTCGACGCGATTGTTGATGCCCGAAACTTCTCTTGCGTCGGTGTGTTGATAAAGCGAAACGGCTTCGCCCACATTACGAAGCAGCGCGGGCGCGTCGGTCAGATAATATTCGCCTTGCGAATTGTCGTTTTGAACGCTCGACAAAGCGGCGAAAAGTTTTTTCGTGTCGAAACAGTAAATGCCCGAATTGATTTCCTTGACTTGCCGTTCTGCTTGGCTGGCATCTTTCTGCTCGACAATTTTACTGAAAAGTCCCGCTTCGTCGCGCACAACGCGCCCGTAACCGGTCGGGTCGTCCAATTTTACCGTTAAAATTGTGCAAGCCGCGCCTTTGCCGCGATGATTCCGATGCTGCTGAACAAGCGCGGCAAGCGTTTCGGCGCGAATCATCGGCACATCGCCCGAAAGTATCAACAGCGTCGAGTCTTCGTTTTCCAAAAACTCACGCGCCGAATTAACCGCGTCGCCTGTTCCGAGTTGTGCTTTCTGCCAGACAAAGGCGGCGTGTTCTTCGTCCAATTCTTCTAACACGGCGGTTTTTACGTCTTCGCCCTGATGCCCGATGACGACATAAACTTTGCGCGGCGCGAGTGCCGTCGCCGTCCGGCAAACGTGATTGACCAACGGGCGACCATCGAGCCGATGCAAAACTTTCGCCAGATTCGAGCGCATTCGCGTTCCGAGTCCAGCGGCTAAAACCAATACGTCGAGCGTCGGTTGTTCGTTGGAGAGATTATCCATAAATCAAAAGAATTTTAACGCAAAGGCGCAAAGACGCAAGGTCGCAAAGGAAAAAATTAAATTTTTTACTCTGTTCTAATTATTGATTCCCCAAAAAACTTTGCGCCTCTGCGTCTTTGCGCCTCTGCGTTAAATTAGTTTTAGAAACTAAATCAAAACTTCGCTTTCTGTCTGCACGGCACAAAGCAAAACGACTTGCGCTAATTTTTCGGGATTGTGGCGCACCTTTTCAATTCCACTCAACAGATTACCATAAACGATTTTCGCACCTTCAATAGTTTCGGGCGAAATCGAATTTGAAATCCCGATTTGTTGTGCGCCTTCGCTTTTGTATCGCGCCGATTGCTCGTCGCTGATACGAGAATTGTTGACAATTATGCAGTCAAAATCAATCTCCGGCGCGTATTGTCGAATAATTTCCAGATGTTTTTTGGCGGAAAAACCGTCGGTTTCGCCCGATTGCGTCATCAGATTACAAATAAAAATTTTAACGGCGGCAGATTCACTAATCGCGTCGCCGACACCTTTGACCAAAATCGGCGGCAAAAGACTGGTAAAAAGCGAGCCTGGTCCGACAGTGATGACATCTGCTTCATAAATCGCAGCTAACGCTTCGGGCAACGGATGGCAGGTTTCGGGTTCGAGATAAAGCCGTTTTATCGAGTTTCCGACCTGTGAGATGTTTGTTTCGCCGCGCACAGTCGAGCCGTCGTCGAGTTCTGCCGCCAGCCGCACGTCGGAAACGGTTGCCGGAAAAATATGACCTTTGCTTGCCAGAATTTCCGAAGAAAGTTTGACAGCTTCGGCAAAATCGCCGGTTATCTCGGACAACGCCGCCAGAAAAAGATTGCCGAAACTATGTCCGCCGAGTTCGCCACTCCCGCGAAAACGATATTGAAAAAGTTTTGCAAGCAGATGCGAATCTTCCGAAAGCGCGACCATACAGTTGCGAATATCGCCCGGCGGCAGCATTTTTAATTCGTCGCGCAGTCTGCCCGAACTTCCGCCGTCGTCGGAAACCGCCACGATTGCCGAAAGATTTTCCAGCCAAACCGATTCGACATCCTGCGCTTTGACAAATCTTTTCAAACCCGACAAAAGAGTCGAAAGCCCATTGCCGCCGCCGATGGCGACAACATTTAAGCCGAATGAATTTTGTGAAAATAAATGATTCTTCATTTGTCTTTTATAGGAATTTATTGCAAATTTAGTAGGGAAACAAGACGGGGAATCTAATTTTGATTAGATAAAATTTATTTTGTTGTCGGGTTAGCAAGCGCGATTGCCAGAAAAAGTCTAACACTTTCCTTTTTGTTGAGCAATTAGGGCAAACGCATTAAAATTTTAGAACTTTCAGCAAATAGCTTTCGTCCCAACCGGCTTTGAGGCGTTTGCTTTTAATTCCTTGTTTGCAACTCTTTTCTTGTTTCAGTAGATTTATTCCTAAATGTCTGATGATTGCTAGGTTTTCGGCGGCATTGCCTTTCAATGAAATGACATAATCAGCTTCTTTTTCCACGATTTGGCAGACTATTTCTTTTTGACACCCCATCGCCTCTATCGTCACCATGCATCTCCCATTTGACCAAAATCTAAATAAAAGTTTGACACATTTTCTTTTTCTACTAAAATTTAATGCGTAAGCCCTATCTTGAATGGATTGCCAA
>Ga0183260_10004898_pt1 | contig 10585 bp, 7 predicted proteins | sample AntDrymUQ4972206_2_FD_129768 | JGI IMG/M metagenome (GOLD analysis project Ga0183260, IMG submission 129768) | Polar desert sand microbial communities from Dry Valleys, Antarctica - metaG UQ497 (22.06) (version 2) (version 2) | ecosystem: Environmental > Terrestrial > Soil > Desert | place...
AGCGGCCTCGGCGACGGCGAGCTGCTGGCCAGCCGCCTGGTCCGCGCCGCGGACGTGGTGCAGGAGACCTACGGCGCCCCTGGCGCCGCGGACCCGGCCCGCATCGTGCTGCGCCGCGGGCGGGGGGTGCGACGCGCACGGGAGGTCGACACCGTCGAGGCCGCCCTGGTGGGAGTCTGCGACGGCGAGCTCAGCCTCGCCCAGGCGCTCGATGCGTTGGCAGAGCTGTTGGGACACGACCCGGCCGTGCTGCGCGCCGACTATCCCGCGATCATCCGCGGGCTGGTCGAGGAGGGCTGGCTCGGGTGGTGAGCCCTAGCGGCACCATTTGTCGAACGCGTACGGAGTGTCGGTGTAGATGCCCTGCACACCGGTGTTCGCGATCCCCGCCCAGTACTGGTCCCGGGACATGTCCCGGGGCTTGTGGCCGCGGCGTGCCCAGACCAGGGCGCCGGCGGAGTTCGCCCGCCGCACGAGCCGGCGGCTCAGCTGGCGGGGCAGGATGAGCACCGCGGCGGCCTTGTGCGCTTCGATGCTGGAGGCGTTGACCGCCTCCCGCCTCGAGGGCCGCCAGTACTTCCTGATGTCCCGAGCGACCTCCCGGAGATCCTGCCCCACACCGGCGGTGCCCCCGAGGAGCACCCGGTTGCTCATCCGCGCGTCCCGGATCTGCTGGACGGCCCGCGCGAGCTGGTTCTTGGTCCAGGTGCCGCTGTAGCTCTTGACCTCGACGTTCAAGACGGTGCCGGACCTCCTGGCCGCATCGAGCACGTCGCTGAACAGTGGCACCCGGCCGCCGACCGGGCCGGTGCGCAGCCCGCGGATGTAGCGCCATCGCCGCTCGGCGACGTAGCCGGTGCCGTTGGTGGTGCGGTCGAGCCGCGCATCGTGCATCAAGATGAACGCGCCGTCCTTGGTCACGCGCAGGTCGGTCTCGGTGTGCGACACCGCGGTGAGGGCGCTGATGGTGTTCTCGTCATAGTTGACGTGGTCGCCGCGGTGCGCGATGCCGTACATCCCGCACCTACCCGCGTCGCTTGCCAGCGCCGGTGGCGCCGGCGCGGCGACCGTCAGCAAGCCAGCCGACAACGCCGATGCAAGCAGAATTCCCCGTGGTTGTTTCCAGTTCATGTCGTGACCCTAAGCAACCGTCGCGGATGAAATCTCGCGAACGCAGGGATTGCTGGACGCAGGCAGGTACCTGTCACACTGGGAAGACGCCGTACGATCGCCCAGAACGCCACGGTCTGGACCCACCGCAGAGGTGGTCATGGCAGCTACTGCGGCCGGCGGGAAGGTGCCGCATCGCCGAGGCGTTACCGTGTCCGGCGTCCAGCGTCCAGCCCCTTGGTGCGGCACGCACCCGGCTTCCTTTCCGCACCACCGACCCGCAGGAGCAGCGTGGCACGAGCAACAACTGGCACCCGACTCGTCATCGTCGAGTCGCCGGCCAAGGCGCGCACGATCGCAGGCTACCTCGGCGACGGCTACGTCGTCGAAAGCTCGATCGGTCACATCCGCGACCTCCCGCACAACGCCGCCGCGGTCCCCGCTAAGTACAAGGGGGAGCCCTGGGCCAGGCTCGGGGTCGATATCGACAACGGCTTCCAGCCGGTGTACGTGGTCCCGCAGGACAAGAAGAGCCACATGGCCAAGCTCAAGAAGCTGCTCAAGGACGCCGACGAGCTCCTCCTGGCCACCGACGAGGACCGCGAGGGCGAGGCGATCGCCTGGCATCTCTACGACGAGCTCCAGCCACGCGTCCCGGTGCGGCGGATGGTCTTCCACGAGATCACCCCGGCGGCCATCCGGGCCGCCGTCGAGAACCCACGCGACATCGACCAGTCGCTGGTCGACGCACAGGAGACCCGACGCATCCTCGACCGGCTCTACGGCTACGAGGTCAGCCCGGTGCTGTGGAAGAAGGTCATGTCCGGCCTGTCCGCGGGTCGCGTGCAGTCGGTGGCCACCCGGCTGGTGGTCGACCGCGAGCGCGAGCGGATGGCCTTCCGGGCCGCCTCTTACTGGGACCTGCAGGCCACCATGGACGCCAGCACCGACCCCAGCAGCGGGGTGGCGCGCGACGCCGACCCGACGCAGTTCCCCGCCCGCCTGGTCGCCCTCGACGGTGTTCGGGTGGCGGCCGGGCGGGACTTCACCGCCGCCGGTCAGCGGGCGCCCGGCCGGAACGTGGTGCACCTCGACGAGGCCCGCACCCGCGCGCTGGCCGCGGCGCTGTACGACCAGCCGTTCGCCGTTCGCTCCGTCGAGTCCAAGCCGTACACCCGCAAGCCCTACGCACCGTTTCGCACCACCACGCTGCAGCAGGAGGCCAGTCGCAAGCTCGGCTTCGGTGCCGCCGTCACCATGCAGATCGCCCAGCGGCTGTACGAGAACGGCTTCATCACCTACATGCGTACCGACTCGGTGACGCTGTCGGGCACCGCGGTGAGCGCCGCCCGGGTGCAGGTCCGTGAGCTGTACGGCGACGACTTCTTGCCCGACAAGCCGCGCACGTACACCTCCAAGGTCAAGAACGCCCAGGAGGCGCACGAGGCGATCCGCCCGTCCGGCGAACGGTTCCGTACGCCGGGGCAGACCGGGCTCACCGGCGACCAGTACCGGCTGTACGAGCTGATCTGGATGCGTACGGTCGCGTCGCAGATGCGCGACGCCCAGGGCCAGTCGGTGCAGATGCGGCTGGGCGCCAGCACCGCCGATGGGGTCGACGTCGAGCTGTCCGCAAGCGGCCGGGTGATCACCTTCCACGGATTCCTGCGCGCCTATGTCGAGAGCCACGACGACCCCGATGCCGAGCGCGACGACCGCGAGACCCGGCTGCCGCAGCTCGCCGAGGGCGACCTGGTGGCCGTGGCGCGCATGGAGGCCGAGGGGCATGAGACCCGGCCGCCGGCCCGGTTCACCGAGGCGTCGCTGGTGCGGGAGCTGGAGGAGCGAGAGATCGGCCGCCCGTCGACGTACGCGTCGATCATCCGCACCATCCTCGACCGCGGCTACGTCTACAAGAAGGGGACGGCACTGGTCCCCAGCTGGCTGGCGTTCTCGGTGACCCGGCTGCTCGAGGAGCACTTCGCGCGGCTGGTCGACTATGACTTCACCGCCCGGCTGGAGGACGTGCTCGACGAGGTCGCCGGCGGCCGCGAGGACGCCCAGCGGGTGCTGGGCCGCTTCTGGTTCGGTGGCGACGCCGGTGACGGCTCCCCCGGCACCGGTCTCAAGCAGCTCGTCAGCGAGCTGGGGGACATCGACGCGCGCCAGCTGGCGACCTTCCCGATCCGCGAGGCCGACGGCAGTGAGTCCGGCATCGCGCTGCGGGTCGGCCGCTACGGCCCGTACGTCGAGGACGCCAGCGGCGCACGCGGCAACGTGCCCGCGGACCTGCCGCCCGACGAGCTGACACTGGACACCGCCCGCGAGCTGTTGGCCAACCCGGCCGGCGCCGAGCGCGCCCTGGGCACCGACCCCGAGTCGGGGCATGTGATCGTGGCGAAGAACGGCCGCTACGGCCCCTACGTCACCGAGCAACTGCCCGACGATGCGGTCACCAAGGGCGCCAAGGGGGTCAAGGCGCGCACCGGTTCGTTGTTCAAGGACATGACCCTCGACGCCATCGGTCTTGACGACGCCCTGCGGCTGCTGTCGCTGCCCCGCGCCGTCGGCACCGACCCCGACTCGGGCGAGGCGATCACGGCCCAGAACGGCCGCTACGGCCCGTACCTCAAGAAGGGCACCGACTCGCGCTCCATCGAGACCGAGGAGCAGCTGTTCACGATCACGCTGGACGAGGCGCTCGCGATCTATGCCCAGCCCAAGCAGCGCGGCCGGCAGGCCGCCCGGCCGCCGCTGAAGGAGCTCGGTGACGACCCCGGATCGGGGAAGGCGGTGACGGTGAAGGACGGCCGCTTCGGTCCGTACGTCACCGACGGGGAGACCAACGCGACGCTGCGCAAGGGTGACGACCCGCAGTCGGTGACCATCGAACGCGCCGCCGAGCTGCTCGCCGAGAAGCGCGCCAAGGACCCGACCCCCCGCAAGCGGACGGGCACCAAGAGACCAGCAGCCAAGAAGACGACGGCCAAGAAGACGGCCAAGAAGACGGCAGCGAAGAAGACGGCAGCGGCCCGGCAGGGATGAGCACAGCGCCGCACAGCGTGGGTGCTGTCCTGGCCCTCCCCGGCCTGCGGCGCTTCTGGGCCGCCATCGGTCTGTCCAGCCTCGGTGACTGGGTCGGGCTCCTTGCTCTCACCGCCCTCGCCAACGAGCTTGCCGGTGCCGGCTACGCCGACCGCAACTTCGCCATCGCGGGCGTGCTGTTGCTGCGCGTGCTGCCGGCGCTGCTGATCGGGCCGCTGGGCGGCTACCTCGCCGACCACCTTGACCGGCGCAAGGTCCTCGTCGTCGGCGACGTGCTGCGAGCGGTGCTGTTCGTCACCATCCCCCTCGTGGGGACGTTGCCCTGGCTGCTGGTGGCCACGGTGCTGGTGGAGGTGGTCAACCTGGTCTGGCTGCCGACCAAGGACGCCACCATCCCCGACCTGGTGCCACCGTCGCGACTCGAGGCCGCCAACCGGCTCGTACTGGCCACCACCTACGGCTCGGCGCTGCCGGCCGCGGCCTTGTTCATCGGGATCTCGCTGGTCACCGAGGCACTGTCGTCCACCACCGGCTGGGCGCCGGAGTCGTCGGTCACCCTCGCGCTCCTCGCCAACGCGTTGAGCTTCGCCGTGTCGGCGGTGCTGCTGCTCAGCCTCGGGCCCGCCCTGCCGGCGGGTGCGGCGGTGCCCCCAGAGGACCGGGTCGGCGTGGTACGGGCGGTGGTCGACGGATGGGCGTACGTCGCGCGGACGCCGTTGATCCGCAGCCTGGTCGTCGGCATCGCCGGAGCCTTCGCCGCCGGCGGCGTGGTCATCGGGCTGGCCCGGGTCTACGTCGCCGAGCTCGGCGCCGGTGACCCCGGCTACGGCGTGCTCTTCGGTGCCGTCTTCGCCGGTCTCGGCGGCGGGATGTGGGCTGGGCCTCGGCTGCTGGGCGGGGTGAGCCGTCGCCGGCTCTTTGGGCTGGCCCTGGCCGGCGCGGGTGTCGTGCTGGTCGGCCTGTCGCTGGTCTCCGACATGGTGCTGGCCGCGGTGGCGAGCCTGCTGCTGGGCTCGGCCGCCGGCGTGGCCTGGATCACCGGCTACACCCTGCTCGGACTCGAGGTGCCCGAGGCGCTGCGCGGACGCACGTTCGCGCTGGTCCAGTCACTGGTCCGGCTCGTGCTGGCGCTCGTACTGGCCGCGGCGCCACTGCTCGCCGGGCTGGCCGGGGCGCACCGGCTACGTATCAACGACGACGTCGCCCTGACCTTCGGCGGGGTCCAGCTGGCCTTCGCCGTGGCGGGCTTGCTCGCGGCGGGGGTAGGGGTGGCATCCTTCCGATCGATGAACGACCGACCTGGGGTCTCCGTGACCGCCGAGCTGCGACAGTCGATGGGTGGGCGAGGTGTCTATCCCCCCCGTGGCGTCTTCATCGCGCTCGAGGGGGGTGAGGGCGCCGGCAAGTCCACCCAGGCACGGCTGCTCGCCGACGCGCTGAGTGGGGTGGCCGCCGAGGTTGTCCTGACCCGCGAGCCGGGTGGCACCGCCGTGGGCCGGTCGCTGCGTGACATCCTGCTCGACCCCGTCACCGGGGAGCTGTCCCCGCGGACCGAGGCCTTGCTGTACGCCGCGGACAAGGCCGAGCACGTCGCGCGCGTCGTGCGCCCCGCCCTCGACCGTGGCGCTGTGGTGATCACCGACCGCTACGTCGACTCGACCCTGGCCTACCAGGGTGCCGGCCGGGCGTTGCCTGTCGACGAGGTCGAACAGGTGGCCCGGTGGGCCACCGAGCAGCTGCGGCCGCACCTGACGGTCTTTCTCGACCTGCCTGCTGCCGAGGGGCTACGCCGGGCCCTGCCCGAGGCCAGTCCCGAGGCCAGTCCCGACCGCCTAGAACAGGAGCCGGCCGACTTCCACGAGCGGGTGCGGGGACGCTTCCGGGCGCTGGCCGCCGCCGACCCCGACCATTACCTCATCGTGGACGCGACGCTGGCCGCCGAGACGGTGGCCGCCACGGTGCTGCAGCAGGTCGGGCCACTGGTCGGACCTCGACACTAGGGTGCTGGCATGGCAGCGGGGCAGGGCAGCGTGTGGGCGGGTCTGATCGGCCAGGAGCCCCTCGTCGACGCCCTCCGTCCGGCGGTCGAGGCCGCGCAGCGCTGGCTGTCCGGCCGCGCCGATGCCGCGATGACCCATGCCTGGCTGTTCACCGGTCCCCCAGGCTCCGGCCGCTCCACGGCCGCGCGGGCGTTCGCCGGCGCCTTGCAGTGTGACGAGGGTGGCTGCGGTGAGTGCGCGGCGTGCCGCCAGGTGCTCGCCGGATCCCACCCCGACGTGACCATCGTCGACACCGCCGGTCTCACGATCGGCGTCGACGACGTCCGCGAGCTGGTGCTCAAGGCCGCGATGGCACCGACGATGGGGCGGTGGTCGGTGATCCTCGTGCAGGACGCCGACCGGCTCACCGACCAGGCTGCCAACGCCATGCTGAAGAGCATCGAGGAGCCCCCCGGGCGCACCCTGTGGTTGTTGTGCGCGCCGACCAGCGATGACGTGATGCCCACGATCCGCTCACGCTGCCGGCAGGTCACACTTCGTACCCCGCCGACGCCGGCTGTCGCCGCAGCCCTGGAGGCCAGCGGAGTGGCGCCGGCGCTGGCGGCCTTCGCCGCCCGCGCCTCGCAGGGGCACGTCGGCCGTGCACGAGCGCTGGCGCGCGACGAGGCGGTGCGCAACCGGCGCCGCGAGGTGCTCGGTCTGCCGCAGCGCCTGCGCGACCCGGGCGACTGCGTCCGAGCGGCGCACAACGTGCACGAGGCGGCCAAGGAGGAGTCCGAGTCGATAGCCGCCGCGCTCGAGCAGCGCGAGCTGCAGCTCCACGCCGAAGCCTGGGGGACCGGTACTCGCGGTGTGCGGGCCCGCGGTGAGAACGGTGCGCTGGCGGAGCTGAAGCGGTCGCACAAGTCGCGCCGCACCCGGCTCGTGCGCGACTCAGTCGACCGCGCGCTGCTCGACCTGCTCAGCGCCCAGCGCGACGTGCTGCGGCTGCAGTCCGACAGCGGTGTCGAGCTGGTCAACGAGGAGATGCGTCCCGAGCTCGAGGAGGCGTCACGACGGTCCCGCCCCGTCCGTACGCTGCGCCGCATCGAGGCGTTGCTGGGCTGCCGTGAGGCCATGGCCACCAACGTCGCGCCGCTGCTGGCTCTCGAGCAGACGTTCCTGCGCCTGGCCAGGGCCTGACGCCTGCGCGGCCGCTCCTGGTCGAGATTCCGATTCTTCTCGTCGGCGCGGTGACGCCACTGTGTCCACTGCGTGGCGCGTCCCGGCGCGCCGGCAACCTAGGCTGGCTGCTGTGATCTCTCTTCCCCGCCGGCGCGCCAGTCGAGCGTTGCCGCTGGTGCTGGCGGTGGCGGTGGTGCTGGCCGGCTGCTCCATCAGCACCGACGACGAGGCCGCCGACGGTGGACCCACCGACCCGGCGACGTCGACGGCAGACCCGTCGACGTCGACCGCGGAGCCGACGGAACCGACGGAACCCGGTGCGGCCGCAGACGCTGCGGTGGCGCGGTTCTACGACCAACAGGTGGCGTGGGAGCCGTGTGCCGGCGGGTTCGAGTGCGGCACCGTCGAGGTGCCGGTCGACTACGCCGCCCCCGGGGGAGACACCATCGAGTTGTCGGTCAACCGCCGTCCGGCCGACGGGAAGTCTCCGCAGGGCGCCCTGATCGTCAACCCGGGCGGTCCCGGCGCGTCTGGTGTCAGCTATGCGCCGCAGGCCGCCGCGCAGTTCGGGCCGGAGGTCCTCGCGGCCTACGACGTGGTCGGTTTCGACCCCCGCGGGGTCGCCGACAGCGAGCCGGTGGAGTGTCTCGACGACGCCGGCGTCGACGAGCTGCTGGCCTCCGACCCCGACCCCGACACCACCGTCGAGGTCGACGAGACCGAGCGCCTGCTCACCGACTTCGCTGCCGGGTGCGCAGCGGACGCCGGCGCGCTGCTGCCCCACCTGTCGACCACAGACGTCGCCCGCGACCTCGACGTGATCCGCGCGGTGATGGGCGACGACCAGCTGCACTACTACGGCGCGTCGTACGGGACGTTCATCGGCGCGGTGTATGCCGAGCTGTTTCCCGAGACGGTCGGGCGGGTCGTGCTCGACGGTGCCATCGACCCGGCCCTGGACATCGAGGAGGTCAACAAGGAGCAGGCGGCCGGCTTCGAGACCGCACTGCGTGCCTACGTCGGCAACTGTGTCGCGCAGCCGCAGTGCCCGCTCGGCGACGACCTCGACGCGGGCGTGGAGCGCATCGGGTCGTTCCTGGACGACCTCGACGCCGAGCCGCTGCCGGCCGGGTCCGGCCGGGAGCTCACCCAGTCCCTCGGCCTTTACGGCATTGCGCTGCCGCTGTACGTCGAGAGCTACTGGCCGGTGCTCGACCAGGCGCTGACCCAGGCCTTCGACGGCGACGGCGTCGCGCTGCTGGCGCTCGCCGACGCCTACTGGGGGCGCACCGCGTCCGGCTACACCAGCAACATGGCCCAGGTCATCTACGCCGTGAACTGTCTCGACGACCCCTCCGACGCCACCGTCGCCGACATCGAGGCGTCCATCCCGGCCTTCGAGCAGGCGGCGCCGACGTTCGGGCGTACCTTCGCGTGGTCACCCCTGGCCTGCGCACAGTGGCCGGCCGAGGCGGCCGCGCCCGTTCCCGACATCGATGCCGAGGGAGCGGCCCCGATCATGGTCGTTGGCACCACCCGCGACCCGGCGACGCCGTACGAGTGGGCGCAGTCGCTGGCCGACCAGCTCGACTCCGGAGTGCTGCTGACCCGCGAGGGCGACGGCCACACCGGCTACGGCCAGGGCAACACCTGCATCGACGCCACGGTCGACGACTACCTGGTCGACGGTGCGGTACCCGCAGCCGACAGCCGGCGCTGCTGAGCTCACAGGTGGCCGAGCAGCCTCGTCACATCGATGACGACGGCGACGCGCTCAGGGTTAGGCCGGGGCTGACGGTAGCGCTCGGCATAGCGGGCGACGGCGTCGGCGACCTCGTCGGCATCGCGGGTGACCCGCGCCATCCCCTCAAGAGTCGACCAGCGACGTCCGTCGACCTGGCACACCGCGACCCTTGCCGAGCCATCGGAGATGTTGCGCACCTTCACCGACTGATCCCGGGTGATCACCCGGGCGGTCATCGTGGCGGCGTCGAAGGTGGTGCCGACCGGGACGACGTGCGGGCTGCCGTCGGCACGCAGCGTCGTCAGCGTGCACAGGTGCCGCTCGCGCCAGAAGGCCACCACTTCCGGGTCGGCAGGGTCCAGAGCGGTCACGCCGGCGAGCCTAGTCTCGAGTGGCCGGACGCGGCCGGACTTGTGAGCCTGTACGCATGCAGCTGGAAGGAGCACGCACCCTGGTCGTGGGCGCCACCGGAGTCCTCGGCGGTGCCGCCGCGCGCGACCTCGGAGCCCGAGGCGCGCGCCTTGCCTTGACCGGACGCGACGCCGGTCGGCTGTCGGCGGTTGTCACCGATACCGGCGCGGATGCGGCGTACGAGCTCGACGTCCTCGACGTACGGGCATGCGGGCAGGTGGTGGGCTGGGCCGCCCGCGACCTCGGCGGGCTCGATGTCGTGGTGGTGGCCCACGGGATCGCCGCGTTCGGTGCCGCCGGTGACCTCGACGACGCGGTCGCGGAGGAGCTGCTCGCCGTCAACACCCTTGGGGTGATGGCACTGACCCGCGGTGCGCTCGACCAGCTGGGCAGGGGCGGGATGCTGTGCGTCGTCACTGCCGTCCTCGCGGACATGCCGATGGCGGGGATGGCGGCGTACTCCGCGAGCAAGGCCGCGACGTCGGCGTACCTGACTGCGGTCCGTCGTGAGGTCCGACGCAGCGGGATCCACGTCCTCGACGTCCGCCCGCCGCACATGGACACCGGGCTGGTGGACCGGGCGGTCGCCGGTGACCCGCCACCGCTGCCGGCCGGCCACGACATCGACGACGTCGTGGAGCACATGCTGCGTGGCATCGAGCAGGGCAGCCGCGAGCTGGTCGTCGACGCCCGCGGGGGCACGCTCATCCTGCGCTGAGGCGTCGGTCCGGTCGGGGTGTCGCCGTCGCTATACTTCGTCGGTCGCCGCGGGCCCCGGCAGGGCCGGCGGCGGTCTGCCGCCTTAGCTCAGCTGGCCAGAGCAACGCACTCGTAATGCGTAGGTCTCGGGTTCGAATCCCGAAGGCGGCTCCCGCATCGTCGCAGGTCAGAGGCCATTTCTTCCTGATCCACCAGTCAGTTCAAATGACAGTGGCAGCCAATGTGGCAGCCAAGAAGCTCGCAGCGAAGGGGTAGATGGGCGTCCAGGGCCATCCACAGCAGTCTGCAGCAGCCGTCTGGTTCGGCTCCGCGGCCGACGCCACGCACAACGTGGACGTAGGTCAGGTGGGGACCACGCGCGCGTCAGGGGTCGCCCAGTCGACCGGCTCGC
>Ga0183260_10004899_pt1 | contig 10584 bp, 9 predicted proteins | sample AntDrymUQ4972206_2_FD_129768 | JGI IMG/M metagenome (GOLD analysis project Ga0183260, IMG submission 129768) | Polar desert sand microbial communities from Dry Valleys, Antarctica - metaG UQ497 (22.06) (version 2) (version 2) | ecosystem: Environmental > Terrestrial > Soil > Desert | place...
ATCCATATGGTTAGCCACTTTCCTTTTTTAACAAAACCACGGCTCCTCATCACTGGTTATTATTATTTAGTATGTTCCCTTTTAGTTTGTGTTTGTTTTGGTTTTTTCTTGGTAATTGCGATTGAATATATTCTAATACTTGCCACTTCCTTGTTTGGTAATAAGGTATTCAATTCTTCTTCTTGACCTCACTACGAGCTCTGACAGTAACCCAACCACAAGGGAGATCATCCCAGTTACAAAAAGAAGAGATGAAAATACGACTGAAGGCATAGATATGATTTCTCCGGTGAATATTTTTTCATTTAAGACATATAGTCCCGGATACATCCCAACCGCAAAAAAAGCCAAAGAAATCAAACCAAAAAACTTTAATGGATTTACGTTCATCAGAATAAAAAGCAGTGACTTTGCAATCCTAATGCCGTCATTTAATGGATTTAGTTTTGTGTATGATCCCTTTCTTACACTGTAACTGATAGGGACCTCGAGTATTTTGAAACCTTTTGCAAGAGCTTCTACCGTCATCTCCACCTCAATTTCAAAGCTGTCGCTAAAAAGAATAAGTTCCTTAAAGGTTTTTGCATATAAAGCTCTGTATCCGGAAAGCGAGTCCGTAATGGATGATTTCATTGCAAAATTAATGGTTTTATTGAATATTGTGTTGCCCAAAACATTGAATCCTGCAATAGAGCCCTTTTCCCTTTTACTACCGCCAAGAATTCTAGAGCCCACCACCATATCATATTTATATTCTAATAGTGGCTCTATCAATGACTCAATTTCTGCAACAGAATAGGTGCCATCTCCATCAATAAATACCACTATATCAGCATCGGTTTGATCAACAGCCTCTCGCATTGCATTTCCTTTTCCTTTTCCTTTTTGGATCATGAACTTTACATTTTTTCTTCTACAAATATCTAGGGTGTTATCGGTAGAGCCGCCATCTACCACCAATATCGAAAGTTTCAGGTCTACATTTAACAATTTTATCTTGTCTATTAGATCGCCGATGGTTGGCTCCTCGTTTAAAGTTGGGATAATGATAACTACACTTTTATTAGAATGGTTAATGCCTTGATTAAAATAGATCCCTGTTGAATTTGTATCCAATTAACATGTAAATCTTGTTACAATATACTTTAATTTTGCTGACAAAAGTTCAACATTGAATGGTGTAAATACATAGGCATCAACAATTCAATAGTGAACAACTCTTCTGTTGCTGTTGCGTAGCAAGTTCCATAATGATAAAAGTGCAAAGCATCAAATTATGATTGCCTTCAAAAACCATTTTGCTGGTTTTGGCCCCAAGTCTCCTAATGGTTTTGAAGTTAATGAAACTAGCCAGCAATAAATTGAGATTGTATGCATATGGCAAGTGTTTTTCTCTTTTGTGCTAGGGTTTAATTATGGCATAGTTTGTTCCAGGCTCTCTGTTTTTTATTTAATTTTATGATAAGTGCTCAATTAAGGTTATTACGGAAAAGTGATAAATAAAAGGATCTGGTTATTACTCAAAATGTCTGACCAACCTTCAGGGCAGTTTAAATGCGACAAATGCAACATCTCTTTTAGGTCTCAAGAAGAATATATGGAACATGAGAACAAAGAGCATGTGGGTATGGCATAGTCCTCATAATTGCCTCCAATCCAAATCTAAATTCCATTTTCATATTTTATGCTCACTTATCCATATGCCATACTTGGGGATTTCTCAAAATAAACCCTTAAATTTATGTAGAAGTTTGCCGATAGAAAATTAGTTAATCTTGCCTTGTTAAATAAAGTTTTGAGATCCTTATCAAAAACTAATTTAACTATGCTGATTACCATAGCAGTTGTTGCATATTGCTATCTGTTTTTTCTTATCAATACTACACTTTTACTTCTGCCAAAATATCCGATATTGCTTTGCGTGAAATAAAGACAAACGCTCAAATTCAAGTACATGATCTTTCAAAAATATTATCAAATAAATTTGAAAGCATAAATAATCTCCTGCAAACACTTGCAGATTCACCAGTTATACATAATAACGAGTATAATAGGGCATTCTCCATTATCGATAGCAGACAACAATACTCAAAACAACTCTCTGATTTCTTTATGTGGCTTGACAAAAATGGCAAAATGAATTGGCTGAGCAATATTAACCAAAGTGCCTTTCAAAAATATAAGGGAATAGATTTGAGCTATAGGCCATATTTTTCCGTGCCGCGGGACACCCATACTGCCTATTATAGCAGTCTAATAGAATCGAATGACAAAATTCCTCGATTGTACGTATCCTTTCCAATAATCAATTTAACCGAAATAGGATCGCCCGGGGTTTTTACGGGTGTTGTAGTTGCATCAATGAGAGCAACCACCTTAGGGGCTGTGTTGCAGGAACAATTAATTCCACAATTCAATAGTTCAGTTGGATTATTAGACCGAAACGGTATAGTGCTCTATTCGGACAATCCCTCTTTTATTGGAAAGGATATTTTTGGAAAGGAAATACAGTCTAACCTTTCTTCCTCCCTTTCTTTAGAGTCTAAAAAGTCTTTCAATAGCCTTATGAACAGCTCTTTGCAAGGAGGTAGTGGAATAGGTGAAATTTCGGTACAGGGAGAAACAAGCACCATATCCTATGAACCGGTAAATATTAATGGGGAGCATTTTTTGACAATCTACATTATTGCTCCACATGACCTTGCAAGCGACGTTGATATTCTAATTAATCAGCAGAAGAACTTTAGTGCAGCCATAATAATTGTAATTGCATCAGTAGCTTTAGGAATTGCGTTTTTGGTAATTTCGTGGAACAAGAGGTTGAGATCCACTGTAGAAAAAAGGACTAAAGAGTTAAAGACCGCAAATAATCAACTTAAGGTTCACGATAAAATGCAAAAGGAGTTTATTAACATAGCAGCCCATGAATTAAGGACTCCAACGCAAGCTATTGTCAGTTATTCTGAGCTGTTACAAAGACATCCTGAAAAACAGGACCAAATATCTGAGTCAATTCTCAGAAACGCTAACCGATTACAAAGACTTACTACAGATATATTGGATGTGACAAAAATTGAAAGCAATTCATTAAAACTAAATAAAGACCAATTCGACCTGTCTGATCTAATATCGAGTATTATGGATGATTTTAAAAATGATATTCAAAAGAAAGGTGCCGATATTGAATTGCTATGTGAACCCAAAGATCATCTAATTTTGGAAGCCGATAGGGGAAGGCTTACCCAAGTAATGTCTAATCTATTAAGCAATGCTATCAAGTTTAGCAAAAAAACTGGTGGCAAAATATCTGTTGCTACGGCAGTACAAAAAACACAAAATAGTGATTATGGCCATAAAAAAGTAATTATTAGTATAAAAGATAATGGAGTTGGTATAGACCCGGTCATAATGCCAAGATTATTTACAAAATTTGCAACAAATTCTGAATCAGGTATTGGTTTAGGACTATACATATCAAAAAGCATTGTAGAAGCTCATGATGGGCAGTTATGGGCCGAAAATAATACAGAAGGAACAGGAGCTACTTTTTACTTTATGCTGTCCATATTGTCAATGACCACAACTACAGCAACAACTACAGCAACAACTACAGCAAAAAAATATGAGTATAGGGATAGGTGAACCAGTACCGGATCATATTGGCATAAACCAAAAAATAGTATCATCCAACAAACACACACACATATATATTATACCTAAAACTCAAAGCAAATGGAACATTTACAAATATTCAAATTGTCTTCAAGTATCAAAGGTGAATGAATAACCCTTAGCACCTCTACACTAAGGATTTTAATCTTTCGTAATTGAAAACGGTTATCATTATCTCAATAAAAGGTATAACAAATGAAATCAACATAAATATAATTGAACCTGTTACTATCTAGCCAAAACTAATCCTTCCCTCATAAATATGTCAAAAAAACATTTTTTTGACTAAAATAGTCTTTATCACTACAGATAAAAAAGCATGAGAAGAGGCATTTGTCAAAATGGCTCAAAATTATTCTCTAGGAGCTAATTGTTGTATGCAAATAAGAATATTGTGAAAAGTAAGAGTTACACTTTACTTGTCATAGATGACCAAACTTGATTTTTGAGTAGGAGAGGTCCTTGTGGGGGGTTTAATTCATTGGGATAATGAAATTATTAGTCTAAGGATAAATAAATTAATGTACTGCTTAACGGGATTAGTATATCTGGACAAATAATTTTCGTATATGGTATTAGTATGCATAAGCACCATCAGCTGGTCTGCACTGATTGCACAGAGTAATTTGTTGTTTATCTGAATTTGGTTTTTTTACAGTTGTAACTTCAACATTTTCCATACCGCATTCATCACATTTACCTTTCATTGATTGACTGAAAAATAATAAATATATTTATTATATAAGCATATTGAGCCTTCTCTAATTCCATTATATGACGATATGTGTTTGACAATAAAGACCCCGTGAATATTACTACAGCATACACAAAGTAGGGGCTATTGGCAGTGCATGCATGTGTAAAAAGATTCTTTTTGTGGGTTAAATTCTTTGAATTGTGATCAATGGCTATTTGTTATGGATAAAAAATATGAAGTCATAATAAGAGGCTCAAAACCAAATTATCTAGTTCGTGAATCAGATCCTGCCTCTTTGACCGTCTCATTGTATTGCTTTGCTAATTGCGAAATCCCATGATTCCTTCGTCACTAAAATACGAAAAGTACATTATAAAACATTAACATCCCGTCATCCCTTCCTTTTCTGTTGTGTTAGATTATTGGAAGACAATCCTGTGGAAATTAGTTTAAAAGCATGAAAGAATGTAAAAAAGTATAGTTGCAATCGATCAAAGGTCAAGAGGGTAAAACAACCGACGATAACAAAGGTGTACTTCTTCCCCAAGTAAGATTTGTCAAATGCCCAATAAGGACCGGTTTAGGGGTATTGGGCAGAAAGTGGACCATATTAATAATAAGAGACATTGGCTTTCGCAAAATTGAGCGCTTTAACAGGATTATAGAGTCTATACCAGGACTTACACCACGGGTTCTTTCAATGCGCCTGAAAGAGCTTGAGAATGAAGGTTTGATTGAGTGTCTAAGAGAAAAGAAAACACCGACGATGGTACTGTGGAGGCCGACTGAAAAAGGTAAGGACACTTTACCAATCTTGTTGATGCTAACTGCCTTCAGCTCTAAATGGTATGCAGATTTCATTTTTGAGGACAAAAAACCAAGAAAGTTAAATGAAATATTTCCACAACCAGAGGCAAGAGAATTAGTCATGGAATACCTTAGGGATTAGATTCCATCTGGTTGGTATCAGGCTATTCAAACTGTATTCCATATAACACAAATCAACCATATTCTTTTTAAACTAAAGTATGGCCAAATACAGTTTAAGTGGATTGGTTAAAAAGTTGTCATTCAATTTTTAACGTTTTAGTGGCAACAAACATCCCAATTATAAGCAGCGCCAAAGCAAAGATGAAAAGATATAAAAAGTATATCCAGTTGGCAGAGATACTGTTACCTGAAATAATAATCTCCCTGCCAAAAGTTGAAGAATATGATACGGGATTCCAATCCGAAATGATCTGCATCCAGGGAGGAAAGTTTTCTTTTGGAAATAGTGCCGTGCTGGAAAACATTAAAGGTAGGTTGATAAAGTTTGAAATAACTGTCGGTATTTGCCAATCGGAACTTTTCATAGTAATTAGAAGATATATTGATGAAAGACCTAAACTAAGTAAAAACAATGCAACTACAAATGCTGTCAAACCAATAGGTTCCGGCAATGCAACACCAAACAGCATGACACCTAAAAATACGATTGGAACCTGAATCATCCCCCGAGTCGAGGAGCCTAACACCTTGGCTAGAAAAACAATATAGTTTCTTGTGGGGGTAACCATTATTCTTCTTAGGTATCCGGATTTTTTATCTTGAATCATACTTAAGGAGCTAAACATGCCTACAAATAGCATTGAAGCTGAAAGTTGCCCAGACAGAAGAAACGCTATATAATTATCGGTTTGAAAGAAACCTTCAAGAAACGACTTGGGTGCTGAGGAGAAGCTACTTCCAAAGAATACTATCCACAAAAGTGGCTGGACTACACTCATAACGATGATTGCTGGATTTCTATAAGTGTTTTTAACTTCTCTAATATACAGTCCAATGAGTTGATTTAATCGCCTCATCATTGCTATTCGGTCTGCCTTAAGATTACCTTCTAGCCTTTGTATAAAATTGTTTATCCATCTTCTCTTCTATTTCAACAATACGCATACCGGTAAGTTCAAGGAAGACTGACTCCAAATTGGGTTTCTCGATTTTTATCGATTTTACGATGTTTGGCTGAATTCTGGCTACTGTTGAGATTAGTTCAGGCAAGACAGTCTCTGCATCTTTAACTTTGACAAACAATTTCAATGAGTTTTCTGTCTTTGTTTCATTTTCCCTGTCTCCCTCTTCCTGCCTGATTTCTATGACACCATCAATATCCTTAATTACCGCCGGGTCAAAAACCTTGAAAAAGTCAATTTCCAATAAATCGCCACCAACTAAAGTTCTGAGCTCCTGAGCTGTGCCAAAAGCTATTATTTTTCCGTGATTTATTATAGCAAGATTGTCACAGAGAACATCAGCTTCTTCAATATAATGGGTAGTTAGAAAAATAGTGACACCGTATAGTCTGTTTATTTTTTTTATTAGATTCCAAAGTAATCTTCTGGTATTCGCATCGAGTCCTATTGTTGGCTCATCCATAAATAATATTTTGGGCTCATGAAGCAAAGCCATGGTTATTTCTAATTTTTTTCTTGTGCCTGTGGAAAATTGTCCTACTTTTTTGTCGTCCCTTTCGTCTAGTTCAAAATATTTCATCAGGGTGATTGCTTTTTCTTTCCATTTTTTCCCTAAATTATGCAGTTTTGACTGAATCCAAATATTGTCCATTGAGGTAAGAGAATCATCTAAAATTACCTCAGAAGAGACCCATCCAATATTTTCTTTGACCTTTAGGGCGTCTTTGGCCACATTGTATCCCGCTATAATGGCCTTACCACCAGTGGGATTAGACAGACCAGTGAGCATTTTTATAATGGTTGTCTTGCCCGCACCATTTGGCCCTAACAAACCAAAAATGCTGCCGTATTTGATTTTCAGGTCCAGGTGATCAACAGCTAATTGTGAACCATATGTCTTGGAAAGTTGACTGCATACTATTGCGTGTTCATTACTATCAGGGTTTTTCAGCGTATTAAAACCTCCTTCACCTGAAATGTTTTACTCGGGTTGAACACATGTTATGGCATATTTGTTTTTTATAAATTGCATGACAAACCCTGGCGGATGCGTTGTTGTTTGCTGATACTTTAATTTGGCTTCTTCAAATGTTTTGATTAGATTGTTGTCCCCAAAAGCTGTTTGATATCTTTTTACGGTTAGATTCGCAAATAAGCAAGTTCGATTATCATGGTTGTGTGTAAGCATTATAACGATCTAATAAAATGATATCCATGAAATTGTATTAATGTTTATTGCGGGTAACCTAATGCCACACATTTACAGCCTTTAATATAGGGCTAGTTTATTGGTTTGTATTGTCGTATAATTCATTCTGAAGATTTAAAGGACAATTAGGAAAGAAGTAGACAACCAATTTGGTTTAAATATACAGCACTTTTTAATTAACAATATAAAGACTGTTGCATAATATTATCATTTATTTACAATGCTGTTCAATCGTCATTTTCGTTATTACTTTTGTGTATTTTTCGCTCTAATTGAATACTTTCTGCCTCGCCAACTTATGGCCTCATACTTTCCCGAACTTACAATTGATGAAAGAAATGCAATAAATACAAAAGTGCCAGAAAAGGGTACAAATAGCGAATATAGGGTATTTTGAAATAAAACGTACTTTAACTGTAAAACGTTTGTTACTACTATTAATAATATGCACAGAAGCGTAAGAAACAGCAAAACCGTGTTCAATGAGAAAGTGGTTTTACTATTTATGATTGCAGCAGTATATTTCCAATCAGAATCAATTATAGTTACTAACGGCACTATGATTAAAGGAAGCAAGAGTAAAAGAAATGTTGCAAAAACCATCAAAGTTGCTTTTATTTTCTCTTTTTTATACAAAGGGATCATAAGTCTACGTAGTCCATGCCATAAAGTGGAGGCATCCCTTGCCCAAACTGCGTTGATGTTCCTCTCACCGTGAACAACTCGAAGCCTAAAGCCGTGTTCTTTGACCTTCCTTCCTAATTCCCCATCCTCTATGATTTCTTCTCGGACTGACTTGTGAGTACCTACTTTTACATATACGTTTCTCTTTATTACAAAAAAACTTCCAAAGAAATAGCCCACCTTGGTTTTAGGGTTATTTGCCTTTAATGCAGAAAATCTAGCCAAAGAGAATGTCCATAGTATTGGTAAGGTGATTTTTGTCCAGAAATCATGCGCCAATATTTTTGGTATTGCAGTAATCGCATCCAGTTCTTCTGAAGTTAAATGGGCGACTGCCAGCGAGATAGTTGATACGGAATGTGTGGTGTCCGCGTCAGTAAATAGAATAAGGTTTCCCTTCGATTTGAGGTAACCTTGATGACAAGCCCAGTTTTTTCCAGTCCATCCATCTGGTTTTGGTTCTGCATCTACATATATTATATTGGAATGACTGTTGCTGTATTTTTTGATTATTTCTCCTGTTTTGTCTGACGATGAATCATCAATGGCAATAATCTCGTAATTAAGATAGTCTTGTCTCAGTAAACTATCGAGGCACCTGCCTATGTATTTTTCTTCATTTCTTGACGGAAGAATTATGCTCACCATTGGAAAAAGGTTATTTTTAAATTCTTTATGAGAATCTAACTGCGGTACTTGCTTTATAGTTTTGATGGAATATATTAAAAAGTATATCCACGCAAAAAGGATAATTGCTTGAATACATAAAAGAATTGATAAGGATATATTGGAGTAGTAGGGGAAGTTGTAGTCGATCATTAGCAGCACATACAGTTAAGTTTCTTCCAATATTAGATATTTCTATTAATTGTTAATCGATTATTTTATAATCGGAATTAGAGAGATTTGATTTATACACAATATTAATCATTAAAAAAATGGATTTGGATATGAGTTGGGTTTCTTTTATTAATATAATGTATTGTATCCCTTCACATATATTGTATAATGATCAACAATATCTTTACCTTCTTGGGGTTCCAAAAACTCAAACATGGAACCTAAATCTATTGAGAACGGTGAGTTATCATTTGGAGGAAGAGTTGTTACCAGTGGATTCCCTTGAGAGATATCAATAAAAGAATCATTTTTGTTAAACAAGACCGCATAAACTACTATAGATGATTTTTCTTCTGTTGAATTGTTTATTATAGTACCGGTAATTTGATTTCCTTCTCCTCTGTATCTTAGATCAGAAACCAAAAAGCCTTCGCTTTTACCTACACTTCCTTCAGGATTTGTGGGTTGAGTTGCTGTGGCATCTGGACTTGTGGGTTGAGTTGCTGTGGCATCTGGACTTGTGGGTTGAGTTGCTGTGGCATCTGGACTTGTGGGTTGAGTTGCTGTGGCATCTGGACTTGTAAAATTCTCAAGTGTTTGACCATAGGCAATAGGTGTTGTCAATATCAGTGCAACAAAGGTAGATAAAATACAGAACAATGTTGATTTCATAATCATTTTCTTGTATTGATGTTAATTAGTTTTTCTTTTGTTCAGATAATCAAATGGATATACCAGAAAACCGACTTTGTTGACCTAACCAATGTTAGTTATTTATATGATAACCGACAAATACTATACTCATTTATTTGTGTGCCAAGTTTATGATTCATTAATATACAGGAAAAGCAATATTTGCCAATGAAGCATTCGGTTTTGTCTAATATACTATTGCATAGAAATTTCAATACGGTGTTTCACAAAGTTGGCTGAATTGAGTGTTCTTATTTTGAGAAATAATGCCATTTATGAATATCAGGTACCTTCCCTCCCTATCTAAAACGATTGTTTTGTTAATCAAACATTAGAATCAAAAAAATGCGCTTATACAAAAAAGTTACTAATATTTAATAATTTGGAATCTGAAAATTCCCATGTCTTTTGGCTAAATTCAAATTCACCAACACACAACATACCCATCACCAACTATAGACTCATCTCATCCAAACTGCATTCGAGTATTGTATTTGGTGGCCTTTTATTAGTTTGTACTTTTGAATACAACAAAATAGAAACTGAACTTGGCTAGGCTAAGGTAAGAAAGTCTTTTGGTTTTCTTCAAAAGCAAAATCCTCAAAAAATGAGTTTTATGCAACATCATAATCGATGCATTTGTACAAAGAAATATCAATGGCAATGAAAAACTGAATATGACAATCTTTATGCTCAAAACACAAGCGACAAGACTTCATTGCAGTTATATCATTGTCACATAAGAATATCCAAAATTGGCATTATCAATCATAGTCATCCCCATTCCAACGTCGATATGAGCCACTTGAGTAGGGAAAACGAAATTTTGTGGAACA
>Ga0183260_10004900_pt1 | contig 10584 bp, 6 predicted proteins | sample AntDrymUQ4972206_2_FD_129768 | JGI IMG/M metagenome (GOLD analysis project Ga0183260, IMG submission 129768) | Polar desert sand microbial communities from Dry Valleys, Antarctica - metaG UQ497 (22.06) (version 2) (version 2) | ecosystem: Environmental > Terrestrial > Soil > Desert | place...
CGGATTCGACACGAGTCCGCTGTCATACCGAATCGATCCGCCCAACCACAACGGACCCGGTGCGTCGTACGACGCGGTGCCGTGGACCCCGAGCCGCTGGTCGTGGTCAATGACAAACGGTCCGGCTGACAGCAGGTCCACGGCGTCCTGTCCGAGGAACAAGCCGCCCGTGAACGGCGGAAACGAGATTGCGCGGCCCATCGTTGCGCTCAGGGCTCCCATGAGACCACGCCGTGCGGCGAACGACAGGCGCGCTTCGGCGCCCGTCACGCGAATGCTCTTCAGCGTCGTCGGAAAGATGATGCCGGTGTCGAAGAAATTGTTGTTGTCCTGCTGGTCGACGGAGTTTTTCCGGTAGACCGACCCGTCGAGCGTGGCGAACCGCCCCACGGGCAGTTGTCCGCCCACCTCGTAGACGTCTTGACGCTCCGGGCGGATCGGCTGGTAGGCCCCGCCCAGGGCCTCGCGCACGCTGTCCGGCGCGAGCCGGCTGGCCGCTTCGGAATTCGACAGCAACAGGTTCTCGTTGGGGGGTGTCTGATAGTTGCGATTGTAGGACGCGCGCAGGACGAGATCGTGGCCGGGGATCCGATAGGCCACACCCACGCGCGGCTGCAGGTGCCGACCGTCCACGAGAAAGCGGTACTCGTCGTGGCGGAGTCCGAGTGCCAACGACACGTTTCCGAAGCGAATCGTCGACTGCACGAAGGCGCTCACCTGGGTGCCGGTCTGCGCATCCGCGAAGACGAACGGCACGCCGCCACGCGTGAGATCGTACGGGAGGAGCGCCGCGTTGTAGCCCTCCGCATCGGGAGCGTTGAAGGCCAGCGATGTCAACCCCATCGTAAAGAGCTCGTCGACAGGAAAGCGTTGCAGATCGACGCCGGCGCGCACCGTTTGTGCGCCGAACGACCGCGTGTACCGCGTGTTCGCGGTGAACGACGATAGACGGCGATCCTGCGTGGCGGTGACCGGGGTGTCTCCGGGACTGGAGTTGAGCACGGCGGTGGTCGTGCGATAGCCCACGGTCGCTTCGAGCGTCGACTGCGTGTCGAGCGGGCGCACGTAGGAAGCCCACAAGGAAGCGTCGGCGAGCGTCTGCCGCTGATCTTGACCCGCGGCCTCTTGCGAGCGGAGGTTGGCCAGCTCGAAGCTCGAACGGCCTCCCATCGCGTGAAGGCGCAGCGTATCGCGATCGGTGAGGCGGAGGTCCACCCGGCCGAAGCCACGCGCGTAGCCACCGGTATTGTGCAGATTGTCCAGGGACACCTGGTCGAGAAACCGATCAGTGTGCATCGCCGTCACCGAGCCGAAATAGCCCACGCGGCCGCGTTCGCCCCCAAGTTGCGCCACACCGTGGCGCGTGCCAAACCCTCCAAGTGATCCCGACACCGTCCCGGCGATCGGGCGTCCGGTCCCGAGGCCGCTGCGGCTATTGAGCACCGCCACGCCCGACACCTTGCTGCCGAACTCGGCCGGAACATGGCCCGTGATGAGCTCGACGGTCTGCACGACGCCGACGTCGAGCGAATTGGCGAAGGCGCCTGTCAACTGGTCGCTGATCGGCAATCCGTCGACCACGAAGGTCATCTGATTGTGTGCGCCGCGCGGGTGAATCGCTCCATTGGCGTTCTGGGCGAAGCCGGGAAAGCTTACCAGCACGGCTTCCAGGCCGCGGCTTGACGCGGCGACGGGCAGGCGCTCGATGCGCGTCTCGCTGATCACGTGACGGGTCCCGGCGGAGGTCGTATCGACCACTGGGGCTTCAGGAGTGACGGTGATGGTGTCGGTCACGTCGGCCAGACGCAGCGTGAACGCCAGGTCCACGGGCACACTGGAGGCCAGGTCGATGCGCCGAGCTTCGGGAGCGAAGCCCGACAACTCAAGGCGCAGGTCGTAGGTCCCGAGCGGGAGATTCCCAATCTCGAAGTGTCCGCGGTTGTCGGTCAGCGTGGCGCGCTCCAGGCCGCTCGCACCCTGGCGTAGCGAGACCGTCACGCCAGGAATGAACGCGCCTTGGGGGTCGGTGACCTCTCCGCGCAGCAGAGCGACCGTCTGCGCCTCGACTGGTGTGGCGGCGAGCGCCCCCAGGACGATGAACGCCAGCGCGAGGACATTGCTCCATCGCGCCGGCCCAACCGGCCAACGAGCACGTTTGAACGGCCGCCGAAGATGTTTTTGATGACTCAAAACAAACATTGAGCAGAGTCTAAATCTGTCCCCGTTTCGTGTCAAGCGGGTGTCGTTTGATGCGGTGGTTCGACGCGTGCGCCGCGGCCGGGTGGTCGCAGGTCAGGTCCTCGACCGGCGCAGCCGCTCGAGACGAAGAGGTATGTGGCGTACATTCCCGAGACCGTGATGCTCTGTGGCGGGCGCTGCGTGCGACCAATGCGCTCGAACGCACTCGGCTTCAAGGTGGCCCTGTCCGCCGCCTGATCGAAGAGTTTCTTTGTAGTTTCTTTGTAGTGGTTGAAAAGCTCAGACGCCTCACCATCCGGCGTGATGATGTAACTACACTGTCTGTTTCACCTCCTTCATATCCTGGTAGCCATCGAGCGTTCGCAGTTTGATTTGGCCGCTGCGGAGCAAGCCAAAGAGCAGCAGCAACACCGCGTCCTGCCCTGGAAGGCTCGCTTGCGTCTTCGTGCGGCGGCGGAATTCCTCGTGTGGTTGCTGGTGATCCTGGACCGCATCGTGATGAGGCCGCCGGTGCGCAGTTTCGACAATGTCTCGTGACGTATGGAGGCGTGTCGTCCGATTCTGCCGTCAGCCGTCTGACCTGGCGGAGGTTGAGACGTTCACGCGGGACCGCTACCGGCGGACGTTCAACAACTGGGTCACGGGCATCTACGAAACCACAGTAAACGCGAAGTACGTGACGGCTAATCCTGCTTTGGCTCGAATGTTCGGCTACGACTCACCCGCGGACACGGGATGTTATGTCAAGGCAGGACGGCGCGCCGAGTTCGTGGACTAATGCGCGCGGAGGGTGCGGTCACGGGTTTCGAATCCGAAGTGTACCGGAAGGATCGCAGCCGATTCTGGATGTCGGAAGACGCGATTGCGATCCGAGATCGCACAGATCGCTTGATCGGCTTCTACGGGACCGTGATCGACGTCACCGCCCGAAAGCGCGCGGAGGAGGCCGCCCGCGAGAGCGAGGAGCGGCTTCGAGCCTCACAAGCGCACCTTCAGCGGCTCGACGCGCTTCGTCGCGAGTTTGTGACCAATGTGTCGCACGACCTGCGCACACCGCTGACGGCCCTGAAGGGCTATCTCGAGTACGTCGCCGGGCACCCGCTGGCCGGCTTGGACGTTCGCCAGGAGCACCTCGCGTCTGCGCTCCGCCAAGCGGAACGCCTTGAACGCCTTGTCGCGCAGCTCTTCGATCTTGCGACTCTGGAGAGTAACGTGCAGCTTCGGTCGGAGACCTTCTCGATCTGCGAGCTCGCCCAGGACGTCGCGCAGGGAATGGAGTTCGAGGCGTCGAAACGTTCCGGGCGTGTCGCATTCGACAGGATGGAGGACGTATCCGTTCGGGCCGACATCAGTTTGATCGAGCGGGTGCTCCAGAACCTGCTCGACAACGCGATCCGCCATACGCCGCCGGGCACAACGGTGCGGATGTCGTGCTTGGCCGCAGGCGATATGGCGGTATTCAGAATAGCCGACGACGGACTTGGAATGCCCGGGGAAACCGGGCGTGTCTCGCGCGGCGGAGGTCTCGGGCTGACGATTGTCCGACGGATTCTAGCGCTGCACGACAGCGAGCTTCGCCTCGAGACGACGGTTGAGCGCGGAACGACGTGGGTATTTCAGTTACCTCAGGGCTTGCGCCTGGGTCCATCCCGGTCATCGGGCCGCTCCTGACATTGAAACGTCGGCGTGTTCGGCCCGCGCCGCCAAACACGGCGCCTTGACTGCCCGAACCGCGGCGTGTTCAGATGTTCCTGGCGGAAGCGACTGAGAGGGGCGACAGCCCAGCCGCATTTCGGCGACGTGTGGCGATTCTTCCGGTGCGGAACCATCGCGCCGCGGCCCAGTCGCCAGCTTGAGACGCTCACGGTCCCGACACACCGCGAAACTAGCGGCTTACGGTGCGCGCGTGTTACGAGCAGTTGGCCGAAACCATCTTGATGGACTTGACGTTCAGCCTCATGGGTTTCATATCCTTCTCGGACATCATCTTGTCCCTCTCCATCCGAGTCATCTTGTCCATCTTCCCCATTCTGTCCATATCCATTTTGGACATGGTGCCGGTCACTTCCACCTTGTGACCCATGTGCGCTTTCAGATCCCCGCCGAACAACTCGTAGGACATCATGTGGCCGACTGTCATACCCGGCTCTTTCATCTTGTCCTTGTCCATCATCGCCTTGTTCATCATGTCGCCCATCATCATGGCGTTGGTCAGCATGTACTGGCCCGGGTCGTTGCCCGCCGCCACGCAGCCCGACACGGTCATCTGACCGTCCTGCATCATGCCTTTCTTGTCCATTTGATCCTTGTCCATCGCGCCCGACTGCGCCGACAAACTCGGCCCAACGTTGAACACCGTGGCCACACATATTGCTGTTAGCAGTTTCATGTTTGCTCCTGATCGAAAACTGAGAATTCCGCGCAACGTCGCACCGCGCAGGGTGCGACGTTACCTCGATGTTCCGGTAGTTGTCGTGGTCAGACTCCGGAGGAATGCCACCACGTCGTCTCGATGCCCGTCCCGCGAGAGGTAGAAGGGATGCGGAGCGGTCGCACCGCGGCTGGGATCGAGGAGTGCCTCCAAGCTGGGAACGGAGTTGTCGTGAAGAAACACTGGCTTGCGGGCCAGGTCGAGTAGCAGCGGCAGCGCAATGCCCCGCTCCAGACCCCGCAGGCTGGCATTCACGACGGCCATCTTGTCGTCGAAGATGCTGTTGGGAGTGTTCAAGATGGGATTGAGCGGAGCCATACGCTGCGGCAGGAGCACAGTCGGCATGTCGCCCGGGAAGATGAACCTCATGGCGACGATGGCGGGCGGGACAAAAGTGCTCTGATCGACGTTGTGGCAGAACGTGCAGTTGATCCGGAAGCGGGCACGGCCTCGGGCGACGGCACCCTCGTTGTCGGTGACGCCGGGGGGCGCCTGAAGGCTGTTCAAGTAGGCGTTCATGTCCAGGAGCTTCGTGTTGTCGACCCGAATGCCCAAAGGGGCGGCTTCACTGCCCGGTCGAGGGTGCGGCGCTGCCTGCACGAACGGATACCCGGTCACGCCCGTCCTTGTGAGGACCCTCACGTAGTCATTGGCGATCTCCTCGCCGGCAGCCGCGCCCCCCAGCGTCCGCAGGAATGTGCGCCCGCCGGGCGTGGTCAGTGTGGTCGGATCCAGCAGCGCAGTGTAGACGAGATTGCTGAAGTTGTCGAGAAACTGCAGCGCTCCCTCACTCCCCCACGGCGCGGCGAGATCGGTACGGAACAAGGGCATGTTATGCATCGGATCGCCGTTGCCATCGACGGTGTCGTCGAACATGCCTGGCGGGTAGAACTGCGGATTGCTCAGATACGCGTCGGCCTCCGCCTCGCTCGATTCCTCCGTGAGCCCTCGCGGAGCACGACCGAGTGTCGCTCCACCGTTGGCGCTGAGCGACAGTTGAAGAACCGGATAGTAGGCGAGGGAGTTAGTGCCGGTGGCGACCAGATTGCCGAAGTTCAGGGTGTGCGGCGCACGCCCGTCCTGCCGCCGGCCGATTGACCCACCGTTCGGCATATTTGCAACCGACCCGTCCGTGATCGTGTGGCACAGCGCGCAAGTTGCGCCCACTTTGTCCCCGGCGAGGATGTCGATGCGGCCGTTGCGGTCGGTGTCTTTGGGTGGGAGGCCGATGACCGCGTTGGCGTTGATGAGCGCCACTGTCGTGCTCACGCTGTTGAGCAGCGGAGCCTGCGCTGCAGACAGGTTCGTGCGCAGCTCCGCGACGAGCGCGTCGCGAAGTGCTGCCGGAATGGCTTCGCTGTCGATGTGCAGCCCGTTCTGCAACGCGCGCACGGGCGTGAAGTTCGACGCGATCATTCCGGCGGGCAGTCCAACCGCGTCGGTCCAGAATCGTTCGTTCCCGAAGGTCTCGAACCGGAACACGTCGCGCCCTGCTGCAGCATTGCCCGTCTCGTGGACGTTGGGGTTGGTAGGAAATCGGGGGCCGTCGGACTGTGCCATCAGGAAGCCGACGAAGCCCAGACCCCACGCGAGGGCCAGACCAGCGATCCAGCGGGAAGGATGATTACGTCCTGCAGCGTCACTCATGCACGTTCTCCTGACTGTCCGAAAGATTCGTCACGTGCTGACACGAGCCTGCCATTAGAAGCGAAAGGTGATACCGCCCGTCGCGCGCCAGAAATCGAGCTTATCGTTCCCAAGGCTGAAGAACTCGCTATCACCTTCCAGGTCCCGCAGATCCCTGAAGTACCGAATGTCACCTCTTACGCCGATGCGATCCGACAGGTGGCCGAACACCCCACCGCCGACGTTGAACCCGAAGTTCCCGTTATCTCCTCGGATGAAGTCATCGTCCCCGCCAATCCGAGACCGCAGCCAGCCCACACCTCCCGCTGCGTAGGGACGTACGCGCGTCCCGAGTTTCCCGGACGGAACACCGAGGAGGCCGTTAAACATGACGGACGTCACGCTTGACTCACCGACGAGGAAGTCGGGTACGTCACGGACCTGGAAAAAGTCCGGCCGATGGCTCACGTCTACCTCGAATCCGATGACCTTCCCCATCCAGCTTGCGGCGACTCCGTAGTCAAGTTTTGCACCTTCGGCAACACCGCCTCCAAAGGCACTCCCTATGAAAGGGTTGAGGAGCCAGTCGGCTCTGACGTCGCTCGGCGAGAGCACCAGACTGAAGGCTCCGAAAACGACAAGCGCGCGTAGAGACATCTTGGCTCTCCGGTTCGACGAGAGACGATCACAATGCGCGGCAAGAAAAGCGAGGGTTCTGATCACGCGAACAGAACGGTACTAATCAGAGTTCGCGCAGCGGTATCGAAACGGTCACAAAAGTGTCACGCCGCCCGACCGCAGCGATCATTCCCAGTGCGCCGGACGGGAGGTGGACGTGAATTGTCTAGAGGTTAGCGGTCCGCACGCCGACGATCACTCGGCGAGGTCTTGGTGACGAAGGCGGCCACAAACTCTGTAATCCCCAAGACGAGGTACGGGGCCCAAGAGAGGTCAGCAAAGCCAAAAATCCAGGGAGAACCCGCAAGCACGGCCCCGGCAAGGCCATCCACGGCGAGGTGAGTGGCCATGGGAATTCGGCGTACGACGCCGTACTCATGATCGGTAAAAAACGTGACGAGGAGGCCGGTGATCCCCAAAGCGACGGGCACGACAGCTTCCGCTCCGGCGAGCCCGAAGCCCAATAGCCAAGGCAGAGCTATCAGCAGAGACGATAGGCGATATTAGTGGGGTCTCGGAGGTAACGGAAGCCGCGTTATCGGACCCGGAACGGTCGGCGCCGGCCCCCGAACACCCCCCCCCACACAGATCCTATTGACCGCCACAGGGGATTATGACAGCGGCGGTGGTCGCGTCAAGGGAAACCTTCCCGCTCGGCCGACGCGCGGGCGCACCTCCGGCGGGCCGACGCCACACGCGCCGATTAGCAGGGGTCGAAGGCGACGACGTCGTTGTCCGCCGGACGCGGATGGGACTCGAACGGGAGCGGCGGCGCGCGGGCAGGGCGCGGCTCGGGGATCTCCGTGGGCAGGCCCAGATGACGCAGGATCCGTCGCATTACCGATGCCTCTTCGATCAGGGCGATCAGACGGAGCCGTCCGCCGCAATTCGGACAGGCGAGCACGTCAAAGCCGAACGTCCGGCGCATCAGGTCGGCCCAACGCGGACTGCCCGCGCGGCACGATGGCGCACCTGTCCCGTCAGGCACATCGGGCGACGTGTGGGTCACCTTCGTCTCGTTGCCGCCGGGACCAGCGGCCTCCGTGCGACTGACCACGAGCGATCGCCACGCCGCCCGCGGCGCGAGCACGCCGTGATACAGGATCAGGTTGATGCGCGGCCGTGGCGTCAGCACCGCCAGACGCTCGAGCAATTCGACCGGCTCAAACACCAGGTGCGTCGTCGTCCGACCATGGGCGCTTCAGCGCGAGCTGCACCTGGCCGTCAGCCGTCAGGCGGAGCCGGTCTTGCGCGACAGGCGGCCGCAGCGTGTACCGGCACACCTGGTCGAGACGCTCGCGCTGATCCGCAGGGACGAGCACGCCCGCATGCAGATCGAACCCGTCCTGGCGCGCGTGACAGCGTCCAAGGTCGGGTGTCTCGTCCTCGTCAGGCGAGCCACCACCCGTGCGCACGCGCGTGCCCGCGCGCGGGCCGAGCGCCACGCGGCCCTGCACGGACGCCGCCGCGATCCCGGCCAGTACCGGCGCATCCTCCGCCCACGTGTCCGGCGCGCCCGCGCCCTCGTCGCCGTCTCCCAGCCCCCGCCGCTCCAGCAACCGCCGGACGCGCGGCGCGACCGTCGCGAGCACATCGGCGACATCCGCCGCGGTCAGGCGTGGGAGGGGATGAAACCGCACGCCCGCGCCCTCCTTCGCGAAGACCCCGTCGAGCACGAGGGCGTGGACGTGGACGTTGAGATTGATCGCCCCACCAAACCGTTGGATGATCGCCACGGCGCCACCACGACCATCCGTCACGTCGGCGTACCGCGCCACGTGGCGCAGATAGCCGAGAACGGTGCGCACGTACACGCCCACAACCGCGCGGCACAGATCGTGATTCCAGGCCAGCGTGTAGCGCAAGCGATGCGGCAGGGTCAAGACCCATTGCCGTACGGGCACCGGCGGGAACACGTGATCGACCAGGTGCGCGGCGCGCTCCGCCATGCGACGCCCACCACAGCTCGCGCAAAAACCGCGCCCCTTACACGAGAACGGCACGAGCCGATCGAGACCGCATGCCGTACACCGAAACCGCGCGAAGCCGCCGGCCAGACACCCGCAGCGCAGGAAGTCGCGAAACTCCTGCTCGACGAATCGGGGCAGCCCTTCGCCGTCGCGCAGACCGGCGGCCTGCGCGCGAAACGTTTCGAAGTGATCGCGCACCACCTGATACAACACGCCTTGCGCGGGCGTGCGCGGCTGATACACCGACGACGGGGACGCCACGTCTTACTACGCGCAGAGGGCGTGCCATGCAGCGGTCCACGGAAGATCGAATGTTTTCAGCAGGCGAGGCGCGCCGCCGCGCAGTTTCTGCCCACGTGCCCGGAACCCGACGTGGCAGTTCCTGATGCGGCCGCAGTGGGGACGAGCGGCGGGCCGGGCTCACCCAAGCGTCGGCGAGGGATGCCAGGTCACACCGCCGGACTCGTCTGGCGCGAAGACCCCGTCGAGGACCAACGCATGGGACGTAGACGTCGAGATTGAGCGCCGCGCCGAACCGCTGAATAATCGCGACGGCGCCGCTGCGCCCATCGACGACCCCGCCCCGTGTCCGCGTTGGCGAACAATCGGTCGGCGACGGGCGCGAGAAGCGGGGTGTCGCGGGGTCGCGTATCGCGCGACGCTCGGCCCCGTCGAACAACATGGCGGGCGTGCGCGGCCGGCGGGGCTTGGGCTCCGGGGCCGAGGCAGCGACAACCGCGAGGAAGAGGAACAGGAGGGTGCGTCGCTGGTCCGCGACGGGCGTCGTCACATCGTTCGCAAGGTTCCATGTAGCCCCGGGTCTTTAGACCCCGGATCCATCGCCTTCGCCAGTCCAAAGTCGAGCACCTCCACTGTGCCGGCGGCGCGGATCTTGATGTTCGCCGGTTTCAGATCGCGATGGATGATGCCTTGCTCGTGCGCGGCTTCGAGGGCCGCGACGATCTGCTTCGCGAAGGGCACTGCCTCGTCGATCGCAATCGGCCCGCGCGCGATCCGCTGCGACAGATCCTCGCCCTCGACGAGCTCCATGACGAGGGCCGTGACGTCGGTGGTGTTTTCGAGGCCGTAAATCGCCCCGATGTTTGGATGATTGAGCGCCGCGAGCACCTCGGCTTCGCGCTGGAAGCGCGCGAGGCGATCCGCCGCGCCTTGGGGGCTCGGGTCTGAGAACGGGCCTTGTGTTGCCTCCTGACCTCGCTAATGCTGTCGTCCTAAACGACGGGCCGCGCTATCTCCTCCACGACCGTGATCACGCGTTCGCCGCGTGGGCCCGGACGGCGACGGCCATGGACATCCGCGAAGAGCTCACGGCCCCGCGTTCGCCTTGGCAAAAGGACTACGCTTCATACTGCACCTCATTGGTCTGATCCGAGTGGACGGCGAGTCGTCGGCGATCCGCGAGACGTCGCCCCTGCATTTTGATGGGGGCGTTCGGGCCCGGCGGCTCGTAGAGACATTCGCCTTTGTCGTTGCAACGATGGCGTGGGAGGAAGCCGTGCCGCCCCCAGATCTTCACGGTGTCGGCGGAGACCTTCAAGCGGTCGGCCATCTCGTCCCGCGTGAGCAACCCACGGGCTCGCAGTCGCCCATACAGGGAGCGGAGGTGGTGGCCATGCCGGATATGTTTCACGATGGCGGGCTGAAACGGCTGCCCCGTGC
>Ga0183260_10004901_pt1 | contig 10583 bp, 6 predicted proteins | sample AntDrymUQ4972206_2_FD_129768 | JGI IMG/M metagenome (GOLD analysis project Ga0183260, IMG submission 129768) | Polar desert sand microbial communities from Dry Valleys, Antarctica - metaG UQ497 (22.06) (version 2) (version 2) | ecosystem: Environmental > Terrestrial > Soil > Desert | place...
CCGGCTCGGCGGTGGCCCGCGGCACGAGCTTGGCGCGGGTGACCGCCGCCTCATCTACGCGTTGCAGCGCGGCGTGCGCCGCGTCACGACGGGCGGCGGCCGTCCGCTCGTCGCCGCCAAGGCGCTCCGCGGTTTGGGCAAAACCGGCGGCGCGCGGCTCCAGCTCGCGCCGCTGACCCAACGCGGCGCGGGCGCGGGTGGAGTGGGCGGTCGCCGCCGTCAGCTGCGTCGCGGCGGTGGCCGCGGTCTGCTCGGCAGTGGCGATCGCCACCTCGGCGGTGGCACGTTCGGCCGCGAAGTCGCGGCCTTCCGACTGCTCATGGTACTGACGTGCGTAGCTCTCCGCGTCGTCTCGTGCCTCTCTGCGCTCCTCGCCGATCTGGCCCTGCGCCTCACGAATCGTCTCCAACCCGAGCAGGCGACCGACCTCGATCCGCCGCTCCGTCTCTTTCATCGTGCCAAAGAAGCTAAGCTCCTTCTGGCGGGTGAAGAAGGTCGAGACAAAGGCGCGGTGGCTGAGCCCGATCAAGTGGCGCGTCACATAGTCGGTGATCTGCTTGGAGCCCTGCACGATCGGGCTGTCGGGCTGATCCTCCCGGTAGATCTGCCCCTGCGCCGACTTGCGGCGGAGCGTGCGCTCGACGACATAGCGGGTCGCGTCGTGGGTATCTTCGAGAACGACACGGACCCGTGTCTGGCCGACGCCCGCCCGTGGCGGCACGTCGTCGTTGGCAATCGTCGAGGGGTTGTAGAGGCACCACTCGATCGCCTCAAAGAGGGTCGTCTTGCCGCCACCATTGGGACCGATCACGCCGATGATGCCGGTGGCGGGGAACTCGATCCGGTGCTCGCCCGCGTACTGTTTGTAGTTGAAAATCGCTAACTCGGCCAGGATCACGCCGCCGCGTCCTCGCCGCTCCCGCTCGCCTCACTCAAGGCGCGCTGGCCACGCTCGCGAAAGGCGATGGCGAAGGCGGCATCATAGGTCCGCGTCTTCACCTGCTCATCGACGAAATCGTTGAACATCTCGTGCAGGTCGGCCTGGTGCGCGCCATCGACTTCACCCTGGAAGCGGGCGAGGAGATCGGTTCTGGCGTAGACCTGCAGCGACCAGGCGCGCTCCCCCGTTTCCCGGCGTAGTATCGACTCCACCTCGCGCCGCTGCGGACGCGGCGTGTTCTGCAGCTCAACCCGAATCATCGCCTCCGGCTCGGCGATCGCTCCGACGCGGTCGAGAATCACGTCGGCGAGCTCGCGGGCGGGCCGGTCGCCGCCATCGATTGGGTGGAGGGTCGTCATCGGTCGGGTCGCGATCGTCGCCCGCTCGACGCTGGGCGGTTGGTCCAGCTCACCGAGCGTGACGAAGAGCAGACCCGGCTTCGCCTGCTCATCACCCCAGCCGATCCGCTCGGTGCTGCCGCAGTAGTGGGCGTTGTGTCCCTGATCGCCCGCGATGTGGTAGTGGCCAAGCGCGATGTAGTTGTGCGCCTCATCGAGCAGGGCACCGCTGAGCGTCTCTTCCCCCGGTTCATGCTGGCCGCGCAGTTGGATCCCCGGCGCCATGCCGTGGGTGACCAAGATATTGCGACGGTCACGCCGCGGCATGACCACCGGTGGATCGGGGTTGGTGAGGGCGCCGTGCGGTACGGCGTGGATGGTGAGCGCGAAATCGTCCAAGCGCCACTCGTCGCACGCATACCCGGTCACAAAGTGAATCCGTGGCAGAAAGAGCTGCAAGAAGGTGAACGCCGAATCGGTAGTCCGCAGGCGGGGGGTGTCGTGGTTGCCGCCGATGACGAGGCAGGGGATGCCGGCATCCTCGATCCGCCGCATCTGGCGGACGAAACATTGGAGCGCCGACCAGGATGGCCGGGTGTGATGGAAGACATCACCGGCGTGGATGACGAGATCGACCTCGCCCTCCAGGATCTGGTCGATTGCCGCCGCGAAGGCACGCTCCACATCGACCGCGCGTTGGTTCCGCCCGGTCTCAGGATCGACCCGGTGCAGCGCATGGTAGCCAAGGTGTGTGTCCGCCAGGTGTGCGAGGCGGAGAGGACGAAGCGTCATCAGGCGAACAAGTGTACCGCAGCCGCTCGCCGCGGGAAGCGATCTTCCGTCATGGAGCCAGATGCCGCCGGGGATGAAAACGACGACCTCAGCCCCGGTCGCCGGGAGCGAGACGGCGCTGTCACGTGGACCGATCAGCCGGGGCGACGCTTGTCGGCGTTGGAGTGATGGGTTCTAGCCAGGTTCGTTGCAGGTGTCAGCCCTATGCTGGCTCGTAATGTCATTTTCAGTAGTAAGCGGCACCTGGTCTTCAGCGGTAAGCGGCATCCCATGCTGAACGCCACACGGGCCCGGGGAGGCAACTCCCCGGGCCCGTGTCCCTCCGTCAGTGCTGTGGGTGGCAAATCGCGTGGTGCGAATCTACCTAACGCCGACCCCGACGATCATCTCGCAGGGACCTTCGAAACCGTTCGGTCCCTCGAACTGACGCAGATCGCGCTCGATCTCGGCCCAAGTCTCGGCCTGCTCAACGTCGGAGAGCCCGCTCATCATCTGGTGGAGGGCGCCGAACGAGTCCCGCTCGAACCGCACGCACTCGGCCGTCGAGGACATCCGCACCGGTGCCGCGATCGTCCGCGTCTCGACCTCGCGGAAGCCCGCGCGGCGGTAGGCCTCCTCCAGCACCCCGGCGCCGCCGAGACTGAACGGACCTGGCTGCCCCGGTAGCGGCGGCGGCAGTTGCGCGCGCCGCCGGATGATCCCGACCGGGATTGAGAAGAAGCGGTTGTTCTCGGCGGTCGAGTAGACCATCGCCGCGACATGCCCGCCTGGCTTGAGGACGCGCCGGATCTCCGCGAGCGCGCGCTGCTGGTCCGGGAAGTAGATGAGGCCGACGCGGGAGAGGACCGCGTCGAATACGCCGTCGGCCAGGTCCAGGTGCTCGCCGTCCATCACGCGAGTCTCGAAGTTTGTTACCCCCTGCTCCCGCGCGGCCTGCTTCGCGTACTCGAGGAGGTTCGAGGAGATGTCGGTCGCCAGGACCGAGCCGGTCGGACCGACGCGCTTGGCGGCGGTGATCGCCGGCTCGCCTGCGCCGGCCGCGACATCAAGGACGCGACTGCCGGGGCCGACCCCCGCCAGGTCGAGCATGAGCTCCGTCGCGGGGCCAAGCCAAGCCTGGATCGCCGGCGTCCACCGGTGCCAGGCGTCGGCGGCGGATTGCCATTGCTCGCGTGTCGTCTCCTTGTACCGAACGGGATCGAACGTCGGGGCTTGCGTTGCCATGGTCACGTTCCTCCTTTCGCAACCAGCCTACGTCGGAGCACCCGGCCTAACATCGGGGAAATCCCTAGGTGACGGCCAGAATTATCCCTGGATCACCCCTGGGGTTGCGGTGGTAGGATCAAGCCCTCGGCCACGGCCCAGGCGGCAAGCTGCGCCCGCGAGGCGAAGCCGAGCTTCCCCAGGCAGCTGCCGACGTGCATCTCGATCGTCTTCTCGGCGACACCCAGCTCTCGGGCAATCTCCTTGTTGCTCAACCCTTGGGTGACGCACGCCGCAACCTCACGCTCGCGCGGCGTCAGCCCGCCTCGGCCGGAGGCGTCGGCGGTGCGACGGCGCCCAGCGGGAGCTACCCAGGGACGGACCTCGGGCGCCCGCAGGAAGAGGGCACGGCGTGCCTCGTCCGGTACCGCCTCGGCCAGGGCCGCGATCTCCGCTCGGGCGGTCGCGGCTTCGTGCTCTGCCACGGCTTGGTCGTGGCCGCGCCAGAGCCGGGTCCGCGCTGCCGCCACTCGCCAGAGCACCGAGCGCGGACCGACGTCGACCGCCAGTCGCCGGGCATCGAGGTACGCCGCATCAGCCTCGACCATGCGATCCAGGGCGGCCAGGGCAGCGCCACGCAGCAGGATCGCCCCCGCCGGCCGAGGACCCGTGGCCCCGAGCAGCAAGCGATCGGCGCACGCCAGGGCTTGGTCTGGTCGGCCGGCCGCAAGTTCCCTCTCGGCGAGGGCAACGAGCGCCCGTCGCTGGCCGATTGACGCCGGCCGGAACGCTGGCGGGACGTCATGAGGCACGGTCGCCAACGGCACATCAGCCTCGCCGGCCCGCTGGCGGCAGCATGCGATCCAGGCGTCGAGTCGCTCCAGCCATTGCGCGGCTCCCGCGGCAAGAGCGATGCCGCGCGCCCGCTCGAACCGCGCCAGCGCACCGGCCGTGTCGAGTAGATCGGCGTCAAGGATGCCGAGGGTCAGTAAGGCGATCACCTGCCACTGGTCATGGCCGATCTCCTCCGCGATGGCCAGCGCCAGCTCGCCGTGCCGTTGAGCCTCCCCGTACCGTCCCTCGCCCACATCCGCAGAGGCCATCGCCACCAGTGCGTAGGCCTCACCAGCCCGCCAGGCGATCTGCCGGCAGAGCCGCAGTCCCTCGGCGGCATCGGCTCGATAAGCGGCAGGCGGCGCGTCGACCGCGCAGGGCCCGTCCAATACGGCTAGGTAGAGGCCCCGGCTGGTCAGCGCGGATGCGACCCGTTCGGTATCGCCGAGGTCGGCGAACATTGCAGCGGCCCGGCCGAAGGCCTCCCTCGCCTCCGGTACCTCTCCGGCCAGGTAACGGGCCATGCCGATTAGGTCCCAGCTGTCGGCAGTCCCCCACCGGTCTCCCAGGGCGTCTAAGCAGCGCAGCGCGTCCTCATGTAATGCCCGACCTTCGTCGAAGCGACGGAGGTTGGTGAGCACGTTCCCCAACCGATTGAGCGCGAGGGCTTCCCTCCGGCGGTCGGGTCCGGTTCGCGCCAGCGCCAGCGCCTCATCGGCCAGGCCACGAGCGACAGAGTAGTTGCGACTGGCGTATAGCCCGGCCAGGTCGTGGAGCGCCGCTTGCTCGGCGCTGGCGAGACGACGCAGTCGCGCCAGCGCGCGCGCCGCTTCGAGGTGCTCCCGCGCGGCGTCGAACGCCCCGAGCATGGAAAAGGCTTGGCCGCATCGGCGGTGGAGCTCGACCGCCCGCAGGTCGTCGAGAGCCAGCGCCGCTTCGAGGGCCCGCCGGTCGTGGGTCAGCGCTTCGACGGTCGCGTGCACGCGCCACGCCGTGTCGCCGGCCCGCGCCGCGTAGGCCAACGCCTTGTCCCAAATCCCGGCCGCGTGGAAGTGGTAGCCAAGTTCGCCGGCGTCGGCGGACGTCTGACCCGGGGAAGCCGCCCGTTCCAGCGCCTCGCCAACGACGCGGTGTAGCGCTCGGCGCTCCGGTGTTAGGAGGCGGGCGAGCAGCGCGTCGCGCGTCAGCGCGTGACGGAAGGCCAACCGGATCCGGTCCGGCGATCGTTCTTCGACGAGGAGTTGTCGGTCGACGAGGACTCGCAGCGCGGCGAGCAACTCCTCGGGCGGCAGTCCGGATGCGGCCAGGAGCAGCTCGAAGTCGATCCGCTGACCGGCGACCGACGCCAGGTCGACAACCCTTTGGACGACCGTCGCGAGCCCGGCGGCGCGTCGAAGGATGGTGTCCTGCACGCTCTGCGGGACCGTCGGCTCGCCGAGGAGCCACTCGTCCCTGGCCTGGGCGGGAACCGTTGCGAGGAGTTCCTCAACGAAGAAGGGGTTACCGTCGGTCCGAGTGTGGACCGCGGCGACGAGCGACGGCGCCGGCGGCATCCCGAGCAGAGCCTCGAGCATGCGGCCGACGCCCGCTTCGCCGAGCGGTTCGACTGAGAGCTCGACCAGGGCGCGTGCTCGCCGGAGCGTCGCCAAGCAGCGGCGCAGGTCAGGGTTCGGCTCGTCGGCCCGGGCGGTGCCAAGGATGAGCAGGCGCGCCGAGGCCAACCGACGTGGTAGCACCTCTAGGAGTTCCAAGCTCGTCGCATCGGCCCAGTGGAGATCCTCCAGCACCACCAACAGCGGCTGTCGGTCCGCGAGCCGAGCGAGCAGGGCGGCGATCGCCTCGAACAGGCGCCGCTTGCCGTGCTCGGGTGGAAGGGGAGGCTCTGGTCCGCTTGGCGCGGCGTGGGTGCGCAGCTCGGGGAGCAGCTCCGCCAGGACCTCACGCTGCGGACCCAGGATCGCATGCGGCGCCGTCGGTGTCGCCATGAGGCGTTGCCGCAGCGCGTCGACGACCGGGGCGAATGGATAGTCGCGGTCCCGCTCCAGGCAGCCGCCCGCCAGAAGTTGGAATCCGCGTGCGGTGGCGTGGGGGACCACCTCGCGCACCAGCCGGCTCTTGCCGGCGCCGGCCTCGCCAGCGAGTACGGCAAGCCGGCTACGGCCGGCTGACGCCTCCCCCAGGAGGCTGTCCAGTGCAGCGAGTTCGACCTCCCGATCGACGAGGACGGGGCAAACCTGTGACGACGAGATCGGCATGCGCGCCTTCCTCGCTCAGCTTATCCTCCGCTCAGATCCCCGCCGGGGACGGATAGCACCGCGCCCGCACCCCGTCAACGCGGTGCCCTGAATCGTGTCTTCCGTGACGAGAGACGATGGTAATCGATATTCGGTCGATAGAGTACCCCGATCGCCGATTACGACCCAAGAGCAACCACTAGAGATCGACGAGTGTCTGGTCGACCCGCGCTGCCGGAGGCATAGCTGGCGACGGCCCACGGCCACGCCGCCGACCTCCGCGCCTTTGCCCGGTGGTTTTCCCAATCGTGCGGGGGCCGTTCGCCGCGAAGGCAGTGACGCTGACCGACCTCCGCGACGACAAGGTCTACCTGTGAACGAAAAATGCGCTTCGGCGATTCCTGGTGGGGCCGCGTGGTGCGAGCGCATCGCTCACCCGCCTGTCATCGCCGCTGGCCGGCCAGCAGCGATGCCGGATCGCCGGACGCCGCGCGCTGGCAACGCGACGCTAGGCGAGGGCTGATGCAAGCAGGCGCTCAGGGCGGAACGGGGCGAGCCGGGAATCGACCGCACCGTCGAGAATCTCGTTGCTGACGAGGCGACCGAGCAGGGCGCCGAGGGTGACGCCACTGTGGGTGACGATCAGGTAGAGGCCATCCAGCCCCGGCGCGGGACCGACGACGGAGTGCTCGTCGCCGGGGATCGGGCGAATCGAGACCCGCGCCGCTTCGACGGGAATCCCGGCGAGACCGGGCAGCACGGCGGCGACGCGATCGCGCAGCTCGTTGAGGAGGGCGGGGGCGACCGCCTCGCCCGGCTCCACCCGCGCGTCGAAATCAGCGTGGCGCATGACGATCCGACCGGCGCCGTCCGGCCGAATGTTCATCCCTTCGTCATGATGGACCGACCGCAACCGCACCGCCGCTGGGGCGGAGATCGCGATCATGCCGACGGTCGGCGCCAGGGGCAGCGCGATCCCGACTGTCCGCGTCAGATCGTCGGTCCAGCGACCGGCACAGCTCACCACGATATCGGCGGTGAGGCGCTCGCCGCGGGCCGTTTCGACGCCGACGACGCGGCCGCGCTCCTCAATCAGGGAGGCGACCGGTGTCTGGGGGCGCACCTCGGCTCCGGCGACGCGGGCGGCGCCGAGCAGATGCGCGACGAGGAGCACCGGGTCGAGGTAGCCCTCGGCGGGGTAGTAGGCAACCTCCTCGATGGCCGCGGGCGCCACCATCTCTGGCTCCAGCGCCCGCATCTCGCGCACCGGGAGGAGCTCCGCCGCGTATCCCCAGCCGCGCAGGCGATCGACCTTCTCGCGCAGCCAGCGCGGACCGCCATCGCTGGCGTCCCATTCAATATGGCCGCCGAGGTGGAGCCATGGCGCCTCGCCCCACTCCTGCCGCAGCCGCGAGTACTCGTTCATGCCGCTGAGATTGAGCAGATGATAGGCAAAGGGGGGCTTGTCGCTGGCGTTGAGCCAGGCAAAGCTGGCGAGCGAGGCGCCGTGGCCAAGGTGACTCGCCTCGAGCAAGGTGACGCTTGCCCCAGCCTCGGCCAAGCGGAACGCGGTGGCGGCGCCGACGATTCCCCCACCGACGACAATCACGCGTGGCGCCACCTGGCATCCTCCTCTGTTCGGCACGGCACTCGTCGAGCGGCCCGCGGCCACCCGCGCGGTTGGTGGAATCTGGCTCTGAGCCTAGAGACCATGGGGAAACCTGTCAACGCTCCCTTTCGCGGGGGCACCGCATCTTTGCATAACTCGACATCACTAGCGGTCGATTGTCGCATGAAGTCGACAGATGGCGCGAAATCGGGCCCGCTCCGGAATCGCCGTCGCAAGAACGAAGCGGTGTCCCCACCAATGGTGGCCCGGACCGATCGGTGGCGACCACGATCGTGAATCTGGCTCCATGGATGGTATGATTATGCGGCATTGCCGCTTCCACCAACGCCCACAATCTACAATTCATGATACGAAGTGAGCCGCCAGCGGTCATGGCGAAGCTCCGTGGAGTCCGCGGAGGAGGGGATGAGAACGGTGCGCTGGTCTCTCGTATTGGTGCTGAGCGTGCTGGGAGCGATGCTGCCACCGGTAAGCGTGGCCCAGGTTCCGAACGAAAAGCCTGATATCGTCCTCATCGTCACGGATGACATGAACGATGCCGACTGGCGATCGTTGCCGAAGACGCGAGAACTGTTGACGAGTGTCTACCCCAACTTCTTTGCCACCGACCCGATCTGTTGCCCGTCCCGCGCCTCAATCTTGCGCGGCGAATACCCCCACAACCACGGTACCCTACGAAATACCAATCGCTCCGGGGGCTGGTCGTCATTTCGCGATCAGGAGTCGCAGACACTCGGCGTCTGGCTCCAGAAGGCGGGCTACCGAACCGGTCACGTCGGCAAATACCTCAATGGGTACGTCTTCCGCGGTCAGCGACCCCCTGGTTGGAGCTACTGGTTCGCGAAGACGGACGGCGGCACCTTCTAAGACTGGGAGGCGGTAGAGCAGCGGAAAATCCGGGTCTATGGCGACCGGATCGGTGACTATGAAGCCGATGTCCTCAGCCAGAAGGCGCGCGGCTTTCTCCGCGCCACGCGAGCGGACCAACCCGCCTTTCTCTACCTCGCGCTAAAGGCGCCGCACGGCCCGGCGACACCTGCCAGGCGCCATCGCGGCGACTGCGCGACCGAAACGGTGCCACGAACGGATAACTTCAACGTGAAGCCGGAAAACAAACCACCCCACATGGAGCCCCGACAGCTATCGGCGCGAGATGTCAATAGTCTCGATAGCTTTGAGAAGAAGCGACAATGTTCGCTGAAAGCGGTCGACGATCTCGTTGTCGATGTCCACACGGCGCTGGAGGCGCGGGGCCGGCCCTACACGATCATCTTTGTCAGCGACAATGGCTATCTGATGGGGAGCCACGCCCGCAACTCGAAGGGGGTTGCCTACGAAGAGGCGACCCGGATCACGATGCGCGCGTTCGGCAGCGGGTTCGCTCCAGGCGTGGATCAGCGGTTGGTCGCCAATATCGATCTCGCGCCGACGATCGTGGCGCTTGCCGGGGCGACGCCGAACGCCTCGGTCGATGGGATCGATTTGCGCACGAGCGCCCGCGAGTTTCTTCTCCTCGAAGGGTTTGGCAACGAGGGCAGCGAGTGGGATGGACCGGGGAGAGCGACCGCCGCCAGTGCCGAAACGGGTGAGCTGACACCGAGCGGGTTGGTTGGCGATCCGCCATCGACCCGACCGTGGCGGGCGGTGCGGAGCCCCGACGCCGTCTACATCGAGACGCTCCAAGCGGGCGAGCCCTTCCGTGAATTCTACGATCTCGAGCAAGATCCCGATCAATTGACGAACCGAGTCTTCAGCGATCCGCCAGATCCTCGCGTGCCTCTCTACGCGGAGATGTTAGAGCAGCTCCATGATTGCGCGGGGAGCGACTGTACGGTGACGGTCGTTCCCAATACCCAGCGGACCCGACGAGCGGGCGAGGAGAACCTTCGCCGGGCTGATGCTGAAAGCTAAGGACGGCTCGATCCCGCTTCCGGCGCATCCGCGATCCGCGGAGTTCAGGAACCACCAGCGCATTGCCGGCGCGTACCGAGACGTGCGTTCTGGTTGAGACCCGCTCGCGACCTGCCCCTCGCCGGTCGACCGGGTGGCGCCGACTCGCGGTAGCCACGGCATGGACGCGTCAGTTTCTCTTGCCTCAGACCCGCTTGCGGAGCATCGCGATCACCTTTGACGCGGCACGCCAGGGGTCGAACTGCGAGTGACGATGGGGGTCGCGCGCCTGCCGGTCGATATCTGCCGCGAGCTTTTCGAGATCTCGCGGGTCCAGACTGTCGGCCGCGGTGCGGACTTCCGATTTGGCGGGGGCCGCTTTGCCCATGTGGTGCTGGAGGATCGCGAAGAGGCCGTCGCTGGGGTGACTGCCGGGGCGGCTGGCGTTCCCCTCCGGGTTGAAGATGCGCTGCCCGGCCATGCCGGGAATCGTCGGCGGGTAGGGGAAGGTGCCAAAGAGCGGGGCGCGGAAGTGGGCGTGGCGAACGAGCAGACGCCCTTTGCGCAGCCCGAGCAGCTCGCTCTTGACTGTCCCCGACAGGGAGCGGTAGGCGGCGTTGGTGATCTCTTCGTCACCGACCCGGCCATAGAGGGAGGTGCCGCAGTTGCCGAGAATCTCGTCATCGACCTTCGAGCGGAACTGCTGGGCGCCGAAGAGGACG
>Ga0183260_10004902_pt1 | contig 10582 bp, 11 predicted proteins | sample AntDrymUQ4972206_2_FD_129768 | JGI IMG/M metagenome (GOLD analysis project Ga0183260, IMG submission 129768) | Polar desert sand microbial communities from Dry Valleys, Antarctica - metaG UQ497 (22.06) (version 2) (version 2) | ecosystem: Environmental > Terrestrial > Soil > Desert | place...
CAGCTCCTGGCGCTGCTCGGAGGTGAGGGCTAGCACGTAGGGGCTCTTCCTGGGCATGGGCATCCCCCTTCGGGGGAGACCATATGTTAGCGGAGGCCCGGCTTACGTGACCGTAGTTACGTGTTTGTACTTATGCCGGGAGGTACTTAGTTCGGAGGTGAGCCCCCCTCCCAGCGAACGCTCGGGTGGTTCACAGGTTGTTCTCAGGACCCGCTGGTTCTCTACAGGCATGGAACCGTCCGCCACTGCGACGCAGGAGACGCCCGCCGTCGACGGCGGGCGTACCTGGCCGTCGTTCGACGAACCCCCGACGACCACCCCCGCGGGCGTCGGTGCCCCGACCGCCGACCCCCCTGAGATCACCCGGCCCGAGTTCGCCCTGCCCCCTCCCCCCCCGCCCGGGCCCGGCGTCCCCCCGCCGCCGGGCCCGGGCCCCCGATCCGTCTCCAGGCGTCTCGCCAGCATCGGGGCGGGCGTCGCCCTGCTGGCCGGTGCCGTGGTCGGCGGCGTGGTGGGGGCCAGCACCGTCGACCGCGACTCGGCGCCGCCGGCGGCGACGTTCTCCGCCCCGTCCGCCAACTCCAGCACCTTCGCCAAGCCGGCCGACGTCCAGGGCGTCCTGTCCAAAGTGGAGCCGGGGATCGTGTTCGTGCGCACCCAGGCGTCACGCTCCGGGCGGTTCTTCCCCGAGAGCGGAGCGGGGACCGGCGTGATCCTCAGCGCCGACGGGGAGGTGCTCACCAACGCCCACGTCGTCGCCGGCGCCACGTCGATCACCGTCACCCTGAACGGAGAGGAGCAGGCCCGGCCCGCCGACCTCGTCGGGGCCAACAGCGGTTCCGATGTGGCGCTGCTCAAGATCCGGAACGCCTCCAACCTGCCGACCGTGGCGCTGGGGCGCTCTGCCGACCTGCGGGTGGGCGACGGCGTCCTCGCCATCGGCAACGCCCTCGATCTCGAGGGAGGACTCACCGTCACCGAGGGGATCGTGTCGGCCCTCGACCGCAGCCTGAGGGACGTGGGCATCTCGCTCGAGGGGCTCATCCAGACCGACGCCGCCATCAACCCCGGCAACTCCGGCGGACCACTGGTGACCGCCGACGGCCTGGTGGTGGGGATCAACACCGCCGTGGCCGGCGAGGCTCAGAACATCGGCTTCGCCCTCGCCATCGACCGGGTCAAGCCGGTCGCCGACCGGATCCGGGCCAACCCCGGTTCGTCGGCGTCGTCACGGACCGGGTCGGGGGCCTTCCTCGGAGTGTCCAGCCAGCCGAGCACGGACGGCACGGGTGTTGTCGTCCGGGATGTGGTGGCCGGGTCCCCGGCCGAGGCCGTCGGCCTGCGGCCGGGTGACGTGCTCACGTCGCTCGGCGGCCGCGACGTGGCCGGTCCCGACGACCTCCAGAGCGCCATCTCCGCGCACAAGCCGGGCGACGAGGTCGAGATCAAGTTCCAAAGAGGTAACGACACCCGCACCGAGCGGGTGACCTTGGCCTCCCGGTAGAGACCGCCCTCCCGGGCCGCCCCCCCTCCCCCCGGGCGGCCCGGGCAGGCCGGCCCCGGCGGTGTTTTCGAATCAGCCATGGCGGAACCGGCCTCGGTTCAGGCACAATTCGTCCAGGTCGGACGAAACGAGAGGAAGGACGCCCGCACATGGCTCACCTGATCAGGTTCCTCATGCAGGACCACGCGCGGATCAATCGTGCGTTCGAGGCCTACGCGCAGGCGCCCAACAGCCTCGACCTCGCGCTCACCGCCTGCGGTGAGCTGGAGACCCACTCCGCCATCGAGGAAGAGGTGCTCTACCCCGTCGTTCGTGACGAGATTGATGCCGGGGAGGCCGATGCCGCCGAGGAGGACCACGCCGAGGCCCAGGAGCTGATCGACGCCGTCTCGGAGATGGACGCCGGCGACCCCGACCTGCCTGCGGTCATGCACGACCTGATGCAGGCCGTCGCCCGCCACGTCGACTACGAGGAGGCCACCCTCTTCCCGGCGCTCCAGCAGGTGTTGCTGGGCCGGGTGTGGGACCTCGGCCGGGAGGCGTTCGCGATCCGCCAGGAGATGCTCGGGCAGGGGAACCGGCCCTCCCAGCAGGCCAAGGGCTACGTCAACTCCGGCTGGGCCCGGGGCAGCGTGCCCAACTCCGGCTGGTAGCCCGTCGGCGCCTCTTCGCGTTGCCGGGGAAGCACTGGAAGTTGGTTTCGAGAACCACTATCATTGTAAGGGATGCGCCCGCTTCGCCGCCTCGCCCATGCCTTCCTGGTGCCGCCAGCCTTGGTGCTGCCGGCAGCCATCGTGCTGGCGACGGCTCTCGGTTGCTCGAGCGGCTCCGGAGCCGATGCCGGCGACGGCCGTCTCCGGGTGGTGGCGACGACGACCCAGACCGCCGACTTCGCCCGGGTAGTCGGAGGCGAGCAGGTACAGGTGTACGGGGTGCTCAAGGCCAACGTCGACCCTCACGACTTCGAGCCCTCGCCCGCCGACCTCGACGCCCTGGGCCGGGCCGACGTCATCGTGAGGAACGGAGTTGGCCTGGAGGAATGGTTCGACGAGGTCATCCGCAGCGCCGAGGCCGAGGGGGCGGTCGTCGACGCCAGCGCCGGCGTTCCCCTCCGCAGGTCAGGTGTTTCCGACCGGGGAGCCTACGATCCCCATCTCTGGCACAATCCCCGGTACGCGATGAGAATGGTCACCAACATCGAGTCTGCGTTCTCCGCCGCCGACCCTCCCCGGCAGGCCGCCTACCGCGACAACGGGCAGCGCTACATCGCCGCCCTCGAGGCCCTCGACGCCGAGGTCGAGGCCCAGATCGGGTCTCTTCGGAACAGGAAGCTGGTGACCAACCACGACGCCTTCGGGTACCTCGTCGAGCGCTACGGCCTGGAGTTCGTCGGCTCGATCATTCCGACCTTCGACACCCAGGCCGAGCTCTCGGCGCAGGACGTGTCCGCACTGGTGGCCCGCATCCGGGACACGGGGGTCAAGGCGGTGTTCTCGGAAAGCTCGTTGCCACCGCGAACCGCCGAATCGATCGGGCAGGAGGCGGGCGTCCGGGTCGTGGCGGGCGATGACGCGCTGTACGGCGACACTCTGGGCCCGCCGGGATCCGACGGTGCCACCTACCTCGAGATGATGCGTCACAACGTCAGGGTGATCGTCGATGGCCTTCGCTGACCCCTCTGACCCCTCTGACCCCTCTGGCCCGCTCGCGCTCCACGTCGACGGCATCTCCGTGCGCTACGGCCGCCACCCGGCGGTGGAGAACGTCACCCTCGAGCTGAGTCAGGGCTCGGCGATGGCCCTGATCGGACCCAACGGGGCCGGCAAGTCCACTCTCCTGCGAGCGGTGCTCGGCCTCGTCCCCCTGGCCGGCGGTTCGGTCTCGGTACTTGGCCACCTCGCCGCCGAGGCGCGCCCCCAGGTCGCCTACGTCCCCCAGGCCGATGCTCTCGACCCGCAGTTCCCGGTATCGGCCCTCCAGGTCGTGCTCATGGGGCGGTACCGCCGGGTGGGATGGATCCGCCGGCCGGGCCGCTCCGACCGCGAGGCAGCGGTGGCCGCCCTGGGCCGGGTCGGGCTCGACGATCGGGCCGGGCTGCGGTTCGGCGCGCTGTCGGCCGGCCAGCGCCAGCGAGTGCTGCTGGCCCGGGCCATCGCCCAGGGTTCCCGACTCCTGCTCCTCGACGAACCGTTCAACGGCGTCGACGCCACCACCTCCAACCTGGTCGTGGAGGTGCTCTCCGAGTTGCGAGCCGAGGGCGCGGCGGTGCTGATGTCCACCCACGACCTGTCGGTGGCCCACCTCACCTGTGGCGAGGCGTGCCTGCTCAATCGACGCCAGGTTGCCGTTGGCCCCATCGACGCCACTCTCACCCCCGACCTTCTGGCCGCCGCCTACGGGCCGCAGGCCGTGGCCCTGGCGGGCGGCGCGACGGTCGTCACCACCTCCTAGGTCGGCTCCCGTGCGGGGGTTCCTGCTCGATCCCTTCCGCTTCGGGTACATGCAGCGGGCACTCATCGAGGTGGTACTGCTCGGAGTGCTGGCCGGCACCTGCAGCGTCTACGTGCTGCTCCGGCGGTCGGCCTTCGCCAGTGACGTGCTCACCCACACGATCTTTCCCGGGGTGGTGCTGGCGTTCCTCGTGGGCCAGCCCCTGTTCCTGGGCGCCCTCGTCTTCGGCCTGCTCTCGGCCGTCGTGCTGTCGGTCGCCACCCGGGCGCTCGGAGCGGACGACGACGTGGTCCTCGGTGTCATGCTGGGGTCGTTCTTCTCGGTCGGCGTGGTCATCGTCTCCCGCACCACGGGCTACGCCAACGACCTCACCGCCCTGCTGTTCGGACGGGTGCTGGCCGTCGACCGGGCCGAGATCGTCGTCACCGCGGTGGTGACCATGACCGTCGTCGGCACGCTGGCGCTGTTGCACAAGGAACTGGTGCTGCGGGCGTTCGACCCGGTCGGTGTGGAGGCGCTCGGCTACCGGCCGGTGCTGCTCGACCTGGCCCTGAACGTGATGGTCGCGCTGGTCGTCGTCGCCGCCGTGAAGGCGGTGGGCACGGTGCTGGTGATCGCCCTGCTCATCACGCCGGCGGCGGCCGCCCGCATGGTGTGCCAGCGGTTGGGGCCGATGTTCGCGGTGTCGTGCGCAGTGGCGGTGGTGTGCGGCTGGCTGGGGCTCGCGGTCAGCTACGACGTGTCGATCAACCACGGGGTGCGGGCGGCGTCGGGCGCCAGCATCGTGGTCGTCCTCACCGCCGCATTCGTCCTGCTGGCCGCCCTCGGGGCGGCTGCCCGGGCACTGGCCGCCCGCTCGTCGCCGCCGGTGACCACGCCGGCATGACCGCCGTGGTCCTGCTCGAGTCGGATCTCCTGCGGCGGGCGCTGCTGGAGGCGGTGCTCGTCGGGGCGCTGTGCGGCCTGGTCGGCGTCCATGTGGTGCTGCGGCGCCTGCCGTTCTTCACCCTTGCTCTCTCCCATGCCGCCCTGCCTGGGGTCGTGCTGGCGTCGCTCGCCGGCGTCAGCCTCTTCCTTGGCAGCCTCGCCTCCTCGCTGGTGCTGGTCGCGGCCGTGGCCACGCTCGGGTCAGCCCGACGCCTCGACACGTCGACGGCCACGGGTGTGGCTCTGGCCGGGGCGTTCGCCCTCGGCGTGCTCCTGCAGTCGGCCCAACCCGGGTCGTCGCGCGATCTCACGGCCTTCCTCGTGGGCTCGATAGTCACCGTCGAACGGGCCGATGTGCTGCTCACCGCCGTCGTCGGCGTGGCGGTCGCCGCCGTGCTCGCCGCCTTGCACAAGGAGCTGGTGCTGGGTGCCTTCGACCGCGATCACGCGGCCGCCCTGGGCTACCGGCCCCTCGTCCTCGACATCGTCGTGCTGGCGATGGTGGCTCTCACCGTGGCCACGTCGATCCGGGCCGTGGGAACGATCCTGGTCGTGGCCCTGCTGGTCACCCCGCCCCTGGCCGCTCGCCTCTGGGTCGACCGGGTCGTGCCCATGATGGCGGTCGGCGCCGGGGTGGGCGCGCTGAGCGGCGTGATCGGCATGACGGCGTCGGCGGAGTGGCGGGTCGCGGCCGGGGGTGCCATCGCCCTCGCCGCGACGGCCGCCCTGGTGGCGTCGGCCGTGGCGGTGGCTATTCCGCGACAGGCAGGGAGGCGGCAGACCTCAGCCGGCCCGGGCGCCGTGTTGTCGCAGTAGGGTCCAGAAGATAACGCGGTGTCGGTCCTTTCCGCCTCAGCGACAGCGTGCGCAGACGCCGATGAGGTCGAGGCGGTGGAAGTCGGCGCGGAATCCGGTCTCGCCGGCGATCTCGTCGATGGCCTGGGCCATGGTGTGCTCGACGTGTGACGGGGCGGTGTAGTCGTCGACGGTGCCGCAGGACGTGCACACGAGATGGTGGTGATGCTCGGTGAGGTCCTCGGCCAACTCGAATCGGGAGAACTCGTCGGCGCCCTGGACCTTGCGGACCACCCCGGCCAGCTCGAGGGTGGTGAGGTTGCGGTAGACAGAGCTCTGCGGCACCGACGCGTCGATGGCCAGGATGTCGGGGATCGACAGCGGCCGCCCTGCGCCGGCCAGGATGTCGACGAGGGTCTGGCGACCTCTCGTGTAGCGCTGCTGTGCCCCCCGCAACCGGCTGGTGGCGGTCTCGTGGAGGCTCGTGGACATCGGTTCATCCTAGGACGAAGGGGTCGGTCGCCGGTGCCGGCCGGTCAGGGCCATGTCCGCTCTCACCTGTACCGTTTCCGGGAGCAACGGGAACCTGCCCTGCACAACATCGAACACGAGGCGAATGAGCGACACGTCAGGCGCACGGGAAGGGGACGAACCGTCACCGTCGGCCGGGACGAACGGCATGGCGGTTACCGCCCTGGTCTGCGGGATCCTCTGGGGATTTGGCCTGTTCTCCGTCCTGGCGCTCATCTTCGGTGCGGTTGCAAGGGGCCAGATCCGTGAGCGGCGGCAACGAGGAACCGAACTGGCGACCGCCGCCGTCGTTCTCGGGACGATTGGCATCATCGCGTCGATGATCGTCGCCCTGGTCGTGGCGGGCGCGGTTGACGAGACCGGGCCCGATGCCGACAGTCCTGCAACCGTGCAGCTCCGAGCCGGTCCGGCAACGTGTTGGACCGTCACCCTCACGAGTGGCGGCTCGGGCTCGAGCCTCAGCCAGACGCAAGAGAAGGGGTGCGGCGATGCCTCGTACGATCTCGGGACGGGGCCGGGGCGGAGGGCCGTCGTCGTGAAGACCTCCGGTCCCGGGGCCCTCACCGCGGTGGTGCTCGTCGACGGCAAAGAGGTCGTCGGCAGGTCGACCAACGCCGAGCTCGGGAGTTTCGCCGTCTCGCCCTGAGCGCGACGGTAGGGCGGTCGGTCTGGGGTGCCACCCAGCCGGGAAGTGACCCGGCCATGAGCCATGAAGGTACCCGGTCGTGCTCAGAGTCTCAGAGAACGGCAGGACTCCCCCCGAAGAAGCGGGCCGCCCGTGACGCCCCGCGGTGGGCCCAGCGCAGGGATCGACGCGACAGGGCTGCGACGAGGCCATACTTGCGGTTTGAATCGTTCGGTGAGGACTGGGGTGCTGGTCCGTTCGGAGAACCCATGAGCTCTCGTCAGTTCCTCGCCCGTTTGACTGCGCTGCGAACGTTCCGGCAGTGGCCGAGGGTGGAAGGTAAGACTCCTCTGGGGGAGCCGATCGTCGTAGTCGGTTCCGATCGAGTGGTGCTGCGTCGGGGGGGACGTCGCTTATGGGTGGTGGGCGTTTGCACCATCTGCGAGCTCGAAGTAGCGAAGATCGACCTGGACGATCATCGGCGCAGCTGTCAGCGTCCTGATCCAGCATCCCTCGCTCCTCCTGCGTCGAGCGGACCCGTACCGAGACGTGCGGGCGCGTTCAAGTCCCGCCTGATCGCCTCCGGTCTCGTTGTTGGCGCGCTTGCTGCAGTCGGCGGAGCCCTTGCCGCGGGGGCCGGGCGGTCGGAACGACCTCAGCGGGCTGCGCTCCAGACCGCGACGTCGCAGGTCACTACTGTGTCTCCCGTGGGCAGGACCGAGCGCCCCTCTGCGCAGGTCGCGGACGGTCAACAGCAAGACCTGGTACCGAGCCCCTCACGGCGCCTGAGCCAGGCCGAACAGATCGCGTTTCAGGCGCAGGACTTTTCAGCTGAGCGTTCAGGCCTCGTTTCGGAGCTCACCAAGGCCGACACAAGCATTTCAGTCGACCGCCTTGACTTTGATCCGACGGGACCGAGCATCCTGCTCCAACTGACCGCGCCCTCATTTGCGAATAGGGGTTCTCGTGACGCCGCTTGGGATTTCACACAGGTAATGATCAAGCTGTGGGAGCCGAAACAGATGGCGTTTGTGCCAAACGCCGTTCCCTCCTTTTCCATCAGCATCAACACCCGTGAAATTGTCTGCCCGCCGGGTGTCATGATGCAGCTTGGGGGCGGGCGAGCAGGGCGAGACACGTGGGAGAAAGAGTGCAAGTAACTTCGGTGATAGGTCGCCGACTTTCAACCATTTCCGCCAGCGAACAGCCCAGCGCTATTACGATCCCGGGGGGGAGGGGTTGTGGAACCAAACGAGATTAGCCGAAAGACATTTCCGTTGGTACGTCGCGGCTATGATCAGCGGGAGGTCGAGGCCTTTCTGCACGAAGTCGCTTCCGAATACCGAATGGTGATCCAAGCGAAGGAACAGGCGCTTCGCGCGTCCGACGAGGCGGGAAGAGCCGCAGTGGCCCGACGATCTCCTAGCCAAGACTTCCAAGACATTGGCTCTCATGTAGCGGCCATTCTCGCGTCGGCAGTCGAGGCTGCAGAGGAGATGAAGGCAACTTCCGAGCAGGATTCCGAGGCCATCCTTGGCGCTGCTATGCAGGAGGCCGCCGAGGTACACGAGCAGGCTACTCAGCAACTGGCGGCTGCAGAACAGGAGAGGGCCCGGACCGAACGGGAAGCAGCCGCGGCCCGAGCGGCGATCGGAAGCGAGGCGGCCAGGACGCAGAAGGAAGCGGAGGAGAGGGCGGCAACGATCGAAGCCGAGGCGAGGCAAACGGCGCTTCGAATCGAGCAGACCGTTCGCAGAAACATCGATGAGATACTGGCTGGCGAAAGGAGTAAGTGCGAACGCCTCCGTACGGTTCAGCAAAGATGTCTAGATCGTTTCTCGTCGCTCGAGTCGCTCATCCGCGACACGCGGATGGAAGTGTCCTCCGAATCAGTGGAGGATCCTTTCCAGGCGGCGCTGGCATGGGAAGTAACTTCGATGGATCTTGCGCACCAGCGATAAGGACGAGGGATTTGGAATTGGCGGTGCGAGTGAGTCCGATCGTCCGTCGCCCATCTTCTGCCGTGTCCGCGAGGGAACGGTCAAGCGCCATTACGATCTTGAAGGGGACGGGCCATGGAACCAGATGACATTGAACGGAAAACCTTCCCGGTGGCCCGTCGCGGCTTTGACCCGCAGTATGTCGATGCCTTCTTGAAGAACCTGTCTTCCGAATATCGGGCGGCGGTTCAAGCTGCCGAAAGTGCGGCTGCTGTCGCCGAAGAGGCTCAAGAAGCTGCAATGGCCTCGTCTCCTGCGAGTCAAGAAGTCCAAGAGATTGGCTCTCACATCGCGGCCGTTCTGGCGGCGGCGGCGCAAGCTGCGGAGGACGTGAAGGCGACTTCCGAGCAAGATGCCGAGGCGATCCGTAGCGCTGCTGTGCAGGAGGGCGCTGAGGTGCAAGAGCAGGCGGCGCGGGAACTGAGCGAAGCTGAAAAGGAGAAAGCGGAGGCCGAACGCGAGGCAGCCGCGGCCCGCGCGGCGATCCGAGGCGAAGCGGCCAAGATGCGGCAGGAAGCGCACGACCGAGCAGCGGTGATCGAAGCCGAGGCCAGGCAAACAGCGCTTCGAATCGAGCGAGCCGTTCGCAGAAATATTGAGGCTATACTTGCTGCCGGAAGGAGTAAGTATGAACGGCTGCGTGCCTTCCAGGAGACATATCTACATCACCTCTGGTCGCTCGAGAACCTCATTGGCGACGGCCGTAGGGAAGTGTCATCTGGACCGACAACGGAGACGTCTAAGATGGGGCTGGCATTGGAGCAGACGTTGGCGGATCCCCCCGGTGTTCCGGTGAGTCAAGTCGAACACGTCGAGGGGGGCGGGCCAGCGGCCCCATCCGTCAACGAGGAACCCAAGAAGGCTCCTTCGACAAAAGTGAAGTCGTCAAGGCGCAGACCTGAGCACCGAGCCGACCCTGCTACGGATCCGTCGACCTCGGAGCCCCGGGTTTGATTCACGAGTCCCCGCCATGTCTCCCTCACCGTGGCGTCGTTCCCGTGCCGTTTGGCGCGGAGAATCCGTGAGCTCTCGTCACCTCGTCGCTCGGTGTGAGGCGTTTCGAACGTTTCGGCAGTGGGTGGGGGTTGTGGGTGAGACGGCGGAGGGGGAACCGATCGTCGAAACCGGTTCGGATCGACTGGTATTGCGCCGAGGCGGGCGCACCTTCTGGGTGGTCGACAGGTGCACCCTCTGTGGGCTCGAGGTCGCAAAGGTTGATCTGGACGGTCATCGCCGAGACTGTCGACGATCCCACAGAGGCCCGTTGCCCTCAGGGCGTAGCAACTCGGTCACGGCGCCGCCCCGAGAGCCAATCAAGGGGGTGCCGGCATCGGGCGCTACCCAAGTCGCCACAACGCCACGCCCGCGGACGGCGAGTCGTGCGAGACGGCCGCCAGCCCGTAGGCAGCGTGTCATTCCCAATGTGGGTTTTGCCAAGGGACAACGCCAGCTCGCATCCGAGGTTGCGTGGGCGATCGTTCTCCTGGCGTCGGTGCTCGCCGCCCTCGTACTGCTCGTCTTGTGGTCATCCCCCGGTCCCACGGGACTTCGCTGACATGAGGCGCCCACAACAGAACCCGTCGAGCATGCCTGGCTGCGTCGCGCAGGCCGAGGTCGACGAGTCGCCTTAGTACCTCCCGGCATTAGTACAAGCACGTAACTACGGTCACGTAAGCCGGGCCTCCGCTAACATATGGTCTCCCCCGAAGGGGGATGCCCATGCCCAGGAAGAGCCCCTACGTGCTAGCC
>Ga0183260_10004903_pt1 | contig 10580 bp, 9 predicted proteins | sample AntDrymUQ4972206_2_FD_129768 | JGI IMG/M metagenome (GOLD analysis project Ga0183260, IMG submission 129768) | Polar desert sand microbial communities from Dry Valleys, Antarctica - metaG UQ497 (22.06) (version 2) (version 2) | ecosystem: Environmental > Terrestrial > Soil > Desert | place...
ATCGGCGACCGTCAGACCGGCAAGACCGCAGTTGCCCTCGACGCCGTCCTCAATCAAAAAGGTAAAGATGTTATTTGTATTTATGTCGCCATCGGCCAGAAGGCTTCGACCGTCGCGCAGGTCGTGAAGACTTTGCAAGACAATGACGCGATGAGTTACTCGATTGTCGTCAGCGCCTCAGCCTCCGATCCGGCGGCGATGCAATATCTCGCGCCATACGCGGGCGCGGCGATTGGCGAATACTTCCGCGATTCGGGGCGGCATGTCCTGACAATCTACGACGATTTGTCGAAGCACGCGGCGGCCTACCGTGAAATCTCTCTGCTGCTGCGCCGTCCGCCCGGAAGAGAGGCTTATCCGGGTGATGTGTTCTATCTGCACTCGCGTCTGCTTGAACGCGCGGCGAAACTGTCTGACGCGAAGGGCGCAGGGTCACTGACATCACTACCGGTGATAGAAACGCAGGCCGGTGATATTTCGGCGTATATTCCGACGAATGTTATCTCGATTACCGACGGGCAAATTTTCCTCGAAGCTGATTTGTTCAATAGCGGCATTCGCCCGGCGATCAACGTCGGAAACTCTGTGTCCCGCGTCGGTGGCGCGGCGCAGATCAAGGCGATGAAGCAGGTCGCTGGGACGTTGCGTCTCGACCTCGCGCAATTCCGTGAGCTTCAGGCGTTCGCGCAGTTCGGCTCCGACCTCGACAAGGCGACGCAGGCGCAACTCGCGCGCGGGCAGCGTTTGACCGAAGTCCTGAAGCAGCCACAGTATCAGCCAATGGAAGTTGAGAAACAGGTGCTCATTATCTGGGCGGCAACTAACGGCCACCTCGATAACATTCCTATTGAGCAGGTGCGCCGCTTCGAGACGGAGTTTCTGCGCTTTGTCGAGAACGCACATCCGGGCGTGCTGCAAAATCTGCGTGAGAAGAAATCAATCACCGACGAAATCAAGAATGATCTCGCGCAGGTAGTTGCGGACTTCAAAGATAACTGGAGTGAAACAGCAGCGGCAGCGCCGCAAACAATCGCGCCCGCCGCCGGAAGCAACGGGACGGGTAGCACGCCCGCCGCGCAAACAACCGAAGCCGCCACCGTCGGCGTGTAAATTTCGCAGAGGTCAGAGGTCGGAGTCAGACGTTCATTAAATTCAACGACCCCCGACCCCCGACCCCCGACCCCCGACTTATGGCAAATTTGTTAGACATTCGCCGCCGCATTAAATCTGTCAAGAATACACAGCAGATTACGAAGGCGATGAAGATGGTTTCGGCGGCGAAATTGAGGCGCGCACAGGATCGTGTCGTCGCGGCGCGTCCGTTCGCCAACAAGATGACCGAAGTTTTATCGGGACTCGCCGCGCGCGCGGACGAGAATTTTCATCATCCGTTGCTCGACGCGCGCGGCGACGAGCGTTATCTCGTCGTCCTGATTACTGCCGACAAAGGATTGGCCGGTGCTTTCAACGCTAACCTGATTAAAGCCGCGCAGGCTTTTGTCCGCGACCACAACAACAAAAATTTAAAGATGCTCGCCGTCGGGCGTAAAGGAAGAGACTTCTTCCGCCGCCGCGACATGAACATCGTCGGAGAGTATGTCGGACTAACAGGCAAAGGGCGCGTCGAGCTTAGCGAGGCGGTAGATGTCGCGCGCGACGTGACCCGCCGCTTCGCTGAAGACGAAGAACTCGACAAAGTATTCCTGATCTACAACGAATTTCGGTCGGTGCTACAACAGAGAGTCGTCGTCGAGCAACTGCTTCCGGTGTCACGCGCGGAGGAAAAAGCAGAAGAAGCGGCAGCCGACTCAACACGCCCTGCGACCTTCGTGGATTACATCTACGAACAATCGCCCGAGGAAATCTTTGGCCAACTGCTCCCCCGTCTCATTGAGACGCAGGTGTACCGTGCGCTGCTCGAATCGGTCGCGTCGGAGCAGGGCGCGCGGATGACAGCGATGGACGCCGCGTCGAAAAATGCCGGCGAGCTGATCGACACACTCACACTCAACATGAATCGCATTCGGCAAGCGGGAATCACGCGCGAGATCATCGAGATTGTCTCCGGCGCGGCGGCGGCGCTTTAAGACATAAGCCTTAGAAATTAAATTAGGTGAAGAGGGAAGCGACCAATGTCAGCTTCCCTCTTTCACTTTGAACTGAGCACCGCACCAGATTGAAAGAACACATAGCCGTTTAGAGGAGGGCTATACCCTCCTCTAAACTTAGGAAGCACGTTGGAGTCGAGGCTATAGTATTCAAAAGCGAAATGACTACACACAAAGTTAAAGCGGGTGCAATAGATTCGCCTTCATCATCGAGTTTGTGGCCTCGTCGCGTCTGGCGTTATGCCCCGCTGTTACTCTGGATGCTATTCATTTCCTACGCTTCGACAGGTAATTTGTCTGCCTCAAATACATCATGGCTTGTGCGCCCGCTGATGCTCTGGCTCGTTCCCGACATCAGCGACGAAGCGTTGATGCGTATTCACATCACGGTGCGCAAGACAGCTCACTTCGTCGAATACGGCATCCTTGCGCTGCTCGCCGCGCGCGCCTTTCTTTCTTCCTCGCATATTTTTCTGCGGCGGCGGTGGCTGGTACTCAGCTTTCTGCTCGTCGCTTGCGCCTCTTTGCTCGACGAGTACCACCAAAGTTTCGAGACGTCACGCACCGGCACCATTTATGACAGCCTCGTTGATATGGCCGGCGGCACGGTTGCTCTCGCCCTGTTGATGCTGTGGCGCTCACACCGGTTAAAGAAAAAATCCGGTCAATTGTCTGGCTGAACGTAAAGGGAATTTGCCTCCCGCGTCAGAAATACTTTGCCGAACTTCCCGGCGGCAAGGTAAATCCAGCGTCTCGGTTGATTACCGCCTCGCAATCAATTGCCCCGACAGTCCTCACCTATAAATTTCAACGCTCTCGAAACACCGCCCGCACACAACTCAGTTAATGGTGGGCAACTACGAAGTGCCACGACGGAAAATGGCGTTAGTTTCCGCGTTGAAAGCGATGCTATGCTTACGCTCGGTTTCTCCACTAACAAACTGTATTGCTGCTCGATCACCACGATAGCAACTAATATGTTGAGACGTTTGAAGCGACCGCGCCGCGTTTGTATCACCGGCATGGGATGTGTGACGCCGCTTGGAATCGGACGCGAAGCGCTCTGGCGCGGATTACAATCGGGCGCGAGCGGAGTGCGGCGCATCGAGGGTTTCGACGTCTCGGATTCTCCGGTGAAGATTGCCGCCGAAGTGCGCGACTTCGATTGGGAGTCGCAGCTTAATATCAAAGACCGCCGCCACGTCGCGCGCGTCGTACCGCTCGCTCTCGCCGCCGCGCGCGAAGCCGTGAATGATGCGGGGATTCAACCCGCCGACCTTTCACTCGAAGAGCGGCGCGCGTTCGGCGTCGTCATCGGCACGGGCGGCGGCGGCCTCGCTTTCGCCGAACAGCATTACGCCTACTGGTATGTCGGCCCGCGCCACAAAGCGAGCGTTTATATCATTCCTTCGGCAACGCACGGCGGACTCTCATCCGAGCTTTCGATGACCTTCGGTTTGCGCGGCCTCTCGCACGTCGTCTCGACCGGCTGCACAAGCTCGACCGACGCCATTGCTTATGCCGCCGAACACATCGCACTCGGCAGGTGCGACCGAATGCTGACGGGTGGCGTTGACGCCCCGCTCGCCCCCGGCATTCTCGCCGGCTTCAATCTGATGACCGTGCTGACGACCAAGTGGAACGACGAGCCGGCGCGCGCGTCGCGTCCGTTCGCGCGCGACCGTTCCGGCATCGTGCTCGCCGAGGGCGCGTGGCTTTACGTGCTCGAAGAATACGAAGGGGCGCGAGGGCGCGGCGCGAAAATTTACGCGGAGATTACCGGCTACGGCGCGACGTGCGACGCTTATCATCGCGTGCGCCTCGAAGAGACCGGCGAAGAGCCAGCGCGCGCGATGCGCCTCGCGCTCGACGATGCGGGACGCACCCCGGAAGAAGTTGATTACGTCAACCTCCACGGCACTTCGACGATGCTTAACGACCGCATCGAAACCCGCGCTCTGAAACTAGCGCTCGGCGCGCGCGCCCAAAAAATTCCGATGTCGGCGACGAAGTCACAAATCGGCCACCCGCAGGGCGCGAGCGGAGCCGCCGGCATCGCCGCCGCACTGTGCGCGATGCACACCCGCATCATCCCGCCGACGATCAACTTGGACGAGCGCGACCCGGAATGCGACCTCGATTACATCCCCAACGAGGCGCGCGAGTCGAGCGTCCGCACCGCCCTCTGCAACTGCATCGGCTTCGGCTCAAAGAACAGCGCGCTCGTTATCGAAAAGCAGTGATAAGTGATGAGTGATAGGTGATAAGACAAATCCGTTCTTCTCCTATTACCTATCACCTATCACCTATCACTATGTTGAATCGTTTCCGCCAGCGCAGCGACGAACTTGAGCACATTGACAAAGGTGATTACACGACCGACGAGTATGAAGGATGTCTCGTCGAATTGCGGCGCATCAACCGATTCTTGGGCGACGCACGCGCGTTGCGACATTCACTGCTGCGCGAGATTGAACGGCAGAAGTTTAAGGATTTTTCGGTGCTCGATGTCGGCGCGGGGTCGGGCGAGTTGCTGCGCGTCGTCGCGTCATGGGCACGCGAGGAAGATGTGAGCGCGCGACTTGTCGGGCTTGAGCTTAACGCGCGCTCGGCGGCGAGCATCCTCGAACAATCGAAATCCCTAAAAGAAATCAGAGCGGTGCGCGGCGACGCTTTGTGCCTGCCTTTCGCCGACGACAGTTTCGATTACGTGATGTGCTCGCTGTTCACACATCATTTTTCTAATGAAGGAGTGGTGTCCGTCTTACGCGAGATGGCGCGCGTCGCCAGTCGGCGCATCTTCGTGATTGATCTTCAACGTCATCCGGTGCCTTACTATTTCTACACCACCGTCGCGAGATTATTCCTGCGCAATCGTTTGACGCGCGAGGATGGCGCGCTGTCAATCCTGCGCGGCTTCGCGCCCGGCGAGTTGCGCGCGTTGGGCGAAGAAGCGCGTCTGTTTCACGTCAAGGTTCAGCAGTGCTTTCCGTATCGTTTGGTGCTGAGCGGAGGGAAGGAAGGAAGTGAATGAACAATTGTCGCCGGCCTGACTACGACGTAATCATTGCCGGCGCGGGGCCGGCGGGGACGAGCGCCGCGATTCATCTCGCGACGCGCGGCGCGCGCGTGCTGCTGGTTGAAGCGAAGAAATTTCCACGTCCAAAGCTGTGCGGCGAGTTCATCTCGCCGGAATGCGCGGTTCACTTCGACCGCCTCGGCGTCGCCCGTGAGATGCTCAATTCGGGCGGCGCGAAAATCACGGAGACGAAATTTTACGTATCAAGCGGCAACGGTGTCGCCATGCCGAGCGAGTGGTTTCAAAGTGGCAGTCATCGGGTCGCGCTCGGTTTGAGCCGGGCGGAGATGGACGCGCGGCTTTTGGCGCGGGCGCGCGCTGCGGGCGTCGAAGTGTTAGAAGAAGCGCCGGTCGGCGGCTTAATCATCGAAAACGAAATTATGTGCGGCGTGAAGCTGAAATTAAACGGCGACGAGACAGCTTTCCGCTCGCTGGTGGCGCTCGATGCGACCGGCAGAGCGCGTGCCTTATCGCGGCACGTCCGAAGCGAAGCGGGCAGCACTCATCAACAATCAAAAAGACGTGCGCCTCTCGTCGCCTTCAAGGTTCATCTTGAAAACGCTTCGATTGATAAGAACGCTTGCGAGATTTACTTTTACCGGGGTGGCTACGGAGGCTTGAGCGCAATCGAGGGAGGCTTGAGCAATCTATGTTTCATCGTCAGGGCGCGCGACGTGCGGGAGCAGGGAAGTGACGCCGCGCGTGTGATGCGCGAAATTGTGATGTCGAACAAACGCGCGGCCTACGCTTTAAGAAATGCGCGGTTGCGCTCCGAGTGGCTGTGTGTCGCGCTTGAAAGTTTTGGCCGCCGGGAGTTGATTCCGACTGAGGGCTTGATGACGGCGGGAGACGCCGCGTCGTTCATTGACCCCTTCACCGGCGGCGGAATGTTGATGGCGCTCGAAAGCGGCCAACTCGCCGCCGAAGTGATTTCCCGTCACCTCGCGTCGCAACGCCGCGATGAGTCTTTCGACCCACTGGCACGCGACTACAGCGCGCGTTACAACGCACGCTTCGGCTCGCGTCTGCGCGTGAGCGCGTGGCTGCGGCGGGCCGCCTTCGCCCCACCAATCGCCGCCGAAGCCGCGATGCTGGCGCTCCGCGCGAGTGACGGCGCGCGACGATTGCTGGCGCGCAGTACAAGAATGAGAGCGAAGAATGTTGGAGAGTACTGAGGGCGACTTGCGAGCAAGCGCAGTGACTTCATTGTCGTAGTGACATTGAGTATACCTGTCCGCGGCCTTCGTCTGGCGTGAACACCAGCCGCTTGCCGACAATCGTATGGTAGGGAACTAAACTCCAACTGCGAACTTTCGTCTGGATATTCCTCTGCAAATCAAATCGGTAAAGGCCGGAGTCTTTACCAATTCTGGAAAAATAGAGAGTAGTGCCGTCTGCGCTCCACTCAGGACTGTAACCGTCTTCGACGATCCGTTTCAGTTCTGATTGATTTAGCTCGAACAGCCAGACGCCGTTGCTTCGCAGGTCTGCCGACAGTTCCGGTCCGCTCCACGAAAGGGCAGTGCCGTCGGGCAACCAGCGCAGTTGCTCGTATTCCGCACCTTCAGTAATCGTCTGCTCGGAGTTGTTATCTAAATCTTTAAGCACGATTTTCTGTCTGCCCTCCGGCGACTTCAGCACAACCGCGAGTCTTCTCTTGCTGATCGGATTAACGGCCAGCCAGCGGGCATCTCCGGCAAACTGAGTCAGCAGCGGCTTCACGCCCGTCGCAATGTTGGCGACACGTACTTCCGTGTCTCCCGAAGGGGTGCGTTGCAGGTAGGCGATTCTTTCTTCATCCAACCAACAAGGATGGCTGGCGGTGTGCTCGCTTAGTCGGGTGCGGTTCTTTGTTCGCAGGTCAGTGACATAAAGATACTCGTCGAAATCCGGCTGCTGGATGACACTCGCCACTTGCCCGCCCGAAGGAGAAAGCGTCGGCCAAAGGTGGACTTCATCCTGAGTGATGTACTGTAGCTTTGAGCTATCCAAGCCGTCGGCCAGTACTAAATTACTGAACCTGCGGCCCTGACAAAAAATCAAAGTCTTTCCATCGGGAGAGACGGACGGTGAAAAATAACTTCCCACGCCGGGAGTCAAATGCACGGCTGAGCCACCGGGAGAAATCGGCACCCACCAAAGAATATGAGGTTTGTTGAGCCACGCGGCAAAGATGAGCGACCCACTGTCGGATGTCCACGTGAGGCCATACATTTGCTGCGGCTCGCTCGTTAATTGCCTTTTCCGCGAAAGTATCTCTGAAAGCGTTAACTGCCAGCCTTCCGAATGTGGAGCGGGCACGATCCAAATAACTCCGGGGCCGGATATGTTGGGTTCGCTCGTTGTGTATGCAATCCATTTTCCGTCGGGAGACCAGCGCGGCGTAAACCCGATGTTGCTCACCTCGATGTGTTCTTCGAGATTGTTTATGGGACTGATCCAAAGAGCTTTTTTGGACGGAAGATGTTTGGTGTACGCCACCCATTTACCGTCCGGGGAGAAGCCCGCGCCGCTGGCTTCCCCGATGAAAAGTTTGGGGTCGCCGTCGGTGCTGCCGATGCTGGGGACTATCCAAAGGTCTGGCAGACGGCTGCCGTCTTCGCCGCTGCGGTAGCTTGAAAAAACAATATGAGTGCTGTCCGCCGTGAACACCGGCATGTCTCCGCTTGCATAAGCGTTGTAGGTGACTCGAAGCGGACTGCCTCCGGCGACGGGCATGACGTAAAGATCGCCCACGCCGGTACTGTTGATAACGTAAAGCAGATGTTTGCCGTCGGGAGAAAAGGATGGCTTGACCGCGCCCATCTCGCCCTTCGTGAGTTGAACCGCGTCGTCCACCGCCGGAGGCTTGAGTGTCTGTGCAACCTCGGATTCGTTTGAGTCAATCGCTGTCGGCAACAAGACGGAAGCAGTGATGGCAAGAGCAACAGGAATAATCAGGAACCACCCCAGAGAAATTTTTCGTTTCGACTCGACAATCGGCAGAGACGGAACTACAGCAGGTGTCGCCTCGCCGTTCGCCGTGAGCGCCTTATGCGTCAATGCCTGTTCGGATTCAATCAGCCCCTCAACGCCCGCCTCGTCCTCTTCTTCAATAATGACATCCGCGCCGGTGTGATCTTCGGCGATCAACTTTGCACCATTATTGCCCCACGACTCTTTAACATCAGCGACGAAGCGGTAGCCGCGTCGCGGGACAGTCTCAATGTACTGATTCTGTTTTGAAGTTTCACCGAGCGCCTTCCGCAATGCGAAGACGTTGACGCTGAGGCTGCCCTCTTCGATGAACGTGCCCGGCCAGATCGCTTCCAGCAGCTTATCCTTCTCCAACACGTGGCCGCTGTTTTCCACCAGCAGCACAAGTAACTCGAAAGCTTTGGGAGTGAGCGGCACAGGTCGCCCGTCGCGCAGCAGCAATCGCTCCGTCATGTCAATGCGGAAAGGCCCGAACTCGTAGAAGTGGTTTTCCCGCTCGCTCATTTCTCGCTTTAAGAACTTTTTAAGAATTCTTTAAGAAATTCAAAAGGACTTGCTGAATGCCTCGTAGTAGAAAGACGAAGAAGCGTAGTGAGCTAATGGTCGGAGTGGGCAACTTGCGAAAACTTCGCAGAGGTCGGCTCGTTCCGCTGGTTAAAGGTGCGCCCGATTCTAATTCAACCGTCGCGGCGGAAGCAATCAATTAGTAAGGCCAGACCTTGTTAAAGATGAAGGCCGGATGCGATCAATACAGAACGTCCAAAACGGTTAAGGAGAAAATCATGCTCAAGAAATCAGTGTCGCTCGTCATTGTCTTCATGCTGATTCACGTCAGCAGTGGGATAGTCTTTGCTAAATCGAATGTTGAGAAAGAAACGCAACGTGCCGAAAAAATGAAAGCCGGTATTCTTAAGCTTGGCGTCGGCACAGAGGCATTAGTGAAACTCAAGCTGAGAGATAAAACGAAACTTGAAGGGTACATCAGCGAAGCGGGAGCAGATTCCTTCATCGTGACAGACGCAAAAACAGGCGCGGCGACCACCGTTGCTTACCCGCAAGTTGGACAAGTCAAAGGCCATAACCTTTCAACGGGTGCCAAAATCGCCATTGGTGTTGGGATTGCGGTAGCAGTATTAGTCATCGTAGCACTTTCGCAAAAGCCATTTTGACTGACGGCGATTTCAGTTGCTGAATCATTGTAGCCGGTCCTCAAATTCCAAGCATTGAAAACTGAGAATTTCATGGCAGGTATGGGGCGGCGCTTTATTTCTCCTTATTGCTTGCTGACACGAGCATTCTGTCTCGCGCCTCAACATGGTTCACAGAAGGGGTCTTGAGCTTGCGCTCTCCCCGCTAATTTTCTGTACCGAGTCTTCCATTTTACTTACGCCCCAGCGCGACGTTAGTCGCCACCAACCAGGAGCAAACAAATGTTTCGTATCAGTAAAATCCTCATCACCATAGCAGCGTTCGTCTTCTGCCTTGTCTCATTTACACTCGCGCAAGCTGACACTGTAAATTTTAATTTTGAAGAACAGAACCCGACTGTCCCGCCGTTCCCCCGGACCGGCGCACTCACCACCATAATCATGGGCAGAGGATCACTCGTCGCGTACCTCTCACGCGCCGACTTCGAGCCGTTCGACATCATCGACAACAGCGGGCCACGGGCGAAGGGGCCGGAGTTCGGCCTACGGAGCTTGGACCCGTTCTTTGACCTGAACGGCGGGCCTTTCATCGTGGGCTTCTCGCAACCCGTCGATAGCGTCTCCATAGACATGGGCGACTATGGCGTGGATACAGACAGTCTTATGCTTGAGGCTCTCGAAGTCGGGACGCGCGAAGTCATAGACCTTGATACGGGATCGCTACCGGCGCTGCCCGGTAACCCGTTCAGCTTCTCGACGCTGACGGTCACGGGAGGCCCCGGGAGGATCATAGCAGTACGGTTTAGCGGCAGCGGTATCTCCTCCAACTCCGTCTTCTACGACAACTTGAGAGTAACTTTTAACTCGCCGGTGGTAATCCCTGAGCCAGCCACCATGATTCTGCTCGGCACGGGATTGGCCGGAGTGAGCGCGGCGGTGCGAAAGAGGCGCACAACTCGCAGCGTAAATGAAGACTTTTCTGCAAACTTACCGGACGGATTACACCAAACCTCCACGCCCCCAGGAGAAAGATTATGTTGAAAAACTATTTTCTATTTGCGCTCGCGGGAATACTGATCTTGACCACCGCTCTGACACCTGCCCTCGCCGGCTCGAAAGCGAAGGAAGCTTCGCCCGTCGAGAAGATCAAAGCGAAGGTGTAGGGCGAACGCATTATAAATGAAAGAAGCAAAAGATTTGAGATAGAGGGTTAAGGCATGTAGCGTGGACGGAACCTAACGCGGAAGGAGTCCGTCTACATGTCGAACG
>Ga0183260_10004904_pt1 | contig 10580 bp, 12 predicted proteins | sample AntDrymUQ4972206_2_FD_129768 | JGI IMG/M metagenome (GOLD analysis project Ga0183260, IMG submission 129768) | Polar desert sand microbial communities from Dry Valleys, Antarctica - metaG UQ497 (22.06) (version 2) (version 2) | ecosystem: Environmental > Terrestrial > Soil > Desert | place...
AGATCGTCGCGCCGGTTTCCCGCGGCGAGGATCACGCATGGCCCTGTTTCCGTCGCGACGAATGTGTGCGCGGTCATCGGCGGGCAATGCACGAAGTCCCACGCCCGCAGGTGCCGTTCCTGGTCTTCGATGATGAGCACGCACTCGCCCATCAAGATGAGGAAGTCCTCTTGAACCGACTCTGCGTGGTAGAGACCCGCTGGTTGTCCCGGCGGCACGACGCGGATCGTGAACCCGGCGTTCGGCTTGACGTACTCGGTTAGATCGAGTCGGCCCCGCAGCACGAAGTCGTCGGACTCGAAGATGCAGACGCCGCCAGACCACTCGTTGTTGACCCAGGCGGCGTCAGCGGTGTTGACGATGAACCATCCCGGCGTGACGGGTGCCAACCCCGATGCGACACGTTCAAGGCGTGCTTCAGTGACCACGGATTCCTCCTAGTTGATCTCGTCATCAGCCGCCGATGCACGTCACCGACGGCCGGTGCGTGTCAGCAGCCCCGCCGCGGGCCGCACCAGTGTGCGCCCCGAGGACCTGGACAGTGGGATCAACTACGCCGGAAACGCCACAGTTGCGAGTCTAACCGCTGACACCTTCATGCGACATTCCCGGTCACCCACGCAAGCGACGCTCACGTTCGCGACAAGCCGCGTTCTCAACTCGTTGCCTGTTCAGGGACACTCCCGGGACGCCGTGTCGGGGAAGACGAATTAGTTCCGCTCGAGCACGACCACCGGGATCTCTCGGTCGGCCTTCTTCTGGTACTCGTCGTAGTCTGGCCACTGCCGCGCCGCAAGCTTCCAGAGCCGCTCGCGCTCGTCGCCGGTCGCGGTACGGGCGCGCGCAGGGAAGACCTCGCCCTTCACCTGTAGCTCGACCTGCGGCTCCTTGGCGAGGTTCCGGTACCAGCCGGGATGGTCGGGCGCGCCACCCTTCGACGCGATGATCACGTGGTGATCGTCGGCCTCCTCATAGATCAGGGGCGTGGTGCGGGGCTCGCCGGTGTTCCGGCCCCTTGTCGTGAGCAAGAGGATCTTCGACCCGCGCCGCCAGATGTGTCCGACCTCGCCGTCAGTCTCTCGGTAGCGCCGGATGTGCTCCTCACCGAACAGGTTTTCCGCTTCGCTCATTCGAATGCTTCTCTTTCCACCACAATAGACCGACCGACTTAAAGAACGCGTTTCCCGCCATCCGCCTTCTCGCCTGGGAGGGCGTCGGTTTCCTTCAGGGACTTCACGAATAACCGTACATGCCCGCGTCGTCTCGCCCCGCTGTCCGTTTAGGCTCTTGCCATGAAGATCTTCAATCTCCACGGAGACGACTGGGACCGGGTCGAGGAGCGCGAGGGCTGGCGGTTCAAGGACGCTTGGGTCGGCGCGCGGATTGGCGCTGAGCTCATCGGTGGAAGCATGTACGAGCTCGAGCCAGGCGATCGGCTGTGGCCGTACCACACTCATCATGCAAACGAGGAGTGGCTCCTCGTCGTCCGCGGAACGCCCACGCTGCGCTCACCCGAAGGCGAGCAGGATTTGCAGGAGGGCGATGTCGTCTGCTTTCTGCGAGGCAAGGACGGCGCGCACCAGGTCAGTAACCGCACCGGCTCCCCGATCCGCGTCCTGATGCTCTCGACGCTGGTCGCCCCGGACATCGTCGAGTATCTCGACAGCGGCAAGATCGGCGCCCGCAGCGTCGCCGGCGAGCGGATTCTCCTCAGCCGCCCCGGTCCGATGCTCGACTACTGGGACGGGGAGGATTAGACCCAGGCGCCGCTCGTGGCAGCCACCCGCTCAGGAGACGCTCCCGAGCACGCTGGCCCAGGCGACGGAGTTTGGCGCGAGCAGCCCGAGCCGCTCGCGCCAAACCCGCTAGCGCTGGACGACGCTGTGAACTTCGAGGTACTCGATCGACGGCGGGCGCCCGCCCAAGCCCGCTGCCTCACGGGCAGCGGCGACCTTCTCGCCCCACGCTTCGGCTTGCTCGCGCGAGTCCCAGATTTCGACGATCCGGACCTTGCCGTCTTCGCCGATTGCGGCTGCATGAAATGCACCTCCCGGCGGCGGCGTGTCTCCGACCCCCAGACGTTCCCTCATCTGGTCGTACTCCTCGGATGTGATCTGCGTCTCGATGATCCGTGCGATTGACACCAGAGCCTCCTCGATTGACGCGACGACCCTACTTCCTCTACCCCGGGCACCGGCTTATGAGCTGTCTTACGATGCGACCGTGCCGAGCGATCAGACGTTCGCCGACGTGCTTGCCGCGAACGAGGCGTACGCCCACGACTTCCGGCTCGCAGGGCTCCAGGCGCGAGCGGCGAGGGGCCTCGCGGTCCTCACGTGCATCGACTCGCGGATCGAGCCGCTCGCGATGCTCGGTCTCGGCCCTGGCGATGCGAAGATCTTGCGAAACGCCGGTGCGCGCGTCACAAGCGATGTGCTACGCACGCTCGTGCTCGCGTCACACCTGCTCGGCGTCGACCGCGCGATGGTCATCGCACACACCCAATGCCGAATGACGGGAAGCGAGGACGATGTGCACACGGCGGTCGGCGAAGCCGGGGGACCCGACACCCGGAGCCTTGCCTTCCTTGTGACGAGCGATCAGGAGGCGACCGTCCGCGCCGACGTCCAGCGGGTGCAGTCTTGGCCTTACCTCACGCGCCTCCGCGTGGGCGGGTTCCTGTACGACGTCGACACCGGGTGCATTACCCAGCTCTGCTGAAGGGGGTGGCCACGAAACGGCTGCACGTTCTCGCCTACGGCCGCCGCGCCAGCAAAGTCAGCTCGGGTAGGCGACCTCGAACCGCGAAGCCGCGGGCTCGAGGACGGCGAGCACGAGCATTGCCTCCCGCTCCAGGTGGGCCTTGTCGCCTTTCGTCAGCTTCTCGAACGGGGCGGCTTCGAGCGTCGCGACACCCTGTTTGCACCGCCACCACCACGTCCCGGCCACGACACCGTCGAGCAGGATCGTCGGCAGCACGTCGCCGTTCTTCCGGATCACACGACGGCGCGTCTCGTCGTCGAACATACGAGTCCGGTCGGCGTGCGCGAGGAGGACGTTGTCCCACTCGCCGAGCAGCCGCAGCGGCGCGGGAGTGTCGGCCGGCGGGCGCGGTGCGCCGCGCAGGTCGTAGAGCTCGCGGGTCCGCTCATCGGTCAGTCGCTCCAGCTCCGGCTCGAGCGCGTCGAGTGCGGGGGCGACCGAGGCGACGGCGAGGCCCGTGAACGCGGCGACATCCGCGCGCGACGAGGGGCCGAACGCGGCGAGGTAGCGCCGGACAAGCCGCGTCAGGCCGTCTGCCTCCTCCGCTTCCAGCGCGCCGAGCCACGCCGCCGCGGAGACGAAGCGGTTGCGCGGACCGAACGCGTGCGGCTCCTCGCCGGGCACATGCAGGATCGCCGCGTTCGTGCGCACGCGGCGCCAGACGCGGTCGTCGGCGATCTCCGCCCCGAGCTTCGCGAGGACGGGCCGGAGCGCCGTCGCCTCGAGCGGCTCCGCGAGCGCCGCCGCGGCGTGTCCGGCCAGCTCCACAACGCGTTCCATCGTGACGCCGTCAGGGAGGTGCTGCGCCCGCAGCGTGCGGAAGTACGGTGCCATCGCGACCGCGTCGTGCGGATAGTCCTCGGCCGTGACGAGGTGCAGCGTCTCGCGCATGAGCGTCGCGCGCACCACCGTCCGATCGTGCAGAGCGCGGCGCAGCGCCTCCCGCTCGAAGCTCTCAACCCGCGCTGCGAGCGCGACGTAGGGCGCGCGCGGACGCTGGCCCTGGAGCGCACCGAGCCGGTGGACCGCCGTCGGGACGTCGAGCGGGACGCGTTCAAGCAAGAGTTGGCGCGCGAGCGTGGCGCGGTTTAGCTCGCGCAGAGTCAACGTCTCCACGTCTCGGACGGTACAACGTGCGTATGCGGCGGCTGGCAATTCTGCTCGCGCTGCTCGTGCCCGTATCCGCGAGCGCGAGCGACGCCTCTCTGCTCGCGGCGAAGGAGCGCTACTTGCCGGCGGCGCAATCGGGATACGCAAACACGCCCGACGGCGTGCAGGCCCGCTACGAAGCGGGTCGCGACCTCGTCGAGGCGGTGCTGGCCGCGGGTCGCGTGAGCTCGGGAAGACGGGCGCTTCGCGCTGACCTGCTCGCACGCGGCCGGGCACATGTGGTACGCGCCGAGGCTCTCGACCGCGCGGAGGGCTTCCGCAGCGCGGCGGCGCTCGCACCTCTGCCGGGGGTCGGTCCCGGGGTCGGTCCGCGCCGTCCGGACGCCGGCCTGGCACGGCGCCTCGCAGTGGCGGCCCTAAAGGTGAACGCCGCCGTCGGCCTCTGGATCCACGAGCTCGGCTCCGGGCGTTACGCCGGATATCGGGCAGACACGCGGTTCGCTGCCGCGTCGACGGTCAAGCTCGGCGCCCTCCACGCCGGGCTGCGCGCCTCGCCGACGCCGGAGCGCAGCCGCTGGTGGTACGACGTGCGCCAGATCGGCTTCTGGTCGTCGAACCTCGCCGCGAACAGGATCGCCGGCGCCCTGGGCTACGCCAGGATTGGAGACGGGCTGCGCCGGCTCGGGATGACGTCCAGCACGTACCCGGGGCCGTACCGCGCGACGACGGCGTGGCGGCCACCGGGGCCGCACACGCGCGTCACGACGGCGCGCGATCTCGGCCGGGCGCTTCACCGGTTCCACGCCGGGGCGCACGGCGACCCTAGTGTGCTGAGGAAGCTCGGTCTTTCGCGCCGCCAGGCGATCGTTGCGCTCCGCGTGCTCGCGTCGGCGCAGCCGGTCGCGGACAATGCCGGGCTGCTCCGGCCGTGGCTCGGCGGCGCGACCGTGGCCGAGAAGAACGGCTGGCTCTCCGACACGCGCACGACCGCGACGATCGTCTACGCCGGAGGCCGGGCGACGATCGTCGTCGTGGAGCTCTACCGTCCCGGCGTGACGTACTTCGAGGCCAAGCGGCTCGGGCGGGACGTGCTCACGGCCGCCGGACTGCGATAAGACTTCAGCGTGACCGATCACCGGCAGCTCGGCGTCGACCTCTTCAACCGTACGTGGACGTACCTCGACCAGGACGAGCGGACTGCCGAGGAGGACGACGCGATGATCCACGCCGCCTACGCGTCGCGCTACCACTGGAGCCAGGCGTCGCCGGAGGCGAAGCACCAGGCGCGCGGCGAATGGCAGCTCTCCCGGGTCTTCGCTGTGCTTGGCTGCGGCGAGCCCGCGATCTACCACGCCGAGCGGTGCCTCGAGTGGTGTGGACGAGGCGAGGTCGAGGACTGGGACGTCGCGTTCGCCCACGAGGCGCTCGCGCGTGCGTACAAGGCCGCCGGAAACACCGAGGTCGCGGAGCGGCACAAGCAACTGGCGCGCGAGACAGGCGACGCAATCGCGGACATAGAGGACCGTGAGCACTTCGACAAGGACTACGCGACGCTCTAACGGAGCTGAGCGCTCGTCCCGATCGCAATCACCGGGGCGTGGCCGGGCCGCAGCCAGCGGAGCACTGGCCGCAACTGATCCTTGCGGAGACTGATGCAGCCGATCGTCGGGCCGCCCGTCTGGGCGTGGAGGAAGATCCCGGAGCCGCGGCCCGGCACGGCGGGACGCGTGTTGTACTCGATCACCGCCAGGAACGGATAGGGGCGGGGCTGCTGCCACATCCCCTCGCTCGCGCCACCGAAGGGAGGCTTCATCCCGCAACGGATGTGCTGGAACGTGTTGTAGGTCGGGGAGGATGGGTCCTCGTCCCACCAGTCGCCGCAACGCACGCGCCGGTAACGAAAGCGGACTCCGGGATTCGCCTCGTTGCCGTACATCGTGCGGCCGATCCGGTAAGTCCCGGTAGGCGTCGTGCCGTCTCCCTCACGCCGGTCCGAGGAGAGCCCGTTCCGCCCGAGGCGCGCCGTGTACGGCCCGGCTGCGGCGACCCAGCACGTGCCGGCGCGCCGCCAGGTGCGGAGCGCGGCAGACGTCGTCCGCGCGACCTTCGCCTCGACCGTGATCAGCTGCCTCGCTGTGACCGGCGTCTCCAGGCCGTTCGCGAGGTTCTGTGGGCAGCCCGTCGTCGTCACGGCCACGAGCAGGGTCAGGGCGAGCACGAGGTCCAGAGTACGCTGGATCGATGCGAATCGCCGCGCTCGTCCTCGCCGCGGTGCTCGCCGGCGGCGCCCCGGCGGCCACGGAAGCCTCGCCCGGGTTCACCGCGAAGGTCGAGCCCGTGCGCTGGGCCGACCTGCGCCACTCCTACCGCGCCGGCTGCCCGGTCGGGCCTGCGCAGCTGCGCGCGCTGCGTATCTCCCACTGGGGCTTCGACGGCCGTCGTCGGCTCGGCTCGATCGTCATCGCGCGGCGGGTCGTCGACGACGTGGTCGACGTCTTCCGGCAGCTCTGGGCCGAGCGCTTCCCGATCCGGCGCCTGCAGCCTGTCTCCGCCTATCGCGGCAGTGACCACGCCTCGATGGCGGCCGACAACACGTCGGGCTTCAACTGTCGCTTCGTCGGCAGCACGACGCGGTGGTCGATGCACGCCTACGGCGAGGCGATCGACGTGAACCCGGTCGAGAATCCGTACGTGCAGGGCGGCCGCGTCTCGCCGCCGGCCGGCCGCGCGTACGTCGATCGCAGTCGCGATCGGAAGGGCATGGCGCTCGACAACGGGGTGCTCGTGCGGGCGTTCGCGTCGGTCGGCTGGAAGTGGGGCGCCGGCTTCGGCGACTACCAGCACTTCTCGAGGTCGGGTCGCTAAGCGAGCAGCTGCTCGAAGCGCTGGGCGTCGTCGAACGGGCCGATCACGGCGAGGTGGAAGCCTGTCTCGAGGATCTCCTGCGCGATGCGCTGGACGTCCTCGGCGGTGACGGCGTCGAGCGCTTCGAGGACGGCCTGCGGCTCTTCTGCGCTGCCCTCGAGCACCTCGCGGCGGAGGCCGAACATGATCGTGCCGTGCGGGCTCTCGAGCTGGAGCACGAAGCGGCCCTTGGCGAAGTTGCGCGCCTTCTCGAGCTCGTCGGAAGGGACGGCTTCGTCCGCGAGCAGCCGGAACTGCTGCACGATCGTCGTCACCGCGTCGTCGATCCGGTTGATGTCGACGCCCGACTGCGCGTAGAGCGAGCCTGCGTCCGTGTAGGCGTGGTTCGTGCCGAAGACGTAGTAGGCGAGCCCGCGCCGCTCCCGCACCTCGGTGAAGAGGCGCGACGACATGCCGCCGCCGAGGACGGTCGCGAGGATCTGAAGCACGTAGCGATCGGGGTCGACGAGGGGCCGACTGCGGACGCCGATGACGAGGTGCGCCTGGTCCGACTGCTTCGTGTGCACCCTCACGCGCGAGGCACTCCCATTCGAGGCGACCGGCGCCGGCGACCCGGTCTCGCGCGGCTCCATGTCACCGAGTAGCTGCTCGAGCCGCTCCCTCAATCCGTCCCCGAGCCGGCCGCCGACGCCGACGACCATTCGATCGGGTCGGTACCACTTGTCCGTGTAGTCGGTGAACGACTCGCGCGTTGCGGCCCGGACGGTCTCCTTGCGGCCGATGATGTCCCAGCCGAGCGGCTGGTCGCCGTAGAGGAGTGACTCGTAGACGCCGCCGATGAAGTCGCGCGGCGTGTCGAAGTACATGTTCATCTCCTCGATGATCACGCCCTTCTCGCGCTCGATCTCGTCGGGGTCGAAGCGGGAGTCGCGGAGCATGTCGACGAGCACGTCGAGCGCCGTGTCACGCGTCTCGGCGGCGCAGCGGACGTAGTAGCCCGTGTACTCCTTGCCGGTGAAAGCGTTGAACTCGCCGCCGATCGCGTCGATCTCGCCGGCGATGTCGCGCGCGGTCGGCCGCCGGTCGGTGCCCTTGAAGAGCATGTGCTCCGCGAAATGCGCGATTCCGTTCGTGTCGGCGGTCTCGTAGCGCGAGCCGGCGGCGAGCATGACGAAGCAGGAGACCGACTGCGCGTGCGGCATCGGCGCCGTCAGGACGCGCAGGCCGTTCTGCAGCGAGAAGCGCTCGAAGACCCCCATTGGGCCGCATGGTATAGAGGGCGTTGTGGCGGCCGGCGACAGGACGAGAGCGACCGTAGCCGCTCAGCCGGAGTGGCTGGCGCAGGTTCCCGTCGAGCGCCGCCTGCCGGAGGGCCGGGTCGCGGTCGTCGGTTGTGGCACCTCTTTCCACGCCGCGCAAACCTCCGGCAACGGGTTCGACGCGCTCGAATTCCTGCTCGATCCGCCCGAGGCCGACGTGCTCGTCCTCGTCAGCCACGAGGGGACGACATCGCTCACGATCGAGGCCGCGGCGGCGTTTCCCGGCGAGAAGTGGCTGGTGACCGGGAAGCGCGAGAGCGACTTAGCAACACTTTGCAACTTGGTCGTCGTCGCGACGCCTGCGGTCGAGGAGAGCTACTGCCACACCGGCAGCTACACCTGCGCAGTCGCGACGCTCGCTGCACTCCGGGGCGAGGACGTCTCGTGGCTCCCCACCGCCGTTGCCAAGTGGCTCGCCGGCGAGCGGCTGCCGGTCTCCGCGCACGAGCGCTTCCTGATCGCAGGCGCTGGCCGCGACTGGCCCACGGCTCAGGAGGCTGCCCTGAAGCTGCGCGAGGGCGCCTACCTCGCTGCCGAGGCCCATCGGCTCGAGGAGCTCCTGCACGGACACCTCGCAGCCGTGGACGAGACCGTCCGCTGCTTCGTGCTCGAGGGAGAGGGCCGTGCTGCTGCGCGCGCCGCCGATGCGGTCGGGGCACTCCGCGAGCTCGGCTGCCACGTCACGCTCGTACCCACGCGCCACCCGGTCGTGGACATCGTCCCGTTTCAGTTGCTCACGATCGACCTCGCGGAGGCGCGGGGCATCGACCCGGATCTGATCCGCTGGGACGATCCACGCTGGAAGGCCGCGCGGGACGCCTACGCCTGAGGACGATCCGCCAGCCGGAGAGCGCTCTCTCAGGCGGGGTAGGAGCCGAAGACAGTGAACCGTTGCGACTGGTCGCGAACCTCCGCGAGCGTCCGGCGAACGACGTCGTCGCCCGGGTGGCCACTGACGACGGCGTCGAAGCGGTAGCGCCACGGCGTCTGTGGGATCGGCCGGGACGTCAGCTGGACCAGATCGAGCCTGTGGCGGGCGAAGGGCTCGATCGCGCGGTGGAGCGCGCCCGGTTGGTGGTCGGTCTGGAAGGAGAACGCGATCCGCCAGTTGCTCCCGCCGCCCAGCCGGGTCTGGTTGGAGACGGCAACAAAGCGCGTGTACGCCTCGGGATGGTCGCCCACGTCCGCTGCGAGGACGACGAGCCCATTGAGCGCGGCAGCTCGCTCGCTCGCAATCGCGACCTCCGTCGTGTCGGCGTCGCGAGCGACGTGCGCCGCCGCATCCGCAGTCGTGCCCGCGGCGATCGCGGTCGCGTCCGGCAGTGAGGCCAGCAACCGCCGGCACTGGTCGAGCGCCACGGGGTGCGAGCGGACGATGCGGATCTCGCTCAGCGGGATTTCGGCAACGCCCACCAGAAAGTGGCGGATCGGGAGGATCGTCTGCGCGTTGATCGAGACCGCCGAGTCGACGAGGAGGTCGTGCGTCTCGGTGACAGGCCCGGAGACGGAACTCTCGATCGGCAGCACGCCGGCGTCGAACCGACCGGTTGCGACCGCCTCGACGACAGCGCGGAAAGACGGCAGCGCTCCGGTCTCGGTTTCTGGAAAGAGAAGTGCACACGCCGCGGCGCTGTGGGCGCCCTCGCGGCCCGGATAGGCGACCTTCATCGCTCGCGCCACGCATCGAGTAGCTCCGCCTCGCGCTCGGGCGTCAGCCCTACACCCTCGACAAGCGGTGCCCCCGCCGCGCCCGCGATCGTCTCCGCAAGCGAGCGGAAGCGCAGGCCCGCGGCGAGCGCACGGCTGATGTCGACCTCGACGCCCGAACCCGCGATCCAGAGGGGGAGCTCCATCCACTCGCCGACCTCGTGCTCCTGCAAGAACACGTCGGGCACCCAGGTCACGTCCGTCCGGGCGAGCAGCTCGGGCCAGGGAACGCCCTCGTTGGTTGCGTTGTAGACGCCGCTCAGCTCCCGCTCGACCGCGTCGATCATCCACTCGGCAAGGTCTCGCACGTCGATGAACTGCGCGCGGCGATCGGGGCCGGGCGCGAGGATGTTGCCGCCGCGGTCGATGCGGTGGGCCCAGTACGTGAAACGGCCGGTCGGGTCGTGTGGCCCCACGATCAGCCCGGGACGGACGATCAGGCTGCGGTCGCCCAAGAGGCGCTCGACCTCTGTCTCGCAGAGCGCCTTCAGCGCGCCGTAGTTCGAGTAGTCGGAAGCGAGCTCGCCGGCGGGCGCGTCGCCCAGCTCAGCGATCGGCCCCGCCTCGTCCCAGGGTTCGCTGAAGTCGGCATACACCGAGATGCTCGACACGAAGACGTAGCGGCCGCTGTCGCGAAGCTGCTCGGCTGACGCACGTACGGCGGCTGGCACGTAACCCGAAGGATCAAGCACAGCGTCCCACGTACGCCCCTCGAGAGCCGAAAGATCGTGCGTCCGGTCGCCGCGCAGCTTCTCCACCTCCGGGAAGAGGTCAACGTTCGTCTCGCCGCGGTTGAAGAGGGTCAGCTCGTGCCCG
>Ga0183260_10004905_pt1 | contig 10580 bp, 11 predicted proteins | sample AntDrymUQ4972206_2_FD_129768 | JGI IMG/M metagenome (GOLD analysis project Ga0183260, IMG submission 129768) | Polar desert sand microbial communities from Dry Valleys, Antarctica - metaG UQ497 (22.06) (version 2) (version 2) | ecosystem: Environmental > Terrestrial > Soil > Desert | place...
GGGCCTGACGCCGTGGACCGACCCACACAACGCCGACCCGGCGTACGCCCGTAGCCGGGTGCGGACCGAGGTGCTGCCCGTGCTCGAGAAGCAGCTCGGACCAGGGGTTGCCGACGCGCTGGCCCGTACCGCGGACCTGCTCCGCGCCGACGCGGATCTCTTGGACCGACTGGCCGACGAGCTGTTCGCGGCGGTAGCGGTGCCGGGCGAGCCCGGGGCGCTCGACGTGGCGGCACTGGCGACAGCGCCGGCGGCGCTGCGGCGGAGGGTGCTGCGGTCCGCGGCGCTGGCCGCGGGCGCACCGGCCACCGACCTCACCGCCGGTCACGTCGCGGAGCTGGACCGGCTGGTGACCGACTGGCACGGTCAGGTCGGCGTCGACCTGCCGGGTCGGCTGCGCGCCAGCCGCGACGGCGGGGTCCTGCGGGTCGCCGCGGCTGTGGCACGCTGACCCGCGTGGACGCCGAGCACATCGAGGGCGAGCTGTCCCGGGTGCTCGTCACCGAGGCCGAGATCCAGGACCGGCTGGCCGGGTTGGCCAAGGAGGTCGCGGCCGACTACCACGGCCGCGACCTGCTGCTGGTCGGCGTGCTTCGCGGCGCGGTGATGGTCATGGCTGACCTCGCCCGCGAGTTCGACCGGCACGTCGAGATGGACTGGATGGCGATCTCGTCGTACGGGTCGGGGACCACCTCGTCTGGTGTCGTCCGCATCCTCAAGGACCTGGACACCGACATCACCGGTCGCCATGTCCTGGTGGTGGAGGACATCATCGACACCGGCCTGACGCTGACCTGGCTGGTCAGCAACCTGACCACCCGCGGCCCGGCGTCCGTCGAGGTCTGCACCCTGCTCCGCAAACCGGAGGCGCAGCAGATGAGCGTGCCGGTGAAGTACGTGGGCTTCGACATCCCCAACGAGTTCGTCGTCGGGTACGGCCTCGACTACGCCGAGCGTTATCGCAACCTGCGCTGCGTCGGCACCCTGTCGCCGCAGGTCTACACGTAGGACCTACCCGTCCGGCCCGAACGGGGGAACCAGCACCGCCGCTCCACTCGTTGAATACGTGACTGACTACGTATGCAGCGCGCTTGGCCGGTACCGTCGTAGGTCGAAGTGATCGCCCGACCCGTCGGGCTGTCGGCTCCGAACCCCCGGGGCTGGCGTCGGAAGGGAGGGACGGGGCGATCCGCCCCTCGCCATGGATATGAAGCGCTTCATCCGCGGACCCTGGTTCTGGATACTGCTCGGCGTCCTCGCCGTGTTCGTCATCCTCCAGGTGCTGTCCAGCTCCGGCGGCGCCGACGAGGTCGAGACCTCCGATGCCGTCGCCGCGATCGAGGACGGGTCCGCAGAGTCGGTGTTCTTCAACGACGGCGACCAGGAGATCCAGGTCACGTTGGACAACGGGGACGAGATCCGCGCCCAGTGGGTCACCGACCAGGGCATCGACCTGGTCCGGCTGGTCGACCAGCAGATGCAGGAGGGCAACATCGAGGAGTACTCGGTCGAGGCCCCCACCGAGCCAAGCTTCCTCGGGTCGCTGCTGATGACGCTGCTCCCCTTCGCGCTGATCTTCTTGCTGTTCATCTTTTTGATCAACTCGATCCAGGGCGGCGGCGGCCGGGTCATGCAGTTCGGCAAGTCCAAGGCCCGACTGATCACCAAGGACATGCCGAAGACGACGTTCGCCGACGTCGCGGGCGCGCAGGAGGCGGTCGAGGAGCTCCAGGAGATCAAGGAGTTCCTGGCCGAGCCGGCGAAGTTCCAGGCGGTCGGGGCCAAGATCCCCAAGGGCGTCCTGCTGTACGGCCAGCCCGGCACCGGCAAGACCCTGCTCGCCCGCGCGGTGGCCGGTGAGGCCGGCACGCCGTTCTACTCGATCTCCGGCTCCGACTTCGTCGAGATGTTCGTCGGCGTGGGCGCCAGCCGGGTGCGCGACCTGTTCGAGCAGGCCAAGGAGAACGCCCCGGCGATCGTGTTCATCGACGAGATCGACGCGGTGGGCCGGCACCGTGGCGCCGGCCTGGGCGGTGGGCACGACGAGCGCGAGCAGACGCTCAACCAGCTGCTGGTGGAGATGGACGGCTTCGACGTACGCGGTGGGGTCATCCTGATCGCGGCGACCAACCGCCCGGACGTCCTCGACCCCGCCCTGCTGCGGCCCGGCCGCTTCGACCGCCAGATCGTGGTGGAGAACCCCGACCTGGCCGGCCGCAAGAAGATCCTCGAGGTGCACAGCCGCGGCAAGCCGATCGGTCCCGGCGTCGACCTCGGTGCGGTGGCGCGACGTACCCCCGGGTTCACCGGCGCCGACCTGGCGAACGTCCTCAACGAGGCGGCGCTGCTCACCGCCCGCAAGAACCTGCAGCTCATCGACGACCAGATGCTCGACGAGGCGATCGACCGGGTCATCGCCGGGCCGCAGAAGCACAGCCGGCTGATGAGCGAGCAGGAGAAGAAGATCACCGCCTACCACGAAGGCGGGCACGCGCTGGTCGCGGCGGCGCTGCCGGGCAGCGACCCGGTCCGCAAGATCACGATCCTGCCCCGCGGGCGCGCACTCGGGTACACGATGGTGCTGCCGGACGAGGACAAGTACTCGACCACCCGCAGCGAGATGCTAGACCGGCTCGCGTACATGATGGGCGGCCGGGCGGCCGAGGAGCTGGTCTTCCACGACCCGACCACCGGCGCGGCCAACGACATCGAGAAGGCCACCGCGCTGGCGCGGGCAATGGTCACCCAGTTCGGGATGACCGAGCGGCTCGGCGCGATCCGCTTCGGCGAGTCCAATGGGGAGCCGTTCCTCGGTCGCGACCTGACCCACCAGCGCAACTACTCCGAGCAGATCGCGGCCGTCGTCGACGATGAGGTGAAGGCGCTGATCTCCGAGGCGCACCAGGAGGCATTCGACATCCTCACCGAGAACCGGGACGTGCTCGACGACCTGGTGCTCGCGCTCTTCGAGCGCGAGACGCTCGACCAGAAGGAGGTCGCCGAGGTCTTCGAGAACCTGCGCCGTCGGTCCAAGCGGCCGGCCTGGACCGGCTCCCCGGCCAGGGTGCCCTCGGACAAGCCGCCGGTGGCGCTGCCTTCTAGCAACGGGGCACCCCCGAAGGAAGAGGAGGCCAGTGTCGTGCTCGCCCCCGGCGACGGCGGCGACATCCACGCCGGCGGGGACGGCCCGGGCAGCACGCCGGGACCTGGTCCGCAACATCGACCGGGCGGTCTGGGATCCGAGGGCTGATCATGGTCGACCCGATCTCGCTGCACGGCGCCCGCCGGGTCGGGCACTACGACCACGACCGGGCGGCGGCGGCCGTACGCGAGCTCCTCGTCGCCATCGGCGAGGACCCCGACCGGGAAGGCCTGCTCGAGACGCCGGACCGGGTCGCCCGCACCTGGCACGAGCTCACGGCCGGGCTGCGGCAGAGCGCCGATGACCTGCTGATGCCGACGTTCGACCTCGGCCACAACGAGCTCGTTCTGGTCAAGGACATCGAGCTGTGGTCGATCTGCGAGCACCACCTGGTGCCGTTCACCGGCGTCGCACACGTCGGCTACATCCCCGGCGCCGACGGACGGATCACCGGGCTGTCCAAGCTCGCCCGCCTGGTCGATGTGTTCGCCCGCCGACCACAGGTGCAGGAGCGGCTCACCATGCAGGTCGTCGACGCGCTGACCGACCAGCTCGAGCCGCGCGGCGCGATCGTCGTGATCGAGGCGGAGCACCTCTGCATGACCATGCGCGGGGTGCGAAAGCCAGGTTCGCGGACGGTGACCAGCGCGGTGCGCGGCCAGCTCCGCGACCCCGCGACGCGCGGCGAGGCGATGGGCCTCATCCGCGGCTAGGTTGCTGCCGTGCGCAAGGGGCCGGTCCGCTCCGTACCAGGGCTGCCCACCCCGGGCCGCTGCCTGGTGATGGGTGTCGTCAACGTCACCCCCGACTCGTTCTCCGACGGCGGGACGTGGCTCGAGCCCGACGCAGCGGTCGCGCGCGGGCTCGCGCTGCTGGCCGACGGGGTCGACCTGCTCGACGTGGGCGGCGAGTCGACCCGGCCGGGCGCCGAGCGAGTGGCGCAGAGCGAGGAGCTGGGCCGGGTCGTCGCGGTGGTTCGCGAGCTCGCCGCCGCGGGGGCGGTCGTCTCCATCGACACCATGCGCGCACCGGTCGCCGCTGCCGCGCTCGACGCGGGCGCCAGCCTGGTCAACGACATCTCCGGCGGGCTTGCCGACCCGGCGATGCTGCCGCAGGTGGCCGAGGCCCGGGTGCCGTACGTGGTCATGCACTGGCGTGGGCACTCCGCGGACATGCAGGACTTCGCCACCTACGACGACGTGGTAACAGACGTGAGCGGCGAGCTCGCCGCGCGGCTCGACGCTGCGAAGGCTGCCGGCATCGACCCCGACCTCACCGTGGTGGACCCGGGGTTCGGCTTCGCGAAGACGCCGGAGCACAACTGGCGGCTGCTGGCCCAGCTTGACCGGTTGCATGCGCTCGGCCACCCGCTGCTTGTCGGCGCTGGTCGCAAGTCGTTCCTCGGCCGGCTGCTCGCCGACGAGCACGGCACCGCTCGACCGGCACTGGCGCGCGACGACGCAACCGTCGCGACGACGGTGCTCGCCGCCGCCGCAGGCGCCTGGTGCGTGCGGGTGCACGAGGCGCGGGGCAGTGCGGACGCGGTGCGGGTGGTGGCCCAGGTGGCGGCCAATGTCTGACCAAATTGCGATCAGCGGGATCGAGGCGTTCGGGCACCACGGCGTGCTCCCCGATGAGCGTCGGGACGGCCAGCTGTTCGTCGTCGACCTGGTGCTGTCCCTCGACCTGGGACCGGCGGGGGAGCACGACGACCTGTCCCGTACTGTCGACTACGGCCAGCTGGCCAAGCGGGTACACGACGTGGTGGCGTCGGACCCGGTGGACCTGATCGAGACGCTTGCGGACCGCATCGCTCACCTGTGCCTGGCGGAGCCACCGGTCCGTCTGGCCAAGGTGACGGTGCACAAGCCGCAGGCACCCGTCCCGGTGACGGTGACCGACGTCGCCGTCACGATAGAGCGGAGACGCCCGTGACCGAGACGCCCAACCCGCACATCGTCGACGCCGACACCATGTCCGGCGAGATGCGCCCGATCCGTCGCGTCGTCCTGTGCCTCGGCTCCAACCTGGGCCAGCGCCAGCAGAACCTGCAGGGCGGGACGTCCGCGCTCGTCGACACCCCCGACGTACGGGTGGTGGACGTGTCGCCGGTGTACGAGTCGCCGGCCGTCGACGGGCCGGCCGACGTCGGCGACTTCCTCAACGTCGTGATCACCGCAGACACCACGCTGTCGCCGCAGACGCTGCTCGAGCGGTGCCTCGCCATCGAGGACGCGTTCGGCCGAGAGCGGCCGGTGGAGCGGGGCGCGCCGCGCACGCTGGACGTCGACCTGATCGCCGCGGGCGACCAGAAGATCGAAGAGGACGACCTCACCCTGCCGCACCCGCGCGCGTACCAGCGGCTGTTCGTGCTGCAGCCGTGGCTCGACGTCGACCCGGGGGCCTACCTGACCGGTCACGGCTGGGTGGTCGACCTGATCGCCGACCTCGGCGACGGCCCGGATGCCCCGCGGGTCAACCGCTGCGACGACCGTGTCATCACCCTCGACTGACGGTTCACCGCCGGGCCAACCGACGGGGCGGCTGCGGCCGACGTCGGCCCCGACGCTCGCGGTGGCTGCCCTGGTCGGAGCGCTCGCGGGTGGCCTGGTCCCGCCGCTGGTCGAGCGCGCCGGGGGGACGCCGCCGACCGTGTCGTGGACGTCGGTGCTCACCCTGGGGTTCGTGGCCGTCGTGCTGTTCGCGCTGGCGGGCACGACCTGGCACACGCTGCACCGGCGGCGCGAGCGCATCGACCACCAGCGAGCGGTGAACCTGCTGGTGCTCGGGAAGGCGTCGGCCCTTGCTGGGGCGGCGGTGGCCGGGGCGTACCTGGCCTTCGCGCTCAGCTTCGCCAATCAGACCGACGTGCCGCTGCCCCGCGAACGGCTTGTGCACGGGCTGTTCGCGGCCTTCGGCGCCGCCGGCGTGGCCGGTGGCGGGGTGGCGCTCGAGCGGTCTTGCCGGGTCCCACGAGGCCCGAACGGCGATGGTACGGATGGGACACCTGAGTCTGATGGGACGGGTCGCGGCGCGCCTCCGCGCTGAGCCGGCGGCCGGCACCTACCGTCCCGGTGTGACCTGGACGACAAGTGCCAAGCGCCGCCGCCCGGCCGGCATGCGGCTGACGGTCGCGGTCGGTCTGCTGGCGGCCGCAAGCATCGGGGTCGGTATCGCGCTGGCCGCCGGCGCGGCGCTGCCGCTCGGCATCGCCGCGGTCGCGACCCTCGCCCTAGGTGTGGCCGCCACGCTGGTCGTGACCGACGAGCTGACCCAGGTGCGCCGCAGCACCGCGGCCGAGCGGGTTCGGCTGGCGCTGGACTATCAGCAGCTGGCGGCGACCCGGCAGCGCGAGGACGCAACGATCATCCGCCGGCTGGCCCAGCGGGCCACCACCCGGGACATGATCATCCTCCGGCTGCGCCGGGCGCTGCGGATGGCGCTGCGCCGGATGGACGAGGCCGAGGACCGGGCACAGCGCAATGCACACCTGGTCGTCGACCTGCGCGCGCGCGTCTACCGGCTGCAGCTGCGGGTCGACGCCGGAACCGGTGCGCCGGAGCCGGTGCCGCAGGCGTCGGAGCGGGCGTCCGCGGACGAGATCTGGGACGACGCGCCGACCGTTGTCGACCTGGTCGGCTGGGACCAGCGGGCCAGCGAGACCGCCGCCGAGTCCGCCGCCCAGTCGGCGGCAGAGACGGCCGGCAAGCACCTCCCCTCCCGCAAACACGCCTGAGGAGTGCGCACGACTCGCGCTCAGTGGCCGTTCCGCCGGTAGGAGAGCTCCTCAGGCGTGGACGGGGCCGGCGGCGTCCAGTTCCACGCTGGCGTGCTCGACACCACGGTCGTCGGCCTCCACCGAGCGCCGAAGGGCGCCGTGCAGGGTCGCCGGGGTGAGCACACCGCGGAACCTGTCACCGTCCAGCACCGCCACCCAGCCGGCGTCGTGCTGCAGCATCCGCGCCAGCGCGTCCTTCAGCGAGGCGTCGCGGGGCAGCCAGGCGTCCATCCGGTGCCCGCGTTCGGTCACCGTCCCGCTGCCGGCCGCCTCGTCGACCGCCAGCCACCCGCGCAGGTCCCCGGACGGCGTGGTCACCACCGCCCACCTGGCGTCCTCGCGCGAGAGGACGGCGCGCGCGTCGGCGAGGCTGTCGTCGTCGCGTACGACCGGCGGGTGTTCGAGGTCTGAGTCGTCGATGCCGGTCACGGCCAGCCGCCGCAGCCCGCGGTCCGAGCCGACGAAGTCGGCCACGTACTCGTCGGCCGGCGCGCCGAGCACCCGGGCGGGCGTGTCGTACTGCGCCAGCCGGCCGCCCGGCTCGAACACCGCCACCTTGTGCCCGAGCCGCACCGCCTCCTCGATGTCGTGGGTCACGAACAGCACAGTGGTGCCGATCCGTTCCTGAAGCGCAACGAACTCGTCCTGCAGCCGCACCCGGACCACCGGGTCGACCGCGCCGAACGGCTCGTCCATCAGCATCACCGGCGGGTCCGCAACCAGCGCTCGCGCCACCCCGACCCGCTGCCGCTGCCCGCCGGACAGCTGGCTCGGGAACCGGTCGGCGTACTTCGACGGCTCCAGCCCGACCAGGCTCAGCAGCTCGTCGACCCGGTCGTGGGTGCGCTTGCGGTCCCAGCCGAGCAGGGACGCGACCGTCGCGACGTTCGTCCGCACGGTCTGGTGCGGGAACAGTCCGATCTGCTGGATGACGTATCCCATCCGCCGTCGCAGCGCCACCGCGTCCGTACGGGTCACGTCCTCACCGTCGAGCGTGATCGTCCCGCTCGTCGGCTCGATCAGCCGGTTGACCATCTTCAGGGTGGTGGACTTGCCGCACCCGGACGGGCCGACCAGCGTCACGAACGCGCCGCGCGGCACATCGAGGTCGAGCTCCTGCACCGCCACCGTGCCGTCGGGGTAGGTCTTGCCGACTCCCTGCAGCCGGATCATCGCCTGCTCGGTAGCGTCGGCGCCGTGAGCGCCCTCGCGAGTCATGGCGCGACCCTAGCCGCGCTCCCGCAGATCGACGCCAGCCGGGACTGCTACACCTTCCCCAACAACGGCTGGGTCTGCCCCGCGTACCTGTCGGACTTCAGCAGCGAGATCACCACCGCGCTGACGGAGCACCTGTGGATCACCGTGGTCTCGGTGCTGCTGGGCGCGGTCATCGCCTTCCCGCTCGCGCTGCTTGCCCGCCGCAGCGGCGGGACCGCGGGCTTCGTGCTCGGCAGCAGCACCGTCATCTACACGATCCCGTCGCTGGCGATGTTTTCCCTGCTGTTGCCCTACACCGGGATCAGTCCGTGGACAGTGGTGATCGGCCTCGCGCTCTACACCTTGACGATTCTTGTCCGCAACATCCTGGCCGGGCTCAACGCCGTCCCGGACGACGTGCTCGAGGCGGGTCGGGGTCTTGGGTACGGGCCGGCCAAGCTGCTGTTGCGGGTCGAGCTGCCGCTCGCACTCCCGGTGATCGTGGCTGGCCTGCGCGTTGCCACCGTCAGCACTGTCGCCCTGGTCACGGTTGGGTCGATCGTCGGGTACGGCGGGCTCGGGAACCTGCTGCTCCTCGCGATCGACTCCGACTTCAAGGCGCAGATCTTCACCGCGAGCGTGCTCTGCGTACTGCTTGCCATCGCGTTCGACGTCTTGCTGCTCGGAACCCAGCGGCTGCTCACCCCGTGGCAGCGGGCCCGGGTGTGAGCGGGGTGAGCTGCTCGTGATCTGGGCTGACGTCTGGGCCTACCTCACCGACGGGGCCAACTGGAGCGGCAACCAGGGCATGGCCGTCTACCTGGTGCAGCAGCTGCTCCTCACCGCGACCAGCGTCGCGGTGGCGGCCGCTGTCGGGTTGCCGCTCGCCTTGTGGCTCGGGCACCTCGGTCGTGGCGGCGCGCTCGCGATCAACATCAGCAACATCGGTCGGGCGGTGCCCACCTTTGCGGTCCTCGTCATCCTCTCGGTCGGGCCGTTGGGGATCGACGAGCTCGGCCCGTACGGCCGCGCGGGGCTCGCCACGCTCGTGTCGCTGCTGCTGTTCGCCCTGCCGCCGATCGTCACCAACGCCTACGTCGGCATGCGCGAGGTCGACCCGGACGTGGTGGAGGCCGCCCTTGGGATGGGGATGCGCGGCGGCGAGGTCTTCCGCCGGGTGGAGCTGCCGCTCGCGCTGCCGCTAGTCGTCACCGGGATGCGGCTGGCGGTCGTGCAGGTCTGGGCGACCGCCACCATCGCCGCGCTGGTGGCCGGGCCGGGCCTCGGCAACGTCGTCACGCAGGGCTTCACCAGCAACGACACGGCCCAGGTGGTGGCCGGCGCACTGCTCATCGCGGTGATCGCCGTCGTGCTGGAAGCCGTGATGGCCGGGCTGGAGCGGCTGCTCGACCCACGCCGGGCGGCGCGTACCGCCGGACGGCGGGACCGGGCCGTGACCTGATCGTGTCCCGGTAGATCGTTTGACGGCCTTGCGCGACTCGCGCCCTGGTGCTGGGGTTGAAACGAACTGGGGCGCCCACCCCTTTGGTGCCCCACCGGACACGCGGGAGCCGTGAGGCTCGCGGGACACAGAAGGTGGTGCGGCACCATGACGCGTCGAATTTTTGCCATATCGGCTGCCCTCGCTGCGATCTTGCTGGCCAGCGCCTGCGGCGGCGACGACCCGCTCGCGGACGACGGCGGCAGCAGCAGCGAGGACAAGGGCACGCTGGTCCTCGGCGGCCAGGACTTCACCGAGATGCAGATCATGGCCTCGATGTACCAGCTGATGCTGGAGGAGGCGGGGTACACGGTCGACGCCGAGCTCGTCGGCACCCGCGACGTCTACATCCAGGACCTGCAGGACGGCAACATCGACCTCGTCCCCGAGTACGCGGGCTCGATCACCGACGAGCTGCAGGCTCGGGTCAACGGTGCGGACGCGCCGCAGGTCAGCTCGAGCGACGTCGACGAGACCATCACCGCGCTCAACGACCTGCTGCAGCCGATGGGCCTGGTTGCGCTGGCGCCGGCCGAGGCGACCGACCAGAACGCGTTCGCGGTCACCGAGCAGTACGCCAGTGAGAACAACCTGACCACCCTCAGCGACCTCGGCGAACTCGGCGAGCCGATCACGCTCGCGGCGGCCGAGGACTGCGCCAAGCGGCCGGACTGCGCGATCGGGCTGGAGAAGGTCTACGGCATCGAGATCGAGGAGGTGCTGCCGCTCGGCTTCGGCACCCAGCAGACCAAGGACTCGGTGACCGAGGGCGAGTCGCAGCTCGGCCTGGTCGGCACCTCCGACGGCAGTCTGGAGCAGCTCGGGCTGGTGATCCTCGAGGACGACAAGGCCCTTCAGGTCTCGCAGAACCTCGTACCGGTGGTCTCGCAGGAGACCCTCGACGCCAACCCGGACATCGAGGAGACGCTCAACGCGCTGTCAGACGTGCTCACCACCGAGGA
>Ga0183260_10004907_pt1 | contig 10576 bp, 10 predicted proteins | sample AntDrymUQ4972206_2_FD_129768 | JGI IMG/M metagenome (GOLD analysis project Ga0183260, IMG submission 129768) | Polar desert sand microbial communities from Dry Valleys, Antarctica - metaG UQ497 (22.06) (version 2) (version 2) | ecosystem: Environmental > Terrestrial > Soil > Desert | place...
CGCGCTGGATGTCACGTCGGCGAGGAAGCCGCCGCCGCCGTCGAGCACCCGCCAGGCGATGCAGGCGAGCACCGTCGCGACGAGGCCGAACAGGAGGGCGTCGCTGCCGCGGAGATACGCCGCGAGCACCATCGCCGGTCCGCCGACGGCGAGCGGGATGACACTCGGGCGCCGGTCGGTCGTGCGTAGCGCCCGGCAGATCTCCAGCACGGCGACGAACATCACCGCTGCGACGACCACCGCGAAGCCCCACCGCACCGTGTAGAGCGGGACGCAGACCAGCGCGGCCAGCCCGAGGCCGACGCCGATCGCCGCGGGCAGGTTGCGCCCGGCGCGGCTCGGGATCGCGGTCTCGCCCCCGACGTCGGGAACCTGGGCGGGGTCGGGGACGGTGCGTGCAGGGGACATGGTCTCCAGCGCCGAGCGACGAGGTCGGTCAGACCTCGAGCAGCTCGGCCTCCTTGTGCCGCAGCAGCTCGTCGACGTGCGCGGTGCAGCGGTGGGTGAGCTCGTCGAGCTCCTTCTCGGCGCGGCGGACGTCGTCCTCGCCGGTCTCGCCGTCCTTGGCCAGCTTGTCCAGCGCGTCCTTCGCGTGCCGGCGCACGGCGCGGATCGAGACGCGGCCGTCCTCCGCGCGCGTCTTCGCCACCTTGATCAGCTCCTTGCGGCGCTCCTCGGTCAGCTGCGGGAAGACGATGCGGATCAGCGTGCCGTCGTTGGTCGGGTTGACGCCGAGGTCGGAGTCGCGGATCGCCTTCTCGATGGCGTTGAGCGAGCTCTTGTCGTACGGCTCGATCACCGCCATCCGCGGCTCGGGGACCTTGAACGACGCCAGCTGCTGGAGCGGCGTGGTCGTACCGTAGTAGTCGACGACGATCTTTGAGAACATCGCCGGGTTGGCCCGGCCGGTGCGCAACGTCGACAGCTCGCCCTTCGCGACGTCGACCGCCTTGTCCATCTTCTCCTCGGCCTCGAGGAGTGTCTCGTCGATCACGTGTGCGCCTCTTTCAGGGGACGGGCCGGAGCGGTACGACAGCTAGGCGAGCGGGACGCCCACGACGGTGCCGATCTTCTCACCGCGGACGGCCCGGCCGATGTTGCCCTCGCCCATCAGGTCGAAGACGACGATCGGGAGGGCGTTGTCCATGCACAGGCTGATGGCTGTGGCGTCCATGACCTTCAAGCCGCGGGCGAGCACCTCGGCGTAGTCGAGCGAGTCGAACCGCACCGCGTCCGGGTTCGTCCGCGGGTCGGAGTCGTAGACCCCGTCCACCTGGGTCGCCTTGAGCACCGCCTCGGCGCCGATCTCCAGCGCGCGCTGCGCCGCAGTCGTGTCGGTGGAGAAGAACGGCGCGCCCATGCCGGCACCGAAGATGACGACGCGGCCCTTCTCGAGGTGCCGGATCGCCCGCCGCGGCACGTAGGGCTCGGCGATCTGCCCCATCGTGATCGCCGTCTGCACCCGGGTCTGCACGCCGCGCTTCTCCAGGAAGTCCTGCAGCGCGAGGCAGTTGATCACCGTGCCGAGCATGCCCATGTAGTCGGCCCGCGGGCGGTCCATCCCGCGCTCGGCGAGCGCCGCGCCGCGGAACATGTTGCCGCCGCCGACGACGATGCCGACCTGCGCCCCGGCCGCGACCACATCCTCGACCTGCCGGGCTACGAACGACACGACATTCGGGTCGATCCCGAGCGCCTCACCGCCGGCGAACGCCTCACCGGAGAGCTTGAGCAGTACTCGCGACCAGCGCGGCCGACCGTCCTCAGGAGCCTCACTGGTCGTCATCGCGGTGGCCTCCTGCGGCAGGGACGGTTCCGGGGTGAGTCTGCCTCAGGCCTGGCCGACGCGGAACCGCGCGAAGCGGGTGACCGTCACATCGACCGCGGCGAGGACCTGCTGCACCGACTTCTTGCTGTCCTTGGCGAACGCCTGCTCGAGCAGCGTCGCGTCCTTGAAGAAGCCGGTCACGCGCCCCTCGACGATCTTGGCCAGCGCCGCCTCGGGCTTGCCCTCCTCGCGAGCAGTCGCCTCGGCGATCTCCCGCTCCTTGGCCACGACGTCCGGAGGCACATCGTCCCGGCTGACATAGGTCGGGGAGAACGCGGCGATGTGCTGGGCCACGTCGCGCGCGATGTCGCCGGCCGGGCCGGTGAGCTCGACCAGCACGCCGACCTGCGGGGGCAGGTCGGGGCTGGTCTTGTGCAGGTAGCTGCCGACATATGCGCCTCCGAAGGAGGCGAACCGGCGGAGCTCGACCTTCTCGCCGAGCGTCGCGTTGGCCTCGTCGAGGTAGTCCTTGACGGTCTTTCCGTCGCCGGCGTCCGTGGCCAGCGCCGCGTCCAGGTCGGCCGGCTTCGAGGCGGCGAGCCGCTCGACGACGTGCTGCGCGACCTGCTGGAACTTCTCGCCTTTGGCGACGAAGTCGGTCTCGCAGTTGAGCTCGAGCAGCACGCCGGAACCGCCGCCGTCGAGGTGCGCGGTGACGAGGCCGTTGCTCGCGCTGCGGCCCTCGCGCTTGGCGACGCCCTTGAGCCCCTTGACCCGCAGCTGCTCCATCGCCTTGTCGTAGTCCCCGTCGGCCTCGACGAGGGCGTTCTTGCAGTCGGACATCCCCGCGCCCGTAGCCTCGCGGAGCTTCTTGATGTCAGCGGCGCTGATTGCCATGACGGTGGTGGTCCTGTTCGTGTCGGGGTCGAATGCAGTCGGGAGCAGAGCAGTCGGCGCAGAGCGGCGGTCGTCGTACGGCCAGCCCGGCGTCAGGACGCCGGGGTGCCCTCCGGCGCCTGCTCGGTGGCGGGGCTCTCGGTGGCTGAGCTGTCGGCAGGGCTCTCCGCGGCAGGGCTCTCGGTGACAGCAGGCGCGGCGGTGGCCTCGGTGGCGGGGCTCTCCGCGGCGGGGGCGCTGCCGGCGTCGCCGGCCGGGGCCAGCAGCTCGAGCTCCCAGTCGGCGAGCGGCTCGTCGGTGCCGAGCTGGCCGTCATGGCTGGGCTTGTCGTCGCCGCGGCCGGCGTTGGCATTGGCCGCCGCGCGCTGCATGAGCCCCTCGGCGACGGCGTCGGCGATGACCCGGGTGAGCAGGGTCGCCGAGCGAATCGCGTCGTCGTTGCCCGGGATCTTGTAGTCGACCTCGTCCGGGTCGCAGTTTGTGTCGAGGATCGCGACGACCGGGATGCCGAGCTTGTGCGCCTCGCCGACGGCGATGTGCTCCTTCTTCGTGTCGATGATCCACACCGCGCTCGGGGTGCGGCTCATGTCACGGAGACCGCCGAGGGTGCGCTCGAGCTTGGTCTTCTCGCGGGCGAGGACCAGCGTCTCCTTCTTGGTGAGCACGCTCACGCCGCCGGTCTGCTCGATCATCTCGAGCTCCTTGAGGCGCTGCAGCCGCTTGAAGACGGTCTGGAAGTTGGTGAGCATGCCGCCGAGCCAGCGCTGGTTGACGTAGGGCATGCCGACGCGGGTGGCCTCCTTCTGGATGGCCTCCTGCGCCTGCTTCTTGGTGCCGACGAACAGCACGGTGCCGCCGTGGGCGACCGTCTCACGGACGAACTCGTAGGCGCGGTCGATGTAAGACAGCGTCTGCTGCAGGTCGATGATGTAGATGCCGTTGCGCTCGGTGAAGATGTAGCGCTTCATCTTCGGGTTCCAGCGCTTCGTCTGGTGGCCGAAGTGCACGCCGCTCTCGAGCAGCTGCTTCATGGTTACGACAGCCATGGTGGTCGCATCCTTCTCTGCGCGCGGGCCGCCCTCCGGCGGTCCCCGAGCGCACTCGGTTGACACGGCGCACGGGCGTGCGCCGTCCTGACGTCCGCGTACGGCCGCGCCGTACCCGTGGCCGTCTAGCGACGGTGCGGGACCGGAGGCGGGCCGCCCACCGGTTTGAGGCCGGCGGGAGCGGGGCGTGCGAAGTCGGCCCGGTCGAGCCGAGCCGCTGCCCGAAGTGTACGGGTCGGGGCGCCCCGGGGTCGAACCGCTCGGGGCCGCCGTCCACAGTCCGGCCGGCGGGCGCGCCACCCGTACCCCCCGTCGGCCACCCTCGACAGATGCTGCTCACCCGCCTCTCGATGGCCGCCCTGCTCGCCCTCTCCGGGCCGATGGCGGCCCGGGCACCCGCCGCGGGCGCCGGCGGCTGGCGCTCGCCGCTCGACGGCCCGCTGGCGGTCGAGCGCGGGTTCGACCCGCCCGAGCAGGACTGGCTGCCCGGGCACCGGGGCGTCGACCTGCGCTCGGTCCTCGGCGCGACGGTGCGCGCCGCCGGCGCCGGCACGGTGACCTTCGCCGGGATCCTCGCCGGTCGCGGCGTCGTCACCGTCACCCACGGTGAGCTGCGCACGACGTACGAGCCGCTCGACGTGCTCGTCGTCCGCGGGCAGGACGTCGACCCTGGTACGCCGCTGGGCCGGCTCGACCCGGGGCACGGCGACCCGGCGCCCGGCGAGGCGCAGCTGCACTGGGGGCTGCGCCGCGGCGAGGCCTACCTCGACCCGCTGCGCCTGCTCGGCCACGGTCCGGTCCGCCTGCTCCCTCGGTGGGCGGGCGAGACTGTCTCGTCCGCAGACCCGCCGCCTCGGCCTACGGCGTACTTGCCTCTCGCATCAGCACCCCGGCGCGAGCTGGCCGGCGCCACCTCGGAGCGGCCCACGCGGGAGGGCCGGCCACGAGCCGGTGCCGGGGTGGTCGCGGCGATGGCGGCGGTCGCGGCCGTCGGGGCGCTTGGCGCCGCGCGTCGGCGCGAGTGAGAACGGGGGGCGACGGCGCAGGTGACCGCGCGGTGACCGCGCGAGGTCAGTCGCGCTGGTCGGCGAGCTTGCCGCGCAGCTGCAGCACGGCCTTGGTGTGCATCTGGCAGATCCGGCTCTCGGTGACGCCGAGCACCTGGCCGATCTCGGCGAGCGTCAGGCCCTCGTAGTAGTAGAGCGTGACCACGATCTTCTCGCGCTCGGGCAGCGTGTTGATCGCCTTGGCGAGGAGGTACTTCGTCTCCTCGCTCTCGAAGACGACGACCGGGTCCTCGGCCTTGTTGTCCTCGAGCGTGTCGACCAGGCTGAGCTTGTCGCCGCGCTCGCCGCCGACGCTCAGCAGCTCGTCGAGGGCCACGACGTTGACGAAGGAGACCTGGCTGAAGATCTGGTGCAGGTCCTCGAGCGAGATGCCCAGCTCGGCGGCGACCTCCGGCTCGGTCGGCCCGCGGTGCAGCCGGCTCTCGAGCGCGGCGTAGGCCTTCTCGACCTCGCGGGCCTTGTAGCGCACCGACCGCGGGATCCAGTCGATAGCCCGCAGCTCGTCGATGATCGCGCCCTTGATGCGGCTGATCGCGTAGGTCTCGAACTTGATGGCGCGTGAGAGGTCGAACTTCTCGATCGCGTCGATCAGCCCGAAGATGCCGTAGCTGACCAAGTCGGCCTGCTCGATGTTGGGCGGCAGCCCGACGCCCACGCGGCCGGCGACGTACTTCACGAGCGGCGAGTAGTGCAGGATCAGCCGCTCGCGCAGCGGCTGCTCGCCGCTGTCCTTGAACTCGCGCCAGAGCGCGGCGATGGCGGTGTCGAGAGCAGCCTTGACCTCGGGGTCCACCTCAACGCTGGTCCGGCCCCGCGAAACCGTCATCGGGGCGCCCGGAGCACGGGCGAGCTGTCAGGCTCGCGGGTGTGCTCGGTCATAGGACGCCTTAAGTCGTTCGGCAGACACGTGCGTGTAGATCTGCGTCGTAGCGAGACTAGCGTGACCGAGTATCTCCTGAACGGACCTCAGATCGGCTCCTCCTTCGAGAAGATGGGTCGCCGCGGAGTGCCGCAGGCCGTGCGGCCCGAGGTCGGGCGCCCCCGGTACGCCGGCCAGCATCGCGTGCACCACGCGTCGTACCGTGCGTTGGTCGACCCGCCCACCGCGGGCGCCCACGAACAGCGCTGGACCGCTGCCGGGGACGGCCAGTCGCGGCCGCCCGGTGCGGCGCCACGAGTCCAGCGCCCGCTGCGCCGGAACGCCATACGGCACCCGCCGCTCCTTCGCCCCCTTGCCCCACACCCGGACCAGCCGCCGGCCCTCGTCGAGGTCGTCGAGGTCGAGGGCGCACAGCTCGCCGACCCGCATGCCGGTCGCGTAGAGCAGCTCGAGGACCGCCCGGTCGCGCAGCCCGAGCGGCGACTCCGTATCGGGCGCGTCCATGAGCGCCTCCGCATCCTGCGGACGGAGGACGCGCGGCAGCCGGTGCTCGGTCTTCGGGCTGGCCAGGTCGGCGGCCGGGTCCTCGGCCACCCATCCGCGCCGCAGCGCGTGGGCGAAGAACACCCTTGTCGCGGATGCCTTGCGGGCCAGCGTCGCCCGGCTCAGACCGGTCGAGCGGAGCCGGGCCAGCCAGCTGCGGATGGCGTGCTGGTCGATCGCGCCGAGGTCGGCGAGGCCGAGCCGGCCGGCGTGGTCGAGCAGCCCGGTTACGTCACCGACGTACGCCACGACGGTGTGCTCGGCCAGCCCGCGCTCACCGCGCAGGTGCCGCTCGAACTCGGCCAGCCGGCCAGCCATCCCTTCGGGCACGACCGGAGCAGGCCGCAGCCGCGTCGGGGAAGACATGTGAGGACCATCCGTGGCAGCCGTGGGCGGGTCAAGCACCACCGCGAACGGCGTCGGCCGTGGCGGGGTTCGTCGGCTCTCCCGCTCACCGGGCCCGCCGGAGAGCGGCCGCGAGCCGGAAGCCCTCGTCGGAGACCTCGACCAGACCCTGCGCGCAGAGCTGGTTGAGCAGGGACGTGACGCGCACCGCCGGCAGTGCCGCGGTCTGCGCGATCCGGTCGGGCGTGACGTAGCGGCGCACCGGCGTCGCCTCGACGACCCGGCGCGCCTCATCGCCGAGCGCGTCGCGCATCGCCACCGCCCCCTGCGGTCGCGGGGCGAGGTCGGCGCCGAGGTCGCCGACCAGCTCGAGCACCTCGGCGGCGTCGGTCACGAGAACGGCGTCGGTCTCGCGCAGCAGCTGGTTGCAGCCGCCGGACATCGCCGACGTGACCGGACCGGGCACGGCCATCGTGTGCCGGCCGAGCCGCTGCGCCCAGCGCGCGGTGCTCAGCGCCCCGCTGCGCACCGCGGCCTCGACGACGACCGTGCCGCGGCTCAGCGCCGCGAGCAGGCGGTTGCGGATCAGGAAGCGGTGCCGCATGGGCGAGCAGCCGAGCGGCCACTCGCTGACCAGCAGCCCAGCCGCGGCGACCGACGTCAGCAGGTCGCGGTGCGACGGCGGGTAGATGACGTCGACCCCGCAGGCCAGGACCGCGACCGTGGACACGCCCGAGACCAGCGCGGCGCGGTGGGCCGCGCCGTCCACCCCAACCGCGCCGCCGGAGACGGTGGCCCAGCCGCGGTCGGCCAGGCCCCCGGCGATCGCGTCGGCCATGTGCGCGCCGTACGCCGTGAACGCGCGGGAGCCGACGACCGCGACGGACCGGTCGAGCGCGTCGAGCCGGCCGGCGCCACGGACCCACATCGCGAGCGGGGCCGCACCGATGGCGTCGAGGTCGTCGAGCGACGCCGGCCACTCGTCATCGCCGGGGCACACGAGCCGTCCGCCCAGGGCGTGCAGCCGCTCCAGGTCGGCGCCGGGGTCCGCGCCGGCCGCCCGGCCCCCGGTCCGGGCACGCAACCTCGCCGGAAGTGCGTCGTCGGACGCGCGCACCATCTCCCACGCGTCGACCACACCGACCGTTGCCACGACCGCGCGCAGTGCGCTGTCGTCCGGCTCGCCCACCCGCGACAACCCGGCCCGGGCGACGCGCTCGGCGTACGTCGGGCGGCTCATGCCGCGATCGCCTCGGCGCCGCTGCGCAGCGCGAGCGCCTCCTCGACGTCCTCGCGCGCGGGCACCGACCGCCCGGCCAGGTCGGCGACGGTCCAGGCCAGCCGCTGGATCCGGTCCCGGCCCCGCACGCTCAGCCGGCCGCGGTCGAGCTGGCCGTCGACGTCCCGGAGCAGCTGAGGCGGGATCCGCCACCGGTCGTTGAGCAGCCCTGCCGGCACCTCGGAGTTGGTCCGCCACGGCGTCCCGGCCAGGCGCGCGCCGGCCGCGGCGCGGGCCGCCGCGACCCGCGCCGCAACGGCGGCGGTGTCCTCGACCGGTGCGGTGTCGAGCAGGTCACCGCGACCGACCGCGAAGAGCTGCACTTGGATGTCCACGCGGTCGAGCAGGGGCCCGGACAGCTTGGCGAGGTACCGACGGCGAGCCTGCGGCGAGCACGTGCACGACGAGGGCTGACCGCTCGCCCGCACGCACGAGCAGGGATTGGCGGCCAGCACGAGCAGGAACCGCGCCGGGTATCGCGCGGTGCCGTCGGAGCGGGAGATCGTGATCTCGCCGGACTCGAGCGGCTGGCGCAGCCCCTCGAGCATGCCGCCGCGGAACTCCGGCGCCTCGTCCATGAACAGGACTCCGCGGTGCGCCAGGCTGACCGCGCCGGGTCTGGGGATCCCGCTGCCGCCGCCGAGCAGCGCCGGCACGGTCGTCGAGTGATGCGGGCTCTGGAACGGCGGGCGGGTGACCAGCGACGCCGCAGCAGGCAACCGTCCGGCGACGGAGTGCACGGCGGTGACCTCGAGCGCGGAGGTCAAGTCGAGCTCCGGCAGCAGCCCGGGCAGCCGCTCGGCGAGCATCGTCTTGCCCGCACCGGGCGGGCCGAGGAGCAGGACGTGGTGACCGCCGGCGGCGGCCACCTCGAGCGCCCGCTTGCCCATGGCCTGTCCGCGGACGTCGCGCAGGTCCGGCCCCGCCGCATCCTCGGTCGGCGCCACGGGGATCGGGTCGACCACCAGCTCGTCGTCGCGAGGCGGGTCGCCGCGCAGCCAGCGCAAAGCTGCGGCGAGGTGCGGCACGCCGACCACCTCGACGTCGGGGACGAGCGCCGCCTCGGCGGCGTTCATGGTCGGCACCAGGACGCGGCGTACCCCGGACCGCACGGCCGTGAGCACCGCCGGCAGCACCCCGCGCACCGGGCGCACCCGACCGTCGAGACTCAGCTCGCCGAGCACCACGGTCCCGTCGGTCGACTCGACCGGCACGACGCCTGCCGCGGCCAGGATCGCAACCGCGACCGCCAGGTCGTAGGTGCTCCCGGACTTGCGCAGCGTCGCGGGACTCAGGCCGATGGTGATCCGCCGCGACGCAGGCCACTTCTCCCCGCTGTTGGCGATCGCCGCGCGCACCCGGTCGCGGGCCTCGTGCAGCGCGGTGTCCGGCAGACCGATCAGCGTGAAGCCGGGGACGCCGTCGGCGAGGTCCGCCTGCACCTCGACGAGGTGCCCGTCCAGGCCGACCAGCCCCACCGACCACGCCCGCGCGAGCGTCACGGCCGGCCGGCCCGGCGGAGTCCGACGTCGGGTCGCACTAGAACGCCTGGCGCAGGTGCGTCACCTCGGCGGCGCCCTTGCCGGAGTGCAGGACGCTCATCACGTCGAAGCTGACGTCGCTGTGCGCGGTGGGGTGCAGCCGCATCCAGGCGGTCGCCAGCTCGTGGATCTTGCGGACCTTGTTGGGGCCGACCGCCTCGGCCGGCTCGCCGAAGGCGACGCTGCTTCGGGTCTTCACCTCGACGAAGGTGAGCACGCCCTCGCGGCGCGCCACGATGTCGAGCTCACCCTGCAGGTCACCGTCGTCGCAGCGCCAGTTGCGCTCGATCAGCTCGTAGCCGTCCTCGACGAGGTGCATCGCCGCGACGCGTTCGCCGTACTGTCCCAGCCCGTCCTTGGCCCGCATCGGACCCTCCCGTCATCGACGACCGATCGGGTCGACGGTAGGGAGCGCAGCCCATGCCGCAGGGCCCGCAACGACGATCTGTGGAGACGTGAACGCGACGCGCAGCGCCGGTGGCAGGTGTCGTGGACGCGGAGCGAGGGCGAGGCTGATCCTTCAAGCTGCCCGGTGGAGCCGGAAGAGAAAGCTGAAGAAAACCTGTGCAGACCCCTTGCGCATCTCCGTCGGCTGCGTATCATCGAACACATGTTCGATACGGCGATGCGGAGCAGTGCGGCGGAAGCGTTCGCCCGCTGCGTCGACCGTCCGGTCGTCGTCCTCAACGCGGTCAACGGGCTGGCGCCCGACGGCGCGGTCGCCGACGTGGTCGCCGCGTTGCCGGTCGCCGTGATGAACCCGCTGGAGCGGGCCGACGCGCTGACCACCCTCGCCGAGCACCAGGCCCGCACCCACGCGCAGATCCTCGACCTGGTCGCCGGGATCGCCGGCCCGGCCGGGGAGCTCGACTCCGCCCGCGAGGAAGTGTCCTGCGCGCTGTCGATCAGCGGCTTCCACGCCGAGCGGATGGTCACCACCGCCCGGGCGCTGACCAGCCGGCTGGGTGCGTCCCGCCAGGCGATGCTCGCCGGGCAGCTGTCCTACGAGCATGCGGCCGCACTCGCCCACGGCACCCGTGACCTCTCCGACAGCCAAGCCCGCCAGGTCGAGGCGCAGCTGCTCGCAGGCGCGATGCGCCTCACCCCGGCCCGGTTCGCCAAGAAGGTCGCCACCGCCGCCGCGAAGGCCGACCCGGTCGGCCCCGAGATGCGGCACGCGAAAGCCCGCCAGGAACGGCACATCGAGTCC
>Ga0183260_10004908_pt1 | contig 10574 bp, 9 predicted proteins | sample AntDrymUQ4972206_2_FD_129768 | JGI IMG/M metagenome (GOLD analysis project Ga0183260, IMG submission 129768) | Polar desert sand microbial communities from Dry Valleys, Antarctica - metaG UQ497 (22.06) (version 2) (version 2) | ecosystem: Environmental > Terrestrial > Soil > Desert | place...
AACCAGCGCCATCAGCATCAGCGTCGCCAATCCGATCCCGCCGAAGAAGAGCACCGTCGGATGGCGCTGAGTCCAGCGATAAATCTGCTCTCGAGGCGGCGGTGTGTATCCTGTTTCCTTCTCGAGCTCAAGCCGTCCATCGTCGATCAGGTAGTAGCCGATGTGAGCGCATCGCGAGTCGCCCGACGCCTGAGCCACTGTCGACAACGCCAGCGCAACGTCAGCGATCGCTTCTTCGTCCTTCTTCGTCCGCTTCGCGATGTGCTCCACTACGTGACGGTAGTGATCCCGTGTCCCGAACAGCATCGTCTGGTAATGCCCGGATGGATCCTTCCTGAGAATTTTGTCCGTTGCGCTCTGCGACTCCACGAACTCCTTCCAGTCGAGCGTGGCGATGGTGCGCAAACTGGTGATGCAGTTGGCAACCGTCACCTGCGTCAGCGCCGTCATCCGGTTCGACTTCGTCACCGCAACCTCGGCGCTCGGCCCGTCTTCAGCTATCCATTGTTCAAGCCAGATCAACGGCGTGAAGTTCACCTGGTAGCCGCGGATCTGATGCAGAAAGCGGGTGACGAAAGTGGGTGTGAACGGGGGATGCGTTTCGATGAACGCGTCGAGCTCGCGAGTGAGCGCAGCCGGCGAGTCGTCGTTGGCGAGCATGAGCCGCTTCGCCCAGAAATCCGCCAGCTCCACTTCATCGAACCGGGCAGAGACGCGGAGCGACATTCGTCGGATATTTTCCACCAGCCCAAGCCGGAGCATCGTCGGAATCGCCCACAGCTCGCCCATTCTCAGCGGCGTGACCTTCTGATACTCACGTACGAACAGCGTGATGTTCTCGAGCGACAGATGGCCTTCGCTGTGCGCGATCAGCTCGATGGCGACGTCGTAAACCCGGGGATAGTCGGCGAGCGTTCCGTTCGCCAGCTTCGGGAGCTCCTGGTAATAGCCTCCGGGGAGGTTCGTGCGAATCTCACGCAGGTGTTCCTGCACGATGTGCGAATTATCGAGCAGCCATTCGCCCGCCGGACTGATATCGATGCCACGCTCGGCACCGACGGTCAACCGCTCGTGCACCTCACTCAGGACTCGCCGTGTGCCGTCGAGCCGTTCGAGAAGCGGCCCATGACCTCGCTGCTTTTTTGACGGCAGAAGCCTGTGTTTGCGAGCGATGTTCCGCGCGTGCTTCGCGAGCCGGTCCGCGCCAAACACTTCTCCGCGGATCGGGCCTACGAGCGCCCGGTCGGAGCCATCGCGCTCGCGCCGAAACAGAGTGCGGATTCTGTTCGACGGAGATTTCGGGGGAATTGCGGTTGCCACGACCGCTCAGGACGCCAGAGACATGTCGCGAAACTTATCGCCGATCGTCAGTCCCGCACCCCGATCCACCAGGGAATTGATCGCAAAATGCAATGGGCGCCAGAGTCGCCCGCACCGTTTGCCACATGCACTCGCATAAAGAAGCAGTTCCCCGCCAGGATGACCTGACGGGGAACTGTACAACCTTGGTCGGTACCACTTGAGGCCATGGCCTAGTCGCGGGACGACTCTCGCCTGACCTGCTCGCGATACGCTTCGCTGGCGTAGATCGCCACTTCAACACGACGGTTCTGCTGACGACCAGAATCGGTGGAGTTTGACGCTTTCGGCTCGAGCTCGCCGCGACCGTTGATGTTGATTCTGGAGCTCGGCACGCCCTGCGACTGCAGATACGCCGATGCCGCGTTCGCGCGACGATACGAAAGACTCTGGTTGTAGGCATCCTCACCCTGACTGTCGGTATGACCGACGATCAGCAGACTGGAGTTACCATACCTGCTCAGGCTCTGCGCCAGATTCCGAAGATTCGACGCCGCTGTCGGACGGATCACGTCTGAGTCGAAGTCGAACAGGAGGCCAGAGTCGAACGTCACCTGGATTCCCTCGCCAACACGCTCCACATCGGCGCCGGGAACACTCTGGTCGATCTCCTTCGCCTGCTGATCCATCTGATTGCCGATTATCGCGCCGGCCGCTCCACCAATCACCGCACCGATGATCGCGCCTCGCGCCGTGGATCCGGTCTGGTTGCCGATTACGCCACCCACGGCAGCCCCAGTGCCTGCGCCTATCACCCCGCCGCGTTCCGTATTGCTCAGGCCGGCACAAGCGGAGAGCCCAATCGAGCCAAGCGCCATCGTCGCTATCAGCCCCTGTCGGATATTCATTGTCGACTTCATAAGATGCACCTCAATTATTCCTGTTAGTGGCATTGATTGCTGAGTGTAATCCGGAAATGGACCACCCTTTGTTGTAGTGGCCGCCCGGACCGATGTTCCACCCCTGGCTGGATTATTCCTGATCGGCCCTGCCGACACCGGGCGCCGGAGTCTCCTCGCTGGAACTTTCCTCGGCTACCGCGTCCGCTTTCTCTGCCTTTTCAGTCTCCGAACCCTGAAATTCGCGTTTCTCTTCGGCGTATATCCGGTCGTCCTCGTGACGAAACTTCTGGTCGGTTACGATCGCGTCGTTCTTGTGAACGTGTGTTGGCTTGGGCATGGGCTTCTCTCAGTTGGAGGATCGGAGAGATGCAATTACAGAAATCGTGCCGTAGCCGGGCTCCTAGCGGAGACTGACCCTGTAACCCGCGCCCAGTCTGAGAGTCGTCGCGTCCTTTGGTACCGAGTAGACCTGCGCCGACAGGTCCAGCTTGCGTGATATCTGCGCGCTCAAGCCGCCGAAAACTGTCGCCCGCGTCAGCTCGACTTCTATTTCGGTGTTGTCGACATTGCCCAGGCCGTCGGTGAAGCCGACTCGAAACCGGGGCCTCAGAAAATTCGCGCCGCCGCCTGCATAGAACGCCAGACGGCCGTCGTATGCCGCCGTGCTGACGATGCCTTCCGCTCCCATCATCGTCGGCTTGAACGTGTCATTCGACTGCGTGGTGCCGAAGCAGGGGCGAGTCGGATCGGTCGTCTGAAGGCCCGTGGCCGGACATGTGATAGGACCTTGAACCTGTCCTGCCGTTCCGTGCACCCTGAGCATGATATCGGTGCCGTCACTCGTCTGCCGCATCTGGACTCGCTTCACCCAGGATACGGCCGCACTCACGAGGTTCGGCTTCGCGTCGTTGATCCTGACAGGCGGGAGGTAGCTCAGCTCGGCCGCAAAACCAGCCGGCAAACCGATGGTGACGCGCGGCCGTCCGAAGAACGGCGACAGCCCAGTGTTCTCGCTTTTCTGCGTGAAGCACGCGCTTGTCCTCTGGATCTCAGGATCAGGATCAGGGATCGGGCCACCCTCTCCGCCAATACGGATCGTCCACGGATTCAGATGCTCGGGAGCGCTCGATGGCGAGAAGGAAATTGGGGCACTATAGAACGCGAGCAACCGCGCCTCATTGCTGTCCTTCGGTGGCCGGCATTGAGCCCGGACCTCCGTCGCTGTCACACACGCTGCCAGGGCAGCGGCAATGACGAGCGTTGACCTCATTCCTATTTCCGCAACTTTTCGACTGCCTTGTCGAGCATTTCCTGAACGCGCAGATATTCGTCGTTGATCGCTTTCGCGGCGGCCGGCATCTCTGCCCTCGCCTTTTCGATCGCTTCAGATAGCCTGCCCATTGCCGTCCGGAGCTCAGCCTCGAGCATTTCCCATCTCTTTTTCAGTTCGTCGTCCACGATGATCTCCGTGACTCTAGATTTCCGGGTATGACGATCGCCACCCCGTTGCCTTCCGCCCGCAAAATGTACGGGACGCTCGCCGGACGTGATAGCAGTTCGCGCGGAGAAATCGGGTCTCAGGTTGTCATCTCGCATTTTCTGACCCCCGTCGGGCCGATGCTCGCTGGAGCGACGGAAGGCGGTGTTTGTCTCCTGGAGTTCGACGATCGCCCAATTTTCGAGACACAGCTCGTTCGCCTCGAGAAGCGATTCGGCAAAACCGTGGTGCCGGGAGACAACGAACACACCCAGCGGTTACGAGTGGAGCTCGACGACTATTTCTCCGGCCGGCTGCAGCGCTTCACCTGCCCGCTTGTCCTGACAGGAACCGGATTTCAGGTGGCGGCCTGGAGGGAGTTGCTCGAGATTCCGTACGGGCAAACCATCAGCTACCAGCAGCAGGCGCGCTCGATCGGACGCCCGGGAGCGCAACGAGCCATCGGCAGAGCCAACGGTGACAATCGCATCGCCATCGTAATTCCGTGCCACAGGGTCGTTCGCCAGAACGGAGACCTCTGCGGTTACGGCGGCGGTCTGTGGAGAAAGAAGTTCCTGATCGACCTGGAGAAACAGCATTGCGGAACCGGCGGGCTCTGAAGCCGAGCCGGCTCCGCGACGCGGCGCCCTACTTATCCTTGGATGTTCGGCTGTCCGGTGCAGTGCTCTTCCTGATCACCATCTCCTGATCGGAGCCGATTTTCCGAACGATTACTTCCTGATCGTCCGATGTCGGCAGCGTCACCTCGTTATCCCCGAACCTCGGTGCCATGGTACTCAGGTCTGCTGCGTTGCCTCGCCGCTGCGCTGAGGCATTCCGAACCCGGGCGTCGTCGTACATCTCGTGCCCATAGTAATTCGCCGGGTCGTCATTGCCCGCCGCGCCGTAGTAGTCACGGACCAATCCTTCATACTCTGATGTGATTGGGCCACGCGAGTAGGGTGGTGCGTCGGCAAGCCCGCGCGCCGGCAAACGTTCTATCATCACGGTGTTGCCATCGTCCTGCAGCTGAGCCGCGCCGATCGGAATGAGTATATGACGGTCATCGTCGATTCCGAGGGCCTTTCGGTCGATCTTGACGTCCATGTACCTGACCCGCTTCGCCGCCGGGTCGACTATCAGCTCGTCGACTTTTCCGATGTCGCGTCCATCAGGCGTCTTCACGTGCCAGCCACGAATGTCCCGACTGCCCTCAGCGATGTCGAAGTTCTTTGCCTCCTCGAGCCGAACCAGGCGCCCGCTACGGTCGTAGTCGGAAGAGATATTTCTGTCCATCGATTCATCCTCTGTGCGAATGTTTGCGTGCCCGGCAGCCACGATCGTGCGATCACTGGAATTGCAACGATCGTTCCCAATCCAGCCGGACGGCCCGCGCTAATCTCCGAAGCTTATCCCCGTGCTCCGGGCGGCCAGCACCACATCGTGAGTGACATCGACTCGCTTGCTCTCATTTATTACCTCGCTGATGGGAACGGTGACGATGTGGGGCGACTGGAGCGCCACCATCTCTCCCCATGCCTCCCGTTCGATCGCCGTCGCAGTCGCCGCGCCGAACCGCGTCGCCAGCAGGCGATCATATCCAGTCGGCATACCGCCCCGCTGAAGGTGTCCGAGCACCAGCGACCGGCACTCCTTTCCCGTGCGTTCGTGAATCTCCCCAACCAGTCGCTCGGCCACGCTTCCTGCCCGTCTGACCCGCGGTACCTCCGCTGTTTCAGCGCGGGGGCCGACTTTCGGAAATGCGCCCTCGGCCGCCACAACGATCGAAAAATTCTGACCCGCGCTGTCCCGCGCCAGGATTTTCTCAGACACCTTGTCGATGTCATAAGGAATCTCGGGAATTAGAATCACGTCGGCAGTGGCGGCGACGCCGGCGTGAAGCGCGATGAAACCGGCGTCGCGCCCCATTACCTCCATGACGATCACCCGGTCATGGCTCTCGGCGGTGGTGTGCAGCTTGTCCAGCGCTTCGATCGCAGTGTTCACCGCCGTGTCAAATCCGAATGTGCTGATCGTGCCACTCACGTCGTTGTCGATCGTCTTCGGGACACCGACGATTCGGAGGCCCTGGTTCACCAACTGGAGCGCGATTGCGAGCGTTCCGTCGCCCCCGATGGCAATGATCGCATCGATACCATGCTTCCGCGCGTTCTCCATCAGCTCCGGCGAGCAGTCAGACTCCGTGAGACTTCCATCGGCGCCGATAACAGGGTAGCACAGCGGATTCCCGCGGTTCGTCGTTCGGAGGATCGTCCCGCCGAGGTGCGCGATGCCGCTCACTGACGAACGCGTCAGGGGCATCAGGTCGCACGCACCAAGGAGACCGGTGAAGCCGTGCCTGATGCCCACGACCTCCCAGCCCCGATGATTGGCTGACAAGACCGCGGCACGAATGACCGCGTTGAGGCCCGGCGCATCTCCTCCACCGGTGAGCAGACCTATTCGCATGTTACGGAATCTACAAGGCGACGTGCGGGATCTGGCTGAAGGATGCGGTCACGCTCCGGCGTCACGATATTATGTTTTCCAGCGATCGTACGGTCACCGAGGGTTCGAAACTCCCGATCTCGTGGCGGCCGACCGGCTTCTAAGCGAGCTCGTCACTGCAAATAACCCTACATCGGCAGGTTCTCCCGAATGACCCGCTCAGGAATGATCCGGTTTCGTATCCTCTCGCTGGCCGTCCTGGTTGGAGCGGCGGCGTTGCTATTCACCCGGTCACGCGTAGCCAACGGCCGTACTTCCGCGGATTACGAGCCGCGTCCGGCATCAGCCATTTCTTCGCCGGTGGCGTTTCTCAATGTCACGGTTCTGCCGATGGACCGGCAGGGTGGCATTTCCGATCAGACCGTGATCGTGCGCGACGGACGAATCGTCTCTGTCGGCCCTTCCGCTCGTGCAAGTGTGCCCGGCGATGCGCTCCGCATCGATGGGCGCGGCAAATTCCTCATGCCGGGACTCGCCGAGATGCATGCGCATGTGCAGGGGCCGCAGGCTGCGAACGCCGATGAGCTTAACCGCGACATCATGTTCCTCTATGTCGCCAACGGCATCACGACCATTCGCGCGATGCTCGGCGCGCCGAACCAGCTCGTGCTTCGTGACAGGATCGCGCGCGGAGAGGTACTCGGACCGACGATGTTCGTGGCCGCGCCATCACTGAACGGCCAGAGCGCGCCGACACCGGAAGTTGCTGCCCGGCTCGTCCGCGCTCACAAGACTGCCGGATATGACCTGCTCAAAATTCACCCGGGACTCACTCGCCCGGCTTACGATGCCATCGTGAAGACTGCGCGGGAGACAGGTATTACCTGGGGTGGCCACGTTTCAGCGCAGATCGGAGTCGGGCACATCCTCGACACCAAGCAGTCCACGATCGATCACCTGGACGGCTACATCGAAGCGGCAGCGTCGGACGAGATGAAGCGGCTCATGACCACACCCGGAGCGGCAATAACCCAGCGCCAGATCTGGAACTCGGTTACCGACGATCGGATTCGTGAACTTGCACGCAGAACGAGACAGGCCGGTACGTGGAACGTGCCGACGATGTTCCTCTGGGAGAGTTTCTCTGCCGCTGGATCACCCGAAGAGTGGGCCAAGCGGGAGGAGATGAAGTACGCGCCGAGGCAGTGGGTCGCGAACTGGGTCAATCAGAAGAATCAGCGAATTCAGGCTGAAGTCCGGGAGGGTGTCGCTCCTGCGGACGCTTTGCTCCACCTGGCGCTCCGCCGAAAGATGCTCAAGGCATTGGCCGACGAAGGTGCATTGCTGCTCATGGGCACGGACTCACCGCAGATGTTCAACGTTCCGGGCTTCGCGCTGCACCGGGAGCTGGGCGTGGCCATCGCGGCTGGGTTGACTCCGTTTCAGGTACTGGAATCAGGGTCGAGAAACGTTGGCCGTTACGTCGCGCAGGATTTGAAAAAGGATGGAAACTTCGGCACCGTTACCCGCGGGAGCAGGGCGGATCTGGTACTTCTCAATTCCAATCCCCTCACCAGCGTGAACAATCTGACCGATCGAGCCGGCGTCATGGTGAGAGGCCGCTGGGTTTCGCGCGGCGAGATTGAAAAAGGACTGGAGGCACTCGCAGCGAAATACAGGCTGTAGGGGCGTCCTTCGAGGCGCGTCAATCCGAAGCGGTGCTGCGAGCTCGAGGCAGGGTGACAGTGAACGTGCTGCCAGCCCCCAACTCGCTTTCCACGGTCAGATCCCCGTTCATTGCCTGCGCCAGATCCCGGCTGATCGAAAGGCCCAGGCCGGTGCCCTCATGCGGAGTGTTGAGGCGTCGATCAATCTGCACAAAGGGCGAGAATATCTGATCGACACGATCGGTGGCGATGCCGATCCCTGTATCTGCGACTGAGATGAAGATCAGGTTGTCGTCATGCCGGCACCGAAGGTTTACGGTGCCTCCGGCCGGGGTGAACTTGATCGCGTTTGACAGCAGGTTGACCAGGATCTGCTGCAGTTTGTCCTCGTCGGCAAGCACTCTTATCGGACCTTCTTCACGGTCGGCGCAAATATCACGCTCGAAGTGCAGCGACTTCGCACTGAGCTGCGGTGCGACCAGTGGTTCGATGGCATCGAACGCATCCCGGACCAGCACCTCGATGATGTGATATTCGACGTGTCCGGCGGCGAGCTTGGCGAAGTTGAGTATATCGTTGATGAGCCCCAGCAGGTGACGCTGGCTGCGCTGGATGCGGCTTAGCGCTTCGCGCTGTTGCTCAGTCACTGGACCATGAATACCGAGGTCGAGCAGCTCTGCGTAGCCGCCGATCGCGTTGAGCGGAGTACGCAGCTCGTGGCTCATGTTCGCAAGAAAATCGGTCTTCGCCTGATTTGCCCCCTCGGCTGCCTCTCGCGCTGTCCTCTCCGTCTCTACATCGGTGTTGGTGCCGAACCAGCGAGTTACTCGTCCACTCGCATCCTTGAGCGGAATTACGCGTGTAAGAAAGCGCCGAAAATTCCCATCCTCGCTTCTTAGCGGGAACGTCATTTCGAAGGTGCGTCCACTGGCGATTGCCGCTGTCCAGCTTTCCAGAACGCGGGGCAGCACTTCCGGATCGTGTACCGACTGCCAGCCCCAGCCTTCCATCTGCTGGGGCGTCGTCCCGGTGTACTCGTACCATCTGGCGTTGTACCACTCGATGTACCCGTCGGCACGTGCCGTCCACGCGAGCGTTGGTATCACGTCGGCAAGGGTGCGGATCTCCTGCTCGCGCGCGGCGATGGTCTGCCGCGCGATATCGGCATACTCCGCCTGTTCCTCCAGCTGGGCGGCCGTCGCCTGCAGCTCTTCAGTCTGTGCCTCGAGCTCGACCTGCTGGTCCTGCAGCTGATCGTTCGATACGGCAAGTTCTTCGCGCGTCCTTTCGCTCTCGGCGAGCAGACGCTCGACCTCGCGTCGGGCTCGCACATGCTCGGTGATATCGGTGCCATGGACGAGAATTCCGGATCGGGTTCCATCGGACTCGGTCATGGGCAGATACACGAAATCAACAAACCTTTCCTCCAGCGACGCCCCGGGAGTCCGAGCTATCATTACCGGGACCTCGCGGCCGACGAATGGCTCGCCTGTCGTGACTACGCCGGCAAGCAGTTCCTCGAACCCCTGTCCCCGCACTTCCGGCAACGCCTCGAACAGCGGCTTACCGATTATTTCTCGATCGCCGATGACGCGGTAATAAGCATCGTTCGCCATCTCGTGCACGTACGTGGGTCCTCGAAGCACTGCCATGAATGTTGGCGCCAGCCGGAAAACATCGTGCAGTATGGAATCGGGATCGCGAAGCTGCTGCGCTGGGATGTCGTGGTGCATCGAGCGAAAAGTGACACTCGTGTCACTCTGAGGGAAGCGTCCCGCCGATCATTCTGACATCGTGCTCCACAGGTGCAGAGTGGCGTAGCTCCGCCATGGTCGCCATGACTGTGACATCGCTTCCGCCCGGGCGCTGGTTACGCCACCGAGCGCCTTTCTCACGGCTACATCCTCTTTCGGGAACGCGTCCGGCCACCGCAACGCGCGCATCGCGACATACTGGGCTGTCCAGGGACCTATACCTGGCAGGGCGATGAGCTGACTGATCGTGGATTCGGGATGAGCGCCGGGTTCCAGTAGCAGGCGTCCACTCGCCGTCTCCTCTGCCAGCGCGATAATACTGCGCGCACGCGTACGGACGATCCCGAGTGCGGCCAGTTCTTCCACGTTCGCCGCCGCGATTGTCTGCGCGGACGGAGACAGACGGGTCAGGCCACGATGCGGTGTCTCGATGGCTTCGCCGAATGCTTCAGCGAACCGCCCGGCCAGAGTCGTCGCCGCTTTCACTGTGATCTGCTGGCCGAGAATGGCGCGTGTCGCGAGCTCGAATCCGTCGAACGCGCCGGGGACCCGCAGCCCAGGATTGCGCGCGACCGCACCGGCAAGCAGTGGATCCTCCTCGAGGTGCGATGTAATGACGTCGGGACGAGCGCTCAGATCAAAGAGGTTCCGCAGCCTCCCCATGAGCGCCGGCAGAGCGGGCGTGAGCGAATGCGTGAGCTCGACGACGAGCGTGCGTTTTCCCGGCTCATGGCGGACGTGAATCCATCCTCGGTGTCGTCCCAGCTGCACCGTCCGGAGATACTCATCGGCCTCGATCGATTCAACGCCGTTCATCGCACGGGCGCTCAGGAACCTCATCATTCCCGTCCAGTCGAATGGCGGACGATAAGTCAGTTGAAGCGTGAACGAATCGGACAGTCGCCTTACCGTTGTAGCATTGTCCGTCGCTTTTCGAAAACGGCTTGGCGGCATCCCGTAGCGATTGCCGAATGCATCGTTGAATCGCCGCAGGCTCGAGAACCCGCTCGCGTACGCAACTTCGATG
>Ga0183260_10004909_pt1 | contig 10574 bp, 7 predicted proteins | sample AntDrymUQ4972206_2_FD_129768 | JGI IMG/M metagenome (GOLD analysis project Ga0183260, IMG submission 129768) | Polar desert sand microbial communities from Dry Valleys, Antarctica - metaG UQ497 (22.06) (version 2) (version 2) | ecosystem: Environmental > Terrestrial > Soil > Desert | place...
CCGCGGTTCCTGTCCGAGAAGCTCGTCGACCCCTCGGCTCTGGTCATGGGCCAGACGGCGGAGAACCTGCACGACCGGTATCCACACCTGACCAAGGAACGCGCGGACGCGTTCGCCGTGGCCAGCCAGGCGAAGTACGCGAAAGCAGCGGCCAACGGCCAGATCGGCCAAGACCTGGTCACGATGGCCACCCGTTCCACTCAGGCCGGGTACGGCCTGGCTACCGTGGACGAACCGCCGCGGCCGGAAACCACGGTCGAGGCCTTGTCCACGCTCCGCACCCCGTTCCGCCCGCATGGGCGGATCACCGCAGGAAACGCCGCCGGGCTGAACGACGGCGCGACGGCGTGCCTGATCGCGGCCGAGCAGGTGGCCCAGGAGCTCGGCATCCCTGCTGCGATGCGGCTGGTGGGGTACAGCTTCGTCGGCGTGGAACCCGAGGTCATGGGGATCGGCCCCGTACCGGCCACTGAGAAGGTGCTGCGCCAGACCGGACTGTCCATCGAGGACATCGGAGCGTTCGAACTGAACGAGGCCTTCGCCGTACAGGTGCTGGCCTTTCTCGACCACTTCGGAATCGCCGATGACGACGAGCGGGTGAACCCATGGGGCGGTGCGATCGCCGTCGGCCATCCGCTGGCCTCCTCCGGCGTCCGGCTGATGACCCAACTGGCCCGGCAGCTCGCCGAAAGACCGGACGTACGGTACGGGCTGACCGCTATGTGCATCGGAATCGGGATGGGCGGCAGCGTGATCTGGGAAAACCCCTCCTTCGACGCCAACCAGGGAGACCGCTCGTGACCAGCGCGGTGGCCTTTCCCGATGAGGTCGTCACCTCCGCGTACGTGCGTTACCTCGCCGTCCCCGGACTGTCCGGCCAGATCGCCCTGATCACGATCGACAACGGCCTCGACCACACCCGGCCCACGACGTTTGGTCCGGCCGGCCTGGCCAACCTCGCCGCGGCCCTCGACGCGATCGAGGCTCGCTCCCCCACAGTGTCCGCGATCGCGGTGACCGGCAAGCCGTTCATCTTCGCCGTCGGCGCCGATCTGTCCGGCATCGGCTTGGTCGACACGCGTGACAAGGCGCTGCAGATTTCGCGCCTGGGCCACCACGTGTTCCGGCGGTTCAAGGACTCCCCGATCCCGACGTTCGCCTTCGTCAATGGCGCCGCGATGGGCGGCGGGGTCGAGTTGGCTCTGCATTGTCACTATCGGACGCTGTCCACCGGCACGGCAGCCATCGCCCTGCCGGAGTGCTTCCTCGGCCTCGTGCCCGGGTGGGGCGGAACTCAGTTGCTGCCCAACCTGATCGGGGCTGACGGAGCTGTCACCGTGATTCTGGACAACGCTCTGAACCAGAACCGCATGCTCAACGCCGGCCAAGCAGCCAAGCTCAGTCTCGCCGATGTCAGCTTCGAGCCAGCCGACTTCCTGGAGCGCTCGCTCGAGTGGGCGGCAAGCGTTCTCAGCGGCGCCACGACGGTCATCCGCCCTGAGATCGACCGGGGCGATGCCTGGACATTCGCATTGGATCGCGGGCGAGCGCTGGTCGATGCCAAGCTGCACGTCGCCGCGCCTGCACCGTACCGGGCCTTGGAACTGCTCGAACTCGCCCGCAGCGGAACCGAACCCGACCAGTTCCTCGCCGGCACGGCTGCCGAGGACCAGGCCCTCGCGGATCTATTGATGAGTGAGGAACTGCGGGCAGGGCTCTACTCATTCGACCTGGTGCAGAAGCGGGCCAAGCGACCGGTCGGCGTACCGGACAGCAAGCTGGCCCGACCCGTGACCAAGGTCGGGATCGTTGGCGCGGGTCTGATGGCTGGACAACTCGCGCTGTTGTTCGCGCGTCGCCTGGAGGTGCCCGTTGTCCTGACCGACCTGGACTCCGACCGCCTGGATCGCGGTGTCGGGTACGTGCACGCAGAGATCGACAAGTTGCTCGGCAAGCGGCGGGTGAGCACGGATAAGGCCAATCGGCTCAAGTCCCTGGTCTCCGGCTCATTGACCTTGGACGCCTTCGCCGACGCTGACTTCGTCCTCGAAGCGGTCTTCGAGGACATGGCGGTCAAGAAGCGGGTCTTCGCCGAGGTCGAGGCCGTGGTCGACCCGGAAGCGATCCTGGCAACCAACACCTCGTCGCTGTCCATCACCGAGATGGCCGCCGAACTCGCGCATCCGGAGCGAGTCGTCGGGTTCCACTTCTTCAATCCTGTGGCGGTTCTGCCCCTACTGGAGATCGTCCGTGGCGCGGCAACCGACGACGTAACTCTGGCAACCGCTTTCGCGGTCGGCAAGGCGCTGAAGAAGAGCTGCGTCCTGATTCGGGATGCCCCGGCCTTCGTGGTCAACCGGTTGCTGACCCGCTTCCTCGGCGAAGTCATCACCGCCGTCGACCGGGGCACGCCGATCGAGGTCGCCGACCGGGCGCTGGAACCACTCGGATTACCGATGACCCCGTTCGTCCTGTTGCAGTTGGTCGGGCCCGCAGTCGCGTTACATACCAGCGAGACGTTGCATGGGCTCTTTCCGCATCGATTCGGCGTAAGCGAGAACATGCGCAGGCTGGTTGCGGCCGGCAAGGCTGGGGTTTATATCTGGGACGAGTCCGGCCAGCACGTGGATCCGGAGGTGGCCGCCATGTTCGCCGCCGCCGACGCGCCGATGACAGCAGATGAGGTACGCGGCGCGGCGCTGCAAGCCCTGGCCGAGGAGATCGCGCTGATGCTCGACGAGGGGGTCGTGGCGCAAGCGCAGGACATCGACCTCTGCCTGCTGCTGGGCGCCGGTTGGCCGTTCCACATCGGAGGGGTGACGCCGTACCTGGATCGGGAGGGAATCAGCGAGAAGGTCACCGGCTCGCGGTTCCACCAGATCGGCGTCGCCAGCGTCCCGACCTCGGCCTCGATGACTCCATAGGGGCGACATCGCCTCGCGGCCCGCGCGGACCGGTCGACAGATGGCCTCAGGCTGGATCCCGGATCGCTCCAAACCCGTGACCCCTCCACGGATCTAGAGGCGCGCCGCTCCCCCCGCCGGAAGCGTGATCCGAACCTCCATGCCCCCCTCGGGCAACCCGGTCAAGTCGACCGTGCCGTGATGGGCCGCGACCACCGCTCGCACGATGGATAGGCCCAGACCAACTCCCCGTACCCCCGATCGACCTGCACCACCGCGGCGGAATGGGGTGAGCAGGTCGGCGAGTTCGGCCTGCTCGAAGACCGGTCCCGAGTTCGAAACGACCAGCCAAACCCGCCCGCCGCTTCGCCCGGTGCCGACGCTCAGGGCCCCGCCATCGGTGTTGTGCCGTACGCCATTCTCGACCAGATTGCCGACCAGCCGGGAAAGCAGTTCGGGGTCACCTACGGTGCCGGCCGGAGCCAGCGAAGACTCGACGCTGAGATCGCGCTCGGTCGTCTCCGAACCGACTGCTGCCAATGCCCCCGGGACGAGATCTGCGAGATCGACCGATTCACGTCTGCTCAACATTCCCTGCTGGGCCTCGGCCTCACTTCGGGCCAGGAGCAGCAGGGACTCGACCAGTGCGTCGGCGCGGATGGTGGCCTCGCGGACGATCTCGGCGGAGGTGCGCAACTCGTCGACGCTGGCGTTCGGATCGCTCAAGGCCACGTCCACCTCGGTGCGGATCAGCGTCAACGGCGTACGCAGCTCATGACTGGCGTTGGCGGCGAAGCGTTGCTGGCCGGCGAAGGCAGCATCCAGCCGTCCGACCATCTCGTCGAAGGCACCGGCGAGGTCAGCGAGTTCATCCCGCGGACCGATGTATGAGATCCGCTGGGCAAGGGTGGCCGTGGACAGCCGCCGGGCGATCACGGTCAGCTCGCTGACCGGGCTCAGCACCCGGCCGGCCACGAGATAGCTGGCCGCGGAACCGGCTAGGACGACGAACCCGAAGGCCAGGCCGCCGGTGCGCAGGATCGCATCCCGGGCCTGGTCACGCAGCGCCTCTTGAACAGCGGCGGCCGAGACGGTCACCGTGGCGCCGTCGGCGGTGACGACCTCGACCTGCGTGTCGGGCGGCAGACCCGGCGTGGCGGCGACCGTCTGATCGGCCACGATGACAGCCACAGCAAGCAAGATGGCCGCGGCCACCGACAGCAACGCGCCGTAGGCCAGCGCCAGACGCCACCTCAGCGAGACCCGCATGCCCGACAGCCTGCCCTGTGCCTGCCTAAGCCGAGTCGACGGCGATGCGATACCCCGATCCGACCACGGTGTCGACGATTGCCGGCTCCCCCAGCTTGCGGCGCATGGTCATGATCGTGACTCGGACCGTCGTGGTGAACGGATCAGCGTGCTCGTCCCATACTTTCTCCAGCAGTTCCTCACTGGAGACCACACCGCCATTGGCGCGCAGCAGCATCTCCAGCACCCCGAACTCTTTGCGAGTCAAGTCGATCGGCGCTTCGGCGCGCCGTACGACCCGCTTGCCCGGGTCTAGGACCAGGTCACCAGCCGCGAGTAGCGGCGGTGCCGCAGGCGTGGCCCGGCGTCCCAGCGCGCGGATCCGGGCAACGAGTTCAGCGAAGGCGAACGGCTTGGACAGGTAGTCGTCGGCACCAAGGGACAGTCCATTGACCCGATCGCGGACACTGCCACTTGCGGTGAGCATCAATACCCGGGTGAGCGTGCCGGACCCAGCCAGCTGGCGCATAACCTCATCGCCGGACATCCCCGGCAGATCACGGTCGAGAACGACGACGTCATAGTCGGTGTAGGTCCACTTCTCGTGGCCCTCGATACCGTCGTAGGCGACGTCGACTGCCATGCCCTCGCGGCGCAGTCCGCGGGCGAGGGTGTCGGCCAACTGGCGCTCGTCTTCCACGAGCAGGATGCGCATGCCGCTATGACGGACCGGAGTGGGTCGCCGGATCCACCGATCGAGGTCCGGTTTTCAACTTCGCCGTGGGCATTTCGACCAGGGTGCCCATCGCCGGGTCGGATCCGGTGTCGTCGCGGTCGCGGTCGAGCCGGGCGACCGCGCCGGTGATCGAGCGGTAGAGGCCCGCTGCATCCAGACCCGCAGCCTTCAACAACTCCACTCGCTTTCCCACCGCTACAAACTCCTGTTCAAGGCCGAGGGTGAGCAGCGTGGCGTCACTGCCAGATTCTCGCAACGCGCGGGCATAGCCCGCCCCGAACCCTCCGTTCAGACCGCCGTCCTCGGCGGTGACGACCAGCCTGGACTGTTTGGCCAGCTCGATCAGCGCAGGTGGGAGCGGCGCGACCCAGGTGGGCGCCACTACGCGTACTGCGATGCCCTCCCGCTCGCAGCGTTGGCCGGCCGCGAGTGCGGCGGTGGCCAGTGGGCCGAGCGCGATACAGAGCACGTCGGTGCGCTCGGTCGATGACGGTTCGCTGATCACGTCAACCGAGCAGCCGGGGCCGTCGGCCGCACCGGCGCAACGCAGCGCCGGGAGATCGGGCGCGAGACCTCCCCTAGGGAAGCGCACGGCCGACGGCCCGTCGCAGGTGTCCACGGACGCGCGGAGGGCGGCCCGCAGGGTCGTCCCATCCCGTGGTACGGCGACCCGCATCCCCGGAACGATGTGCAGGATCGAGAGGTCCCACATTCCGTTGTGCGAGGGACCGTCGTCGCCGGTGATGCCAGCCCGATCCAGCACGAAGGTGACTGGAAGGCGGTGCAGCGCAACGTCAAGCAGCATCTGGTCAAAGGCGCGGTTGAGAAACGTCGAATAGATGGCGACCACGGGATGCAGTCCGCCCATCGCCAGCCCTGCGGCAGAGGCGACGGCATGCTGCTCGGCAATCCCGACGTCGAAGGTGCGGTCCGGATAGGCCTGAGCAAAGGCCGCCAACCCGGTCGGGTAGAGCATCGCCGCGGTGACCGCGACGACATCACTTCGGGCGGCACCGATCCGAACCAGTTCGGCGGAGAACGCCTCGGTCCAGGTGGGTGCGGCCTCCAGCGTGCTCATGCCGTTGTCCGGGTCGAAGGCGCCGGTACTGTGCCAGGCGTCCTCCTCGTCGGCCTGCGCGGGGGCGTACCCGAATCCCTTGGTCGTCACACAGTGCACGATGACCGGTGCACCGAAGTCCCGGGCGCGCCGGAACGCCGACTCCAGGGCCTCGATGTCATGGCCGTCCACGGCACCGACGTACTTCAGGCCCAGGTCCTCGAACATTCCCTGCGGGGCCAGAACGTCCTTGATGCCCTTCTTCATGCCGTGTAACGCGTCGTAGAGCGCCGGCCCCACCATCGGCGTTCGGCCGAGGGATTTCTTGATCCCTTCCAGCATGTCTTCATATCCCGGACGCAGCCGTAGCGAGGCCAGGCGGTCGGCCAGCCCACCGATCGTGGGTGAGTACGAGCGCCCGTTGTCGTTCACCACGATGATCACCGGCCGGTCCTTGGCAGCGGCGATGTTGTTCAATGCCTCCCAGCACATCCCGCCGGTCAGCGCGCCATCCCCGACGACCGCGATGATCGGGCGGCTGTCTCCCCGTACGGCAAAGGCCTTGGCCATCCCGTCGGCATAGGACAGGGCCGTTGAGGCATGCGAATTCTCCACCCAGTCGTGCTCGGACTCCGCCCGGGAGGGGTAGCCGGATAGGCCGCCGGCGGTTTTTAGGTGCTCGAATCCGCCCTGCCGCCCGGTCAGGATCTTGTGTACGTAGCACTGGTGACCGGTGTCGAAGATGATCGGCTCACGCGGCGAGTCGAAGACCCGGTGAAGAGCGATGGTGAGCTCGACCGCTCCGAGATTGGGGCCAAGGTGTCCCCCGGTACGAGCACAACTTCGGACCAGGAAGTCTCGGACCTCAGTGGCCAACGCCGGCAACTGCTCGGCAGGCAACGCCCGCAGATCAGCTGGGCTGGTGATCGTCGCCAACAACGGCACGACGTGGCTCGCCCCCTGAACTTCTCGCTTCATCATCCGCTGCGGCCGGTCCCCGGCGGAGTACCGAGTGTAGTCGCGACCAGCTGAGCGCTCGGGTTACTTGACTGTGAGGCGGGACGCCTTCACAGGCGCGGAACCCAGCGGCGCCCGCGCAGTGCGGCCGAGACCACCTCCACCGAACGGGCTACTGCGGTCAGCCGGGACCCCTCTCGCTCGTAGGCGTCCATCGCCGCCTCCAGCGCCTCCGCGGGAAGCTCGTCACCCAGTTCCACGCGGAGCGACCGCCAGCCGTTACGGGCGGCCTCCAGTGCCGCGGTGGTGTGATCGGAGGCAAACCGGGCAAGCATCATCGGATAACGGCGCAACACGTCATAGCGCCGGTACTCAGGTGGAACCTGGTCCAGCAGCCACTTGGTAGCACTTGCCTCCCAGTCCGGCGTACCGGGCGGCCAGACGGCCTCCGGCCAGTTCGGAGGCAGGTCCCGATCACTCATGCCTGCGATTGTGGACCGCCCTGCTGACCGGCCGACGCAGCCAGGTTGCACCAGACGCATGATGCGGCCGACTCTGTGGATAACCGGTCACAAACGACAAGTATCGGCTCGCGGGGTTGTCGTTTGTGACCGGTTACCGGGCATCACGTCTGCTGAGTCCGAGTCGGCCCCGCAGTCGGGCCATTCCGGTACGCGTGAACGTCGAGTCCTGGATGAGTGGGTGCCAGGCATCGAGCCGACCGGGGTCGGCCGGCCGGCCGAGCGCTTGATCGGCATCCCGCAAGATGAGTTGTGGCTGGCGCCGGACCGTGGTTGCCGAGTAGCTGTACGGAACCTAGCCGAGTGCTTGCATCTGCCTGGCCCTGGCCCGGTCCCGCTCATACTGCCGAGCATCGCGATGATGCGCGCCGTCGTACTCGACCAATCGGCGGGTTCCAGCGATTCGGAGATCGGCACGGGCAACCGTCTGCCCGTGTTCGTCCAAGATCGGAGCCTGTACTTCGACCCGCACCTGGCCCGTGGTGTGCAGCAATCGAAGCAGCGTTTCCCCAGGCGACTCCGATCGCCCGTCCAGCATCGGCAGTGCCGTACGGAGGCCCGGAGCACCGCGCCGACGCAGCCCTGACGTCGCACGGATCTGATCGATGGTGACATCCCGGTGGTGCAAGGCACTGTCGCAGAGGACGACGAGGTCGAGGAGCCCAAGGTGTCTGGTTGCGGAGAGCAAGACCTCGGCAGGATCGGCGATCGGCAACCCCTCCAACCAGCCATGCGCGACCTCGCTGGTGTGTCGGCTGACCTGCAGCCCCTTGCGCCGTGGTCGCCAGACGGCATTAGGCAACGCCACGAATACGGGCAGGTAGTCGGGCAACAGCGGCAGCCACCAGCCGCGAAGAGCTGCGGCAGTGAGATGCGTGAACGCCGCTCCGGCTGGGAGGAGCAGGGTCCAGGCGCGGAGTTCGTCGACGTCTCTGACGCCGCCTGCCAGGGTCGGATAGACCGGGCTCACCCGCTGCCGGTATCGATCAAGCGTGGTCGCTGAGCCGTCGGCTCGAACCGGTGATCCGCACTCGTTTGGTGGCTGGCAGGTGCAGTCCATGACTGACCCGACGCCACGCACGTCGCCGCACCCGTCCGCGGACCGGCATGCCGACCGGCTCGTGGCGACTCTCGGCCGAACTCATCCCGTGAGCCTTACCGACCCGAACTGCGTCGTGGCGCAGAAGGTACGCGATGTGGACGCCCGGATGGCTGCTGTGGAAAGCACGGGGATGACCATCGGATGGCCTCGCGCTAGCGTCCGGTTCGTGAACTCTCCGATCGCACTGCACTCGGCCACCGTCGTGCTTCCGATCACCGCGCCACCCATCTTCGACGGAGCGCTCGCGGTGCAGGACGGGCACATCATCGCTGTCGGCAGCCGGGCAGAACTCGTCGCGAGCTATCCCGAGGCGGGCCAATCCCATTGGGAGGGCGTGCTGCTGCCGGGCCTGATCAATGCGCACACGCACCTGAACTACGGCCACACCGCCCACCTCTATGACAACGGAAAGCCCTTTCCGGAGTGGATCCAGGACATGCCCCCGATCATCGCGGCCACCAGCCCGCAGCAGTGGCGGGCTTCGGCCGAGCAGGGCATCGCGGCGATGCTTGCCAGCGGTACGACCGCCGCGGCCGACGTCGTTACAGGCGCTGCCGCATTGAGCGCCCAGTACGACGCGGGGCTGGCCGGCGTGTCGTACTTCGAGGTGGTCCTCGCGGATGGGCCGAGATGGGCTGAGATCCGCCCGGAGTTCCTCGCCACGCTCGCCTCAGCCCCGCAACAAGGAATCGGAATCAGCCCGCACTCGCCGTACACGCTGGACACATCCGTCCTGGCCGACCTCGGGAACATCGCGCGGGATCGGGGTATCCGGCTGCATCCGCACGGAGCCGAACAGTCCGACGAAGTGGCCTTCGTCGCCGATGGCACCGGCATGTTCGCCGACTGGGCCACGATCGGCGGCCTGGGCCTGGCCCTGCTCGACGGTGGGTCAGGCCGTACGCCGATCGCCGAGTTGGACAGCGTGGGACTGCTCGGCACCGACTCGCACATCGCCCACGGCGTTCACGCCGACGCCAGTGATCGAACACTGCTTCGGAAGCGCGGCACGGCGGTGGCGCTGTGCCCTCGGTCCAACCAGCGGTTGGAGTGCGGCCAGGCTCCGGTAGCCGCCTATCGAGCAGAGGGCAATGTCGTGGGCATCGGCACCGACTCGCTCAGCTCATCGCCCTCGCTCGACCTGTTGGAGGAGGTTCTGGCAGTACGTGCGCTTGCGCGAGCCCAGGGCACGCCAGAGGACGGGCTCGACCGGTGGTTGGTGGAGGCGTTGACACTCGGCGGGGCAACGGCTCTCGGCCGCAACGACATTGGCCGCCTCGAGCCGGGAGCCCGTGCCGATCTGGCGGTCTTCGGCGTCAGCGGACCGGATCCGTACGCGGCGATCGTCGCCGACGGTGCTGGGCGTTGCCTGGCAACCCTGGTCGCCGGCGACCTGCGCTTCGGCTCCGGCATCGGCTGACTCCACAGACCCGGCGCCGCGGTCCCGGTGACCAAGCCGAGGCGTCCAGGTAACCCTGCTTGGTGAAATCTCGACTTGGGCTCGCCGTGTGAGACTGCATCCCGCGGCGAGGATGAGGAGGCACTCGTGAAGATCGCGGGGCCGGACGCTGTGCTCTGGGTGATCCTGGTCCTGCTGGCCGGCACAGCCTGCGCGCCGCCCGCCGCCGATGTGACCGAGTGTGCCGACCCGCCGCTGGTTACCGTGACTGGCGAGGAATTGTCCCCGGGCAACGCAGTGGTGCTGTGGGGGCCCAGTGGCCGCGTCGATGCACTGATTCCCGACCCCGCCACCGCCGAGCCGGCGATGTCACCCGACGGCCGCACCGTCGCATTCATTTCGGGCAAGGGCGATCCGTCCGACAGCACCGGCTTCGACGAAAGCAGGGTGGGGGTCGTATCGGTGGAGACCCGAGAGGTGACGCTTCTGTCGGCGACTGTGCAGGGGTCCCTGGTCGGTGATCTTCAGTGGTCGACAGACGGATCAGAGGTCGCGTTCATTCGGTACGGGAACGACGCACGTGAAATCGTGGCGGTTAGGCTCGAGGACGGCGAGGAGCGTCGACTGCTCGACGTCACCGCATTCGAGTCC
>Ga0183260_10004910_pt1 | contig 10573 bp, 11 predicted proteins | sample AntDrymUQ4972206_2_FD_129768 | JGI IMG/M metagenome (GOLD analysis project Ga0183260, IMG submission 129768) | Polar desert sand microbial communities from Dry Valleys, Antarctica - metaG UQ497 (22.06) (version 2) (version 2) | ecosystem: Environmental > Terrestrial > Soil > Desert | place...
GAGGTACGAGCGAGCGCTGGCGCGCGTGCGGTCGGGCGCGTAGCGGAAGCTGACCGTGGCGACCGCGAGAGCGGGAATGACGTTGTCGGCGATCCCGGCTTCGAACCGCGTCACGCTGAGCACCTCCTTGAAGGTGAGCCCGCCGACGGACGCATTCCGCGGCTCGTGCTCCAGGACGGGAGCGAGCCCGTCGATCGCGCGTTCGATGGCGTTGTCAGCCTGCCACGGCCGCGCAGAGTGGCCGCTGACGCCTCGAAACGAGAGCCGTGCGCTCATATGTCCGAGGCAGCCGGCATGCACCTTGCCGTCCGTCGGCTCGAGCAGGATCGCGAGTGCCGCTTCGTGAATTGCGCTCGAGCCCTCGAAGAGCGCTGGTAGCGGGTTGTGCTCGGGTGGGAGCTCCTCGCGTCCGAAGAGGAGAAGTGCCACGTCGTACGGTCGGGATGTCTCGCCCACGAGGTCTCGCATCAGCTCGAGAGCGACGGCGACACCACCTTTCATGTCGCTCGCGCCGAGCCCGTGCACCGCGCCACGCTCGATACGTCCTGGGATGTTCGCCTGAGCGGGGACGGTGTCGTAGTGCCCAGCAAGAACGACGAGAGGCGCATCTGCGCGTCGCTCAGGGAGGAAGAAGAATGCTTCGTCCTCGGCATACTCCGCGCTGAGCTCTGGAGGCACGAGTGTCAGCAGGTGCTCTCGGATGTGCTCTTCCTGGCCGCTTTCGGAGCGAATGTTCACGAGCTCGAGCGTCCGCGCGGCAAGGCGGTCGGCGAGTCCAGGCACCGGTGGAGCCTACCGCGGCATAATCCTTCGGTGACTCCCCGCCAGCCCGACCGCGCGCCCGGGGCCGACCCGGAGCGGGGTCTCGTGGTCGGAGTCTTTCCAAAGGGAGTGGACGGTGAAGCGGAGCTAGCGGAGCTACGCGAGCTGGCCCGTACAGCAGGCGTGGCGACGATCGGCGAGGTGATACAGCACCGTGCCCGCCCCGATCCGCGGACGTTCGTCGGCAAGGGCAAGCTGACTGAGCTGAAGGACGCCTATGCGGCCGCGAACGCGGAGGTGGTCCTCATCGACGGGGAGCTCAGCCCCACCCAGCAGCGGTCCCTGGAGGACGCTCTCGATGCGCGCGTCGTGGACCGGACGCAACTGATCCTCGACATCTTCGCCCAGCACGCGCGCAGCTCCGAAGGAAAGCTTCAGGTAGAGCTCGCGCAGCTCGAGTACAACCTGCCTCGCATGCGGGGCCTCTGGCAGCACCTCGAGCGTCTCGGGGGCGGAGTGGGCACGAGAGGGCCCGGTGAGAGCCAGCTCGAAACTGACCGACGGCTTGCAAGAACGCGGGTATCCCTGGTCAGGCGGCGATTGCGCGACCTCAGTGCGCAGCGGGCAACTCGCCGGAAGGAACGGGAGCGGACGAGCGCTCCGACCATTGCGCTCGCCGGCTACACGAACGTCGGCAAGTCGACGCTCCTGAACGCGCTCACCGGCGCAGATGCCTCAGTCGACGATCGTCTCTTTGAGACGCTGGATCCGACGACCCGAGCGTTCGAGCACGACGGCAAGCGGTACCTGATGACCGACACGGTCGGCTTTATCCGCCGGCTCCCAACCCAGCTCGTGGAAGGATTCGCCGCCACGCTCGAGGAGACGCTGGTCGCAGATCTGGTGCTCCACGTGGTGGATGCTTCGCTTCCCGAGGACCGGATGCGGGAGACGATCGACGCCGTGCATCGGGTGCTCGCGGCGATCGGAGCAGACGATGTCCCGGTGGAGCTGGTGCTCAACAAGATCGACGTTCTCGACCCGCTCGCACGGCGCCGGGTCGCGCATGCGTTTCCCCGCGCGCTGCACGTGTCGGCCGGGACGGGGGAGGGACTGGACGCGCTCAGGGAACGTGTGTCCGAGCTCTTCTCCGACCGCTTCGAGGACGTTCGACTGCTCGTGCCCTACGAGGAAGGGCGCTTTCTCGCCCAGCTCTACGGGCTCGGCGCTCCGATCGCTGAGCGGAGGGATCTGGCGGAAGGGGTGTCTGTACGAGCCAGGCTGCCCCGCCGCGAGATCCCTCGGTTCGCCCAGTTTCTGGTTGCAGGCGAGCTCGAGGCAGATGCCGAGGCAGAGGGCTCGAGGAGATGATCGATGTCGCCGTCCGGCGCGTGCGCGACGACGCCGTGCTGCCGAGGCAGGCGTACGAAGGTGATGCCGGCTTTGATCTCACCGCCTGCGACGAAGCGCGACTCGCTCCTGGCGAGCGCGCGGTCGTCTCCACCGGGATCGCCGTAGAGATCCCGGAGGGGTACGCCGGGTTCGTCCAGCCGCGGTCGGGTCTTGCCGCCCGGCACGGTGTGGGGGTCGTCAACTCCCCAGGGCTGATCGATTCCGGCTACCGCGGGGAGATCAAAGTCGTGCTAATCAACACGGATGCGCGTGACGTGTTCGTCGTCGAGCGCGGGATGCGGGTCGCGCAGCTCGTGATCGCGCCCGTTGCGTCCGTCAGGCTCGTGGAGGTCAGCGAGCTCGCGATCAGCGAACGCGGCTCCCGCGGCTTCGGCTCCTCGGCGCACTGAGTGATGGGCGAGCCGCGGGTACGCGTATCGGCAATTCTCCGCTGGCGCGGCCGGATCCTGCTCCTCCGGCACGTGAAGGCGAGCGGTGAGGTATGGCTTCTTCCTGGTGGCGGGGTGCGGAACGGTGAAAGCCTCGTGCGGGCGCTCCAGCGCGAGCTCGAGGAGGAAACAGGCCTATTCCCATCCGGCACGGAGGTGCCGCTGGAGGGGCCAGTCGCCCTCGTCGACTCGATCGCCCCGGCGGCGAGCCCGGCGAGGAAGCACGTGGTGCACGTGATCTTCGCCGCTGACGTGTCCGGCTCGCTTGAGGACGTGAGCTCACAGGACACGGCCGTGCGCGGCCACCGCGCGTTTCATCTGCAAGAGCTCGACTCCGTTTCTCTGCACCCACCGATTCAGCGGTTCCTGCAGCGCTGGCAGCCAGGGGATCCCGCTGTCTACCTCGGCGAGATGTGGGTTCCCTAGTTCGCCGACTCCGCATCTAGCGGCGACCACCACGTTCTCGGGCTCGCTCGGCGGCGACACGAAACGCCTCCGCCTCGAGCTCGTCGGGCAGCGGTTCCAGCGTCGGCGCGGTGTCGCCCCGCGAGTGGGCGAGGGCCTGCGCGAGTAGCCAGTCGGCGAGCCAGGCGTTGCGAGGCAGGAGTGGGCCGTGGAGATACGTGCCGATCGCACGGCCGACGCGGCAGCCTTCGAGCCCCGACTCCCCGTCGTTCCCGAAGCCGTGGACGACACGTCCGAGTGCCTCGGCGCCCGAGTCGAGCAGGGTTCGTCCTGCATGGTTCTCAAAGCCGGCGAGCCGGCGGCGGGTTCCGGGCTCGAGCTCGCACTCGAGGAGGACATCACCGATCATCCGCGTCGTGCCCGCGACGGTCTCGTGAGAGAAGAGCCCGACACCCGGCATGAGCGAGCCGTCGCGCCCCCGATATCCGCGGCCGAGCAACTGGTATCCGCCGCACACAGCGAGCAGGGCGGCTCCCCCGGCGACGGCCTCGCGGATTGTCGAGCTCTTGTCGGCCAAGTCGGGTGCGATCAACGCCTGCTCACGATCCTGGCCGCCTCCGATGTAGAGGAGGTCGTGCGCCCCGGGTCGCATCTGCTCGCCGATTCCGATCGACTCCACGACGAGCTCGTGCCCGCGCAGTGCGGCCCTGCGCGTGAGAACCGCGATGTTCCCGCGGTCGGCGTAGATGTTGAGGTATTCGGGATAGAGATGACCGACCCTGATCGTCACGTTCCGCCGTCCCAGTACGGGCGCACATATTTGCGTTCCGTCAGAATTCCACGCAGCGACAGCATCGCCGTGTAGGTCGGGAGGATGACAAGCTCCGTTCCGGCGTCAACCAACTCGAGACTGCGATCGAGTGCCTCTTCGAGCTCCGGAATGACCTCGAGCCGATCGTCGGAGAGCCCACCGTAGACGAGGCGGAGGCCGAGTTCGGCCGCGCGATCGCCCGTTGCGACGACGCGTCCGACGTGGGGGAGAAGCGGCTCGAAGTCCACGTCCCAGATCCAGGAGACGTCCTGTCCGTCTGCGATCGCATCGTTGAGCGCGATCAGCAGTACGGGCGGCACACCGACCTCGAGCGTGCGCAGGACTTCGTTGGCGCCGGCCGGGTTCTTGATCAAGAGGACGACGATCGTCTTCGTCCCCGCGGGAATCCGCTCGAACCGGCCGAACGCGGCGCTGAAGTCCGCAAGCCCTCGCGCGATGGTCGTGGGGGAGACATCCAACGCGAGCGAGAGCGAGGCCGCCGCGACGGCGTTGTAGACGTTGTAGAGCCCGGGAAGCGCCAGCTCCACAGCTGTGCTGCCCTGTGGAGTGTCGAGCCGGAAACGCGAGCCCGTCAGCCCGACGAGCTCAATCTCGCGAGCCGCGATGTCGAGCGGCGGCCTCTCGTGCCCGCACGCGGGACACCGATAGTCGCCCAGGTGCCCTACGTACGCGGCTGCATACTCGTACGGAGTCCCGCAGCGAACGCAGTACTTGGAGTCTGCCGCGTGCTGGAGCGACGGGCGGGCATGGCGGGGATCGTCGAGGCCGAATCTCAGAACCTGCTTGCGGCCCTCCGCGAGCTCCGCCAGGATCGGATCGTCCCCGTTGACGACGAGCGTCGTCCAGCCCGGCAAGCGCTCGACAGCCGTACGCCAACGCTCGGCGACGAGCTCGAGCTCCCCGTAACGGTCGAGCTGGTCGCGAAAGAGGTTCCCGAGCGAGACAACCCGCGGCCGTGTTCGCCAGATCGCCTCTGGAAGGGCACCCTCGTCGATCTCGAACAGCCCGAGATCGGCACTCCGCGCCGACACGAGCGCAGATGCGAGTCCGGACAGGAGGTTTGCGCCTGCCCGGTTCCAGACGAGCCGATGCTCCCCGCCGAGGATCTTCGCCGCCATCGCGGTCGTTGTGGTCTTCCCGTTCGTCGCGGAGATCAAGACGACGCCCGATGTCAAACGCGCAGCGAGCGCGTCGACGGAGGCGGGATCGAGCTTCCAAAGCAGCTTCCCGGGCAGCGTGGTTCCGCCGCCACGCCCGGCCGCGCGGGACACCGCTCCGACCGCCCGCGCAGCGATCGTCTCGAGCTCGAGCCGTACGTTCATCTGGGCCGAGCGTACCGAGTGGGAGACGCAAAGCTTGCTCTAAACCACTTGCAGATTTCCCAGAACGCTCTAAGCTTCTTGCACGATGGCTCGCCCGCGCTCCGGGAAGCGCCCCCGGCTTCGCATCGACGAAGCCGAGCTCGCTGCGTTTCGCTCCGGCTTGCGCCGACGTTACTCCAACGACGAGATCCTCGAGGAGCTCCGTGCGGCGGCGGCTCGGCTCTGCCGCTCGCCGACCATGCGCGAGTTCGCGCGAGACCCAGAGGCGCGCGTGCATCCGCAGACGGTGATCGAGCACTTCGGCACGTGGAACGCCGCGAAGCGCGCCGCCGGCCTCTTTCCCAGACGCTTTCTCACGCGCGTCGAGCTTCTCGAGCAGCTTCGCAGGCTCGGGGAGGAGCTCGGTCGAGCACCTAACGCCCGCGATCTGGGCGAGCGTCGGCGCTCCCTCCCTTCTGTTTCCCTCTACGCTCACACCTTCGGATCGCTCGCAAATGCGCTTCGGGAGGCGGGGTTCGAGGTACTGCAGGGCGAGGAGCGGCTCGAGCGGGCGATCGAGCAGGGTGCGGAGCTTGGACAACGCCTCGGACGTCTCCCCAAGATGGCCGACTGGGCCGATGCCCGTCGCGCGAATCCCGGCTTGCTCTCCGAGTGGCAGGTCTACCGGCTCCTCGACGTCCCGCGCGGGGCATGGACAGCGTTCCAATACCTCGTACGCGAGCGGCTGCGCGAGGACGGAGTCGAGGTGCTGCCCGATGGGACACTCCCTTGAGGAGGTCCGATCTAGCATCGAGGGCCGTCAACCGTGCGCGACCGCGTTCCCTCGCGGGCGTCAATCCGTTCTGATCAGACCGCAGGAGCGGGTCAGCACCGCGAGGCGCTCCAGGCACGACACGCCCTCCTGCGGGGCGCGCACCGGCGGGAGATACCCCTCTTCGCGATAGCTTCGATCAGGTCGGAAGCGGCGCTCGCGAACGACCCGTCCCCGAGCAACGTGGAGGAGCCTTCCCTCGCGGATCTCGTCGAGCTTGAGTCGTATTCGAAGGGCGGCCTCGACGATCGCGAGCGCGCGACGAGTCGAAGCAAAGAAGAGATCCGAGCCGTTGCGGCCGATCCAGAGCGGACGGGCGACGCCACGAGCGAGGAAGAGGGTCGAGGGCTCGCGTTCGTCCAGCCAGGCGGCGGCCATTGCGCCTCGAAGCTCGCTGAGCGCGCGTGGAGCGTTACGCCGCAGCTCCATCAGAGCGAAGATCGCCTCCGAGTCGACGGTCATGTCGCGCTCCTCATGCTCGATGCCATAGCGGGCGAAGAGCTGGTCGTCGTTCTCGATGATGCCGTTGTGGATGCCGACCACCGTCCCGTGCCGGATGGGATGGTTGTTCGCGGAGATCTCAGGATGGCCCTTCGTATAGTCGCGGACGTGAATGAGCGCAGACTCCGCAGCAGCTGGGAGCTCGATCTCGTCGAGGAGCGCGCTCGCGCCGCCGCGCAGCTTCGTCACCGAGATCGTCCCGTGCACATCGCGCGATGCGTATCCGACGGCGTCGGCGCCGCGCTCCGCGATTCCGGCCAGCAGGGCTTGCGCAGCAAGCGTGCGCCGGGCAGGGGACTCAGGACTGAGGCTGTAGCCGGCTATGCCGCACATGTAAGGGACCTACGACTACCTCGATCGGACGACATCAAACAACGGTAGGCGACGGAAGTGATGACTCTGTTTGCACGTCCATCGGCTTCTCGCTACCGCCGGAGATCCCTCGTCCCGGATGTCATCCCTCAAGCGGGGCAACTTCGCCGCCGATACATGCGCCGTGGAAGGAAACGCCGCCGAGCACCTCTTCGACGCGACCGACGAGACACCCGTCGCCGCGGAAGAAGCCACGCCGAGAGAACGTCCCGAGCTCGCGGGGCCGACAGCGGACGACCCGCTCAAGCTCTATGTGCGCCAGATCGGGGACGGACGCCTGCTCACGACCGCCGAGGAGCGCGAGCTGGCCCGGCTCAAGGACGAAGGCGACGAGGTTGCCAAACGGCGTTTGATCGAGTGCAATCTCAGACTCGTCATGTCGATCACCCGCAACTACACCCGGGCCGACGTGCCGCTGCTCGATCTCATCCAGGAAGGGAACCTCGGACTTATTCGCGCCGTCGAGAAGTTCGACTACAAGCTCGGCTTCAAGCTCTCCACGTATGCGACCTGGTGGATCAAACAGTCGGTCTCACGTGCGCTTGCCGAGCAAGGACGGACGATCCGGCTCCCAGTGCACGTCGCCGACCAGGTGCGCAAGGTCACCAAGACGCGTCGTCTGCTCGGACAGAAGCTCAATCGAGATCCTTCGATCGACGAGATTGCCCTCGACATCGGCATCACCCCGGAACGGGTGCAGGAGCTGCTCGATCTCGTCCAGGATCCGATAAGCCTGGAGACGCCGATCGGCGACGGCGATTCGAGCGTCGCCGACCTGATCCCCGACACTGGCGCCGATCAACCCGAGCTCGAGACTGCGGATCGCGCGCGCTCGACCGAGCTCCTGGAGGCGCTCGCCAAGCTGCAGCCGCGCCAACGGCGGGTCGTCATCGAACGCTTCGGCCTGGATGGAGTGCGTCCGCGAACGCTGGAGGAAGTGGGCAGCAATCTCGGAATCACTCGTGAGCGCGTCCGCCAGCTGGAAGCCCGGGCCCTTCGCGAGCTGCGAGCGATCGCCCCGGCACTCGAGCTCTACCTGCGTACCTGACGGCCGTTACGGCACGTCGACGGACTTCATCTCGCGCAGCCCGGAGAGCCGTCGCAGCGATTCGAGCTCGATCTGGCGAACTCGTTCGCGGGTGAGCCCGAGCCGGCGACCGATCTCCTCCAGAGTCTGCGGCTCGGCGCCACCGAGCCCGTAGCGCATGGCCACGACCTCACGCTCGCGCTCCGGAAGAGCCGAAAGCGCGCGGCGAAGCGCCTCGCTGCGCAGGTTCAGCTCGACAGCTTCTTCCGGGAGCGGCTCGTCGCCCGCGACGAAGTCACCGAAGACCGCGTCGTCGCCATCGCCGACCGGCGCGTCGAGGCTGGTCGAGGCACGCGCGGCAGCCCGGACCTCGAGAACCTGCTGCACTGTGAGATTCGCCTCGTCCGCGATCTCCTCGAGCGACGGCTCGCGTCCGAGTTGCGTCCAGAGCAGGCGATCGGCACGGTTGATCTTCTGCAGCCGTTCGACGATGTGCACCGGCATGCGGATCGTCCTCGCCTTGTCCGCAAGCGCGCGGGCCACGGCCTGCCTGATCCACCAGGTCGCGTAGGTCGAAAACTTGAACCCGCGACGCCAGTCGAACTTCTCGACGGCGCGGATCAGGCCCAGCGTGCCCTCCTGGATGAGATCGAGGAACGGGAGACCCTGGTTTCGATAGTTCTTGGCGATGGAGACGACCAGGCGCAGGTTCGATTGGATCATCCTCTCCTTCGCGTTCATGTCACCGCGCTCGATGCGTTTCGCAAGCTCCACCTCCTGCGCAGCAGTCAGAAGCTGGTGCCGGCCCGCCTCCCGCAGGAAGAGCTGCAGCGCGTCCGTTGTCGTCTCGACGGGCGCGGTGATCGCGGCGACGACCTCCGACTGGGCGGCCTCGACGACGATCTCGATCGAGCGCTGGTCCAGCTCCCGCAGGAGTGCGTCGTGCTCGAGCTCGGTCAGCTCGTAGATCTCGGCGACCTCTGCGAGCTCGGACGCGCGCACAGTGCCGACCTGCTCGGATTGGTCGAGCAGCTGGCGGATGTCCTCGACGATGAGGATGTGCTCGATGTCGGTTTGACTCAAGACGCGGCAGGCGTGGTGCGGTCGCTGTGAATAGACACTCTCTCGCATTCCACCACCCGATGTCTAGGGCCAGGTGAAGAAAATCCCTCACGTGGGCTAGCCTCAACGTGAACAAGACCCAAATCCGCTGACGCGGATTCGGGTCGCGCGAACGTAGACCCTTCATGTTCAGGCGCGATCGGAATTCTCGGGGTGTGAAGCCGGCTGCTTTCAAACAAGACCCGCTTCTTCGAATCATGGTCACCAGCTCGACACGCGACGCATAGACGCTCGAGGCGATAGGGCGTACGCTCGAGTGACTCGACGAGAGGGGGCAGGTATGTACGCACGCGTCGCTGCGTTCGAAGGCGACACCAGCCGGATCGACGATCTGATCGGAACGATCCGCGAGCGCATGAGCACGGGCGAGGAAATACCCGGCGCGAAGCGCTTCTTGATGCTGGTCGACCGACCCGGTGGTACGACGCTCAGCGTCACGTTCTTTGACTCGGAGGATTCCATACAGGCCGCCGAGCCGATCTTCGACAAGATGGGCGACGAGGTACCCGAAGAGCTCAGGGGACGCCGAACGTCGGTCGAGTCCTACGAGGTGGCCATCGACGACGTCGCCGACGGCGCTCGCGCAGCCCGGGTGAGTTCACTCGAGGGGTCACCCGGAGGGATCGACAAGGGCATCGCCTTCATCAACGAGCAGATCCGCCCGGAGGCAGCCGACTTGACGGGCTGGCGCGGAATTCTCACCCTCGCCGATCGCGAGACGGGAAAGGCGAAGACGATCACATTCTGGGACGGCCCGGAGTCGCTTCGCGCTAGCGAGGCTCGCGGTGACGAGCTTCGCGCTCAGGCCGCAGCGGCCATGGGAGACACGATCTCGAGCGTCGAGCGCTACGAGGTCGCGCTGCACGAAGTGCCCGCCGCCGTCTAGGTCGTTCACTGAGGGGCGGTCTCCGGGCCGCCCCTCAGTGCTCGAACCCGGCACGAACGAGGGGATCGGGTTACAGGGCGGTAGCAGCACGATTGCAGGGGTGGTCGAGGCCGTTCGCAGAGCGCTCTCGGCATGCGCGAGAAGCTCCGGATGACCAGCCACGCACAGTAATCGGTGGACTAGTGCGTTAGGAGGGGGCCGTGGGTCCTGCCTACTGAACATACAGAGGACGCCCGGCTGGCTACGCGTAGCTGGTTCGTCGCCTCGCGCGTGCGCTCTACCCCGCGCTTGAGGAGCTTTCCGTCGATCAACGGGACGCTGTAAACGCACTCGCCTGCCACATGCTGCTCAGGTTCCAGCAGGACGAGTTCGCGCCTCTCGACGAGGACGGCAGGACGTTCCTCACCGACGGCTGGATGCAGCGCCGGCTACGAGACGTGGGAGCCCGCTGCAAGGGAGAGAGGGCGGGAGCGGCCGCCAAGGGCTGATTTCGCGACGAGAAGGCAAAGGAGCGCGTCCAGGCTCCGTCCAGTGGGTGTTTGCGCACTCCGGCCGGCCCTGAGCAGGCGATTCTCGTCGACCGAAAGCGAGGTGGAGGACGACCTCCGAAAGAGCCGCCGTGGCTTGCTGCGGCTACTACGCGCGAATGACGAGCACGATGGTCGCCTTCGCCTTCACTTTCAGCGCGTCCA
>Ga0183260_10004912_pt1 | contig 10572 bp, 8 predicted proteins | sample AntDrymUQ4972206_2_FD_129768 | JGI IMG/M metagenome (GOLD analysis project Ga0183260, IMG submission 129768) | Polar desert sand microbial communities from Dry Valleys, Antarctica - metaG UQ497 (22.06) (version 2) (version 2) | ecosystem: Environmental > Terrestrial > Soil > Desert | place...
CGGCCGCCGCTCCAGCGGCGAGGCCCCCCGAGGGCGCCTGGTCGGTGACCGCCCGGCCGAGGCGGGAGGGAGTTGGCCGGTGGCCGTGGCCCCGACGGCCCGGGCTGCGGCGGCCCGTCGAGCCGCCAGCCCCCAGGTTGAGGGCGGGCCGCTGGTGCGTCCGGAGGACCTGCGGGCCCCCATTCGGGAGCAGCGGACGGGGGCGCTGGTGGTGCTGGTCGTCGACGCCTCGGGGTCGATGGGCGGCCGCATGGCGGCAGCCAAGGGCGCCGTGCTCTCGCTCCTCATCGACGCCTACCAGCGCCGCGACCAGGTGGCGCTGGTGGCCGTCGGCGGTGGCGGGGCCGCGATCCTCCTGCGCCCCACCGGCTCGGTCGAGGTGGCCCGGGCCCGGCTCGAGCGCCTGCCCGCCGGCGGGCGCACCGACCTGTTCTCGGGCCTGCGCCTGGGGCGGTCGCTGTGCACCGACCCGGCCGGCGGGCGGGTGCCGCTGCTGGTGGTGGTCACCGACGGCCGGGCCACTACCGCCCCCCACGACCAGGACCCGGTGGCCGCCGCCGAGGCCGAGGCCGCCCTCGTCCGCCGTCGCGGCATCGCCTCGGTGGTGGTCGACGTCGAGGACGGCCCGGTGCCCCTGGGCCTGGCCGTCCGCCTGGCCGACGCCATGGGCGCCCGCCACCTCCGCATCCCCGACCTGTCGGCCGGCGCCCTCGACGCCACCGTCCGAACCGCTCTCGGCCGCTGAGCAGGTCCCTCGTCCGAACATGTCGGTCAGAAGTACTTGCTCAGCAGACCGTGGCGCATCGACCAGGAGAGGACGGCTTGAGCGTCGTGGCGGTCGAGGCCTTCGTTCTGGAGCTGGGCCAGCAGGACGATGCGGGGGATGGGCTCGGCCGACAGGCGGGCGAGGACGAAGAGGTCGAACGAGCCGAGCCAGCGGGTCATCGAGCCGTCAGGGAGCTTGATGGCCTCTCCCCGCTGGACGGTCCCGTCGATGACCAGCGGGGCTGCAAGGACCGGGGCGCAAAACTGCAGGATGTCGGGAACCGGCTCTGCCTCGGAACCTTCCGTCCCGGGGCTGAGGGCGTGGTTAGCCCGACGTGCCTCGAGGTGGCGGCTGTGCTCTCCGGCCACGAGCTGGTTGTAGTAGGTGGCGGCGAGATCGCCGCCGCCGCCTACCCAGGTGGCCACGACGGTGGCGGCGGCGACGGCCGACGCGAGGGCGAAGCGGATGCCTCCACCGGCGATGGGGTCCTGGGCCAGGGCTGCATCGCCCACGGCGATGCGCCGCCCGGAGACCGGGTGAAGGGCCCGCTGGACCCGTGCCGCCCGCCGGCCCCGGGGCGTCATAGAGGCAGGATCAAGCCCGAGGCGGCGCAGCCCGGCTTCGGTGGTTCGGGCGTCGGCGACGCCCGCGTCCACGACCACTCCGGCCCACGTGGTGGCCGGCATCCCGAGTCGGTAGGCCCACCACCCCTCGGCCTGGACGACCCTCAGGGCGAGATCGGGCTCCGCAGGTCCCTCGAGCTGCCAGGCCACGCTGTGGCCGTCGAGGATGAGAGGTCTCGACCAGGCTGCGGCCCGGCCCGTCGCATCGACCACGGCCACCGCAGAGGAGGCCACCTCGGCGAGGGGAGGCAGGCGCCGTACCTGCTCGACCATGGCCCCTTCGGCCATGGCGTGCTCGAGGAAGGCCGCAGCGAGCGAACGACGCTCGACGTGCACCATCCCGTGGGTTGGGCCCGCCACCTCGACCCCTCCGGCCCGCGCCAACAGGCGCGGCTCACCGAGGACCTCGAGGAGGCGCAAGGCCCGTTGCGGGAGCGCCTCGATTCCAGCGGGGCCGTCGCCGTGGCGGACGATCAGGCGGGCCCCGATGCCGAGGCGGAGGAGCCGGATGGCGGTCGCCGAGGCGGCGACGCCGCTTCCGGCGATGACCACTTCAGCGGCTGGTGACATCGCTGGACGGATCCTCTACAGTTCGAAATGGGCCCGGTTCGAGGACGAGGAGGCGGCGAGATGGCGGCAAGGGCGAGTGTGCGATCCCTGTTCTTCACCCCGCCGATGGCGGTCGCCCGCCTCGGCGGAAGCGACACGCCGGTCGACGCGTTCGTGTGGCGGGAGGACCCCACGACCCTAGGGGGCGGCCTGACGTCGCTCGAGCCGGTCGTCTCGCTGCGGGTCGAGGATGACGGGTCGGTCAGCTCGTACCGGCCCGTCGAGCTGGCGTTCCGCGACGGTGACCTCCTCCGCCCCGTTGCTCCCTTCCTCGAGCTCTGGGTGGAGCTCGAGGACGGTGGCACCATGCCGCTCACCTCCACGCTGCTGGCTGAGCTGGGCGGCTCCCTCGGCGATGTCCACCACCGGGTGGGGGCCGCCAACCGGAAGGCGGCCCGCCGCACCGGCGACCCCGCCTGCGCCTTCGCCGCCGTCACCGAGCTCGATCACACCACGTTCGAGACCGTCGAGCTGATGGCATCGAGCGTCGGGGAGCAGCCTCTCGTTCCCGCCAGCCACCCGATCCCCCTGGGCAGGGTTCAGGCCATCCGCCCGGTGGCCGCCGCGGTCGACGTGCGCGGCGTCGATCCCGACGTGCTGAGGCTGCGGTTCACGCCGGCCAAGGGCCTGGTCTACGGACCGCCGGGAGCCGTCGAGGGGGTGTACGACGCTGGCGGCGAGGCGAACCGGCTCCGCCACCAGATCGTGCCGCCCGAGCGCCGGACCTTGAACCAGGGCTCGGCCTGGACCACCTACACACGGCGCCGCCCCGACCTGCGCCATCCGTCGCCGCCCGACACCTACGACGGCTGCGACGACCCCACCTCCTCGCCTCGCGACACCTCGTGGGGGGTAGTCGATGACACCTGCGACGTACTGATAACCACGACGCTGGCGCTCGGTGCCACCAACCATGTGGCCCACGCCAGGGTGTTCGTCGGACCTCCCGACTACGGCCCCGACAAGCGCCCGTTCGTCTCCCTCGTCGACGACCTCCTCGACCGCAGCCAGCCTGACAGCGAGCTGGACGAGCCCGTGGCCATCCTCGAGGTCGCCGATCTCCTGCGCCGCGTGTTCGAAACCGTGAGCCTCAACAACATCGACCGCCAGCGCCGGCGGGCGATGGCTGAGAACCTGGACGAGCAGAATCGCGACGGCCTCCTGGCCGCGGCGGATGACCAGGGCACCGGCGAGTCGCTTCGGGCCCGGTACGCCCTCGACCCGGACGTCACCGAGCCGCCGCGCGCCGACCGGGCCACGATGACGGGAGCCGACGTGGGGTACCGGGCGGCTGACCGCCACCAGCTGCGCACCGACACCCGCCTGCCCTTCAGCGCCCTCGGTCGCGACGCCCACAGCGAGCTGACGGCCCTGCCCGTGCTCCTCGAGTTCTTGAGGAACAACGCCGATCGGGCGCGGCGGCTCATCCGGCCCCCGTACGCCCTGGTGCGGGAGTCGGAGCCTTCGGCCCCCCGGCAGGCCGACGGCTTCCGTCGTCCCTGGGACGCCGATTCCCGCGTCCACGACATGCGCATGCCGCCCTACATGCGTGACTCCGACGCGTCGCCCCTGTCGCTCACCCGACGCCAGTACGTGCAGATGATGGGTCTGGTGGACAGCCTCGCCGGTTCCGCCACCCGGACCCGGGCCCTCGTCGCCGAAGAGGAGACCGTGGCCAGCGCCGATGAGCTCTTCGTCGCCTTCCGCCGCACCGACCTAACCGCCGACGTGCCCGTGCCGGCGGGCTCGTGACCACCGTCACGCGGGGCCAGCCCACACCGGTCACTTTGACCCGTCGGCGAGGAACTGCGTCTGGTGGCGGCGCCCCGCCCTGGTTCCACCTCGTGCCGGGGTCGCGACCGCTGGTGTGGCTGGTCGGCGGCTCCCAGCTCTTCGCCGTGGACCCATCTGACTTCGAGCAGCTGGCGGCGGGCGACCAGGCCGCCCTCGACGCCCTGTCGGCCGTCACCGTCGCCGCCCCCGCCTGGGAGTCCGAGGTGCCCGAGCCGCCGGCGGCGATGGCGCTTGCCCTCGCCCAGTCGTGCAACCTGTCCTGCTCGTACTGCTACGCCGACGAGGGCCAGTTCGGCGGCCGGTCCCGGCGGATGCCGGTGGACGTTGCCCGCCGTGCCGTGGACTCCCTGGTGGAGGGGGCGGGCGGGCGCAGGGTGACCCTCGGCTTCATCGGCGGTGAGGTGCTCCTGCACCGCGAGGCGCTGCACGACGTCGTTGCCTACGCCGAGCAGCAGGCCGCCGCCGCCGGGGTGGCCATCGGCTTCTCGATCACCACGAACGGGACGCTGGTCACCCCTGCCGACGTGGCGCTGTTCCGCTCCCACCCCTTCGCCGTCACCGTCAGCCTCGACGGTGGCCGCGAGGCGAACGACGCCCACCGCCGGGCCCGGCGGGGTACGGGCAGCTTCGATGACGCGGTGGCGGGCGTGGCCGACCTGCTGGCCGAACCGGGCCGGGCCAAGGTGGCAGCTCGGGCCACCGTCACCCGTCACGACCTCGACGTGCAGGAGCGGGTCGAGGCGCTGGCCGCCGCAGGCTTCGCCGAGATCGGCGTGAGCCCTCTGCGCACCGGCCCCGACCTCGAGGCCCGCTTCCTGCCCACCGACTGGTCGCCGTTCCTGGCCGAGATGGTGCGGGCGGCCGACGTCGAGGTCGCCCGTGTCGGCGCCGGTCAGCCGCCCCGGTTCACCAACCTGTCCAACGCACTGCGTGAGATCCACCGCGGCTCGGCCCGCCCGCTGCCGTGCGGCTCGGCCCGCAGCTACGTGGCCGTGGGCGCCGACGGCGACTTCTGGACGTGCCACCGCACGATCGACGACCCGGCCTATCGGCTGGGCGATCTCGACGAGGGCCTGTCGTCTGCCGCTCGCCAGGCCTTCCTCGACCGGCGCCAGGTTGACGCCCAGGAGCCGTGCCGCTCGTGCTGGGCCCGCTACCTCTGCGGCGGCGGCTGCCACGCCGAGGTCGACGTGGTGGGCCGTGAGGGCTGCGACTACATCCGGGGCTGGCTCGAGCACTGCATCGCCCTCTACGCCGACGGCCAGGCCCGAAATCCGGAGGTCCTTCGATCGATGGGAGTGTTGACGTGAGTGGTCCCTTCGTCCCCCTCAACCTCAGCGCCCGGCTCCAGCGGTCGGCTACGGGCAACCCCGCGGCGGCGACCCTGGCCAGCGGCGTGGCCAACTGCTTCCCCGGCCTCGAGTTCGACCATCGCAACCTCGACCGGCGGTTCCTCCCCGGGCTGGTGGTGGAGTTCGCCGACCCGCAGGTGACCCAGCCCTCGATGGGTGGTGTGGTCACGGCCGTCGACCTCTCCGACCCGGCGCTGGCTGATGCCGCAGCCTCCCATCCGGGACTGGCCGGCAAGCTGGCCGCCTTCCAGGCTGAGATGGCGAACGACGACCGGTCGTGGTGGATCGTGCGCATCGCCCAGGGTGGCGTGGTCATCGACCCGCAGGGCATCCGGGGCCTGAGCCTCGACTCGCTCGGCACCTGGCGGGTCGTCCGCTCGCTGGACCCGGGGCCGGTGCAGGTGGTGCTCGGCCGCTTCGGCGAGGATGGCGTGTCCGCCGGCGAGGTCACCTTCGAAGGCCCGCGCCGGCCCTACCTGGACGCCGGCGAGACCATCGATCCTGGCTACGCCCCCGGCGAGCTCACCCAGAGCCTGTGCTCGCCCTGGCAGCACGACTTCCGCGACTGCGGCTGCTACTACTGGGCGTCGAACCACCCGGACATAGCCATCGAACCGGCGGCGCCGGGCGATGACCCGGCCCTGCCACCCCCTCTGGGCACCGGCTGGGTCAACTGGCAGCGGGCCCGCCCGACCCGGCCGAACGTCCCCGAATTCGGCTACTACGAGATCAGCGAGCGCTATCAGGATCTCGCCGTCGTGCTTCGCGATCGCGAGTCGGCCGACCCCTACCGGCCCGAGGCTGTCGACCACGCTCAGCCCTACGCCACGATGGACGAGCTGGTGACCGAGCTGCGCGACGGCCTGGCTCCGCTCGAGCACGCCCTCACCCTCGAGTACCTCTACGCCTGGTCGTCGGTGCGCTCGCCCCGGGACGTGGACGCCCTGACCGACGCCCAGCTGGCCGAGAGCCTGCCCCTGCGCTTCCGGGCCAACGCCGCCCAGCCCCTCGACGGAATCTCGAACCGGGCCGAGGCCATCGCCTACCTCCGCAGCCGGTTGCGCCGCGACGTCACGTTCCTCCGCGAGCAGCTGCGAACCACGGCCATCAGCGAGATGCGCCACCTCGGCTGGGTCAACCTGCTCCTGCGACAGCTGGCCGCCCTGGGCCCGGGCGCCCCCTACTCGCCGGCTCTGGGGGTGGCCACCGACATACCGACGGGCACGCCCGGCGCCACCCGCCCGGCGGCGCTGAGGCCGCTGGTCCACGACGCCGTGGTCGACTTCGAGGGAGCCGAGCAGCCGAGCGGTGGCCTTGAGAGTCGTTACGCCCGGGTTCGGGCCACCCTCGACCAGTCCGATCTCCCCGGCGAGCTGTTCGACATCGCCAGCCGCATCGTCGACGACGGTGTCGACCACTACAGCGCCTTCCGGCGCATGGTGATGATCGTCGACTGCTACGACCAGCCGGCGCCGCCCCACCTGCGGCCCGGCTTCACCCTGGCCCCACCGGGCCAGCCGACCGTTGACCGCGCCCTCCAGGCTCAGGCCCAGATCATGAGCCTCCTGGCCGGCGGCTACTCGGGCGACCAGACAAAGCTCGTCGAGGCCCGCCAGTTCATGCTGGCCGAGCTGGAGGGCGCCATCGACGCCTCGGCTCGCCAAGGCTTCGGCGTGCCCCTCTTCTGATCTAGGGGCGGCGCCGACTGCGGTCGCCGAGCAGGGCGGCGGTGACCTTCCGCGGGTCCCGCTCCTCGAGGCGGCGGGCCACGCTGACCACGAGGCGACCGGGGAGCGTCGGCCGGGTGATGAGGTAGGCCAGGACGCTGGTGAGCCGGTCGAGCTCGGCCATCTCGACGGCGCGGTCGGCGGCCGAGAGCGGGAACAGGCGCTCGGCCGTCCGCCACGCCTGGTCACGGGCCTTCACCAGGGAGAAGTTGAAGAAGCGACCGCCGCCGAACGAGCCCACCTCGCTGGCCCAGCGCGACACCCGGTCGAGGTCTCTGAGCACCCCGAGGGTCATCTCGCCGAGGAGGATGTTGATGGCGTCGAAGTCGGGCTTGACGGCCTGCAGGTCGCCCGTGGAGTCCGCCACGGCGACCACGGCCTGGGGCAGGTCGTGGGTGACGTGGGCGTTGAAGCCGATGAGGAGGTGCTGGAGGATGATCAGGTCCCGGTCGCCGGCCACGTCGAAGCCGGCCTGCCAGCAGCGGGCCCGCACCGGTCGGGGACCGAGGCAGCGGGTGTACAGCTCGGCGAAGGTGGAGGCGAAGCGCTCCATGCGCGGACCGTCGTCGAACCGGCCTTCGGCGATGGAGGTGGCGATGGTCGAGGTGACCCGGCTGTACACCGCGGCGAAGTAGCCGACGGCATCGTCGCTGGCCCGGGCCACCGCCCGCAGCTCCTCGGCGACGTCGGCGATGGCCATCCGGAAACGCTATCGGTGACGCAGGCTGTCGTCGTCGACCAGGCGTACCACAGCGAGGCCCCCGCCCGGGCCAGGGGGCTGGCGGCCAGGGTGGCTCGGGTGGCCGATCGGTCGGCGGCCACCGCCACCGTCACGGCGAGCCGGGGCCGAAGTCGGGCGGAGCGGCAAACGACACGGCCAGGACGTGGCGCCGAAGGTCGTCGGGAAGGCGGGCGAGGTCGAGCTCGAGGCTGCCTCGGCGCCCGCTGGGCAGCTCGGGGCCGAAGAGGTCGCGGAAGCTGGCACTCGGCCCGGAGATCGTGAAGCTGATGGCGACCAGAGGGCCGACGTCGAAGCCGCTCGATCTGAAGAACCGCGTCAGCCCCGCCGCAGCATCCTGGGACGGGGCGTGGCCGGCCACCGTGGCGCTTGTGATCGGCTCGGCGGCGACCGCCGGCTCGGCGGGGCGGAGGACCACCTCGGCCGAGAGCTGCTGGCCATCAGGCATGGGCCACGGTAGGCGGCGGCAACCCGCACGTTCACGATGCCGTTCGCCGCTGGGTCGGTGGAGTAGGGGCTGAGGCGGTCCGGGCGACGGCAGGCTCAGAGACCCAGGTCGTCGTTCGACTCCAGGATCGCCTGCTCCAACAGGGCAGCGTCCTCGGCGGTGATCCCGCCGGGCTCCTCGGCCGCGTCGCCGGCAAGCCGACGGCCGCTCGCCAGCTTGATGAGCTTGCTGGGCTGGATCACCGGCGGCCCGATGATCGGGATGCACTTCACCTTTGCGCTCAGCACCGCCTTGTAGGCATCGACCAGGCCGGGGCCGGTGGCCAGATCGAAGCCCGGTCCCGCGGTGTTGCCGAGGGCGTTCGTCCCGCTGGTCACGTCCGTCGCCGTGGCCGTGAGGATGCTGCGCACCTGCGTCGGGGTCAGCTTCCCGCACGCCTCCTTGATGAGGGCGCAGACGCCGGCGACCTGCGGTGCCGCGGCCGAGGTGCCGCTGAAGGCCCCCCACCCGTCGGAGGCCGTCGTCTGGTCCTTGGGCGGCCAGGTCCCGCCCGCCCGGCTCACGTCGATCTCGCAGCCCGACTGGATGGGCAGCATGATGTACGACGCCCCCGGCTGCATGCCGACCAGCCCGGACACGTCGGGCACGTTGCGCCCGGGGTAGATGTTGCTGGCGAAGCCGCTGGAGTAGCTGCTCGCCTCGAGGCTGGTATCCGGCTTCATGTGGACCCCGCCCACCGAGACCACATCGGGGTGCTGGCCGGGGAAGCCCCAGTGGCCGTTGCCCGCGGAGAAGACCACGATGATCCCTGAGGCGACGGCGGAGGCGATGGCTGCGGCCAGGGCGGTGTCGGCCGCGCTGAGCGGGCCGAACTGCTTGCTCGATCCCCAGCTGCAGCTGATGATGTCCGGACCGAGGGCGGCGGCGGCGTTGAAGGCGCCGATGGAGTTCACGAAGTTCACCTTCACCATGGTGAAGTCGATCCCGGGGGCGGTGGCCAAGGCGTTGGCCGACTCGCCGGTGCCGTGGCCGTTCTCGTCGTCGCCGGCGTTGGCGGTGGCCGGGCCCAGCACGACGGGGGAGAACTTGTAGCCGCGGCGGGAGAAGTAGGGGTGGGCGTACCACCCGGAGTCGACCATGACCACCTTCACGCCCTTGCCGGTGATGCCGGCCCGGTGGGCCCGGTCGGCGTTGCAGCCGGCCGAGATGTCGCCGGGGACGCGCAGATGCCAGTAGGCCTTGGTGGGGGCGAAGGGGCTCTCGCCGGCCATGAAGTAGATCGGCTCTTCGATGGCCACGCCCTCGAGCACGTCTGCGAACGCGGTGTTCTCGGTCGAGATCAGGCCGGCGAGGTCGGTGTCAGGGCTGTCGACGAAGGTCGCCGTGGTTTCGACGGCACCGGACTTGATGACGGCTCGCTCGTCGGTGACGAGACGGGTCCCGAACACCTCCTCGAACAGCGAGGGGGGACCGGCGATGTTGATCGTGACGGGCGAGATCTGGAGGACCTGGAAGCCGGCGGTCTGCAACCGAGAGGCGGCGCTGCGGATCATGCCCTCCTCGGAGTAGTACGACGCGGCGGTCTCCGAGGTCACCGACCGGCTGGTGGAGAACAGCCCGACGCCACCGATGCTGCGGGGCGACGCCTGGGCGTAGAGCACCGGGGGCAGCGGTTCGGCCGGCGGGCGCCGAACCCTCTTCGCCACCCCCTTCGTGGCCTTCGTCGCCTTCGACGCGGATTCCGTTGCCATGCCGCCACCTCCATCTGTGCTGCGCCCCGTGCGCGACGCGCAACCTAGCCGCGCACCCGGTGGCCGAGTCGGGAAAAGTGCCTCAGGCGGCGGGGATCTCCAGGTAGCCCAACAGCTGCTGCTGGGCGGCGCGGTGGGCGATGCCCTGGGCGCCTTCCAGCTCGATGCGGGGGCGGGGGAGGGCGACGTCCATGACCGAGACCACCGAGGGGCCGGGCGGGTTGCCCAGCACCACGATCTTGTCGGCCAGGCTGACCGCCTCCTCGATGCCGTGGGTCACCATCACCACCATCTCGGTCTCCACCTCCTCGTGCTGCCACAGGTCCATCAGCTCGGCCTGCAGCTTGCGCCGGGTGAGGGCGTCGAGGGCCCCGAAGGGCTCGTCCAGCAGCAGCACCCGGGGCTGCACGGCAAAGGCACGGGCCACAGCGGCCCGCTGGGCCATGCCCCCCGACACCTGCGCCGGCTTTTTGTCCTTGGCCTCCCACAGGCCCACGGCCCGCAGGTACCGCTCGACCACGGCGTCGTTGTCCGCCTTGGTGCGGTTGGGCCGGGCGGCCCGGGCCGCCTCCCGGACGTTGGCCAGCAGGGACAGCCGGGGGAGCAGCGAGTAGCCCTGGAACACCATGGCCCGGTCAGGGCCCGGGCCGGTGACCGCAGCCCCGTCGAGGGTGACCTGGCCCCGGTCGGGGGTGTCCAGGCCGCCCATGATGTTGAGGAGCGTGGACTTGCCGCAGCCCGAGTGGCCGATGAGGCAGGCGAA
>Ga0183260_10004913_pt1 | contig 10572 bp, 8 predicted proteins | sample AntDrymUQ4972206_2_FD_129768 | JGI IMG/M metagenome (GOLD analysis project Ga0183260, IMG submission 129768) | Polar desert sand microbial communities from Dry Valleys, Antarctica - metaG UQ497 (22.06) (version 2) (version 2) | ecosystem: Environmental > Terrestrial > Soil > Desert | place...
CAATTGCTCGGGTACTCGATTCCCGCCCGCGGATGCTCACCAGCCACGCCGCGAAGCTACAACCCCAGGGGGACGGAACCGGATAGCCAGCTCGCGTGATTCCGGGCGTCTCGCCGCCGTCGCGACAGACGCCCCCTCCGGACGAAACGCGAGAGCGGCGGCGATCCGCCGTCACACTTGCGCTTTCGCGTGGATGCGAGCGTCTCGGCGCTCGAGTTAGATGGTCGCTCCGGACGACGAGCGGGAGCGCCGGTCGAGACTGCTCCTTCCGGCCCGGTTTTCGCCGCTAACCCCCAGCCGGACCAAAGCGGCCGCGATGAGGTCCGTGACCTCATCGTGGGCGCGCTCAGAGAAACGGTCGCGCAAACCGCGTGGCGCCACCCAGGCTTGCGTAGCACCCCGGGGCGCAATCACAGACAGCCAGACGCTCCGCGCTCAGGAGCGTGCTGGAGGGCGGTGCGGTGGAAGGGGATCGACGAGGAGCTCGTCCGAAGGACCCGAGACGGTCCCCTTCCATCCGCACCGCCCTGCCAGGCGGCCCACCCGCCCGAGCACTCCGTCAGCTCACTCGACCGTCACCGTCTTTGCCAGGTTGCGCGGCTGGTCGACGTTCAACCCCCGCTCGCGCGCGACGTAGTAGGCGAACAGCTGGAGCGGGATCACCGCCAGCAGCGGCTGCAGCATCCAGTCCGTGCGCGGGACATAGATGACCTCCTCGGCCACCGCCTCGAGGCGGTCGTCGCCCTCGGTCGCGATCGCGATGACGTGGGCGCCGCGCGCGCGGACCTCCTGGATGTTGGAGATCATCTTGTCGAGGATCGGCATGTCGGTCGCGACGCAGACCACCGGTGTCTTCTCGTCGAGCAGGGCGATCGGGCCGTGCTTCATCTCGCCGCCGGCGTAGGCGTCGGTGGCGATGTACGCGATCTCCTTGAGCTTCAGCGCGCCTTCGAGCGCCACCGCGCGACCGACGTGGCGGCCCAGGTACAGGTAGAAGTCCGACGTCGCGTGGCGCTTGGCCGCGGCCATGAGTGAGCCGTTCAGCCCCTCGATCAGCTCGGTGATGCGCGTCGGAAGCTGCTTGATCTCCGCCACGAGCTCGGCGATCCGCTCCGGCGCAAGCGTGCCGCGCTTCTCGGCCATGCGCAGCGCGAGCAGGTACATCGCGGCGACCTGGCAGACGATCGTCTTCGTGGCGGCGACCGAGACCTCGAGGCCCGCGCGCGTGTAGAGGACGCCGTCGGAGTCGCGCGTCGCCTGCGAGCCGACGACGTTCGTGCACGCGAGCACCTTCGCGCCACGTTCGCGCGCCAACCGCATTGCGGCCAGCGTGTCGGCCGTCTCGCCCGACTGCGTGATGCCGATCACCAGCTCGCGCTCGGAGACGATCGGGTTGCGATAGCGCCACTCCGACGCGACGTCCATGTCGACCGGCACGCGCGCCCATTCCTCGATCGCGTAGCGACCGATCAGGCCGGCGTGAAACGACGTGCCCGCCGCGAGGATCAGCACGCGCTCGACGTCGTCGAGCAGCGACTCGTCGAGCTCGGCCTCGCCGAGGTCCACCCCATCGGGGCGGATCGTGCGGTCGGCGATCGTCTCGGCGACGGCGTCGGCCTGCTCGTTGATCTCCTTGAGCATGAACGTCTCGTAGCCGCCCTTCTCGGCGGTCGACTCGTCCCAGTCGACGTGCGTGTGCTCGCGCTCGATCGGCGTACCGTCGGGCTCCAGGAACTCGACGCTGTCGGGACGGACGACGACGATCTCCTCGTTCTCGATGTACTGCACGTCGCGGGTGTGGGCGAGGAAGGCGGGGATCGCGGAGGCGAGGAACTGCTCGCCGTCGCCGCGGCCGATGATCAGCGGGCACTCCTTGCGTGCGCCGACGAGCGTGTCGGGCTCGTCGGCGCTGATCGCGACGAACGAGTAATGGCCCTCGAGCTCGGCGTATGCGGCGCGGACGGCCCCGACGAGGCTGCCCAGCGCCATGTGGTGTGAGATGAGGTGCGCGATCACCTCGGCGTCGGTCTCCGACGTGAACACGGCGCCCATGTCGCTCAGGCGCCGCTTGAGCACGAGGTAGTTCTCGACGATGCCGTTGACGACGACGTGGATCTTGTCGCTCGTGTCGTAGTGCGGGTGGGCGTTGGACTCGGTCACCCGACCATGGGTCGCCCAGCGCGTGTGGCCGATGCCGCTCGTCACGGTGCGCGTTGCGGTCGCGACGGCGCCGTCGGACTCATCGCCGCCGTTGGAGTGCACGACCGCGGCGCGCAAGCGGCTCAGGTTGCCGACGGCGCGGACCGACTCGATCGTGCCGTCATCGAGCAGCATCGAAAGGCCCGCCGAGTCATAGCCGCGGTACTCGAGCTTCTCCAGGCCTGCGAGGAGGATCTCCTGGACGGGCCGGTATCCGACGTATCCGACGATGCCACACATGCCAGGGGATGGTAGGGAGAGTCCGGGGACCGGACCTGAACGACAGGTCAGTGCACCGGATGTTCGACGCCGATCAGCGACCGGCCTGCACGATCGCGACAAGCCGCCCGCAGACGGCGTCGGTCTCGTTCTCGCTCGGTGCCTCGACCATCACGCGGACGAGCTGCTCGGTGCCCGACGGGCGCACGAGCACCCGCCCGCGGCCCTCGAGCGCGGCGGACTCGGCCGCGACCGCGCCGGTCAGCTCGTCGCTGGTCATCGCCGCGTCGCGATCGGCCACGCGGACGTTCACCAGGCGCTGAGGCAGCTTGTCCATCGCGTGGCGCTCGGCGAGGTCGCCGCCGGCCAGCGCCTCGAGCGTCAGCAGCGCACTGGCGATCCCGTCGCCCGATGCAACGAAGCCCATGTCGATGATGTGCCCGGACTGCTCGCCCCCCAGGGTCCAGCCGCGCTCGCGCAGCGCCTGGAGCACGTAGCGGTCGCCGACCGCGGTCGTGGCGACCTCCACGCCCGCGGCGCGCATGGCCGTGTGGAAGCCGTAGTTGGTCATCACCGTCACCGCGACGCCGCCGCCGGCCAGACGATCGCGGGCGCGCAGGTGCAGCGCCGCCAGCGCGATCAGCTCGTCGCCGTCGACGACCTCGCCATTGCGATCGACCGCGAGGACGCGGTCGCCGTCTCCGTCGAAGGCGAAGCCGAGGTCATGGCCGCCGTCGCGCACCGCAACGGCGAGCGCGTCGACGTGCGTGGATCCGCAATCCTCGTTGATGTTGCGCCCGTCGGGAGCATCGGCCAGCGCCGTGACCGTCGCCCCCAGGCGGCGGAAGATCTCCGGCGCCGCGCGGTAGGTCGCGCCGTTGGCACAGTCCAGCAGGACGTCGTAGCCGGACAGGTCGAGGCGCTCGAAGCGCTCGTGCAGCGCGCGCAGGTAGTCCTCGCGCGTGCCGTGCATGTCGCGCACGCTGCCGATCCGCCTGTGCCCCGGAGGGTGCGAGGGCGGACCCTCGACTCCGTCGTCGAGCCGCCGCTCGATCGCCGCCTCCGTAGCGTCCGACAGCTTGAAGCAATCGGCGCCGAAGAACTTGATCCCGTTGTCCGCGAACGGGTTGTGGGAGGCCGAGATGACCGCAGCGAGGTCGAGCTCGTAGCGCGCGATCAGCAGCGGCGCGGCGGGCGTCGGCAGCACGCCGCCGAGCAGGACATCGCCGCCGGCCGCAGCGATGCCCGCCGCGAGCGCCGCCTCGAGCATCTCGCCCGACTCGCGCGTGTCGCGGATCACGAGCACGCGCGGATGCTCGCCGGCGACCTCGCGCGTCGCGGCCGTGCCGAGCGCCAGCGCAAGCTGGGCGGTCAGCTGCTCGCCCGCGACGCCGCGGACGCCGTCGGTGCCGAACAGCTTGCGCGCCGGAGTACCGGGCCGTCCCGCGGTCTCGCCCGCGTTCACGGCTGAGGCCCTAGCGCTTGGAGAACTGCGGCCGCTTGCGGGCCTTCTTGAGGCCTGCCTTCTTGCGCTCCTTGGCGCGCGAGTCGCGCGTGAGGAAGCCGCGGCGCTTGAGCTCGCCGCGCAGATTTGGATCGGCCTCCAGCAGCGCGCGCGAGATCCCATGGCGAAGCGCGCCGGCCTGCGAGCTCACACCGCCGCCGTGCATCCGTGCGACGACGTCCATGCGATCGTCGTAGCCGACCGCCTCGAGCGGCTGGCGGATGTTGCGCCCCAGCGCCGGGCGCGGAAAGTAGTCGTCGAGCGTCTTGTCGTTGATCGAGTAGGCGCCGTTTCCGGGACGCAGGATGACGCGCGCGACGGCGGTCTTGCGCTTGCCGGTCGCGCGGTAGCGCGCACCGGCGGCGAGATCGATCATCGCCGCGACCGGCATCTCCTCGGCGCGGTCCTGCTCGGCGGCGGCTTCGGCCTCGGCCTCGAGCTCCTCGTCGCTGGGCCCCGCGAGCGGGTCGGCGCCCTCGGCGACGATGTCGACCTCGAGGTCGGCGCCCGGGATCGCGGGCTTCTGGCGCGGTGCGAGCGACTCATCCTCGTCGTCGCCCTCGGGCGCGGGGGCAGGCGCGGCCTCGGCGTCGGGCGCGGGCTCGACCGCGACGTCAGCTTCGGGCGCGGGCTCGACTGCGGCGTCGGCTTCGGGCGCGACCGCGGCCTCCGGCGCGGCTTCGGCCTGAGGCGTCGCGTCGTCATCGGCCGCCTCAGCGGCTGGCATATCGGCGGCGCCGTCCTGCTCCTCGGCCGGAATCTCCTCGTCGGGAGTTCCGGCGTTCTCGTCGTCGATCACTTGGAGAGAAGCTCCATCGGTTGCGGTTTTTGGGCCACGTGCGGATGCTCGGGGCCCGCATAGATCTTCAGCTTCGTGAGCTGCTTGCGCGCGAGCCGGTTGCGAGGCAGCATGCCTTTGACCGCGAGGCGGATGACTTCCTCGGGTCGGCGCGTGAGCATCTCGTCGAGCGTGCGTGACTTCAGTCCGCCGGGGTAGCCGGAGTGGCGGTAGTAGCGCTTGTCCGCGCGTTTGTTGCCCGTCACCGCGATCTTCTCCGCGTTGATGACGACGACGAAATCGCCGGTGTCGACGTGCGGGGTGTAGACGGGCTTGCGCTTTCCGCGCAGCACATCGGCGATCTGCGTCGCAAGGCGGCCCAGCGTCTGCCCGCTGGCGTCGACGATCAGCCAGTTGCGCTCGCGATCGTTGGCGTTGGCGACGTAGGTCTTCATGGCGTCAAAAAGGCCACGCGGACAGGCCGCGCGGCGTGTACCAAGCATAGGGAATCGCTCCTGGGTGTGGAAATCGGGGGAGATGTGCCTCACGCCGCGCAATCCACTAGGGTCCCGCGTCGAGGTAGATGGCCGAATCCGGCGCGCCTGTAGCGGCGGAGCGGGGGAACCACTGGCGCGCACGTGGTGAGCGCCATGGGGCGAATCCGGAATGATTTCCGGTAGCGCGGACGTTGACCGCGCGAGCCCGACAGCTAACCCCGTAGGCCGCACACAAGGGGGGCTGATCGAGCTGAAGCGGGCGGTCGTCGTGCTGGCATGCGGTCTCGGGCTCAGCGCTGCGTGCGCAGCGCCCGCTGCGGCCGACGCCGGCGGCGCCTACTCGTCGGTCGCGGCCACGGTCAGCTCGGTGCGCTGCGTCGCCGGCTGCCCGGGCTCTGGCTCCGCCCAGACCGGCAGCCTGCTGCGCCTCCGCGGGCGCTCGCTGAATCGGGTGCGCAGGATCGTCTTCCTCGGCGGCAAGGGCGCGGCCGACGACGTCACGACGAGCACATCCAAGCGCACGGCGACGACCGCCGAGGCGGTCGTTCCGGCGAGAGCATCGAGCGGGCGCCTGCGCGCCGTCAACGACGACGGCCTGCGCGGCAAGGCCAGCCGCGCGACGGTGACGATCAAGGCCGGCGGCTCCGGCCCGCTCGACGCTCGCGTCGTCGGGTCGAAGATCTTCCAGGGTGCGGCGAGGCCGGGACGACTCGACCTGCTCGCGCGCAGACCGCTGGACGTCGCCGTCCTGCTCGTGCGCGTGGCTGACGGCGCCGTCGTGCAGAGCTGGCCGGTCGGTCAGCTGGCCGCCGGCGTCGTGCGCTCGGTCACCTGGGACGGCAAGCTCGCGGGCGCAGCACAGCCCAACGGCCGCTATGAGTTCCGGGTGCTGCCCGGCGCCGGCGCCCGCATCCAGGCCGCGACGGCCCCCGGGGCGCTGGCGACCGGCTTCTTCGACCTCGTCGACCACATGTTCCCGGTCCGCGGCAGACATGACCTCGGCGGACGGGCGGCGGGCTTCGGCGCCGGCCGCAGCGGCCATACCCATCAGGGTCACGACGTCTTCGCCAAGTGCGCTACGAGGCTCGTCGCCGCGCGCGGCGGCGTCGTGAAGCTCAACAAGTACCAGGGAAACGCGGGCAACTACATCGTCATCGATGGGGACGGGACGGACATCGACTACGCGTACATGCACATGCAGTCGCGCTCTGTGCTGAAGAAGGGCGCGCGCGTCCTCACCGGCCAGGAGATCGGACGCGTCGGCGACACGGGCCGTGCGCACGGCTGCCACCTGCACTTCGAGATGTGGGCCGCGCCGGGCTCGTACACCGGCGGCAAGCCGGTCGACCCGCTTGCCTATCTCAAGGCGTGGGACGAGTTCAGCTGAGTCACGCTGGCGATCAGAGCTCGCAGCGCTGCTTGCCGTCGCTGAAGCCGGCGACGAGCGCCCGCGTGTTGGCCTGCAGCGAGCCCAGGTACGTCGCGCCCGCAGATCCCTCGGGGCCGAGCGTGTCGGCGTAGAGCTCGGATCCGATCTTCGCGCCCGAGTCGCGCGCGATCGCGCCGGCGAGCTTGCGGTTGACCGAACCCGCCGAGAAGACGGTCGTCACGCCTTCGGCGCGGATCGTTCGCGCCAGCCGCGCGACGTCGGCGGCCGATGCCTGCGCCTGGGTCGAGAGCGCGGGTATGACCGTTCCGATGACCTCGATGGCGTAGCGATCGGCGTAGTAGCGCAGCGCGTCGTGGTCGGTGACCAGCTTGCGCTCGGCTTCGGGGATCCGTTCGACGCAGGCGGCGATCGCGCGGTCCAGCCCTCGCAGGCGCTTTGAGTAGGCGTCCGCGCTCGCGCTGTAGGTGGCGCGGCCGCCGGGATCGGCCGTGATCAGCGCATCGCGGATCGTGCGTACCGCCACGACTGCGTTGCGCGGGTCCTGCCACCAGTGCGGGTCGATCCCCTGCTCGGCGCTGCGCTTCCTCACCGCGTCGATCAGCGTCACCGTACGGGCGTTGCCGCCGGCGTTCTCGAGCACGTCGTCGAGCCACTCGTCGAGATCGCCTCCCGAGCGCAGCACGACCTCGGCATCGGCGAGCGCGCGCGCGTCGCTGGGGCGCGGCTCGTACTCATGCGGATCGGAGTTCGCCTTCAGGATCTGTTCGACGCGCGCCCGCCCGCCCGCGACGGCGCGCGCCATGTCGCCGAGCTGCGTCGTCGTGGCGACGACGGTCGGTCGCCCGCTTGCGTCGGTGCCGGCGTCGCCGCCGCCACAAGCTGCGAGGGTCACGCCGCCGAGCATCACAGCGAGGACGGCGACGAGACATCGTGCAGCGCTCATCGCACCTGACCCTGGCGCGTGTCGCCGGGCCGCCCAGCCGCCGTTATCCGGGGGAGTTCTCCGGGTGATCGTCGCCGTTGCCGTCCAGTGCCTCGTCGCCGCCGACCGCCACCACCGCCTTGGCGGTCACGAGGTGATAGAGGATCAGCACCTGCACGATCGCCAGCGACTCGGAGCGGTGCACGTCCGAGCCGATCGTGAACTCGCCGAGGCGCTCGGTGCGCAGGTGGCTGGCAAATTGCATCTTCTGCCACACGGCCTCCTCGATCGCCGCGCCGCGGTCGCGATCGAGGCTGCCCGGCACGAACAGGCGGCGCTCGCCGTTGCCTCCGTCGAGCGTGATGCCGTCATCTTTGTCCTGCTCGATGACGACCGATAGGTCCGGATGCGGCAGCCGGTCGCGCATCGTCAGCACCGCGTCGAGGTGGTCGTCGTCGCCGACCTCGCCCGGCTGGAAGCAGACGACGAGATCCGCGCGCCGCTTCTGCGGCCGGATGAAGGCGTCGGAGTCGGGCTCGCGCTTGTCCAGCTCGGCGAGCACCTGCTCCTCCTCGTAGCCGCGCTTGGACGTGTCGCGCTTGATCTTCCACTCGCGCCGCAGGTCCTCGGGCGGGGCGAGGTAGACGCGCACGTCGTAGCCGGCGGTCAGCTCCTCGGTGTGGTAGCCGAGCAGGCCCTCGATGACGACGAAGCGGTTGGGCACGACGTACTCCGGTGGACCGAAGGTGCCGTCCCCGTGGACGTACACGGGCTTGAGGATCGGCTCGTCGTTGCGCAGGTGCGTGACATGCTGCGTGATGATGTCGATGTAGTTGCAGTCCGGATTGAGCGGCGTGATGTCGTGCTCTTTGCGCTGCTCGCGGTCGTACTTGTGGTAGTCGTCGGTGCCGATGTGGGTGACGTTGTCCTTGCCGAGAATCTCGACAAGACCCTTCGTGATCGTCGTCTTCCCCGCGGCCGAATCGCCGACGACGCCAAGGACTATGGGGCGCGCCATGACTTCCCTTCCTCCCCGCTTGCCGTCGAAAGTCGGTCAAGGATAGCCGCGCCGCCAACTCCTACGCTTTCTGGCGTTGTTCGGCTCTAGGCTCGACCCATGGAGGTGATGATCGACGTCAGCTTCGAGGCGCGCTACTGGTACCCCGACGACGGCGCGATCGTCTGGCTGGCGGGCTATCAGATCGTCGATGCCGACTCGGGGCGCTATCTCGCCCGTGACGCTCCCGAGCTGCAGCGAGCGGGGCTGCGCGTGGCGAGCGTCGCCGGCGCCGCACGCCACCATGCCGAGGCGTTGCAGTCCGATGCGGTCGCGCCCGGGAGCGCGCTGGTACTGCGGCGCGACGTGAGCAACGAGCACGATCGCAATGCGATCGCCGTGCACGCGCAGCTCGGAGAGCGGATCGGGTGGGTGCCGCGCGAGCTCGCTGCGGCGCTCGCGCCCGAGCTCGATGCGGGCACGCCGTGGACGGCGATCGTGCTGCGCGAGGCGCGGCGTTCGCCGCGCGACCCGCGCCTCGGTCTGACGGTGCTGCTGGCGCCCGCCGAACGGATCGCGCTCAGCGTGCACGAACGGCGCCCTCCGCCCGCGCGGGCGTGATGCAGTCGGGTCAGCCCGCGCGCAGTTCGTGTCGCAGCGGACGCGCCACCGCCACCAGCGCAGCGAGCAGAACCAACGTGCCCACTACGGCGGGGATCAGGCCGCCGGGCCCAAGCCTGCGCACGGCGTTGGCCTGCCACAGCGCGAGGTAGCGGCGGTAGTCGGCGTCGCGGGCTGCCGCGTCGTCGGCGGCGTCGATCGAGTTGCGCGCCAGATCGGGCAGCTTGGCGTACTGGCGCACGAGCTGCGGGCCGTCGGTGCCCGACCGGCGGTCGAGCAACTGAGCCCCGGCGGGCGCCAGCACGGCGGCGAGCGACAGCGCGAAGCCGATCGCGAACAGCGCCGCGGCGAGGCGCATCCGCCCGGGGCGGATTGCGATCCACGGCGCGAGCAGCGCGAGCAGCACGGTCACGCCGGGAAGGATCAGGCGCGGCCCCCAGCTCCATCCGCCCATCCACGACCACCACGTCGCGGACAGGCCGAAGACGGCCGCGAAAAGCGCCAGCACGAAGGCGACGGTCGCGCGCTCCTGCGCGCGCCACAGCGCGACCGCCGCCAGCGGGACGAGCACGATCGCCGGCGCAAACAGGAAGACCGACTTCTCCGGCGAGAACAGCAGCCCCTTCGTCCCCTCCCACAGCGGCGTCGTAAAGCCCGGATCGGCCGGCGGCTTGTACCCGAACTCGAGCGGGTCGCTGAAGCGGACGAGGTTGTAGGCGACGGTGATGGCGGCCGCGACCGCGAGCGGCGGCAGCGTTCGCGCGACCGCCGCCAGCCCCCTGCCGCGCAGCAACAGGAAGGCGAACAGCAGCGGCGCGAAGGCGGCCGACTGCGGCCGCGCGGCTAGCGCGAAGGCGAGCGCCGCGCCGGCCTGCATGTCGTGACCGGCGAGCGCGCGCTCGATCATCACGACGAGCCCGAGCGCGACGAGCGGCTCGGTGAAGAAGTCGCGCCCGTAGGGCAGCACGTACGTGCCGAGCACGGTGCCCACCGCGACGAGCGCCGCCGCCCTCCGCGGGGCCGTGAGGCGACGCCCGAGCGCGAACAGCGCCGCTGCCAGCGCGCCGCCGACGAGCGGCATGATCGAGGCCGCGGCCGCTGCCTCGAGCAGGTCCAAGCGGCCCGTCACGAGGCCGATCGGCTGCACGATCGCGACCGGGACGACCGCCAGCAGCGGGAGCCCGACGCCGTACTTGGAGTAGTGATGAACGCCGTCGTGACCGAGCACGCCGAGCTCGGGCGGGACGGCAAGCGTCCCGTGGTGGACGATCCCCTGCGCGACGGCGAGCATCGAGCTGCCGTCCAGAACGGTCACCTGAGCCTGCCCGAGCAGCAGCAGGAAGAGGGCCACCGCGGCCCCGAGCCGCACCGCGACCGGGCGGTCGTCGCGCATCGCGGCAACTGTAACGTCGTCCGAAGGTCGCTGGTTCCAGCGACCGCAGCCG
>Ga0183260_10004914_pt1 | contig 10571 bp, 13 predicted proteins | sample AntDrymUQ4972206_2_FD_129768 | JGI IMG/M metagenome (GOLD analysis project Ga0183260, IMG submission 129768) | Polar desert sand microbial communities from Dry Valleys, Antarctica - metaG UQ497 (22.06) (version 2) (version 2) | ecosystem: Environmental > Terrestrial > Soil > Desert | place...
CGCGTCGGCGTGCTCGAGGGCGATGTCGCGGGCAGCTTCGACGCCGATCGCATCTCGGTCCTGCACCTGCCGGTGGTCCAGCTCAACACCGACAACGGGTTTGGCGGCGAGTGCCACCTCGACGCGAACATGGTCCGCTCGGCGCTGCCGGCGGTGCCGCTGGACGACATCGATCTGCTGCTCGTCGAGAACGTCGGCAACCTCGTCTGCCCGGCCGAGTTTCGCATCGGCGAGGACGCCAAGATGATGGTCTGCTCGGTCACCGAGGGCGAGGACAAGCCGCTCAAGTACCCGCTGATGTTCCGCTCCTGCGAGCTCGTCGTGATCAACAAGATCGACCTGCTCGAGCACCTCGACTTCGATGTTGAGCGTTTGGAGGCCAACATCCTGCAGGTCAATCCCAACGCCACGGTGATGCGTGTCAGCGCGAAGACCGGCGAGGGCGTCGACGCCTTCCGTGACTGGCTGACCTCGGTTTCGGCGCGGGCGGGCGCCACGGCGTGAGGGAGGCGCCGCTCATCGGCGCCGAGCGCATCGAGACGCGACTGCGGGATCGCAGCGAGGCCAACGCGCAGTTCTTCCAAGCCGAGGCCGCGCGCCTCGCCAAGCTGTGTCACAAGATGGCCGAGCGCTTCGCGCGCGAGGGGCGGCTGGTCGCGTTCGGAGCGTCGCCGGCGGACCGTTCCGACGCACGCCACGTGGCGGTCGAGTTCGTCCATCCGGTGATCGTCGGCAAGCGCGCGCTGCCGGCGCTGGGGCTGGCCGGCGAGGGCGGTGACATCGCGCCGCAGGTCCTGCTGGAGGCCGAGGCCGACGATATCGCGATGGCCTTCGGCGGCGAGCCGGACATCCTGGCTGCGCTCGCCGCGGCGCGCGAGCGTGGCTGCCTGACGGTCGCGTTCACGAAAGGCTCGGGCGCAGAATGGGAGTTCGACCTGTCGGCGATCGAGGACGGGCTCATCCGCCAGGAGATCGCCGAGACGCTCTACCACCTGCTGTGGGAGCTCGTGCACATCTTCCTCGACCACGCCGGGCTGCTCGAAGGGCGCGCGGCGAAACAGGTGCACGACACCGGCGCGTCGAGCTTCCTGTACCCGTTCCTCGGCCAGCAGGAGCACGACCTCGACGCGATCCTCGACGACGTGCGCAAGTCGATGCTGATGAAGGCCGAAGAGGTCACCGCACTGCGCACGCAGACCCTGACGGAGGGCGCCGAGGCGCTGCTCGCTGCCGCGGCGGTGCTGCGCGAGCAACTCGACGGCGGTGGACGGCTGATCGCGCTGGGCAACGGTGGCTCCGCGACCGACGCGATGGACGTCGTGGCCGACTTTCGCACGGCGATGTTCGGCGGCCCTGCGCGGCGCGCGCTGGACCTCACCGAGGACACCGGGATCATCACCGCGGTCGCCAACGACATCGGCACCGACGCGATCTTCTCGCGCCAGGTCATCGCCTACGGGCGCAAGGGCGACGTGCTGCTCGCGATGTCGACGAGTGGCAACTCGCTGAGCATCATCGCGGCCCTGCGCGAGGGGCGCCGGCGCGGTCTCGTCACGATCGCGTTCGTCGGCTACGACGGCGGCAACGTCGCCGCCGGCGACGAGGCCGATTACATCGTCATCAGCCGCTCGCAGAACATCCCGCGCATCCAGGAGGCGCAGGCGAGCGTCTACCACGTGCTGCGCGAGCTCGTCGAGCTAGAGCTCGAGCCGTCCGGCTGAGCCGTGGACCAGGCCTCGTCTGAGGGCGTGGAGACGCGCCGCCGCGTTCGGGCGCGCGTCGACGGCACCGTGCAGGGCGTCGGCTACCGCCCCTTCGTCTACCGCCTCGCGCAGGAGCTCGGCGTCGCGGGCTGGGTGCTCAACGACGAGCGCGGCGTGCTCGTCGAGGCCGAGGGCGACCCGGCTGTTCTCCAGGCGTTCGTCGCGCGGCTGAGCGCCGATGCCCCGCCGCTGGCCGAGGTCAGCGCGGTCGAGTCCGAGGAGATCGACGCCACAGGTGAGGACAGCTTCGAGATCGTCTCCAGCGTGCGCGGCGGCGCGCCGACGGCACCGATTACGCCCGACTCGGCGACATGCGACGAGTGCCTCGCCGAGCTCGCCGACCCCGGCGACCGGCGCTACCGCTATCCGTTTCTGAACTGCACGAACTGCGGGCCGCGCTTCACGATCGTCACGGGGATCCCCTACGACCGCCCGCAGACGACGATGGCCGGCTTTGCGATGTGTGCGGCGTGTGAGGCGGAGTACGAGAACCCGCTCGACCGCCGCTTCCACGCCCAGCCCATCGCGTGTCCCGTCTGCGGCCCGCAGGCGCGGCTGCTGGAGCGCGACGGCAAGCCGGTCGAGGGCGTGCAGGACGCCCTGCGCACCGCTGCGGACGACCTGCTCGCCGGCAAGATCCTTGCCGTCAAGGGCCTCGGCGGCTACCACCTCGCCTGTCGCGCCGACGACGAGCAGGCCGTCAGCGCGCTGCGCTTGCGCAAGCGTCGCGAGGACCGTCCGTTCGCGCTGCTCGTGCGCGACGTGGCCGCCGCGCGCGAGCTCGTCGAGCTGACGTACACCGAGGAGGCGCTGCTCATGTCGCGCGAGCGGCCGATCGTGCTCTCGCGCCGCAGGCCGGACGCGCCCGTCGCCGAATCGGTCGCTCCGCGCGCTCCGGACCTCGGGCTGATGACGCCCTACACGCCGCTGCATCAGCTGCTCGCCGACGACACCGGCGTGCCGCTCGTGATGACGAGCGGCAACCTCTCCGACGAGCCGATCGCCTTCGACGACGCCGATGCGCTCGAGCGTCTGGGCCGGATCGCCGACCGCCTGCTCGTCCACAACCGCCCGATCGCGACGCGCACCGACGACTCGGTCGTGCGCGTCGTGCGCGATCGCCCGCTGCTCATGCGCCGCTCGCGCGGCTATGTCCCGGCGGCGGTCGGCCTGCCGGTCACGTGCATCGCGCCGATCATCGGCACCGGCGCCGAGCAGAAGAACGCGTTCTGCATCGCGGCGGGCGACAGCGCGTGGGTCAGCCACCACATCGGCGACATCAAGAACTACGAGACGCTGACGTCGCTGCAGGAGGGCATCGTGCATTTCGAGCGCCTGCTCGAGGTCGCGCCGGTGCTCGTCGCACACGACCTGCATCCGGACTACCTCTCGACGCACGTCGCAGAGAAGCGCGAGGAGGCCGGCGGCGTCGCGTTGACGGCGGTCCAGCACCATCACGCGCATCTGGCGGCGACGCTCGCCGAGCACGGCGAGACCGGGCTCGCGGTGGGCGCGATCTTCGACGGCACGGGCTACGGAACCGACGGCACGATCTGGGGCGGCGAGTTCCTCGTCGGCGGGCTCGTCGACTTCCAGCGCGTCGGGCACCTGCAACCGGTGCGAATGCCGGGCGGCGAGCGCGCGGTCCGCGAGCCGTGGCGGATGGCGTGCTCGTGGTTCACAGCGATGTACGACCAGCTGGCCGCCGCCGAAGCGCAGTTCCCGGCCGCCTTCGCCGACATCGCGCAGGAGCGCTGGAACATGGTCTCCACGCTGGTCAAGCACGGCACCGGATCGCCGTACACGTCGAGCGCCGGGCGGCTCTTCGATGCCGTCGCGGCGATCTGCGGCGTGCGCCTGGAGGTCAGCTACGAGGGCCAGGCGGCGGTCGAGTTCGAGGCGCTCGCCGAGCCGGGCGGAGCCAAGCCCTACGCGTTCCGGATTGATACGGGTGACGTCGCCCGCAGCTCGCCGGTTCCGGCGAGCGCAGGGCGAAACCCTCTAATTTTGGATCCAAGACCGGTGATCATCGCCGTGCTGGCCGATCTCGCCGCCGGTGTCCCGGTGGGAGCGATCTCGGCGCGCTTCCACGCCGGCGTGGCGCATTCGACGGCCCAGGTCGTGGCGCTGATCGCGCGCGAGGCGAAGCTCGACACCGCCGTGCTGTCGGGCGGCGTCTTTCAGAACCGGCTGCTGCTCGAGCTCACCGTCCCGGCGCTCGAGGCCGAGGGCCTGCGCGTGCTCGTACCCGAGCGCCTGCCACCGAACGACGGCCAGATCGCCTACGGGCAGGTGGCGGTCGCGGCCGCGCGTCACGGCGTGTGAGGCCGCGCGCGCGGCTCGCTACCGAGTTCGCAGTTCGACCGCTATAGGCGGTTCAAGTGCGAACTCGTGCCTCCGCGTGGAGACGGGGGAGCTGTGGCCTGCTGAGTACGCCCGGCGTATCCTCTCGTCATGGAGCCCTTCGCGCTCAGCGAGCGCTGGAACGGCTGGTCGGATCTCTTTGTGATGTTGAAGGCCGCGCGGGCTGCCGTTGCCGCCGGCCCGTTCGACCCCGTCGTGTGCGAGGTGGTTTTCGAGTCGGACTTCGACACGGTCACGGTCGACAGCCTGGACGCGGCCGAGCAGCAACTGCAGGACGACCCCGATCCGATGTCGGTGGAAGTCTTCATCGCGCACGGCGACGAGGCGCAAGCGAGCCTCACACTCGTCTACAACGGCCGCTGGCTGCAGCTCAACGGGGCGGGCAGCGACTGGGAGCGCGCACGCGCGGCCTACTACGCGGCGCAGGTCGAGCTGGCGCTCGTGGCTGGAATCACGACGTTCAAGCTCCCCAAGCTTCCGAAGGACACCGTCGCCGACACGCGACGCCGGCTCGAGCTCGCCCAGCTGGAGGCGGCGCTGGACGACGAGGACGAGACCCGCAGAGATCGCTAACCGTCGGCGGGCAGCTCGCCGGACTCGTCCGCGCCGGGCGTGAACCAGTCGGGCACGACCAGCGTGCCGTCGGGGTTCTCGATGATTTCGTCCGGCGGCCAGCGCTGCGGGTAGGGCGGGCGCTTCCAGACCCACTGCTCGCCCGTGTATGCGTAGTGAAAGCGGATCGAGGACAACAGCTCGCGGCGGTGGTCCGAGCAGGCGTAGCGCCTTGGCCCGAGCAGGCCGCCGGCGTGCCAGACCAGCCATTTTCCGGGCATCGCGTCGATGAACTCGCCGAACAGATCCTCCCTGGTCGACGCCCCGATGCTCTTGCGCGTCGCGTCATCAGCCACGCGCCCACAGATCTCGCAGCGAAACCAGTACCGAACGGGCATGCGGAGATCATGCCTAATTCGTGCGCCGCTGGCGCGACAGGACTCGTTGCAGTCCTCGGGTGGGGCGCTGGCCGCCCCACCCGTCAGCCGGGACTAGTGCGAGTGCTCGTGTACCTCTTCGAGCCCGGCCTCGTGGACGTGCTCGTGCTCGTGCGTCTCGCCGTCGTGCTCGTGCTCGTGCTCGTGAGCGTGCTCGACGTGCTCATGGTCGTGACCGGTGTGCGCGTGCTCGTGCGTCTCGCCGTCGTGCTCGTGCTCGTGTGCGTGGGGCGTGTCGTGCGTGTGGTCGTCCATCATCATGCGGCTCCTTCGGTGATCGATGTCGTGTGCATGGCGGGCGCAGGAGGCACCTCGGCCGCCCCGGCCCGCAGGTGCTCGATGTGGCGCAGGGCCTCATCGAGCAGGCTCGCCACGTGCGAGTCGTACAACCCGTAGATCACGTGGCGCCCGTCGCGGCTCCCCTGGACCAGTCCCAGGTCGCGAAGGATCCGCAGCTGGTGTGAGACGGCCGGCTGCTCCATCTGCACGGCGTCGGTGAGGTCGCCGACGCTGCACGGTCCCTCACGCAAGCGCCCGAGGATCCGGACGCGGCTCGGTGTCGCGAGCGCGCCCATGAAGCGGGCCACGCGCTGCGCATCCTGCGCGCTGACCGGAGTACTGGACGTAACGCCGTGTGCGTGTCCCATCTGCCTGCATGCTTACATGCACACATCCGCATGTCAATGCGGAGAGCGTGGGAGAGCGACGTTCACCGCGAGCGACGTCACCGCAATCCGGTCCCTGTGGAGAAATCGATAGATTCGACTTTGCGACTAGGTCGCAGCTCAGGTACGATCGCCTGGATTTCGGCAGCCGGGCTCCGACAGGCCGGATCCGGCTCCGATCAGACAGCGGACGAGGGAGAAGACCGATGATCAGTCTGCCAGTCGCCTTGCACATCCCGGATGGCTTTCTCAGCAGCGGCGTCGCTGCAGTGCTCTGGGTCGTGGCGATCGCCGCGGTGGCCGTCGGCCTGCGTGTAGCCAACCGTGACCTCGATGAGGCTCGCGTGCCGCTGCTGGGCGTGCTTGCCGCCTTCATCTTCGCGGTGCAGATGCTCAACTTCCCGGTTGCCGGCGGCACGAGCGGCCATCTCCTGGGCGCCACCTTGGCCGCGGTGCTGCTCGGACCCTGGATCGCATGCCTCGTGATGGCGGTCGTGCTCGTGACCCAGGCCTTCGGCTTCGCCGACGGCGGCGTCAGCGCGCTCGGGGCGAACATCGTCAACATGGGTGTTCTGGGCGCCCTGCTCGCGGGCTACCTCGTCACCGCGGGCGAGAAGGCTTTGCCCAAGTCACGAAGCGCGTTCCTGGGCGTGGTCGGGGTGGTTTCATGGCTGGCCGTGATGGTGGGGGCGGCTGCCACGAGCTTTCAGCTCGCCATCTCCGGGACCGTGCCACTGGACGCCGTGCTGCCCGCGATGCTCGGGGTCCACGCTCTGATCGGGATCGGCGAAGCGGTGATCACGGTCGCCGCGGTGGGGGCGGTACTGACCGCGCGGCCCGACCTCATCACGCTGGTCAGGTTCGAACCTTCGCCGGTCGGCCCCGCGGCGGCCGCGGCCGCGCGAGGCGCATCATGAGCACGATGTCGACGCGCATCTTCGTGATTCTCGCGCTGGCGGTCGCGGTCGGCCTTGCCACGGCGGTCTCGCCGTATGCCTCGGCCAACCCCGATGGCCTCGAGAAGGTCGCGCAGAACAAGCAGTTCCTCGAGGACGGCAAGCTGCACTCGATTCAGGATGACTCGCCGATCCCCGACTACGCCTTTCCGGGGATCGACAACGAGCGTGTGGCGACCGGTCTCGCCGGGTTCGTCGGCGTGCTCTTCGTCTTCACGATCGGCTACGGCATTGCGTATCTCGTTCGGCGCAGAGGCTCCGGGGATCGCTCGGGCATCCACGCCTGAGCGCCTGCGGCGCTCTGCATGAGCGGACTGTGCAACCACGCGCTGGAGCTGACCGGGCTCGCCGGCGATCCGGATAGCCCCGCGCACCGCCTCGATCCGCGGGCGAAGATCGTCGGGTTGCTGGCGGTCACGGTCGTTGCCGTCTCGGCTCCGCTGGAGCTGTGGCCGGTCTATATCGGCTGCGCCGGCACGCTCGTGGCCTACGCGGCCGTTGCTCGCACGCGACCCGCGGACCTGTGGCGCCGCGTGCGGGTCGTGCTGCCCCTCGTCCTCGTGCTCGGAGCGCTGGTGCCGTTCGTTCGCAGCGGCGGGACGACGTACGACCTCGGTCTGCTGACCGCGCACGAGGCTGGCCTGCGGATCTGCCTCGCGGTCGCGGCCAAGGCGATCATCGGCACGTTCAGTGCCGCACTGCTCGGAGCGACGACCACCTTTCCATCGGTCCTGCGCGGCCTCGAGGCGCTGCGCGCTCCGCGGCTGCTCGTGCTCATCGCCGCGTTCATGTATCGCTACCTGTTCGTCATCGTCGAGGAGTTCGGCCGCATGCGCTCGGCGCTCGTGTCGCGCGGGTACAACCCGCGCAATGCGCTTCAGGCGGGCCCGATGGGACGGATGGCGACTGCAATGTTCCTGCGTACCTACAGCCGCGGCGAGCGCGTCTACCACGCGATGCTCGCCCGCGGCTACGACGGAACGATGCCCCAGCTCGTGCCGCTGTCCTTCGGCCGGCCTGACGCCTGCTTCGTCGCGGCAGTCGTGCTCGTGCTCGTGCCGCTGCGCCTGATCGAGCTGGCACCGTGACCTGCGTCGTGGAAGCCCGCGAGCTGCGCTACCGCTATCCCGGCAACCACGACGCCTTGCGCGGTATCGACCTGCGGATCGAGCACGGCGAGCGGGTCGCGCTGCTGGGTCCCAACGGAGCCGGCAAGACGACGTTCATGATGCACCTCAACGGTCTGGTCATCGGGGAGGGCGAGCTCGAGGTCGCGGGCCTGCGGGTCGGCAAGGACACGCTGAAGCAGCTGCGCGCCCGTGTCGGCGTCGTCTTCCAAGATCCCGACGACCAGCTTTTCATGCCGACGGTACGCGAGGACGTCGCGTTCGGTCCGCTGAACATGGGCCTCGAGCGAGTCGAGGTCTCCGAGCGCGTCGAACAGGCGCTCGCGAAGGTTCGCATGCTGCACGTGGTCGATCGCCCGCCCTACCAGCTCTCGATGGGGGAGCGCCGCCGGGTGGCGATCGCCACCGTCCTGGCGATGGAACCGTCGCTGCTCGTGCTCGACGAGCCGTCTGCCAACCTCGATCCGCGCGCGCGGCGCGAGCTGCTCGAAGTGCTCGAGACGATCGATCGGACGATGATCGTGACGACGCATGACCTGCCGTTGGCCGCCGAGCTGTGCGAGCGCGCCGTGATCCTCGCGGCGGGGCGGATCGTGGCCGACGGGCCATGCGATGACGTCCTGGCCGACACGGAGTTGCTCATGGCTCACGATCTCGAGCTGCCTGCGGGATTCGACCTGCGAGCGATACGCCGCAGATCCCGACCGCAGGGCGCGGTGGTCGTCCATGAGCACGCCTGAGCGCCGGACGACCGGCGCGGCGTGGGGAGGCGAGCTTCAGGTCGTGTCGCCGGCCGCGCCGCTCGCCCGGCTGCGCTGCTCGCGCGCGCAGCGCTTGCACAACCCGACGATCGGGAAGTGCGAGAAGCGCGCCTCGAAGCCCGACAGCTCGCGCACGACCTTGCGGACACCGTCTAGCGACGAAGGCTCGACGGACTCCAGCGCACCGCAGGACTCGCATGACAGGTACTCACGGTCGCCGGCGCCTTCGAGCACGTAGCGCCCGGGCCCGTGGCCGGCGTGGAAATGGCGCACGAGACCGAGGCTTCCGAGCGTCTCGAGGTTGCGGTAGACCGACGCGATGTCCGACTGGGTCATGCGCCCCCCGAGCCCGTCGGCGATCTCCTCGGCTGAGATTGGTCCGCCGGCGTTCAGCAGCGCCTCGAGCACGAGTCGCCGGGCCGACGTGAGGCGCAGCCCGCTCTGGCGCACCGCCTCGATCGCCTCGTCGAGGTCGGCGACGATGACCGGCTGCCGGTCGGGTGAAACAGTCACGTGGAGCCTTCCTGATCGATCCCTCGTCCGCCTGAGGCAGCGTAGCGGCTGGCCGAGTCGTCAATCCCGCGGCGGACCGCCGAACAGCGCGCCGCCCACGCCGCAGCCGAGCAGCGCCAGCACGAGCACCGAGACCAACGTCAGGACGGTCACGCCGTCGCGCACGACGGCGGCGATCGTGAGGCCCGCCAGCGCGCAGACGACCGCCAGCGCAGTGGCCAGGATCGCCGTGCGGGCATTCAATAGACGGGATACCTCGGCGGCGGGCTGTAGTCCTTGTGGCGGCTGGCGAACAGCTTGATCGCAAGCAGTCCGAACGCGAAGCCGCCGATGTGGGCGAAGTACGCGACACCGCCTCCGCCACCGGATGGGTTGGAGAGGTCGAGCGCGCCGAAGGCGATCTGCTGCACAAACCAGAAGCCGAGGATCAGCAGCGCGGGCAGCTCGAGCACCGTGAAGAAGAAGATGATGAAGATGCCCGTGACCACACGCGCGCGCGGGTACAGCAGGATGTAGCCGCCGAGCACGGCGGCGACCGCGCCGGAAGCGCCGATCGTGGGGACGGCGGCGTTGGGATCGATCGCGACCTGGAGCGCCATCGCCGCGACGCCGCCGAGCAGGTAGAAGACGACGAAGCGCAGCGGGCCCATGGAGTCCTCGACGTTGTTGCCGAAGATCCACAAGAACAGCATGTTGCCGCCGAGGTGCAGCAGGCCGCCGTGCATGAACATCGCCGTGAACGGCGTCAGCCACGTGCTGGGCTGCGCAGCGGCCGTGCCGGTCACGCCCGGCTGGCCCTCGCAGGCGATCGCCTGTGCGGCCGTGATGTCGCAGTGCTCGCCGGGGTGCGTGAGCTCGTATGGGAACGCGCCGTAGTCGATCAGGTGCTCGAGGTAGTGCGCCGAACTGGGATCGCTGATCGACAGGCCACCCTTCTGCCAGAAGAAGTAGACGAGCACGTTGATGGCGATCAGCGCGAACGTGACGTACGGCGTGCGCTCGGTCGGGATGTTGTCCTTGAGCGGGAACATGCGCGCGGCGCTGACCCTACCCGGCGCAGGCGCGGCAGCGCTGCGGTGCGCCTAGGCGGAGGCGGCGAGCGGCCCGCTGCCGGGCTCGCGCTGGGCGACGTGCTGGTCGGCGTGATAGCTCGAGCGCACCAGCGGTCCGGCCGCGATGTGGTCGAAGCCGAGCGCGTAGGCGGCCTGCTCGAGCGCCTTGAACTCGTCCGGGTGCCAGTAGCGCACGACGGGCAGATGGCGCTCGGTCGGGCGCAGGTACTGGCCGACCGTGAGCACCTGGACGTCGTGCTCGCGCAGGATCGAGAACGCCTGCACCATCTCGTCGTGGGTCTCGCCGAGTCCGACCATCAGGCCGGACTTGGTCGTGACGTCGTCGCCGCCCATCGCCTTGGCGTTGCGTAGCACGCGGCA
>Ga0183260_10004915_pt1 | contig 10571 bp, 8 predicted proteins | sample AntDrymUQ4972206_2_FD_129768 | JGI IMG/M metagenome (GOLD analysis project Ga0183260, IMG submission 129768) | Polar desert sand microbial communities from Dry Valleys, Antarctica - metaG UQ497 (22.06) (version 2) (version 2) | ecosystem: Environmental > Terrestrial > Soil > Desert | place...
GGCGCAGGCCGACCTGGACGTCAGCGATGTCGAGACGCGAGCCATGGAGCGGTTCGCGATCGAGCTCGGCGGGATCGACGAGGCGCAGACGGTGCTGGTCGTCGAGATGGCCAAGCTCCAGGCACGACACCACGGCGCGACGGAGGATTACCTGGTGACACGCGAGTTCGCGCGGCACGCCAGCCGTGAGCAGAAGCTGGCCGTCCTGCGCTGCTGCTTCGCGGTGGGCGCGGCGGACGACACGATCAACGCGAACGAGGCTGGTGTCGTGAACCAGATCGCGCGCGAGCTCGACGTGGAACGTGACGACCTCAACGCGGTCCGGGCGGAGTTCCACGAGAACCTCTCCGCGATACGGGCCATGCGCCGGCTCGCGGGCGGCGGCTGACCCTGCGGGATCAGGCCAGCTGGAGCTCGACGGTCCCCTCACCCAGCCGACGTCGGACCTCCGCCACCAGCTCCGCGTCGTAGGCTACCGGCCTGAGGCTCATGGGCAGACCCGCCGTGCCGCCGACCTCGACATGGACCAGCACCGGCGTGTCGCCCGGCCGCTCTCGGATGAGTGCCCGGAAGGCGCGCATCGCGTCGAACAGGCGCTCGCTCGACGCGTCGCGGAACCGGACATGGAGCACGCTGCCGGGTCCCGCGTCGAGCGGTCTCGTGGGCTCGGCGGCGGCGTCGGCAGCCGCAGCCCTCGCCTCGTCGGGGAGCGCCGGCTCGTCGTGCTCGTCGGGCTGGACGGGAGAGGCGCCCGGCGGCTCGTCATACGTGGCGACGGGATCGGCCGGACGGATGATGGGCAGCGCAGCCGGGACATCCACCAGCGCGTCTGCGCGGAGGGGCGAGATTCGCCCCGCGGGCACCGCGGGTGACTCGCCTCCCCCGGCCGACGGCCCGGGGCCCACGGCCACCGGTCCGCGCTCCGGTCGGTGCCCGTTTCCGTCGTGGTCGCCGCCGCCCTCGCCCGCCGGCCCCTCGCCTCGGGGCGCGGCATGGTCGTTGACGTTCCCCGGACCGCGCCGGCGATAGGAGCCGCGATCGCCGGCCGCGACCTCGCGGGCGAATGCGTCCGGCCCGCGTGCCAGGGCCGCGTCCCACTCCACGACGAGATCGGCCAGCAGCGACGCCTCCTCGCCGCGGTGGTCGACCCGACCAGCCACGAGGAGGATGGCTCCCTCCTGCCAGGTCGGTGCCGTCTGCTCGTAGAGCTTGGGGAAGACGACCACCTCGATCGTTCCCTGCAGGTCCTCGAGCGTCGCGACCGCCATCGCGGAGCGATTGCGAGTCACGATCGAGCGCACCCCGGTGACGATCCCGCCGATCACCAGCCGCTGTCCGTCGAGCGACTCGTCGCCCAGGTCGCCGCTGTAAGCGTTGACGAAGAGGTTGACCTGCTCGGCGACCTCGCCCATCGGGTGCTCAGACAGGTAGAGGCCCAGAAGCTCCTTCTCCCAGCGGAGCCGCTCGCGCACGGGCGCATCGGCGACCTGCGGCAGCGGCCGCTCGACGGCCTCTGGGGTGGTCGCCTCCGCGAACATCCCGATCTGCGGGCTGTCCCGCTCGCGCTGGAGCTGCTGCCCGCGGTCGGCGGCATCCTCGAGCCCCACGAGGACCTGGGCCGGATGCCCGAATGCATTCAGCGCACCGACCTTGGCCAGGGCCTCGAGCACCTTCCGGTTGCCCAGGCGAAGATCGATCCGCGAGCAGAAGTCGGTCAGCGAGCGGAACTCGCCGCCGCTCCGGCGGGCCTCGATGATCGATTCGATCGCGCCCTGACCGACGTTCTTGACGGCCAGCAACCCGAACCGGATCGCGTCCCCCTCGACCGTGAACTCCACCTCCGAGCGGTGGACGTCCGGCGGGCGGACCTCGATCCCCATCCGTCGGCATTCGGCAATCGCCGCCGCCACCTTCTCCTCGTTCGATCGGAACGCGGTGAGCACCGCCGTCATGTATTCGACCGTGTAGTTCGCCTTGAGATACGCGGTCTGGTACGCGATCAGCCCGTAGCAGGTGGCGTGCGCCTTGTTGAAGCCGTAGCGCTCGAACGGCTGGAACGCGGCGAAGACCTGGTCGATGACGCGGGCGTCAACGCCGCGCTCCGCGGCCCGGGCCACGAACTTCTCACGCTGGGCACGCAGCACCGACGACTTCTTCTTGCGGATCGCGTAGCGGAGCGTGTCGGCCTCGGGGCCGCTGAACCCGCCGAGCGCCATGGCGGCGGACATGATGTCCTCCTGGTAGACGAAGATCCCGTACGTCTTCTCCAGGTACGGCTCGAGCAGCGGGTGGAGATAGGTGACCTTCTCCTCGCCGTGCTTGCGCCGGATGTAGGCCGGGATGTTCTCCATCGGGCCCGGGCGGTACAGCGCGACCATCGCCGCGAGGTCGTAGACCGACGTGGGGCGCAGCTCGCGCACGTAGCGGCGCATGCCCGCCGACTCGAGCTGGAAGACGCCCGTCGTCTCGCCCGAGGCAAGGAGCTCGAAGGTCGTGGCGTCGTCGAGCGGGATGGCGTCGAGATCGACCTCGGCGCCGCGGTGGAGCCGGATGAGGTCGACGGCGTGGCGCAGGATCGTGAGGTTCGACAGCCCGAGGAAGTCGAACTTGAGCAGCCCGAGCGTCTCGATGGCGTGCATCTCGTACTGGGTCATCAACGCCTCGGAGTTCGTCGCGCGCTGGAGCGGCATGAGCTCGGTCAGCGGCTCGCGCGAGATCACGACGCCCGCGGCATGGGTGGACGCGTTGCGGGCGACGCCCTCGAGCTGGCGGGCGAAGTCGATGACCCGCTTGACGTTCGGGTCGGCCTCGTACTGCTCGCGCAGGGCCGGCGCGTTCTGGACCGCGTCGTCGAGCCGGATGCCGAGCTGGTTGGGGACCGCCTTCGCGATCCGGTCGACTTCCGCGTAGGTCTGCCCCAGCACGCGGCCGACGTCGCGGATCGCCGCCCGGGCGAGCATCGTGCCGAAGGTGATGATCTGGGCGACGTGATCCGAGCCGTACTTGTGTGACACGTAGGCGATGACCTCGTCGCGCCGCGCGTCCTCGAAGTCGACGTCGATGTCGGGCATCGTGACCCGGTCCGGGTTGAGGAACCGCTCGAACGGCAGCTCGTACTCGATGGGGTCGACCGGGGTGATTCCCAGCGTGTAGGTCACGATCGACCCCGGGGCGCTGCCCCGGCAGGTCGTCTGGATCCGCTGCTGGCGGGCGAACCGGACGAAGTCGGCGACGATCAGGAAGTAGCCCGCATAGCCCATCGAGAGGATGACGCTTAGCTCGTAATCGAGCCGCTGTTGTAGCTCCGCCGTGACGGTGCCGTAGCGGGTGGCCAGCCCGCGCTGGCACTCCATGCGCAGCCATGTCTCCGCGGTCTCGCCCTCGGGGACCGGGAAGTGCGGGATGCGCAGCTGGTTGAGGGGCAGCGTGAGGTCGCACATCTCGGCGATCCGCTTCGTATTCAGGATCGCCTCGCGCTGATCGGGGAACAGCGCGCCCATCTCGGCCGCCGACTTGAGCCAGAAGTCGTCGGTCTCGAACTTCATCCGGTTCGGTGTGTCGAGGTTGTTGCCGGTCCCCACGCACAGGAGCACGTCGTGCGCCGCCGCCTGCGATCGGTGGACGTAGTGCAGATCGTTGGTGACGACGAGGGGCAGACCCGTCGCCGGCCCGAGCCGGAGCAGCTGCTCGTTCAGACGGCGCTGCTGGGCCATGCCGTGGTCCTGGAGCTCCAGAAAGAAGTTGCCGGGTCCGAGGATCTCGGCGTACTCGCCGGCCACCCGGCGCGCGCCATCCCAGTCGTCCACCTCCAGTGCCCTGGGGATCTCGCCGCCCAGACACGCCGACAGCCCCACCAGGCCCTCGCTGTGGCGGGCGAGGTGCTCGCGGTCGATCCGCGGCTTGTAGTAGTAGCCGTCGAGATGGGCATCGGTCACCAGCCGGCAGAGGTTGCGGTAGCCCGACCAGTCCTTTGCCAGGAGGATCAGGTGGAAGGGCTGTGCGTCGGCCTTGCCCTCGCGGTCGGTCATCGAGCGCCGGGCGACGTAGGTCTCGACGCCGATGATCGGCTTGATCCCCTTCGTGGTCGCCGCCTGCCAGAACGCGACCGCGCCGTAGAGCGCGCCGTGGTCGGTCAGCGCCAGTGAGTCGAAGCCCTGCTGGGCGGCCGCCTCGACCAGGTCGGTGATCCGGCCGAGGCCGTCGAGGAGGCTGAACTCCGAGTGGACGTGGAGGTGCGTGAAGTCGTTCGGAGCCAGGGTCACGGGGTTGAAGGATAGACCCGCCGGGCAGGAGCCGACTGGCGTCCGATCGCCCGGCGGCAGGACTTTGGTCCGGTGCGGTCCGGTGCATTCGGTTGATGTCCGGGGTAGTCGCGGGACCGGATGGTTGGTGCATGGAGGCACCGATGGCTCGTGGTTCCGTGGCTCCGCCGCGCGGGCGGCGGGGCTTCGCGCCGGTCCTGCTCGCAGCCGCGGCGCTGCTCATCCTGCCCCGACTCGCCGGGGGTGCGCTGCCGGCGTCGGCCGCGGCCGCCGAACCGACGCCCGGTACCGACGCCGCGCTCCGCGCGTCGCCGCGGGCCCGACCGCCGCAGGTCCGGCCGGCGCCGGCCGGAGCATCGGGCGTTGCCGCCGCGACGCGGCCAGCGCCGCCATCCACACCCGCGCCCGCGCCGACCCGCCCCGTTCAGCGCGTGCCCGCTGCAAGGGCCATCACGATCGACGTGGCAGTCGCTGCCGCACCGGGCGCGGCCGGCACCCGCGGCGCTCCTCGTGCGGGCCTCGCGGGCGGGCCGCCAGCCTGCGACTACCTCGACGTGACGACGCCGCATCACGGGCTGGGCCAGTGGAACCGGACCCTGCTCGACACGGTCTATCGCCTTCCGTCCGGCTACGCGCCGGGCGACCTCGTCGACACCGCCGCCGCCGGTCTGAACGGCGGTCACGCGGTCCGCGGCCTCATGGTCGCCGACCTGCGGGCCATGGCCTCCGCGGCGCGCGACGCGGGCGTCCCGCTGGCGGTCGTCAGCGCGTATCGAAGCTTTGCCCGGCAGGAGACAACGTTCCGGCGCTGGGTCGGGTCCGGCGGGTACGAGGCGGCGCTGCGCACGAGCGCCCGCCCGGGTCACTCGGAGCACCAGCTCGGGACGACCCTCGATCTCACCTCGGCCGGCGGCGCCGATCCCTGGGCGTACGGCGACTGGGGCGCCACGCCGGCCGGTGCTTGGGTCGCCCGCAACTCGTGGCGGTACGGCTTCGTCATCAGCTACCCGCGCGGCTCCTTCGCGCGGACGTGCTACAGCTACGAGCCATGGCACGTCCGATACCTGGGCCGGGAGCGGGCGGCCGCGATCCACGCCAGCGGGCTCACGCCGCGCGAGGTGCTCTGGCGGCTCCGGTAGCGCGCCTCGCCGCAGCCACGGACGCGGTGCGCCTGCCGTCGGTGCCCGACTGGCGTCGCGCGCGTCCGCCGCGCGCGGCCCTCGACTGGGCGGGGCGGGCCGTGGGGCCGGCCGCGAGGGTGGTCGCGGTGCGGCCGTTGGGGCACGGCGGGTGGCTGGCAACCCACGCGATCAGGATCGACGACGGCGCGGGCCGCCGCCACCGGCTCGTGCTGCGCCGCTGGGCCCGTCCAGGCTGGGCCGGGGACGATCCGACCTTCTACGCCTCCACCGAGGCAGCCGTGCTGGATCGTCTCGCCGTGGTGGCGCCAGACCTGCCGGCGCCTCGCCTGGTGGCGGTCGACCCGGATGGCCGGACGGCCGGCACCCCGGCGCTGCTGCTGACCCATCTGCCGGGCCGCCCACCCAGCGCCGCGGCGATCGGCTGGGACGCGGTGATCCACCAGCTCGTTGACTGGCTGATCCTGATCCACGCGCTCGATGGCCCGCTGGAGAGGATCACACCCGGCTACCGGTCGTACTCGAGCCACGATGAGCTGGGCCCACCGGCGGGATCGGGCCGCCCGGAGCTGTGGGCACGGGCGGTAGACCTCGCTCGTCAGGCCCCACCGACCGCGCGGGCCAGCTTTCTCCATCGCGACTACCACCCTGGGAACACGCTCTGGCAGGCAGGGCGGTTGACGGGCATCGTGGACTGGACCGGCGCGTCCTGGGGTCCGCCGGCCGCGGATCTCGCCCACCTGCGCGGCAGTCTGGCGATTGGCCCCGGGATGCAGGCGGCGGACCGGGCCGAGCGGCTTTACGGGGAGGCCGGCGGCTCCACGGACCACCAGCGCTGGTGGGACGTCCGCACTGTCCTTGACTACGTGCCCGACCTCAGCGCGGAGGCCGCCACGAGCGACGGGCTTGCGCGGCTCGAGGCGTACCTCGAATCGATCCTGCAAGAGACCTGACACGCGAGGTCGTGCGACCCTGTCGTCTCGCGGCCCACGCGGGCCGATCCTGAGCAAATGAGCGACGCTCGACGCGCGGTCCAGCTGGCCACCGTTGGCGCGGCCAGCGGTCTCGTGGCCACGACGGTGATGAGCGGCGTCATGGTCGGGGCGCGCGAAGCAGGGCTCATGACCGAGCTTCCGCCCCACGAGATGGCCTCGAAGGCCGTGGACGAGACGCCCGCCCGCGAGGAGGCAGGGCCCCAGGAGCGGCGCTCGCTGGGCTGGCTGAGCCACTTCGCGTTCGGTGCCGGGACCGGCGCGGTATACGCGCTGCTACGCGATCGCGTCCGGACCCCGGGGCCCGCGGGCCTCTACGGCGCTGGCTTCGCGCTCGCCATCTGGGCGGTCAGCTACGTGGGCTGGATCCCCGCGCTCAGGCTAATGCCGCCGGCTGACCGCGACGAGCCCGGGCGCCAACCGGCGATGATCGTGGCCCATATCGTCTTCGGATGGGTGCTCGGCGCGCTCGTCCAGCCGCGACTGCCCCGCCGCCTCCAGCCCGAGGGCTAGTCGACCCGTCGCAGGGCACGCCCGATCGCCAGCGCGACGATGCTGCCGATGGCGGCAACGATCCCCACGACCGCGAGCACGACCGCGCTGCCGCGTCTCGGTATCGACGATGTGCGCTCCTCCGAGGCGACGGGCTGACCGGCGCGCCTCGGGTACAGGCGGCCGATGTCGCCGAGGCGCACGCGCGGGCGCTCGGCGCGCGGGCGCTCGATCGCCCGCCGGATGTCGGATCGATCCATGACGCGATGGTGGCGGCCGCGATGGCCCGGGCGCGTGCAGGCGCCGAGCATGGCGCTGCAACGGTATTGCAGCCGGTGCCGGTCGCTACGCTGTGCGTGGTGGCGCGGCCGCGCCGCGCGTGAAGCCCGTTCCAAGAGGTACCCGTCACGATGGATCTGTTCGCCGGCCTGCTCTTCCTCATCGGCATTGGACTCGTGTTCCTGGCCATCGCCTCGGTCGTCGTCAACCGCGGGCGCCAGAACACGCGCACGCCCGGGCCCGCGCTCCCGACGGCGCTGTTCGGCGTGGTCGGTGTGCTCGTGCTCGCCCTGGGCGCCGGGCTGTCGGCCTTCGTCCAGATCCCGGCCGGCTTCGTCGGCGTCGTCCGGCAGTTCGGCGCCGTCACGAACACGACGCTGGCTCCGGGCCTCCATTTCGTGACGCCGATCATCAACACGGTCGACGTCGTCGACACCCGGGTTCGGTCGATCGAGATCCCGGACTACCAGGCGGCGTCCCAGGAGCAGCAGGACCTGTTCCTCGACATCACCCTCAACTACGCCGTCCGTCCGGAGGATGCGCCCAGGATCGTCCAGGAGCTTGGCCTGGGATTCGAGGACACGATCGTGCGGCCGCGCTTCCTCGACATCCCCAAGTCGGTAACGGACGACTTCCCAACCGCGGTCGTGCTCAACAGCCGCGACGAGATCCGGCAGCGGGCGACCGATCTGCTCCGAGTTGAGCTCGAGCCGCGCGGGTTCATCATCGTCGGAATCAACATCCAGAACTTCAGCTACTCGCCGGCCTACAACCAGGCGATCGAGGACAAGCAGGTTGCACAACAGCAGGTGGAGACCGAGCGGCAGAAGCTGGCCCAGCAGAAGATCATCGCCGAGCAGCGGGTGGCGGCGGCCAAGGGCGAGGCTGACGCACAGATCGAGCGTGCGCGGGGTGAATCCGAGGCCAACCGGCTGGTCGCGGCGTCCCTGACCGACGCGATCCTCCAGAACCGCTACATCGAGAAGCTGTCCGACCAGATCCAGGTGATGCTGATCCCGTCTGACGGCGGGGGCCTGATCTTCGACCTCGGCAACCTCACCCCCAGCCCGCCGGCGTCGCCGGCGCCGTGAACCGTCGCTCAGCGGACCAGGAGCCGCTCCACCACCGGGAGGATCCGCTCCACCCATAGCGCGTACTGCGCGCCGCTAGGGTGGAGGCCATCCGAGGCGACCAGCGAGCGGTCGCCGGCTGCAAGCAGCGACAGGTCGTGGATGTCGACCCAGGCGATGCCACGCGCCTTGGCCAGGCGCTCGAGGATTCGATTGTTCTCGATGATCCCGGCGGCCTGGGCGGCGGGTTCCCCGTAGCCCGCGCCCTGCGGGGTGACGGTGTAGTCGGGCGTTGCCACGACGACGATCCGGTCGGCGGGCAGCCGCGCCCGGAGATCGTCCAGGATCGCCGCGGCATTCGACTCGAATCGGGCGGCGGGCACGCCCTGCACGACGTCGTTCACGCCGATGAGGAGAGACGCGAACTCCGGCCGGAGCGCGTCGAGCTGCGGCAGCTCGTGCTGGATCACGTCGCCCGAGGTATACCCGTTGACCGCGAGGTTGGCGGCTATCTCGAGACCGGGTGGGCGGCCAAGCGCGGCGACGAGCTGGTCCGGCCAGCGCTCGGCCGCGGCGACGGACGTTCCGATCGTGTACGAGTCGCCGAGGGCGACGTAGCGGAGCGCCGGCTCGGCGCCCGACGAGGCGGGGAGCCCGGACGGCGACGTCGAGGGGATCCCGGACGCGCCGCCGGCCGGCCGGCAGGCGGCCGCAAGCGCCCCGACGATCAGACCCGCGAGCAGCACCGTGGCGCCCCTCACCTTCGATCGGGCCGCTCGCCCGGGAACCGCGCGACGTCGGACATGGTCGGAGCATGCCACGCTCTGCGGACGCAGGACGTATCCTTCACGCGCGCCGCTCCCGCCCGGTCTTGCTCCGTCGGATCAAGCGCGGCTAGGATGCGGCCCATTGATCGTCCCACCATTCGGGGCGCGTTCGCGGCCGAGGCCACCGGATTGTCCGCCATCGGCGGGGCCGGTCGCGACACTGGAGGAGGAAACATGCGCAACCGTTCCCTGGGCCTGACCCTGTTCAGCGGGTTGGCCCTCTTCGTGTCCGCCTGCACAGGCGGCGCGAGCCCCAGCCCGACCTCGCCATCGGCCTCGGCCCCGGCGTCGGCGTCGGCGTCGGCGTCGGCGTCGGCATCGGCCGCGCCGTCAACGTCCACTGAGCCGTCGGCGAGCGCGTCCGCGTCCGCAACCTCGGACCTGAAGATCGGCCTCGTGACCGACGTGGGGACGCTCGACGACAAGAACTTCAACCAGTTTTCGTGGGAAGGCGCCCAGGACGGGGCCACGGCGATCGGCGCCCCGGCGCCACAGTCGGCGGTCAGCCAGGTGTCCGCGGACATCGCCACGAACATCCAGGCGTTCGTCGACCAGAACTACGACGTGATCATCACCGTAGGCTTCGCCGCAGGCGGAGACACGATCAACGCGGCCCGCGAGAACCCGGAGATCAAGTTCATCGGCGTCGATCAGGGCGTGTGCATCACGCCCGAGGCGGAGCCGGACGGCACGTTCGCCTGCGCGGGCGACGCCGCGACGCTGCTGCCGAACCTCCAGGGCATCAACTGGAAGGAGCAGCAGCCGGGCTACCTCGCGGGCATCGTCGCCGGCTCGCTCAGCAAGACGGGCCAGATCGCCGCGATCGGTGGGACCGAGGTTGTACCGGCGGTCCCCAACTACATCATCGGCTACCGCAACGGCGCGCGGTCGGTCAAGCCGGACATCAAAGTCGAGATCGCGTACGTCTCGCCGGCACCCGACAAGGCGGCCTTCGGTGACTCTGCCGAGGGGCAGCGATTCGCGACGCAGATGCTGACCACGTTTCCGGACATCGACGTGATGTTCCAGGTCGCCGGCGCCACCGGTAATGGCGTGCTGCAGGCCGCCTGCGACAAGGGCATCATGGCCATCGGGGTGGACGTCGACCAGTTCCTCTCCGCACCTGCGACCGCGAAGTGCACGGTCGTGAGCGCAGAGAAGAAGCTGAAGAAGAACGTCTCCGATGCGATCCAGCGGATCGCGGCGGGGACCGACAAGGGCGGCAAGCTCGTCCTCGACCTGACGACCGACGACGTGGGTCTCTCGCCGTTCCACGACTTCGAGAGCCAGATCACGCCCGACATCCAGACCAAGATTGACGAGGCGATCGCGGCCCTCAAGGACGGCAGCCTCATGGCCTGCGAAGAGACCCCGTTCGGAGCCTGCGACACGAAGAAGTAGCGGTTCCCGCCGCTTCCATGCGACCACCCGAGCGGGCGGTGTCCTCGGACACTGCCCGCTCACCGTATCCGGGAGATCGGCCCGTGATCGAGGCATCGACCCCCGCGCC
>Ga0183260_10004916_pt1 | contig 10566 bp, 10 predicted proteins | sample AntDrymUQ4972206_2_FD_129768 | JGI IMG/M metagenome (GOLD analysis project Ga0183260, IMG submission 129768) | Polar desert sand microbial communities from Dry Valleys, Antarctica - metaG UQ497 (22.06) (version 2) (version 2) | ecosystem: Environmental > Terrestrial > Soil > Desert | place...
ACCCCCTATTACGGGGACTAGCACCTCAAGCTAGCGCGTCTGCCTATTCCGCCACCCGGACGTTGGGGCCGGCACGAGGCGTGCCGAGGCGGCGCACTCTACCAAAGGGCACCCGTTCAGCGGCCCGTCCCAGGGTGCAGGATGGCGCCATGACGCAGAGCGCCGAGCACCCGTCGTACGACCCCACGGCCGGGGTGGTGGACCACTGTCGGGAACTGATCCGGATCGACACCTCGAACTATGGCGACGACTCGGGACCCGGGGAGCGGAAGGCCGCTGAGTATGTCGCCGGGCAGCTTGCCGAGGTGGGTCTCGAGCCGCAGATCGTCGAGTCCGGACCGGGACGCGCGAACGTGCTGGCCCGCTGGGATGGTTCCGACGCCAGCCTCGACGCGTTGCTCGTGCACGGCCATCTCGACGTGGTCCCGGCGCGGGCCGAAGACTGGGACGTCGACCCGTTCTCGGGTGAGGTCGTCGACGGGTACGTGTGGGGTCGCGGAGCGGTCGACATGAAGGACTTCGACGCCATGGTGCTCTCCGTGGTACGCGCCCGATTGCGTGCCGGGGTCGCGCCTCGGCGTTCGGTCGTGCTCGCGTTCACCGCCGATGAGGAAGCCGGCAGCCGGCACGGCGCCCATTGGCTGGTCGACGAGCACCCGGACTGGTTCGCCGACTGCACCGAGGCCGTCGGCGAGGTCGGCGGGTTCTCGACCGAGGTCGACGGGCAACGGCTCTACCTGGTCGAGACCGGGGAGAAGGGGATGGCATGGATGCGTCTGACCGCCCACGGCACCGCCGGTCACGGGTCCATGCGCCATCCGGACAACGCGGTGACCGCGCTGGCCGAGGCGATCACCGCGATCGGGGCGTACGACTGGCCGGTGCAGCCGGGACCGTCGATGCAACTGCTGCTCGAGAAGGTGCGGGAGCTCAGCGGCTCGCCCAGCGCGGACGCCGACGAACTGATTGCGCGGTTCGGCCCGGCGGCGCGCATGATCGGCGCCGGCATTCGCAATACAACCAACCCCACGATGCTCGAAGCGGGCTACAAGGTCAATGTCGTACCCGGGGAGGCGCAGGCCAGGGTGGATGGGCGGTTCCTGCCCGGGCAGCAGGAGGCCTTCGCCGAGCAGATGCGTCGGCTCGTTGGCGACCGCATCGAGATCGACGTCGAGACCCTCGACGTGGCCCTGGAGACAGATTTCAGTGGCGAACTCGTCGACGCCATGTCAGTGGCTCTGTTGACCGAGGACCCGGAGGCGCACATCGCGCCGTTCCTGATGTCCGGTGGCACCGACGCAAAGGCATGGAGCCGTCTGGGCATGCGTACGTACGGCTTCACGCCGTTGCGGCTGCCGGGCGACCTCGACTTCACGGCGCTGTTCCACGGAGTTGACGAGCGGGTCCCAGTCGACGCGTTGCATTTCGGTGCCCGCGTAATGGATCGGTTCCTCGACCTGGCATGAGGTTCGGGCTGGGTAACGGCCGCACCTTCACATGGCGGACGCACACTTCACCCGGCGTGCACGCCAGGTGAAGCACACCTATCCCAGGTTAACCTGGGATAGCGGCAGCCTCACCAGGTGCGGGCGACGCGGATGATCCGGCGGCGCAGGACGATGCGACGGCGACCGTCGGGGAGCAGCCGCAGACGGTCCAGCTCCCACCCGCCGTACTCCGCGGCGTCGGTCAGCAGCCGTCGTACCGCCGAGCGCGTGTGGGTCCGCGCCAGCCAGAACCGTTGGAACTCGTACTCCATCGTCTGCACATGCTGCCACGCACCCGACGATCAGCCCAGAGAACCGCCAGCCGCGCGCAGCAATGCGGGCAGCCGAGTCAACCGCGGCCGGTGCGGCCGGCGCTGTACCGCCTCGGCCAGTGCCGGTCCAACCTGGTGCACGATCGACACGTGCTCGCCGACGATCGACAACGCCGAGACCAACAGCGCGCGGCTCAGCGAGCCAGCTGCCTCGGCGGCCAGCACCAGCACCACGGCGCGTGCCCGTCGACCTGCCGCGGCGGCTACCGACATGACCTCCGCGTCGACCCCGGCCTCGGTCACAGCGGACCGGAGCGCCTCGACCCCGAGCGAACCACCGGCACGCACCGTCAGGACCAGTGTGTCCGACGATGGTACGGACAGTGACTTTGGGATCGAGGAGGTCACCAGCTGTCGCACCCGCGTGAGTGTTTGGGCAGCGTCCGCGGCCGGCACGAGGACGACTTCGCGCTGATCGCGGGGGACCGGCAGGAGTCGACCTGCCCGAACCGAGCTGAGCAGGTGCGCAATGTGAGGCCGCTCGGATCCACGGAAGGGCTGCACCGACACCGGGGCCAGCCCGCTGGCCACCAGATCAGCGAACGGCCGGCCCGGGCCGTCCGGCTGCAGCTCGTCCGGGTCGCCCACCAGCATCAGAGGGTGGCCGGGCACGGTCGCGCGCAGGAGCTCGGCCGCCTCCGAAAGGTGCAATCGGTGGGCGTCAGCCACCATGGTCGCGCCCGGCGGTGCCTCACCTCCGCTGTGGATCACCAACGACAGCTGGGGTTCTGCGGTGCCGAACAGCCGCAACACCTCCGCGGCCACCGTTTGCTCCGCCTGAGCCACCTCCGGTAGGGCGACCAGGCCCTCGTCGGGCAGGGTAACCACCCGTCCGGTTTCCTCGGCGAGCTCGAGGCCGGGCACCGGGTCGGCGATGCCGTACCCACGCAATGCCGTCGCGAGCACCGACGCCCGCAGCGCGGTCGAGCCGTCAAGAGCGGCCCGGCGGACGAGCCGACCGGTGAGCTCGGCTGCCTGCGTGGCGGCACTCACGCGGAGACGTCATCGAGGGCCGCCGCGATCTCGTCCGGCAAGGTCACGGCCTCGACTCGCAGTGACGCTCGCAACTGCGTCATCGTACGAGCGCCCACGATGGGTGCGGTCACGCCAGGGCGATCGCGGACCCACGCCAGCGCGACCTCGACAGGGGTGAGCGAGAGACCGTCCGCTGCCCGTGCTACCGCCTCCACCACACGTCGGCTCGCTTCGGCCAGGTACGGCGAGAAGGTGGGTTCGAGCTGGGGGGAGGCGGCCCGGGAGTCGGCGGGTATCCCACCGCGGTACTTACCACTCAGCACCCCACGTCCCAGCGGTGCCCAGGCAAACACCCCGACACCGAGCATCTGCGCCGCCGGCAGTACGTCGACCTCGGCGTCCCGGTGGAGCAACGAGTACTCGACCTGCGTCGAGGCCAGGGGGGTGCGTTCGGGCCACGCGGTCTGCCACGCCTGCGCCATCGCGGTCTGCCAGCCGGTGTAGTTGGCCACCCCCGCATAGCGGGCCCGGCCGGAGCGCACCGCGGCGTCGAGCGCGGACAACGTCTCCGCCCATGGTGTCTCGTCGGACCAGACATGCACCTGCCACAGGTCCACGTAGTCGGTGCCGAGGAAGCGCAATGACGTTTCCAGCTGTCGCACCAACGCCCCGCGTGACGTGTCGTGCCGGTGTCCTCCACCGGGCTCGGTGGCGCAGCCCGCCGAGGTTGCGATGATCAGGTCGTCGCGGTTGGCGATGTCGTCGAGCAGGCTGCCGAGGATCTGCTCGCTCCTGCCGTCCCCGTAACCGGGTGCGGTGTCGACCAGCGTGCCGCCGGCCTCGACGAACGCCGACAGCTGGTCACGAGCCTCGTACTCGTCGGTGTCCTTGCCCCACAGGCCGGTACCAAGACCGAGCCGGGACACCCGGAGACCGGTGCGGCCGACCCGACGCTGCTGCATGTCGCCGAAGGCTAGTGGAGCCTGCGGGCTGGGAGACTAACCGGCTATGGACCTGTTCAGCGCCTTGGTGCTCGGTGTCGTCGAAGGTGTGACGGAGTTCCTGCCGGTCTCCAGCACCGGTCACCTCACGATCGCTGAGAAGGCGCTCGGCCTGCCGATCGATGACGAGGGAATCACCGCGTTCACCGCGGTCATCCAGATCGGGGCGATCGCTGCGGTCCTGGTCTACTTCCGCTCGGACCTGTGGCGGATCAGCACCGCCTGGCTCCGGGGGGTGGTGCGGCCCGAGCACCGAGGCGGCTTCGACCACCGGTTCGGCTGGTACGTGATAGCCGGGTCGGTGCCGATCGTCGTGGTTGCGCTGCTCGGCCAGTCGCTCATCACCGGTCCACTGCGTAGTCTGTGGTGGGTTGCCGGCGCCCTGGTCGCCTGGAGCGCCGTGATGGTGGTCTCCGAGCGAGTCGCGACGCAGCGCCGAGGCGAGCGCGACGTCGGACTGCGCGACGTGCTGGTGATCGGCCTCCTGCAATGTGCGGCGCTGATTCCCGGAGTTTCTCGTTCCGGTGCCACCATTTCGGCCGGTCTCTTCCTCGGACTGGACCGCGTGACCTCGACCCGGCTGTCGTTCTTCTTGTCGATCCCGGCGTTGGTTGGCGCCGGGTTGTACGAGCTACCCAGCGCACTCGGTGGCGGGATCGGGTGGCTCCCCACAGCAGTGGCCACCGTGGTCAGCTTCGTCGTGGCGTACCTATCCATCGCCTGGCTGCTGAAGTTCGTCGCCGGGCACAGCATCGCGGTGTTCGTGTGGTACCGGCTGGCCCTCGGCGCCGTGCTCCTAGCCCTGCTTGGCACCGGGACGATCTCAGCCACTTGAGCGCCCCGGCTCGTACCGCCCGAGCCAGAGAAATCGGTGTCGCCGTGCAGTGCTGCGCGGGCAGCGTCGGGGTTGTCGCGCTGGACGTCCAGATCGACGCGAGTGCCGTTGCGTTAGGCGGCGCGGTCGATGATCACGGGTCCACTGTGCTGCCGGAGCTATCCCATCGGAAGTTGTCACCGTCAGAACAGGCCATGACCTGTTCTGACGGTGACAACTCGGCGGGGCGGCCACCGGCACTAGGGTTGGGACGGTGGCGACCGTGATCCTCGTGCGACACGGCCGTACCGCGGCGAACGCCAGCGGCGTCCTGGCGGGGCGGACCCGCGGCCTGGGCCTCGATGATGTCGGGCGCGTGCAGGCGCAGAACTTGGCCGAGCGGCTCGCGGGATTGCCGCTGGCGGAGGTCGTCAGCAGCCCACTCGAGCGGACGCTGCAGACCGCCCGAACGATCGCCCGCGCGCAGTCCACAGCGCGGCGGGTCCGCCGGGACAAGGGGCTCATCGAGTGCGGGTATGGGTCATGGACCGGCCAAAGTCTGGCGGCGTTGGCCAAGCTACCCTTGTGGAAGACGGTCCAGGTCCACCCGAGCGCCGCCCGCTTTCCCGATGGGGAGTCGCTGCTCGAGATGCAGCACCGGGCACTCATGGCGATCCGTCGGTGGGACACTTCTCTCAGCGATGAACGCGGACCGGAGGCGGTGTGGGTGGCCGTTAGCCACGGCGACGTCATCAAGTCCGTGATCGCCGACGCCCTCGGGATGCACCTCGACTCGTTCCAGCGCATCGTGGTAGGCCCCGGCTCGGTCAGCGTCATCCAGTACGCGGAGCACCGGCCGTTCGTCGTTCACGTGAACGACCTCGGCAGCGACCTGTCCACACTGCGGCCACCGAGGCGACGGCCCCGCCGGCGTCGGAGCAGCGATGCTCCGGTCGGCGGTGGCGACGGGACGACATAGGCTCAGAACATGCTCATCCACCGGTACGACTCACCCGATCGGTTTGTCACGGGTACCGTGGGAGCGCCGGGGGATCGCACGTTCTTCCTGCAGGCAAGGGAGGGTGCCCGGCTCACCTCGGTCGTGCTCGAGAAGGAGCAGGTAGCGGTTCTCGCCCAGCGGCTTGTCCAACTGCTGGCCGGTGTCGAGAGTGGGCCGTCGTTTCGCCGGCGGATCGTCCTCAGCGAAGCGCTGACGCCCGGTGTCGATATCGAGATGGCCGACAGCGCGCCACTCGACCAGCCCATCGAAGAGGAGTTCCGGGTGGGGACGATGACCCTGGCCTGGGACGAGGATAGCAAAGTCGTCATCGTCGAGGCATTCGCGGCCACGGAGAGTGAGGATGACGAGGTGAGTGAGGCGCTCGTGGTGAGGATCTCGTCGACGATGGCGCAGCACTTCACCCAGCGGGCTCAAGTCGTGGTTGGCGCTGGTCGGACACCCTGCCAGTTCTGCGGCAACCCGATCGACCCCGACGGACATCTGTGCCCGCGGGCGAACGGGTTCAAGCGCCTCAACCGCGGTTGAGATGGAGGTCTCGGCAGCGGAGGTCGTCGAAGTCCTGGAGCGGGGCGACGTCATCCTCGAGGGTCGGTTGGTGCAGGCGTCCAATGCCAGCTTCGTCGGGCAGGTAAGCCTCGACGGGGTCGCTGTGCCCTGCATCTACAAACCGGTACGCGGCGAGCGGCCACTGTGGGACTTCCCGCACGGCACCCTCGCCGGCCGGGAGGTTGCGGCCTACGAGATCTCCCAGCTCGCCGGTTGGGAAGTCGTACCACCTACCGTGATGGCGACCGGGCCGTTCGGACCCGGAATGGTGCAGCAATGGATCGAGGACGAACAGGATGTCCGGCTGGTTGACCTGCTCGTCGGTCGCGACATCCCCGATGGCTGGTTGCACGTGTTGGACGCCGTCGACGAGGACGACGAGCTGGTCTCCCTTGTGCACGCGGACGAACCATCGCTGCGCAGCCTGGCCGTCTTCGATGCAGTGGTGAACAACGCCGACCGCAAGGGCGGGCACGTCCTGGTAGACGCTGATAGCACTGCTCGTGGCTGCGACCACGGGGTTACGTTCCATGTGGAGGACAAGCTGCGTAGCGTGCTTTGGGGCTGGGCTGGACAACCGCTGGCCGATACCGACCGGGCGGCGCTCGAGGAGTTGCGATCGCAGCTGCGGCGCACCGAGACGCAGGCGCGGTTGGCAGCGCTCCTCTGGTCCGACGAGGTCACGCGTACCGAACGGCGAATTGATCGGCTGCTGCGCACCGGCCGGCATCCGCGGCCGTCGCCGGGCTGGCCGGCGATCCCTTGGCCGGCCTTTTGAGCACTGCTCGTTAGGCTGCCGCCCATGCGTTCCTGGCCCTCGCCACTGGTCCCGTCGTTGGCGGACCGGGGCCTTGGAACGGGGCCGGCTCCACTGCTGTGGGACACCGCCACGCAGGGGCTTGTCGATCTCGAGCTATCGGCTGCGGCCCGGTTGTACGTCTGCGGGATCACGCCCTACGACGCGACGCACATCGGGCACGCGGCAACGTACATCGCCTACGACGTGCTACAGCGCGCCTGGCGCGATGCCGGCATCGCCGTCTCGTACACGCAGAACGTCACTGACATCGACGACCCCTTGCTCGAACGCGCTCGGGTCACGGGCGAGAACTGGAGCGCGCTGGCGGATCGGGAGACCGAGTTGTTCCGCGAGGACATGGTGGCGCTGCGCGTGCTGGCACCCGACCATTTCGTGGGTGCTGTCGAGTCGATCCCGCGCATCGTCGCATTGATCGAGCAACTGCACGAGCGGGGGGCGGTCTACGAGGTCGGCGGTGACCGGTACTTCAGGGTTCACTCGGACCCGGACTTCGGGGCAGTCGGCGGGTACGAGGAGGCGACGATGCGCCGACTGTCAGCCGAGCGTGGCGGTGATCCGGACCGCCCCGGCAAGGACGATCCGCTCGACTGTCTGCTCTGGCGTGGGGCCCGAAACGGAGAGCCCTCATGGGAGTCGGCGCTCGGACCAGGGCGGCCGGGCTGGCACGTCGAGTGCGCCGCGATGGCGCTCGAACACCTGGGGATGTCCTTTGACGTGCAAGGTGGTGGCAACGACTTGATCTTCCCTCACCACGAAATGTCGGCCTCGGAGGCCCAGGTCGCACTCGACGACTGGCCGTTCGCGCGGGCGTATGTCCACGCCGGGATGGTCGAGTACTCGGGCGAGAAGATGTCAAAATCACGGGGCAACCTGGTGCTGGTCTCGCAGCTGCGCCGCGCGGGTCACGATCCCGTGGCGCTCAGGCTCGCGCTGCTGGCACAGCATTACCGTCACGACCGGGGGTGGGACGACCACAATCTGGCGGACGCTGAGCAGCGGCTGGCACGGTGGCGGGCCGCGGTCGACCGCGGCGCGGCGCCGGACGCCCGCCCGTTGGTGGGCAACGTGCGCGCGGCCCTGGCGGCTGACCTCGACACCCCTCGGGCGGTGGCCGCCATCGATGTCTGGGCCGAGACCGCGATCGGCGGCGCTCAAGAGGCGGTCGCTCGAGAGGGCGCCGAACGGATGGCCGAGGAGGTTGCCGCACCCAGCGTCGTCCGGACGTTGTGCGACGCCCTCCTCGGCGTCGCCCTCTAAGACCGGGTCAGTCGTCGCGGCGGCGCTTGAGGTAACGCTCGAACTCGCGGGCGATCGCCTCCCCGCTGGCTTCGGGCAGGTCGCTGGCGTCACGTGCCTCCTCGAGCGCCGCGACGTACGCGGAGATCTCGGTGTCCTCGCGAGCCAACTCGTCCACACCACGCTCCCAGGCCCGCGCCTGCTCGACCAGGTCACCGACCGGAATCGACGTCTCGATCAGGTCCTCCAGCCGACCAATCAGCGCCAGCGTGGCCTTCGGACACGGTGGCTGCGCGACGTAGTGGGGGACCGCCGCCCACAGCGAGGCGCACGGCAGATCCGATGACCCGCACGCATCCTGGAAGACGCCGTTGATACCCGTCGGGCCCTCGTAGCGAGAGCGCTCGAACTCGAGTGCGGACGCCAGTTGGACATCGCTTGCCGTACCGGTGATGGGGATCGGCCGGGTGTGCGGGGTATCGGCAAGCAGCGCTCCCAGGGCCACCACCAGCTGGACGCCGAGCTGGTCGGCGGACTCGATCAGCTCGGCGCAAAACTGCCGCCACCGCATGTTCGGCTCAAGCCCTCGCACCAGCACCAGATCGCGCGCGGACTCGACCGGCCGGACCACGTAGATTCGCGTCGTCGGCCACGTGATGGCGCGGGTCTCCTCATCCGCGGCGCCGACGACGGGACGGTTGACCTGGAAGTCGTAGTAATCCTCCGGGTCGATCTCGGCGACCTGCTCGGCCTCCCACGTCTCCAGCAGATGGTCGATCACCCCCGAGGCAGCCTCCGCGGCGTCGTTCCAACCCTCGAACGCCGCGATCATGATCGGGTCGACGGGCGCGGCACTCACCGGATCAGCCTACGGCGCGCCTGCCCCTTGTAGCCTGAGACAACCCATCCCCGAGAACGAGGCCGCATGTCAACTGCCCCATCGCTCCGCGCTGCGCTTGCCGATCGGGTCGTCGTCGCCGACGGTGCGATGGGCACCATGTTGCAGGGCTACGACCTGGGACTCGACGACTTCCAGGGCCACGAGGGATGCAACGAAGTCCTCAATGTCACCCGGCCCGACGTCGTCCGCGCCATCCACGACGCGTACCTGGGCGTGGGAGCCGACGCCATCGTGACCAACACGTTCGGCGCCAATCTCGGCAATCTCGGCGAGTACGGCATCGCCGGCCGCATCGGCGAGCTGGCTCTCACCGGCGCTGCGGTGGCCCGAGAGGCCGCCGATGCCTGGTCAAACTCGGACCACCCCCGCTGGGTACTCGGTTCGATGGGTCCCGGCACGAAGCTGCCGACCCTCGGGCATGTGCCGTTCGCGGCTCTGCGCGATGCGTACGACCAGCAAGGTCGCAGCATGCTCGAGGGCGGTGTCGATGCGATCCTGGTTGAAACGGCGCAGGACCTCCTGCAGGCCAAGGCGGCTGTCATCGGTGCCCGTCGCGCCATCGCTGCTGCCCACGCCGACGTGCCGATCATCGTCAACGTGACCGTCGAGACCACCGGGACGATGTTGCTCGGCAGCGAGATCGGAGCCGCCCTGACCGCGCTGGAGCCCCTCGGGATCGACGTGATCGGGCTCAACTGCGCCACTGGCCCTGCCGAGATGAGCGAGCACCTGCGGCACCTGTCCCGGCACTCCCGGGTCGCTGTCGGCTGCATGCCCAACGCCGGTCTGCCGCAGCTGGCGGCCGAAGGCGCCCGCTATCCCCTCACGCCGCAACAACTCGCCGATGCACACGACACGTTCACCCGTGAGTACGGGTTGTGCCTCGTCGGCGGGTGTTGTGGTACGACGCCCGAGCACATCCGCCTGGTGGTGGAGCGGGTACGCGGCCGCGACCTGACGACCCGCGAGCCGCAGCCTGAGGCCGGCGCCTCCTCGCTTTACCAACATGTGCCGTTCCGCCAGGAGACCTCTTACCTGTCGATCGGAGAACGCACCAATGCCAACGGCAGCAAGGCGTTCCGCGAGGCGATGCTGGCCGAGCGCTGGGACGACTGCATCGAGATCGCCAGGTCACAGATCCGCGATGGTTCGCACCTGTTGGACGTCTGCGTCGACTACGTGGGCCACGACGGGGCCGTGGACATGTCGACCATGGCCTTCCGGTTGGCGACGTCCTCGACACTGCCCATCATGCTGGACTCCACCGAGACAGCGGTGATCGAGGCCGGTCTCGAGCGCCTCGCCGGCCGAAGCGTGATCAACTCCGTCAACTACGAGGACGGCGACGGTCCCGACTCCCGCTTCGCCCGGGTCATGCCGATCGTCCAGGAGCACGGCGCCGCAGTCGTGGCGCTCACGATCGACGAGGAGGG
>Ga0183260_10004917_pt1 | contig 10565 bp, 9 predicted proteins | sample AntDrymUQ4972206_2_FD_129768 | JGI IMG/M metagenome (GOLD analysis project Ga0183260, IMG submission 129768) | Polar desert sand microbial communities from Dry Valleys, Antarctica - metaG UQ497 (22.06) (version 2) (version 2) | ecosystem: Environmental > Terrestrial > Soil > Desert | place...
AGCCGGCGGCCGTCGCGATCAGCCACACCTTTCGGTCCCGCACCGAGGCCGCCGCGACGCTCGCGGTGTGCGACCTTGGCGGCGGTACCGTCGACGCCGCCGTGGTCCGCTCGAGCGGCGGGTGACCAGCCCCGCGGCACCGCAGCCCAACCCGGAATCTTCGCGAGCCACGGCGAGCCCTCAAGAGGGCTCTAAATTGCTGACCTGGGACATCGCCGAGGAGGTGATCTCCCAGCTCGAGGAGAACGGAGGCTGGGGCGCCGAGTACCTGGTCCCGATGCCCGCTCCGCACGTGATCGCCCGCTGAGCCCGCCGATGTGTTCGCGGCACCGACTCCGCTCGCCGGCCCTGTCCCGCACCGGGCGGGCCACGGCCGGACGGCTCAGCTGGGGCCTCGCCGACCAGGCAGTGTCCAGCCTGACGAACTTCACCGTGGGAATCGTTGTGGCGAGGTCGCTGGGCACGACAGCGTTCGGCGCCTTCAGCCTCGCCTGGGTCACCTACACGGTGGTCCTCAACCTGTCCCGGGGACTGGCCACCGATCCCCTGGTGGTGCGGTTGAGCGGGGCACCGGCTGCGTCCTGGCGCACGGCGGTGTCCCGGTCGGGAGGCACGGCTCTCCTCATCGGCATCGTCACGGGCGCGGTCAACCTGCTCGCCGGCGTCGCCCTCGGCGGCGCGGTCGGCGCCAGCTTCGTCGCTCTTGGTCTCATCCTGCCGGCCCTGCTGGTGCAGGACAGCTGGCGGTTCGCGTTCTTCGCCGCGGGGCAGGGCCGGAAGGCGTTCACCAACGACGTCGTGTGGGCCGCGGCGCTGATCCCCGCTATAATTTTTGCGGCCCAGTACGGGAGCGTCTTCGGGTTCGTGCTGGCCTGGGGGCTGGCCGGTGCCGTCGCGGCTGGCTACGGGTGCCTCCAGACCCAGCTCCTGCCGCAGCTGACCGGGGTGCGCGCGTGGCTCCGCCAGCATCGTGACCTCGGCCCGCGGTACATGGTCGAGAACGTCAGCAACAGCGGCGCCGCGCAGCTTCGGATGTACGGCCTCGGTGCGATCGCCGGGCTCGCCGACATCGGAGCGGTCCGCGGCGCCGAGCTGCTGCTCGGCCCGTTCCTCGCCGTCCTAATGGGACTGTACTTGGTGGCCGTTCCGGAGGCGGCGCGGGTGCTCCGGCGGTCCCCGCGCCGCCTGCCCCTCTTCTGCCTCCTCCTCGGCGGAGGCCAGGCCGCCAGCGCCCTGGCGTGGGGTCTGGTGTTGTTCCTCCTGCTGCCCGACGCCGTCGGCCGGCTCGTCCTCGGCTCCGTTTGGGAGCCCGCCTCGGCGTTGATCCTGCCGGCCACGCTCTCGGTCATGGGCGCTGGCTTCGCCACGGGAGCGGCCGCAGGGCTGCGTGCGCTCGGCTCCGCCCGGCGGAGCCTGCGCGCGCAGCTGCTCGCGTCCGCCGCGTATGTGACCGGCGGTCTCGCCGGTGCGGCTGTGGCAGGGGCACTCGGCTCGAGCTGGGGTGTCGCGCTCGCCATGTCATTCGGTGCCGCAGTGTGGTGGTCCCAGCTCCGCGCTGGCCTCCGCGAATTCGCAGCCCGGCCGCCGACCGGCCCGCCCGTCGCCGTCGTGACGCAGGTCAACCACGAAGAAACGAGGACCTCATGAGCCGCGTTTCCCGGCTGAGTATCGGCCTTCCAGTCTACAACGGTGAGCAGTACCTGTCCGAAGCGCTCGACACCCTACTCGGCGAGAGCTACGAGGACTTCGAGCTGATCATCTCCGACAATGCCTCCACCGACGGCACCATAGACATCTGCCGACGCTACCAGGCGCAGGACCCCGGGTCCGCTACCTCCGCCAGCCGCGCAACATCGACGCCGTCCCGAACCACAACTTCGTGTTCCGGGAGGCCCACGGCGAGCTGTTCAAGTGGGCGTCCCACGACGACCTGTATGGCCGGGACCTGCTGCGGCGCTGTGTCGCGCGCTCGACGAGCACCCCACAGGGTGCTCGCCCCCGCCTGGCACGCCACCATGGACGGTGTGGCACCGTCGATGAGACGTTCGACTACCAGCTGGCCGCGGAACTCCCCGCACGCGCCGGAGCGCTTCCGGAGCCTGCTCCTCGCCCCCGGTAGGGTGACTTCTACGGCGTCCTCCGCGCGGACGTCCTGCGCCGGGTCGCCCCGCACGACAGCTATCACCACGCGGACCGGACCGTGGTCGCCGAGATCGCTCTCCATGGCCCGTTCCACGAGGTCCCCGAGTTGATCATTGCGAGTCGTAACGCCAAGACCCGGCAGACCGACATCTAGCTAGTAGGGTGGCCCTGTGGGCCAACCCTAGGCACTGAACCGCCGTGTCTAGGTGACAGGCGAACCGCGAGCCCGTGAACGTCTCGCAGGAGACGACCAGGAAGGGACGGAGGGCAAAGTTGAAGACAAGTGTGTTGAGTCGGAGAGTCGCTCGGAGCCCGCTAGCGCCGATTGCGGCTTTCCCGGTTCGTACGATGAGTGTGCTGAAGCACGATGTACAGGTCCTCAAGACATCGATGCACTGGCTGTTCAACTCACGTGAACACCACAATTACACATATGATTTGACCACGCGAAACCGCGAACATTTGGCGTGGTTTCTATCTTCCGTAACGGGTGCGACAGCGCGTGATTTCCGGCGCTGGTTGGAGGAGGTTGAGGAGGACGATACTCTGCGCGCAGCGCTAGCGAAGGGGGTGGCTACGAGCAACCGTCGGGGTCTCGCTGACAAGGCCGTGCGATACGGGCGTCGCATCGGGTGGTACGCGTGTGTTCGTGCGCTGAAACCGAAACACGTTGTGGAGTCGGGTATCGACAAAGGGCTCGGCTCGTGCCTGATCGCAGCAGCGTTGATGCGAAATGCTGAAGAGGGCCACCCTGGCCGGCTGAGCGCGCTCGACATAAACCCCGACGCAGGCTACCTGATCCAGGGCGAGTATCGTGATTTCGTGGACGTCGTCCTAGGAGACTCGCTGGAAACCATATCCACTTTGATCGTGCCGGTGGACCTGTTTATTCACGACAGTTGGCACAGCCCGGAACACGAGGCGGCGGAGTTCGCACTCGTGGAGGATAAGCTCGCGGAGTCGGCGGTGTTGTTGACGGACAACGCGGCAGAGACGGACGTCTTGCTCCGGCACGCAGAGAAGACGGGGCGTCGGTTTCTGTACTTTCAGGAGCTTCCGGATCGGCATTGGCACCCCGGTGACGGCACGGGGATTGCGTGGGTCAACCGGTCCGAGAACCATTGAGGCTTCGGTCGACCAGCGTGGTAATGGTCGGGGACCCGATGCCGGGTTCGTCCACCTGCTCGCCGGCTTCGGCATCCACGTTGGCCCGACTTGCCAATTGCCCGGCCGGGCGAGGTCCAAGACCAGCTGGCAGGCTGCCTATGAACCGGGGTGCGGCGCGACTGCTTGGGCTGACAGCCGACGAGGACTGGGCGGCGATGGCCGCGCAGTAGGCTCGGGTGCCCGCTCGGCGCTGGTCGTGCTCGACGGCGAGGCCGAGATCACCGCCATGACCCAGGGCCTGCGGTCGGGCACCCCGATTCTGCGCTGCTGGTGGCACCCACCGCACAGCCTGCGTTAAGGCGTTCTACGCCGATGCTGTACCTGCACGGCTATCCTCGGGGGACTTCGGGCCCGCGCTGGGACAGTTCCTCGGCTCGTCCCCGGCCTGTCGGCTTCGGTGATCACCAAGCTCACCGAGACCTGGCGCGCCGAGCAACGCGCCTTGGCCGCCCGGGACGGACTACGTGTACCTGTGAGCCGACGGGATTTACGTCAACATCCGCCTGGAGGAACACATACTGTGCCTGCTGGTGATGATCGGGCCGCGGGCCGACGGGCGCAAGGAACTCGTCGCGCTGACCGAGATCTGGAACGCCGAGGACAAGCACGCCCGCACCGCGGCGAAGGCTTTCGACGCCGCTTACGGTGCGAAGTTCCCCAAGGCCACCGCGAAGATCACCGACGATCTCGATGACCTGCTCGCATTACACGCGACTACCCCGCCGAATATTGGATTCGCTTGCGCACCACGAACCAGATGGTTATCCACCTTCGCCACCGTACGGCACCGCACCAAGGTCACCAAGGGACCCGGCTCCCGCGCCGGCGGGCTCGCCATGGCGTTCAAGCTCATCGAAGCCGCCCAAGACCGCTGGCGCGCGGTCAACGCACCCCACCTCATCGCCCTCGTCCGCGCCGGAGCCCACTTCGAGACCGGCAAACTTGTCGAACGACCCGACGGCCAACCCATCGACACCGCAGCATAAAAATATTGATCCACAGGTCTTGAGCAATTGCTCCATCCCCCCGAGGATCATTCTCCCAGCTGAACTGGGCAAACACCGCTCCATAGTGCGTTCAACAAGTAAGCACCTGGGCAAAAGCCGCCAGGCGAAGCCGGCCCGGTCCAGGTACAAGATCGCGTTCACGATCTCGCGGCGGGGGTGTTTCTCCGCGCGGCCATTGGTCGATGGTGGGGGCAGCAGCGGTTCGATCAGCGACCACTGCGCGTCGGTCAGATCACTCGGGTAGCGCTTCGCCGGCTTCGATCTGGGCTTGCGCTTGCGCTTGCCCGGAGCCGAGGCCGCATCCTCCGTTGTAGACGACATGTCGTCACACCGCCCACTCCAGAGCCCCACAGGTCATTGGAGCCGCGCCGTGCCGTCTCAAACACGTTCCAAGTCTGATCGGCATCTTACTCACTCGGTTCTCCGCCTCTCCGGCACAGCACCGAATTCACATTCGCGGCTTGGTCCGACGATCACCGAGTTGGGCCAGGTGTCGACATTGCAGGCACTCATCCATTCAACTCGGACCGGTAGCGCCATACCCGGTACGCGGTACCGTCCGATAATGGAACCTGGGTCACCAGATCCGCCGCGCAAACAACGATGTCCGCCTTGATACCGGCGCCCTGCTCAGGCTCGAGGAACTCGACGCAGGCTGGACCAACCTCTGGTTTCGGACGCCCCGGGAAGGTGTCGGCGCGCGCATAGAACCCGACCCGGCGCTCCTTAAGGAACTCGTTGACGTTGTGTTCACGCAGCGCGTCGAGGTACTCTGGAGAGTTAACCAGGCCCTCCAGGTGCACAAGGGGCCGCGTGAGGTGGAACCCGAGGCTCCCGGCGCGATCACCCATGGCGATTGGTGCATCCACCGGATCCAGGCTCGCCAACTGTGCGGCGACCCGCGGCCCACTCTCGATCCAGGCGCCCCTTATAGCGTCGGCACTAGAGAGGTACGCAGCATTGGCGGTAGAGAGGACAAGCACACTGAGGCTGGCAGCGATCGTCAAAGCTGCGGCCGACCGCTGACGGACGTTGAACCGGATCAGTAATGCCGGTCCGGCGAGGGCGAGCGCCAGCGGCGCGGAGTAAAAGTACCAGGGCCACAGCTTCCACGTCGACGTGAGTGCGTAGTAAAGAATGGTCAGGACCCCGCCGAGCAGAATGACAAGGGCAAAGCGTGTCGCGTCCCGAAATGGGCTGCTTCGTGCCCACACGGCCGCAAGCGGCACGACCAGGACAGCCACCGCGCCCCAATAGCTCGGCACTCCTCCCGCGAAAAGCGGAGAAGTGATGAACTGCCATCCTATGTGGAAGTTGATCGAATCGCCGCCGAGCGCCTTGGCCTGACCTGAAACGGGTAGCGCCGTTTCAAAGATGAGCACATTCACCGCGAGATAGACGCTAAGTGCCACAACCGGCGGCCCGACCATTCCGAGGCCCAAGCGGATGATCTCGATTCGTGCCCTCGTACGCCAGGTCCACATCACCAGCAGTCCCAGTAGAGCCACCGGGAACACGGCGTCGAGGCGCGCGAGTATCACCCACACGATCAGTACACCCAAGAGACTGGTGTTTCGGCTCGAGAGGTCCGGAGCTGCCAAGCCGTCCCAGCGTACGAAGAACACCGCCACCGCTAGCATGCCGGCCAGCAACAGCCCGGTCTCCATGCCGGCGAACCACAGGCTAGGTCCGACAGCACCCACGAGAAGCAACGGTGCCGCGGACGTCGTGACAAAGTGTGGGCTTCCGAGTAAATCTCCCAGTCGCTTGAGGAGCAGGCCGGATAGAACGAAGAGGGCACCAGACAGGATCGCGACTTCGACGAGCGCCGCACGGCCGTCGGCGAACCCGAAGATCGGTACCAGCAGAAGGAGCCACAGCGGGTGGTAGCCGTTGGTCGGGTCCAGCGAATTGAACGTGGAGCCATCCCCGTGCGCAATATGACGCGCAACTCCGAAGTAATAGAACGCATCGTCTTGAAAGAGATTTACCACTCGATCATAAGGTAGCACTATCGTCATCGTGATCCGCATGAGCGCTACGGCGATAGTCAGCGGAACCAGTGCGCCCCATCGCCCATAGACGGCGGTGCTCAACACCTTGAGGCGAACGGTCCACTCGGCGACCAGCTGGCAGACTGGCAGAGCCAGCCACACGCGGCACGACCGACGTTCTGGCGGCGGTGGCTGATCCACGCGCCAGCCGTCTGGTCGTATCAGGGCCACCGTTCACCTTCCACTTCATCCAGCACAGCATCGCCCTTCTGCTAATTTGCGGGCGGGCTTTCAGAACTTAGGCACCGAGCAGTGCCGCGCAGGGAACGGTCCCCACTTCCTGACAACCCGGACTTCGCTCCTGTCAGATTAATCGTCGCCACAGCTTGCGGCGTTACTCCTCAGCCTGGATCCACCGACCAAGCTTGGAGATCGTTTTTATTCTCGATATCTCATAACAGCTGTACGTGATCTTTGTGTTGACATGTGTTCTTGGGTGGTCCAAGGTTGCTGTAGGGCAGGGGCGCGCCCAGGGCGAGCCGCTGCCCTACAGTGTGGCTGGGGGCTCATGGACACCGCCCAGCCTCTCTGCTTGCTACTGCTCGCTAATTGTACGTGCTGCCTTGGTCTTGGCCGAATGTTTCAGGCCGGTTGTCGTGCGTGAAGGTGTCTGGTACTCCGGGCGCGGGAGCGGTCCACTCCTCCCAGGTCACCCGGCCGCCATTCGGCTTGCCGGGTTGGAAGCCGGCGAACCTCCAATCGCCGATGTACTTGTTATTCCGGAAGATGTTGCCCTGCTCGAAGGTAGTGCGCCACAGTATTTCATAGCCAGCGAACTCGGGGTACGTTCCGTAGCCCGCGAACAGACCGTTCAGGCCACAGTAATCGCCGCCTTCGCAACCGTCGCCAATCGTCTCCTTGTCGATCGTGAAGACGTTGTGTTCCACGACATTGTTTTCGGTTGACCAGCGGCAGCGGTACTTGTCGCCGATGCTGCCAGGGATGACGCCCTCGACTTCCGACTCGCACTGCCCGTCATCGTAGAGGTCAACCTTGATGGTGCAGAATGGTGGATGGGTGTGGGCTGTAGAAGAGCAATAGCGGTCGGCGCTTTCCCACATGGCGACGCCGCCCCAATTGCCCTCAAAGTTGTTGTGACTGATTATCGTTGGCGCCGTCTTCAGTCCGTAGCCTTCCGGGCTGCCGTTATCCGAGATGTATATCGCAGTAGTCGGAAATGGGTCGGTCCTGCTTTGGAACTCCCGCCCCTTCGTGATGGCGTTACGCTTGAGGTTATTGTAACGTACGAGCGCATCATAGCCGGCCTCCATAAATATCGCGTGCGCGTCATTGTTCTCGATGTAGTTGCCTTCGATGACGAAGCCGCTGTTATTGTTGTCGAGCCACAGGCCGGTGCCTCTGTTGTCATGCACCCAGTTATTCGTAACGGTGACGTTGTTGTTGATCCAGAACTTTACGCCGCCAGTGCAGCCGCAGCCGTCGATCACAGTCTCCCAGTCACGTGTGTTGTTGCCAGTAATTTCGTTGTGGTCAAGCACGAAGTTTTCAACTGGCTGTTCTTCCGTGCCACAGCAGGTATTGACGCCATATTGGCCGTTGTCTTTGATGCAGTTGTAGCGATAGGTGTTGTTCGGTCCCCCGACCATCAACCCGGCGCCTTCATTCTCGGTGATCGTACTGTGCTCGACGATCCAGCCCGCGCCGTCGTTATGATTGACGACGCCCTCGTTCATCGGCGCCACGAAGTTACGGACCGTCAAGTAGCGGATAATTACGTTTTCAGCTTCGCCAGTAAAAGCATAGCGATTGAGCCTATGGCCGTCAATGACGGCCTCCGGCGCACCGACATAGGTGCTGCCGCTGCCAGGAATAATCTGGGAGAATTCGTTGTCACCCAGCGTGTGCACTCCCGCTTCAAACCAGAAGGTCGTGTCTTCCTCTCTGAGCGTGAATTCCATCGAGCTATTATCCCCAGCCGGGACGACGACAGCCCCCTCCGGCGGCTCGGTCGGACCGCCTCCGAGGATGCTCTGGTTGCCGCAGATCCGGGCCGGCGGCTCGGTCGGCCAGCTGGCGGCCGAATCTTGCCCGGATCTGAACTCCTGGCCGCCCGAGGCACCCGTGTCGGCAATGATGAGCAGAACCAGTGCGCCGATCGAGCCGAAGACGACGAACGCCAGGATGGCCGTCGACGCGATGGCCTTACGTTGGCCCAGCTTGGCTTTGAGTTGCCGCAGGTTCATGCCTGTCTCCTAAGGGTCACTGCCGAGTCGAGTCACGCTGCATGGTTCAAGCTGGCATCCGAGCTGCGGTGCTCGGGACCCGACCGTCGGCCCTGCCGCTGTCAACAGCGTGGCCGCCACTACGAAGTGAAGGAGGTAGCCGGTCACATCGCCTAGCCCGACCTGGGTGTAGGACGCGATCAGGCAGTACGTGAGCAGGAAGACGGCGCAGGCCCGGGCCGGGGACGGCGGCCGCATCGCCGCTGTGAAGGCCAGACCAATCGAGATCATCACGACGAGTGCGACGCCGACGAGGCCCTGCTCGTGGTAGACCGCCAGCCAGGTGCTGTCGATCGGGAGTCCGGCGAACGACTTGTCCGTTAGGCCTACGCCGAACAGCTGCTGGTGCGGCGTCCGCTCCTCAGCCAGCAGGAGGTCCCAGACCTTCTGCCGTCCGGTGAGGTTCGACAAGGCCTCCTCATCCTGTCCGCGCTGGAACCAGGTCGCCAGTGGGGCTGCGAAGGCCACTGCGATCAGCCCGGCGCACAGGGCTGTCACCGCGAGGGCCCGACGCGCACGCGCGTTGGCAAGCGCAAGGGTGAGGCCGGCGACCGGCACGGCGACGACGAGACCGACGATGGCCGTGCGGGTGTGAGTCAGGATCAGCAGGGCGATCGCCGGCAGGGCGATGCCGACCACGCTCCAGCCGCTAGAGCTGCGCGCCAACCAGAGCACGAGGGTGAGCCCGGCGACCACGGCGGCGTAGTCCGCCACCTGTGGCGCAGTGATCGGCCACAGCACCCCGACAAGCCGATTATCGAAGTCTGCGGGTCTGGCGATCCCGGGGGCGACGACGAGGCCGAGCGCCACCGATCCGAGCATCGCGCCGAGAGCCCGAACGTGGTGACGGACGAAGGCCAGGCCGTCGTCCCACCAGCGAGTCAGCAACCACAGCGTGGCGATGAAGACCGCCAGGCGGGCGCAGCGGATCAGGGCACCGAGCCCTGACTCCAGGAAAGAGCTGGAGGCGATGCCCACGACCAGCAGGAGGCTCAGCAGGAGAAGGAAGGCACTCGGCCGGATGCGCAACCGGGGATTAAGCAGCAGTGCCAGCACGAACGCGACGCCGAGCGAACCCATCGTGATCATCTGCAGGATTGGCCGGGGGACTTGGACGACGGTTTCCACCCCTAGGGATCCGAGCGAGTTGACGACCAGGAGTGCCCAGACCAGCCCGACCAACGGGGGCGCGCCTCGCTGGTCGCGAACGTCAGGCTCAGCCCGCGGGCCCGCGACGGTTCCGGTCACATTCATAGCCGGCTCACCGTGCCGGCGTCGGGAACAGGGGCGTTTGACTCCGGCTGGGCCCGAAGGCGAACCCATGGGTACCGTCCGAGCCTGCGCTCCGCGGGGAGCCGGCGCACTGCAGTCCTCCGACCATACGGTCTCCACACGAGTGCGCGTCTCGGCGCGACTCGACGTCCTGATACATGTCCTTCTCCTGTAGAGCATTTCCGCTCGGGGAATCGAGCGGTACACCGTGGCGACCCGGACCGTGCGGCGCCATCCTTCCCGACGTAGGTGTAATCGGCAACGCGCGACTGTTCGTTACGTCGACCAGGCCCTACGCCCGCGTTCGCGGTTGATGGGGCACAAGAGCGGGGTCCAGGGGCGTTCCACCTGAGCGCTCCGCCTGAGCTGTCTTCTGCCGCGGTCGAGGGGCCCTGAGCTGCTGCGACGGTTCGCCGCGGTGTCTGATGGGCGTGGTGAGCAGGGCCGGGACCACCCGGTCGCGGTGGTCACGGCCCCTGTGCGCGGCGGCGGTACTGGGCGGGATGGGTTCGTTCACCGCGATCGCCGGCTGGGTCGCCGACGTGCCCGCCGAGGTGCTGGCCCGGCTCTACGCCCGACCCGCCAGGTTCCCGTCGAAAACCATGCTGTGGCGGGTGCTCACCGGCGCCGACCCCGCCGCGGTGGACGCCGCGGTGGACGCCGCGGTGGGCGCCTGGCTG
>Ga0183260_10004918_pt1 | contig 10565 bp, 8 predicted proteins | sample AntDrymUQ4972206_2_FD_129768 | JGI IMG/M metagenome (GOLD analysis project Ga0183260, IMG submission 129768) | Polar desert sand microbial communities from Dry Valleys, Antarctica - metaG UQ497 (22.06) (version 2) (version 2) | ecosystem: Environmental > Terrestrial > Soil > Desert | place...
AGCCTTCACGATCGAGAAGATCGGCGGCGAGTTCGACCGGCTCTTGTGCCGGATCGCCGACGACATCACCTCCGGTCGCTACCGGCGCCCGGACCCGCTGCACTGGGGACGGGGGCGGTCGCCCTCGGGCGACGTCCTGCCGTCGCCGAACCTCTTCTATCCGCCCACCTTCGCCCAGTACCCGGGGCTGACTTGAGCCCTAGCCGTCGCGCCTGCGGATGACGGCGATCTCCGCGTCGTTGGGCCGCAGGATCTCTACCGATGCGATCGACGCCTCCAGCTCCCGCGCCTCGTTGTCGCGCATCCACGGAGACTCGATGCGCCGGCGCTCCAGGTAGCCGCGCAGCACCTCAAGCGTTGTCGGTGTCTCGACGAAGGGCTGCCAGTGAAGGTCCTCGATGACGTAGATACCTCCGGGTGCCACGTGGGGGAACACCCCGGCGAACGAGATCTGCTGGTGCGACGACGCGTGCGACCCATCGTCGATGACCAGCCGGAAGGGCGGCTGGCCGTGCTCGGCGAGTAGACGGGCGAGGTCCTCGCGGGAGGACTGGTCGCCCCGGACGGTCGCGGTGCCCTCCTGGCTGAACGCGTTGAAGTCGTTGATGTCGTAGCCGACGATCCGGGCCCGCGGGAAGAACTCCCGCCACACGCGCAGGGACGGGGCGTCGACCGGACGCTCGTCCCCGCTGCCGTTCTGGAGGCCGATCTCCAGCAGGGAGAACTCCGCGGTTCGGAACGGCGCGAAGAGCTCGTGATACGCGATCGCGTAGCAGTGCGGCACTCCTTTCCCGAAGGCAATCTCCGTCCCCTTGTCGGTGCCGGCGGCGTTGGTCAGATGTACCAGCGGGTTGTGCGGGTAGGCGAGCAGGTACTGCAGCCGGACGGCGCCGCGGTCTGTCTCGCCGGCTGCCGGCTCCAGGACCACGTGCACGGACAGCCCAACGGGCGATGCATCTGGCCGGCGGAAGCGCATGCTCGTTGCGCGCTGCTCGCCCGCCCCCAAGCGCGTGGTCTGCTGGGCGAGGACGTCGCCGTCGCCCGCGAGCGCACGGCAGGTCACAACCGCGGCTTGACCGCCATGGCGCCGGACCCCGTAGCGCCAGAAGAATGTGAACGTGTCAACCTCCGCAGGCATGTCCATCGGGCCGAAGCTGACCTCCGTCGCCTCCTCGTCGGCAAGGTTGGGCACCAGGTGCAGGGTGCCCGCGAACGGACTCCCCGGGACCCGGCAATAGCCGTTAAGGTGCTCGCCGCGGACGGCGACGCGGCGGCCGAGGGCCCCTGTCTCGCGCGAGACGACCCGCTCCACGCCTCAGCCCAGCTCCGCGAACGTTATGAGCTCCACCCCTCCGCGCTCCACCGCCTCGCGCACGCGGGCGTCGCAGAGCGCCGCGACCTCCAGGTCGCTCTGGTACCGATACCGCGGGTCCGGCACGCGCAGGCCGGGATGGCACGCGATCTCGGTGAGCCCCTCCTCCACGACGCCGCGCACGCGCTCGAGGAACAGGCAGCGGCGCTCGTCGACGGAGCCGTTGCAGGTCGCCGTCTCGAGGTCGGCGGGGGCCCGCAGCTCGATGTAGACCTCGATCTCGAGCAGCGGGTTGTAGAGGAACGGCGGCTTGAGCTTGCTGACAGGGTCGTCGCCACGCGGTCCAGAGGGTACTTAGCGCGGCGCGTACTGGCCGACGCTACTTGAACGCCTCGACGAACAGGCTCTCGCGCTCGCGGTTGTCGAGCTCGACGATCTCCGGGTGGACGCTCGCCGTTCCGCGGAACTCGCAGCGTACGACCCGCCGGAAGCCGGCCCGGTAGAGCAGCTCCTCGATGAAGTCGAAGGTGTACAGCGAGCGCGAGTGGCCGTACCAGCTCATCTGCACGACCAGCTTGCCGCCGAGGCTGCGAGCGTCGTCGTCGGGGACCAGGAAGTAGCCGGCTTCGCCGTCGAGGTAGGCGCGGATCGCGCGATCGAGGTCGGGCAGGCTCAGGCGCAGGACGCCGCCGACCTCGAGGACGCGGTAGAGCTCGCGCAGCGCCGGCTCGATGTCCGGGTGCGGCAGCTCGGGCAGCGCATGGATGCTGACAACGTAGTCAATGCTGGCGTCGTCGAACGGCAGGCCGTCCTGGAGGTCGCAGGCGATGTCGACCCCCGACGCCGCCTTGATGTCGGAGTTCAGCCAGCCGGGCACGGGCTCCGAGCCGCAGCCCCAGTTCAGCCGTCGCACGCCCCCAGGCGGCACCGTGCCCGCGGTCGCCGCTTGGTCGGTCACGATCAACCGACCCCGAGCTCGTCGATAAGTCGCGCGAGCACTCGCTCGGCTGCGAGGTGCTCCTCGGCGATCGCGCGCGCAGCGCGGGCGTGCCGCTCAGGCTCGATGAAGACACGCTCGACGGCTGACGCAGCCTGCTCGAGCGTCGCAAACGGCAGCAGCCCGTCGCCGCACGGCAGCACGCCGTCGAAACCGGTGTCCTGCGCGAGCACCGGCTTCCCGCTGGCCAGGTAGCAGGCGCTGCGATCGCTGAACCAGCCGCTGCGCGTGTCGACGTACATGTTCTTTGCCACCATCACCTCGGCCCTCGAGGCCTGGATGAAATCACGGTAGGCGTCCGGGTCGCCGGCGACGGCGCGCGGGTCGACGAGCGTCCAGCCGTGCTCCGCGAGGCTAGCCAGGTCGCGCTGCTCTGTGGGGTCGATATCGAGCGCGACCTCGAACGTCGCATTGGTGAGCCGTGCCAGCGGCAGGAACCTGCGGAACTCGTGCACACGCAGGCCGTACGTCCGGCCCTCGTACTCGATCGGCCCGAACGGGCCGCGCCAGCTCGCGACGGTCGTGAACGCCGAACCGCCAGATGCGAACGGCCACTGCTCGAGCGCGACCGGCGGCAGCGTCGGGATCCACGCGAGGCCGCAGTCGGGCACCCCGCAGCCCGGGCGGCCGACGTTCGTCCCGACGCTCACGAAGCAGTCGTGGCCCGCGAAAGCGTCGTACAGGTCCAGCGCGCGCCACATCTGGCCGAACCCGGGATCGATGTCGAGGAAGACGCGCAGCGCCGCGCGCGCGAGCAGATCCTCGTCGTCGAGGTAGCCCATCACGTTGAGCAGCAGCCGCGACGCGCCGAGGCGCCGCTCGAGCTCCCGTCGTGTCATCCCGATCGGCTCGCGGCCGGGGACCAGTACCGCCCAGTCGCCGCCCAGATCGAAGCGGTCCATCGCCGCGGCGAGGTAGGCGACGTTGACCGAGTCCTCGGCGGCACATGGCTCGCCGCCGGTGTCGCGGCACATCTCCGGCTCAAGGCGGTCGATCACCATGACGTCCCAGCCGAGCGTGCGGAAGCCGAGCACGTACTGGAGCGCCATCCAGGTGTGTCCGCCGACGTGCGGCCGCTGCGCCAGCGCCGCGGCGATCGCGACGGCGCCGCTCACGCCGGTCGGGACGCGCCGCGCTCCGTCAGCGCCTCGATCGCCGCGCCGTGCAGCCGGCTGTGCAGCCAGCGGTTGTAGCGATCGTTGGCCTCGCGCTCCGGGACCGGGTACGACAGCCCCTCGAGGTGGTGGAGCTCGACCTGCGGCAGGTACCAGCTCTCGCGGCCCGCCGCGGCCAGCTCCAAGCACAGGTCGGAGTCCTCGTAGCCGCCCTGGACGTAGAGCCAGCGCCGGTTCTCGGTGGAGCGGTAGAGCTGTGCGTCGACCAGCATGCACGCGCCGCTGACCGCGGGCACGGGCCGGGCGACGTTGGCGGCCGGCAGCGTGCGGTGCAGGCCCTTGAAGACGTGTCGCTGCGTCCACTCGGTCGCGCCCTCGGCGCGCTCGAGGCACAGGCCGGCGTGCTGGATCGCATCGTCCTCGTACACCAGCTTCGGCGCGAGCGCACCTATGCGGGGGGTCGCGGCTTGGAAGCGGATCAGCGGCTCGATCCAGCCGCGCCGTAGGGGCAGCACATCGGAATCGACGAACAGCAGCAGCGGGGCGCGCGCCGCGGCGGCGCCCGCGGCGCGCGCCAGCTCGCAACCGGCGTTCTCGCTCAGCGTAAGCAGCCGGAACGGTAGCTCGTAGAGGCGCGCGAGCTCGCGCGCGAGGTCGCTCGCCAGCTCGTGCTGGTCGGGCGAGTCGAGCACGTAGATGAGCTCGCAGCGGCGCAGCGTCGGGTCGTCGGCGAACTGGACGAGCTGGTGCTCGAGCAGGTCGACACGGCGGTACAGCGGTACGATGATCGACAGCTCCGGGTCCCGCGGCGGGTCGCCGTGGCTCTCGCTCGCGACGGCCTCGGCGCGGTCGCGGCGCGCCGCCTGGAGGCGGCTGAGCGCGGGCCGAAGTTGCGTTTCGGCGAGGGCGTCGACGTCGTGCGTGGCGAGCGTCATGTCGGCGACGATCGCGCGCGTCGCGGTCTGGGGGTCGGTCGTGGTCAGCTCGACGGCGGTCTCGACGCCGCGCCCGGTCCCGTCGAAAAGCTCGAAGACCCAGTCGCCGCCGATGCGGATCGGCGCGGCCGTCTCGTAGTGACAGACGAATCCGGAGCGATCGCTCGGCCGCTCGCCGTCCGGGATGTCGAAGCGCTCGGCGACGTCGGAGCGAGCGTGGCGGAAGGCGCGCTCGAGTAGCTCGACCCGCTCGCCCGCGGGCGACACTGCCGTCAGTCGCTCGACGGCCGCGGCGGAGTCCCAGAGCCAGCCCTTGACGTAGAACGCGTGGTCATCGACGCGGTGCAGGCGCTCGACGGCGACGACGCGCTCGGCGCGCTCGTCGACGACCGCGAGCGGCAGCCGCTCGCGCAGAGCCTCGCTCATCCGGTGGAGGCCGTCGACGAGCGACCGCGACCAGCCGTGCTCGGCCGCCAGCGAAGCGCCGAAAGCGAGGAGCGCGCTGCGCGCGGTCGGATTCCATGACGCGAGCTGCTCGCGCAGCAGCGTCCGCAGGTCGGTGAGCGCTTCGTCGAGCTCGGAGGCGGCGGCTACGAGGCGCTCGTCGCCGGCGTCGAACTCGAGCACCGCGCCGGCATCGTCGAGGGCGTCGGCCGCGAGGCGCGCGGCGAGCACGCAGTCCGCGGACCGACCGGCGGCGGCCGGCTTGGAAGGGCGCGCGAGCGCGCGCGCGGCAACCCTGCTCGGCGCCGAAGCCCGCGACATGTCGCCGGCGGACCGACCCCGGGACCCGCAGGCGAGCAGCAGGACGTCGTCCGCGAGCCACGCCGCCCGCAGCAGCGAGCGCGAGCCCAACTCGTCGCCGGCCGCGTCCGCTCCCGTAGGCCGCTCGAGCGACATCCGCATCACGCCGCCAGCTCTGCCCGGCGCTGCTCGATCAGCCGCTCGTAAGCGTTGGCGAGCACGGTGACGTGCTCGTCGAGCGAGTGAACCGGCGGGATGCCGGCGCGCAGGTGCTCCCAGAGGCCGGGCGTCTCGACGGCGCGCCGGATCGTCGCGGCCAGGCTGCGCGCGTCGCCGCAACGAAAGTGGAGGCCGTTCCGCTCGTGCGCGACCTTCTCCGCCATCCCGCCGATGTCGCTGCAGATGACCGGCCGCCCGTGCGCGAACGCCTCCTGGATCACGAGCGGCGAGTTCTCCCACCAGGTCGACGGCACGACGACCCAGTCGACCGCCGCCATCAGCTCGTCGAGCTGCTTGGGCCCGTAGGCGCCTAGCGAGCTCACGTGGTCGCCGGCCTGTGCGAGCAGCTGGCCGACACGGTCGCGGAATCCGTGCTCCTGGAGGTCGAGGTTGGCGCCGTGGACACGCAGCTGCGGCCGCGTGAGGCGTGCCTCGGCACCGTCACCGCGGTCCCGAGCCGCGGCGGGCGAGGCGTCGCCGGCGAGCTCGGCCATCGCCGCGAGCAGCACGTCGATGCCCTTGTACGGGTTGAGCTGGCCGAAGAACCCCAGCCGGTCGTGGGGCGGCGAGCGCTCGGGAGCGGGCCCGCCGACCGGCGCGCGGCGCCCGTACTCCTCGAGCAGGATGCGCTCGCGCGGCAGCCCCCACTCGACGAAGCGCTCGAGCAGCATCGCGCTCGGCGCGACGAACAGATCGACGAGCCCGAGCTGGGCCTGGATGAAGCGCTTGCGCAGCAGGAACGTCGGCGGCGAGAGCTCCGGGAAGCATTCGCTGCAGCGGCGCGGTGACTCCTCGGCGCACAGTTCGCCGTCCATGGTCCGCACCATCTGGCCCTTGTTGTGGCAGATCGGCAGGAACTCGTGCAGCGTGTAGACGATCGGCACGCCCGGGAGGGTCCGCCGCGTCTCGCGGATCGCGTCGTAGCCGATGAAGAGCGTGTGCTGGAAGTGGACGACGTCGGGCTCGAGCGCGAGCAGGAACTCGCGCAGGTGGCGCGTGTAGAGCTCCTTGCTGTGGCGCATCGTGCCGTAGAGCCAGTCGAAGTCATAGCCGTCGGCGTAGAGGAAGTACTCCGCATCGGCGCCGTCCACGGGACTCACATAGGCCCCCTCGTGGGTACGCCCGGAGCGCGAGAGCGGGGGACCGCTTTTGGCGAGGAACGTCGGCTCCCATACGGGCTGCGACCGCATCGCGAGGTGCAGCTCGTGGGCGTAGGTCTCCGCCCCGCCAGCGCGCACCCTCGGGTGGTTGTGGCAGACGTAGAGGACCTTGCGCGCCACGTCAGCCCTCGGCGCCGAGCTCGAAGACCTGCACCAGCCGCTGGCGGCAGAGCGGCCGCGCGAAACGGGCGAGCTCGCGCCGCAGGCCGCCGTCGAGCCGGTCGCACGGCCGGTCGGGATCGATCAGCACGACGTAGCGCGCTCCCTGGGAGCGTGCCGCGACGGCCCGCTCGACGACCTCGGCGATCGGCCCCTCGGAGTCGGAGCAGGCGTCGGCCGGCCCGAGCACCCAGTGCGGCCGCTCCCCGACGTCGACCGCTGCGGCGGCCGCCCCGACCAGGACCACTCCGCTGCTATCGGGCAGCAGCGCTTCGATCAGTGCGGCGACCTGAGGCGCGGCACCGGCGGCCGCGAGCTGCTCGTCGGTCCGCGGCTCGCGATTAGCCTCCGCCGCGAGCGCATAGATCCGGCCGGTCGCGGGGTAGTCGGCGACCAGGCGGCAGTCGCGCTCGAGCTGCAGGCGCAGCTCGTCGTAGTGGTCGAGCCACCAGAGACCCGTCGCCGGGATCACGAGGTACTCGGCCCCGCGGGCGCGCAGCTCCGTCAGGTGCGCCGCCGCGTCGGCTCCGTCCGCCGGGTGGTAGCCGGCGTAGAGACCGGTCTTCGACTGCGGGAAGTGGCCCGCCTCGCGCCCCTCGAGGCGCAACAGGGCCGCGTCGCCGCGGCTGATCACGAGCACGCGCGCGCCCACCGGCACGCTCTCGCGGACGCGCGCGCGGACGCGCTCGACGAGCGCGTGATAGTCGCCGTGCGCAGGCCGCTTCGCCGCCGTCGGGGCCGCGGGCCCGCGCGCTGCGCTCATCGGGCCAGCTCTTCGCTCTCGGCGGGAGCGAGCTCGCCGTCGCCGGGCGGGGCGAGCGCGAAAAGCGCGCAGCACTCGTCGCGCAGGACGGGGGTGTGCAGGTGCTCGAGCTCGCGCCCGAGCTCGGTGTAGAACTCGAGCCACCAGAAGGCCGGTCGCGGAAAGAGGATGTGCGAAGCGCCGAGCGAGCGCAGCTCGTTGAGCCGGCGGATCGCGTCGGCGCTGTCGGCCGGGTGGTGGCCCGCGTAGAGGCCGTTCGGCATTCGCGGGAAATGCCAGCCGCGGATGCCCTCGAGCTCGAGCAACTGCTCGTCGCCGCTGCTGACGACGAGCACGGTCGAGTCGCGCGGGACCGTCTCGACCACACGCTCGCGGACGCGCTCGATGAGCCTCGCGTAGGCGTCGTCCCTGCGCCGCGAGTAGGGCACCCACGGCTCACCCCACTTCCGCTCGAAGCGCTCGCGGTTGCGCCCGATGATGCGCCCGTACTCGCCGCTTCCGTAGAGTTTGCCGAAGGACGCCTCGCCGAAGTGGTGCACGAGCACGTCTTCCGCGCACAGCAGCTCGTATCCGGCGCGCCGTGCACGCATCGAGTAGTCGTCGTCCTCGAGCGTGCCGACGCCGTAGGTCGCGTCGAGCGGGCCCAGCCGCTCGTGGACGTCGCGCCGCATCGCGACGCAGAACATCGTCAGCGTCTCTATCGCGAAGCTCTCGCCGCGGCGCGCGGCGGCGCGGCGGCGCGCCTCGCGCAGGAAGTCGCCCCACGTCTCGTACTGCGTCGGCACCTGGGCCTCGTTGCCGGTCCGGTTCGTGACCGGTCCGACGAGGCCGACCGCCGGGCCGTCAAGTCGGGCCAGCAGCGCGTCGAGCCAGCCGGGCGCGACCATCGCGTCGCTGTTGAGCAGCACCAGCGCATCGCCGGTTGCGACCGCCAAGCCCTGGTTGCAGGCCGCTGGGAAGCCGGCGTTGGTGCTGTTGGCGATCACCCACACGCGCTCGTCGCGCTCGGCTAACTGGACGAGGTACTCGCGACTGCCGTCGGTCGAGCCGTTGTCGACGACAATCAGCTCGAAGCGGCGGTCGTCAGTGTTCGCGAGCACCGTCTCGAGGCAGAGCCGCGTGAAGACCAAGCTCTCATAGGAGACGACGACGATCGATGCCAGCTCGCCGATCGCGACCGAGGGCGCCGGTTGCGCGGCCGCCGGGGTGGCGAGCACGGTCTCGACCGTCGCCCCTGGAAGCTCGACCGGCCGCCGCGAGGTCGGCGTCAGCGACATGTCGAACGGGAACGGCCTCCGCGGCGCCGCCGCCACCTTCGAACGCGGCCCGGACGGCATCCCGAGGTGATCGAGCATCGCGCCGATGACGACCTCGGGCGCGAACAGCTCGCGAGCGATGTCGCGCGCCGCCACCCGATGGCGCTGCGGCTCGCGGTCGATGCGCTCGACCGCGTCGACCACCTCATCCAACGAGTCGAAGCCGAACAGCCCCTCGCCCACCGGCAGCACGCAGCCGAAGCCCGTGTCCTGGGTGATCACGGGTCGGCCGGCTGCCAGGTAGGTCGCGCTGCGATCGCTGAACCAGCCGGTTCGAAGGCGCACGTTCTGGTCCTTGGCGACGGTGAACTCCCCGTATGAGCCGGCGATGTAGTCGCGATAACGGTGCAGGTCGGTCGAGAAGTCGAGCGCCTCCTCGACCCGCCACCCGCGCCGCTCGAGCAGCTCGCGGTCCTCGGCCTCGTACGAGCTCAGCCCGAGCTCGAAGCGCGGCCCGAGCCGGGCCGGGAGGTCGAGAAACTTCTCAAACTCGTGGTGCTTGCTCCAGGTGTAGGTCTCACCCCCGATCGAGACATCACGCCAGTGCTGGCGCCAGTTGCCGATCGTCGTGAAGCGGTCGTGGGCCGGCTCGGGCGCTGCGTCCCAGAGCTCCGGGACGATCGGCTGGCGCGTCGGCTCGAAGTTGAAGCGATCGGAGACGGGCAGCGCGCAATCCGGCGCGCCATAGTTCTCGGCGAACGTGAAGAACGCGCAGTGCGGCTCGAGAAACTCGATCGTCGCCTCGAGCCCGTCTGCGAGCTCGATCTGCGGCTGCACGGGGTCGGTCTCGACATATACGAGCCGGTCGGTCGCCGACAGCTCGGGGAGCGGTGCCGTGCCGCCGTGGAGGTTGATCAGCAGCGCTGCCGAGCCGTACAAGCGCTCGAGCTCGCGCTCGCTGAGCCCAAAGCACCGGTCGTCCTCGTAGACCGCGCGAAACGCCCACCGGTCGCCGAGCCCGAAGCGACGCATCAGCGAGGCGATGAACGATGCCGCGTGCGCCGCGCCGTCGTCGTCCTCCCGGACCATCAGCATTGAGGGCGTGCGGCCGTGCGTCTCGACGTAGTACGCGTCGTAGCCGAGCCGCTCGAAGCCGAGCAGGTAGTGAAGCGTCTGCCAGACGACCCCCGCGACCGGCATCTTGGTCATCATGCCGAGCACGACGACCGCACCGCGCCCGTCAGCGTTCACCGGCCGCCCCCCGCGGATGGACAGGCTGACCAGATGAACTCCCCGCGCACGCACGGTCTCGTCGAACCGGGCCACCGCTGCTCGTTGAGTGTCTCCGTGACCATAGACTGAGGGCCGCTTACGGCGCCCTGGGTACGCCTGTGCTCGGCCGTCGACAGCCGTTTCTAGCGCTCGACTTGCTGCACCTTCGGCGGCCGCCGCATCACACGCCGCTCCCGGTCCTTCGTCACGCTGCCACCGAGCTTAGACAGACCCGTCCAACCGGTCAAGCTCGACCGCCCCGTTTCGCCGCTCGCGCCGGTGGCGCGGGCGGCGACTCCGGTTCGCGGTCCGACGTGCCCCGGCGGTGGAACGCGGGCCGCGGGCTCCGGCCTCTCGGTCGGGCTCGTCGTGGACCCCTCCCGACGCGGGTGCTCGACCGCGAAGCGGCGTCGGCTAGGTTCTATCCCGTGGTCGAGACGCAGATCAGGCGCCTCAACTGGGGCTGCGGCGCGGAAGGCGAGCCCGGATGGATCAATACCGATATTAAGGACGGCCCCGGGATCGACCTCCCGGCGGACATCCTCAAAGGCCTCCCGCTCGACGACGACAGCATCGAGTACGTAGTGAGCATCCATGCCCTCCCCGAAATCCACTATGACCTGCAGGTGCCCG
>Ga0183260_10004919_pt1 | contig 10563 bp, 10 predicted proteins | sample AntDrymUQ4972206_2_FD_129768 | JGI IMG/M metagenome (GOLD analysis project Ga0183260, IMG submission 129768) | Polar desert sand microbial communities from Dry Valleys, Antarctica - metaG UQ497 (22.06) (version 2) (version 2) | ecosystem: Environmental > Terrestrial > Soil > Desert | place...
AACGATGTTTTTGTATAATCTATAGATATCTTTTCCCTTCTTTATCTAATTATAAATAGTTATCAATCGTTAAATAGTACATTATCATTTACAGCTAAAATTCACAAGTAAAGAGTTTATCCTGCTTTGCACTGTATTATCAAAGAATTGTTATTGTCATGCGTAGTTTTAGAAAATTCATCAAATAAACATTCTGAATATACATAAAAAATATCAATTGATGGCTTTGTCGAAAGGAATAAGACATTTTGTCACCGGAAGATAAAAATATATTTATTCACTGGCTCTAATAGGGAATTTGATTTTGCAATTGCGAGAGAATTTTCAGAAAATAGATGGCTCTAACGATAAAAGGACTCGGTCACTCTTTAACTTTAACTAAGGGGTTTGGGTGTGGTTGGATAACGGGTTCAGTTAATATCAGAATATAAATTAAACTTAATTAACTTTGGCCTAGAACAGGTATCAGTGAACTGCGCAAAGGGCGTGTAATGCAAAGATGAGGTGATTTGGATTGCATTATGGTGCTTCTATTTTCTCAATAAAAATTGATTAGTTTGTTTTATTTTCACCCATTTTTGACATTGCTTCATCACCTGCCCTTTTCACCTCTTCTAGGCTAAGGTCCTTAACATGGGTTGATATTGACCATCTGTGCCCGAATGGATCCTCAATACCACCATGTCTGTCTCCCCAAAATTGATCTTTGACAGGATCCAAAACTTTTGCCCCTTGGGCAACTGCTTGATTGAAAGTTTGGTCAACATCCTCTACGTACAAAAACATTCCAACAGGGCTCCCGCCTATAGATGCTGGTGAAAGACAATTCATTTGTGGAAATTCATCTGCCAACATTAATTTGGAGTCGCCTATCTCAAGTTCAGCATGGGCTAACGCTTTTCCGTCAGGAGTCATCATACGCATTATTTCTTTTGCTCCAAACACCTTTTTGTAAAACTCTATTGCCTGCACACCATTTTTCACAATCAGTGAGGGTGTGATTGAATGATAACCGTCTGGAATTTTTTTTACTTGACTCATTAGACAACACTATGCTAATTGTAGATTATAAGTATGCAAGGGAGTAAAAGTATAGTTAGTACAACCCATGCCGAGGTTTTGATGAACCTCATTGTACTTTCCATTCATTGATCCTTGATCATTAGGTGACTTTAGGTATTCAATAGGTCATTTGATTGTGGTTTATGCTTCAATTGATCTTTTACAGTTTTGTTGTTGGCTAACTTTTCTAATTATATTCCAAATTGGAGAGAACAATCACATTGACTTGTTGTTGGATATGCGCTTTTGGTTTCTAAAATGGCATGGCCTTGGTGCTATAGGATGTTTTGACGTCTAGTTTTTTTATTTGAGTTCTGCTTTCTATCATGCTCCTTGGTGTCTAAAACCCAATTGATTATTGTATAATCCAAATTCAAGTCTCAAAACCCGCGATTTTGGTTTGTTGCTTTGTGCTCTATCTTTTAAATAGGTTTAACCATTTGCTCAATTTCATGCATTCAAATCAGATTTTGGGTAAAAGAGAGAGAGCGAAAGGTGGATTTGCAAAGTGCGTTTGTACCCTTTAACATGTTCTTCTATTTGATATTTGTTTTACCAAAGTTAAAACTGTGTTTTATTATTTTGTTAAATTATTCATCCAGCCTAATTTTCTAAAATACAATACCATTACGCTTGTCAATATTATGGATGTCAGGATTATAAAAAAAAGGGGTAGATAGCCGTAAAATGAACTATTGAAGTTCATGCTCCCTGGGATATCAATATTCATTCCGTAGAATGTACCTAATACAGTTATTGGAATTGATAGTGTAAACAATATGGTCAAAAAACTTAGTATTCTGTTTGTTTTCTCACTGCTTAGCATGAAATCGGTATCTTTGTAAATTTCAATAGTCTCCTTTGATTCATCCAATGCTTCCAAAACTTTTGAAACGTGATCATTCACATCATCAAAATAGGATATCAGGTCTTCCTCCTCCTCCTCCATCTCATCTATGCTTGAAAACCTCTTTACATCTCTGGAGGTCAGTTCTGACATTATCCTTTTTAAAGGAACCACTATTCTCCTGAGTGTTGTAATTTCTCTTCTTAGAAGCGATATTTCTTTAGCATTTGATATCTTCTCATCAAACACATCATCTTCAACATCATCTAAATTTCCTATTACTTTCATTGATATGTGAAGTAGATCATCCACTAAAACATCTACAATGCTGTGTAACAGATAACCCGATGTTCTTCCCATGATATCTCGTTTGTTTTTAGGATCGTCTGATTTGCATAGCTGGAAAAGCTCAAACAGTGGTTTTAGGTCACCTTGGTGGACAGTTATAAGATAATTTTTGCCTACAAATAAAGATAATTGGCTAAAGCTTGGGGATGTCTTATCCTTATGGACAGTTGGAAAGTGAAAAATTATAAAAATATGGTCTTCATACCTATCTATTTTTGGCAAATTGTTTTTCGATAAACAATCCTCAATGTTCAGTTCATGAATTGGAAATTTATTGGCAATAATGTTCATCTTGTCCCTGGTTGGTGATTCGACATACACCCACAATAGATCTTCACTTTGGGCTGTTTCAATCCCTTTCATTTGGTTGGGTAACTGCATTTTTATGACCTTGCCTTAATATAGAGATGTAATATTTGTTAATATTATTAAATTATTTTATTACAATAAATTAAAAATATTGCAATCTGTCGTACTTTAAAGAATATGTTTCTTTAACGCATCGTTATTTTTTTTAGATTGGTTTGTTGTTTTTCAATTTTTGCAATGCAATGTTCCAAAAGTATAGGACATTCTTAAAGAACACGGACTTTACAAATGTAAAGGATATAACTGACAAGGTCAATGATTATCTTGTGCCTTTTCAATTGGACAAAAACGATGTAGCGATTTTGAAATCTCTGTTAGGTGATGGAAGAAAGTCGTTTAGACAAATCTCTAGGGAAACCGGAATAACTACACCCACAGTTAAAGCAAGGTTTGACAGATTGGTTAATGTGGGCTTTATCAAGGGGGTACTTCCTGTCTTTGATTTTAGTAAGGTGAATAACAATGATAGTGAACAACAACAACAGGATAGTCTGATTCAAATACAGGGCATAAAACAAAGTTTCCCCGAGAAAGAGAATGCCACTAAAAATGCCTATGACAATGTACTTGAAAAAGAGATGGGCGATATAGAAAACAAAATCACAAACGGTCTTGCAATAAACATCGTATGTGATTTCTGTGAAGGGCCTGTTTATGGCAAAGCTAAAGTTTTAAAATTTGCTGATATTGAGAGATTCTTTTGTTGTAATTCCTGTAAATCTGGTTATAGTGAGAAATACCGGGGTAGAATAGAATCAATAAAAAGAAGGTATGAAGGCAAACCCGAAATGGAAATTTAATTAATTTGTTTGTTGTAAGGTTTTTGCCTTAATGACCGTATTTTGAAGGGTTTTGGTCAAATTGTTGCTTGCATGCGGAAGAACAAAGATACACTTTTTCCCCACTAATTTCTGAAGTGTATTTTGCAGTTTTTTCGTCTACATTCATATTACAAACTGGGTCTTTTGCCATACTACATTAAGAATAAAATACATATTTAACTTATCGTCTTTACATCTGTAAAATATGAACCCAGAATGAGATTGAGTTATGATTGAGGTTTTACAAATGCAAAGCCCTCTTTTATGTATGCGTTTTGAGAATCTATGGATACTATTTTGAAAGAAAATCAAATTAATGAGATATTCCAATATCAAAAAATCAGACATACCGGCAAAAAAGAAGAATGAAGAGCAATGATTTATTCATCTTTTTAATTCCTAAACTAAACCAGTTTATTTTCATTTTTGCTGTTTACCAATTATTAATTTAAATCTGGGGTTTGCTTGTTCATGTAGCATTACAAAACAATTGTTTAATTTGCATCTTACACTTTCTAATTATGGTGATTGGAATAAACCTGATAGCGTGTAAGAAACATCATACAGCAACATAAAAAATTAGGGATTGGAAGAAATAAATCCTATAGGTTTAGACAAAGTTATTTTTTTGAGTTTGTGTAGCATTTTTATAAAAATGATGAAAGATTGACTGATAGATTGATTTTAAATATTATTGTTCAAATCTTGAATTAGTTATTCTATACCCTATACCTTGCTCATATAGTCCTTTGCTAATACTTTTTACAATTCCCTCTTTCACATTATCATATCTGCTTTTGTCCTTAACTATATCCTCTGGTATGTCCACTTCTAATTCCAAATTTATCTTAATTTTTTTGGTTTCTACCAATATGGTTGTCTATAAATATACGTATATAAAATGCATTAAACACAAAGACACATTTTTTGTATATGCATAGAAAAACAATGACGCTAAACAAAAATTGGTTCAATTTTCCGTTCAGCGTATTTTAAAAAATTATAGGATAAACAAGTTAGAAAATATACTTGTTACAGATTGCGATAATATGAAAAATAGCATATTGAGTGGATCTACCCAAAGTTTTTGCAAAAAGCCGAGTTGGTTTTTTTATGTTAATATTGGAGGCTATGGATTTTGGCGATAACTTTTTGCAAAATATCACCAATGGTCCCCACCATCTATTCCTGTTTACTTAGATAAAACTTTAGTTGCTGTCCCTCCTACTACCTGGCAGGCTAAAACATTGCAAGGTAAAAATTGGCTTGTTTGTATCTTTATCAGTCTATGAAAACATTTACCTAAACAATTTAATTAATTTTAATGAAACCTCTAACGAATTATTTACATTATATGCTATCTGGAATTGGAAATTAATTTCATACTAATAAAAAGTTAAGCCCTTTACCGCCGAATTCAAGGTTTAGTAGGTGACTGAAATTTGATTACTAAAAGATGGCTCAAGTCTTAAGTGTGTTTTTTCGCAAAACGAAGAGATAGAAAAAAAACAATTCCATTGCTTGCGGAAAATTTTGATGTTACCAAAAAAGTTTATATGAAGTTTCTACGATTTGATAATGATTGTCGTATTATTGCAATCATATTTCACGTGGGATTACTTTAATTTTTATGCCTGTGGTATTTCTAATGATATTTTTAAACTTTTTCTCAAGCGATACTGTTTATTCTCAACCTGTTTCTAACTCCACACTGAAAGAGAATAATAATACTTATGTTAAAAACTACACTTCATACATTGATTCATCTAAAAATATTGTAGTTGTTGGTCAGGTTATGAAACAAAGTGATCAGGCTTTTCCCCAGAACGTGACAGTTGGTATGCATGTGTATAATAACATCACTGGTACTGATGAGGTGTTAACCGAAAAACCATATGGCCCAATACTATACAAGAATAATGACCCCTTTCCTTTCAAATTTGTAATAAATTCAACCAAATATTCCTTATTAGATGAATCTGCTCCCTTTGTTTTTGAAAATGAAAATGTAACAGGTTCTTTTACAAAGATTAATACTTTTGAGCTAGATTATCCTGTAATACCCCAAGGGCCATCTAAGGAGCTATATGGCAACATAACAAATACTGGTCCTTTTCAGATTGATAATCTAACATTATTTGCCATTGCCCGAGATAATAAAAGCACCCAGGTTGATTCAGTTAAAACTCTCATACCTGCGTTAAAACCATACGAAACAACTAGCTTTACCTTTACACCAAACCCAGCCATAAAAGATAACGTTCACTACTACAGTTGTGTTGCAGGAGATGCAGAAGACATGATGATTGGAAAATACAAAATGTTTACCATATCCAACCTCAAGGTACTAGGCTATAAGCATTCAGGCCTGATGGTGCTGGATGCATTGAATTACAACAAGAGTAACCATCAACTAAATATGAAACTAAATAATGTGTACCCTGCTCCCGGAGCTTTAACACTTCAGTTAATGCCAAATCAAACCAACCCTATTTCAGTCTATTTGGATGGACAACCGTTTAAATCGGCTAAAATAAATTATCTTGAAAATATGATGCAGGTAGATATGAGCATTCCTCAAGGTCCTCACGATGTAGTTTTATCCAATGTTGAAGAATATTAATAACATTGAGTTTCAGATAAATTTTATCCTGTCTAAATAGAATTCCTATGCCATAAAGCTTGCCCATTTTTTGCCAAAGTTAAAAAATATTCTGTGACTTTAGAATTAGAGATTATGGTTGTTGGTAAAACGCGGGTTGTCTGCTGCAAAAAAGAGCCTTATGATGTTTATATTGGCCGACCATCAAAGTGGGGAAATCCATTCAAAATTGGAAAAAATGGATCAAGGCAAGAGGTGATACATAAGTATAGAATTTGGATCCTTGCCAATCCCCAATTAGTCAAACAAATCCACTCTGAACTAAGGGGAAAGACCCTTGGCTGCTGGGGTAAGCCAGAAGCCTGCCATGGTGATGTGTTGGCAGAACTGGCCGATAAAGATGGGCAAATACCGTAGCATATAACACAGCTCAAACGCACCATGGACTCCATATGTGTATGGTAAAGCAATACACAATAATGGTTGACAAAAAGGAAAATACACCAACAAAACCATGATAAATATTATCAAGACTGTGGAACTTGCAAAATGGTGGGACGGCATTTGTTACTTGAAAACATGGCATAATACCTACTGTCATCAAATTCATATCGAGTAAAGCAACCATGAAAAATTTCCGGTGGTATGCTACAAAAAATCGGTAAGGGTGAGGAATGACGTAAAACAAACAAAAGCAAAAGCGGGAAATTACAATAAATCTTGAACGAGCTTGGATTATATTTTTAAAGTAACTGCGCTTGTTCCCATTCTTCCTCTTTCTCATTCTCTTTCTCATCCTCCAATGTTTCCAAACCTCCTACTATATCTTCACATTTTCATTGTGATAGTGATTGTTATAGCATTACTTGAAAAAAATCAAGGTAAATTATTATTAAAGATACTACTAGCTTATTTTTTGATGCTTTCAGCTAAAAAAACAAGGTTTTCTATTGTATTTTTCCTTGTATTGTTATTAACTCCTGTTATGATTTGTGATGTAAATTCCCAACAGTTGTCCAATTCTCAACAAAACAACGATAGCTTCATTATTGATAATGTCAGTGATAACGATAACGATTCGGTATATCCACAGGTGGCCTCTTTTGAAGATAATGTATATGTTACATGGGAGGAAAGTATGGCTGGCCTCAATCGTCTAAATTACGATATACTTTTAAAGTCCAGCACGGATGGCGGACGCACCTTTGGTGATGTGATAAACCTTTCCAACAACACTGGATTTTCTGAGCATCCCCAGATATCTGTTAACGGACGCAATGTTTATGTGGTATGGGCAGATGATACCTCGTCCAATAGGGATATTTATATTACGGCCCGCACGGATGGCGGACGCACCTTTGGTGATGTGATAAACCTATCTGACAACGCCGAAGACTCACACAATCAAGAGATTGATGTAGTTGGGAATAATGTGTATGTTACATGGCAGGATACCCAAAAAAACCTAAATGGCAATAGCCGTGTATCTTTCATATCAAGCACGGATGGCGGACGCACCTTTGGTGATGTGATAAACCTATCTGACAACGTAGGAACATCCTCATTTCCCAAAATATCTTCATTTAAAAATAATGTTTATGTGATATGGAACCTCGACAGTGAAGATGAGGCAAGCACCCTAAACGGAAAAGTAGATGGCATTTTCCTTATCAAAAGCGCCGATAATGGCAATAGTTTTGGAAAGGAGACTAAATTAAACCTTGATGAAAAGCCTGGTGAGGCGCAGATAGCTGCTAATGACAATGATGTTTATGTGGTATGGGGCTCTCCTGACCCATCCGTTAGCCGGAACAACATTGGAAACAATGGGGGTAACGATGGAGGTGTTGTTGTTGTTGGTGGCGGTATCTTCTTTATCAAAAGCGCCGATAATGGCAATAGTTTCACCACACCGCTTTTTATAGGGGGAACATTCAACAGTTCTTATAATGTGGAAATGATTTCGCATTCTGATGAACTGATCATTGCAGTACAGGGATCTGTTAATGAACCTGAGAGAAATCAAGATATATTTATGATGAAAAGTTTGGACAGGGGTAACTCCTTTAGTGATGCTATAAATATAAGCAACAACACTGGAGTGTCGGAATGTCCTTCTGCTGCCGTCTCTCTTGATAATGACATATTTCTCACATGGCAGGATAACACGCCCGGAAACAATGACGTGTTATCAACTATAATATAATTTTGTAATGGATTTGCGGAAATTGGATAATGTGGGTTTGGGTTATAATTTCAAACCATATCCAATGCATTATGAAAATACTTAAACCAAAAGAAAATCTATTTGATTGTAAAGTCTTTGTTATGTGCGATTATCAAAAATTTGTAATTATTGGAAATATTTCGCCTTGCTGATTCTGGAGATCAAACCGCTGTGTTTTGGGTAAAAGGATAATTATGGCATTGATTCAACGGATTGCCATATTATCAAGTAACGAAAAACAATATGTGTTTGTGTCTGTGATTGCCGATTTTGTTGCTAAATTTTGTGTTTTATGTACTCATTTTAAGCTCGTGTAATATGTGTAATATGTGTTATATTTGTTGAATTATGTGACAGCTATAATCTTTAGAAATTCATCATTAATCTTTAAAATATCATCAAATATGCAAATTATGTAGATATTTGTTATGTTTTATTATCTCAAATTTATTATAGTAAAGAATTTATGTTTTGGCAATCATGGTTTAATAATGAAAACATTATCTTTTGTGGCTTTTTCTTTAGTCGCGATTTTATTAGCAACAATAAGCATAGTCTCACTATCAACATCGCTACAGAATAGTTTTGCACAAAGCAGCAACAACAATGCTACCATGGCGGGTATGAACATGACCAATAACAACAGCACGATGATGATGACTGGCGACAATCAAAGTATGGCTATTGGCAAGGACTATCACAGTTATGATATGGGACAAAAGCATGAAAAAATAAACGGAACTATAAACATGATGAGCACAATGTATCAATCTCTTGGTTCAAAGTTCAATGTAAGTTTGACTCAGGCGATAAGTACTGCTGAACAAACAATAGGCAATGGTTCAGAAGCAATGTCCGCAAATGGTGAAGAAAAAGACGGTTTTCTGGTATATTCTATAGTTTTAGGAACCCCTGATATGAAATTCTACAATGTTATTGTTGACCCTGGAAATGGACAAGTTTTGGCATCAAATGAGATATCGATGATGGAATGGATGATGACAATGCATTCAGCAGGACAACATCAAGATAAGGATATGATGATGGGAATGCACCAAGGCTATGACAAACAGGGTATGATGATGGATTACCAAAACCAATGGTGAGGGATTTCAATAAATAGCCTATAAATTGGCTGTTTGACAAGATCCTTTTTATTTACATTTCCAATTTTACACGTAAATAGTCAAATTCAATACCTTGCTTTAAAAATGAACATTATGGGCTAATTGAATTCAGATTCCTCTGTTCCCTGATATTTTAGAAATGTAACAATTATCGACATGACATCAACTTCACTATCTTTTGGCCTTATTAGTTTGGCAATTTGAAGCACTTTGCGAATGTCTTTTTCGTTATTCAATAACAGTTTTTCGGCAATCATGTTTGAGAAGGATGAAGGGAAATTAAATTTAAATCTCAACAAGTTTTCTGATACGAGCATAAATTCCTCATCAGTATATTCTGGTAGGTAGTATGTTTGAAACCTGGAAAGCAAAGGTTTACTTAGTCGCTCCTTGCTGTTTGAGGTTCCAAACACTATGGGGTTATTCATTTTGAACCGAATTTTTTGGGATTTGAACGTTACGTTTACTTCTCCACTCTCCAGCAAACCTAGTAAATTTGATTGATCATTTTTTTTTAATTTATCGATTTCATCAAATAGGATATATTTGGCATTTTTGTTTTTGTACAGTTTATCAATAATCCCAGCTCCACTTGCATTTGATGCATCAATCGGTACACAGTTTTTTACATTATCTTGTATGCACCTTATGAATAATGTCTTTGAAGTGGCGGGAGGCCCGACTAACAGCACATTGACATTGTGTTCTGAAACAAGTGCACGATATAGATTTGTTTTGAGGTCATCATAAGAATAAACCTCTTTAAACAAATTTGATGCCTTTTCCTCAATGGTGGAACCTGGGATATTTCTGACGAATATGTTCTGAGAATTAAACACCCCAAAAACCATGTATGCAATGGGAATAAATGTCGCGGTATTTTTCCTTTTTGTACAGGCTTATTTTTGCACTATATTGTTCATATGTGTTTTTTTTATCGGCCATTATAATTTACGAATTTATGGTTTTGAGTTGGATATAAAATAGGCATTCATTTTCTAATGTTTTACAGAAAACTTGTTTTTGTTTTTTTAAACTAAATTAAACATGGCCATCAGTTTCTGCCCACAAGTCCAAAACATGGGAAGAATGTATTGTAGAAAAAAATCTAAAATTGGCGAAAAATACAATACATAGGATAGATTCGTTTTTCAATTTGT
>Ga0183260_10004920_pt1 | contig 10562 bp, 10 predicted proteins | sample AntDrymUQ4972206_2_FD_129768 | JGI IMG/M metagenome (GOLD analysis project Ga0183260, IMG submission 129768) | Polar desert sand microbial communities from Dry Valleys, Antarctica - metaG UQ497 (22.06) (version 2) (version 2) | ecosystem: Environmental > Terrestrial > Soil > Desert | place...
CGCAGCCCGCGCCGTGTTCGGGCGCTCATCGCTTCAGCGCGGACTCCGTGCCGCCAAGCGAGCCCGGCCCCGCATACGTCGCCGGCCCGCGCATGGTGATCGGGATCTCCTCGGCCCCGGGGTCGCGGCGCGCGGCGATCAGCAACGCCGCCGCGGTACAGCCGGCGAGCAGACTCCAGAGCACGATGCTGAGAGCCGACACGTGCCCGCTCGCGACCAGCAGCAGAAGGACCCAGAGCGCGTCGAGCGCGTCGAGCCCGAGCGCGCGCGCGAGCGCGAACGCGACGATCACCATCGGTAGCGCGCCGAGCCCGACCGCCGCGAGGCGCGCGGTCCGCCGCAGGCGCAGGTCCGGCGCCAGCGCCCACAGCCCGGCGTGCAAGGCGGGGACCACGAGCGCCGCCGCGTAGGGGTTGCCGATCCAGAGGACGATCGTCGTCGCCAGGGCGACGAGCATGACCATCGAGCCGGCCCCCGGTTCGTCGAGCTCGCCGCCGGCGCGCAGCCGGCGCATCGCGGCCGGGCACAGCAACCACCAGCCGAGCACGAACACGAGCGCCACGGCGAGCAGCGCCGGGATCTGCACCGGCAGCGCTGCCGGCGAGACCGGAGCTCCGGGGGCCGCCGTCAGTAGCCCGGTGAGGGCCAGGACGAGCGCGAACAGCGCCGCGGCCAGGAACGGCAGTGCCCACACGAGCGCCCAGCGCAGCCAAGGGAGCACCGGCGCGCGGCGGCGGCGGATCGCGGCGAAGCCGTCGATCGCGGCCAGCAGCGGCGGAAGCAGCAGCGCGCCGATGAACAGCCGCACGGCCCAGCCCGGCAGCACCTTCCGGGTGGTCAGCAGGTCGCGGCTCGTCGTCTCGACGCCCAGCGCCCGTGCCGGGGGCGCGGCATCGAGCACCGTCACCGTGCGCAGCGCGACGCGCCCGAACGCTTGCAGGCGCGCCTGCGTGATCGGCGCGTCGGCCGGCGGGGGGCGGTCGCCGCCGACCGACAGCAGGATCGCCGGGATGCCGCGCTGCAGCAGCACGCCCTGCTCGCCGTAGGTCGCGGGCAGCGCATGGCGCACGAGCTGGCTCAATGCACGGGGCTGGTCGGTGCCCGAGCCCGTCTCCTGCTTGATGGCCTCCTGCAGCGTGCTGCGCAGGCGTAGCGGTGATGCCCCGAGCGCGTTGGACCACGGCGGCGCCAGTGGCGGGTGCAGCACCGACGAGGCGAGATCGCCCAGTACGAGCACCGCGGCGATCGGCAGGCCCTTCAGCTCGTCGGCAAGCGCCGCGGCGCCCGCGGCGCCGCCGCTGCCGCCGCTCGTCGAGACGAGCATCAGCGTGCGGCGCGTCTGGCGCGGAGCGCCGAAGACGCGCGCGAGCTCGAGCAGCGCCGCGGTCCCCGACAGCTCGGCGGCCGCGCGCCTCCCGGCCGCGTCACGGTGGGCGACCACGACCACGCGCTCGTCGACCGTCCCGGCCCGCTCAGCGATCACGCTGCGCAGCGACCGCTTCCCGTCGATCGTCTCGCCGGCCTGGACGTCGCGGCGCACGCGGAAACCGGCAGCGCCCATACGCCCCGCGATGTCCTCGGCCAAGCGCTCGTCCCCCAACGATCCCGGCCGCCGATCGGGATAGGCGTCGGCCAGCCCGCGAAGGCCCTCTGTCTTGCCATACGCCCGCTGACCCTCGAAGGCGTCGGGAGCCAGCGTCGTCATGAGCGGCCGCGGGCGATTCTCGAGCGAGAACGCCAGCAGGATCAGCGCAAAGAGCACCGGGGCCATCGCGGCGCGGTAGATGCGCGGGTCGACCATCAGCTTCGAAGGCCCACTAGCGCGTGTCCCCGGGACGGCTCATCTGCGTTGGCAGACTATTGCTGATGGTGGATCGCGCCCCGCGCATTCTGCTCGTCGACGACGAGCACGCAATTCAGACGCTGCTCTCCTACCCGCTGCGCAAGGACGGCTACGACGTCGTGCAGGCGACCGACGGGCGCGCCGCGCTGGAGCGCTTCGACGAGGGCGCCTACGACCTCGTGGTGCTCGATCTCATGCTTCCGAAGCTCGACGGTCTCGAGGTCTGCCGCCGGATCCGCGCCCGCAGCACGGTGCCGATCATCATGTTGACCGCACGGGCGGAGGAGGTCGACACCGTCGTCGGTCTCGAGCTGGGCGCCGACGACTACATCACCAAGCCGTTCTCGATGCGCGAGTTCCGCAGCCGCGTCAAGGCCGCGTTGCGTCGCGCCGACATGCGCCGTGACGATCCGGACGCTGTCGCCGAGGGTGCGCTGGAGATCGCCGGCCTGCGGATCGACTTCGCCAAGCGCGCCGTACGCGTGCGCGACGACGAGGTTCAGACGACGTTCGTCGAGTTCGAGATCCTCGGTGCGCTGGCCCGCCACCCGGGTCGCGTCTACACGCGCGAGATGCTGCTGACGCGCATCTGGGGCGACAGCGCCTATCGCGATCCACGCACGATCGACGTCCACATCCGCCACCTGCGCGAGAAGATCGAGACCGACCCCAAACGGCCTGACTACCTGTTCACGGTTCGGGGCGTCGGGTACCGGTTCCGCGACACCGATCAGTAGTCCACACTGACTGTCCAGATGCGCCTGCGCTCGACCCTCAGGACGCGCTTGACGCTGCTGATCTTCGCGGTGACGCTCGTTGCCGTAGGGGCCGTCTTCTTCTACGTGACGCCGCAGCTCGAGACCTCGCTGCGCAAGGAGAAGCTTCGTTCGCTGGCCAAGACCGCCCAGGCCTTCACGCCGCTGATCGCCGACCCGGTGCGCTCGAACGCGGGCTCGCACGAGATCGACGAGCTCGTGGCGACGATCGGCGACCGCACGAACACCCGTGTCACGTTGCTGCTCGTCGGCGGGGGGACCGAGGGCATGCAGCTGCCGATCGTCTCGGACTCCGCGTCGGAGACCCAGATCAAGGGCCTGCGCTTCCACCTTGCGCGCCAGGTCGTGCGCAGCGGCAGGCAAGCGACCGCGCTGCACCACAGCGGCGAGGGGCTGATCGGCCAGGCGGCCGTCCCGATCCGCGACCTCGGCAAGGTCAGCCGGATCGTCGTCTTCTCCTCGCCGATGTCTGACGTGCGCGGCAACGTCGCGCTGATCCGCCGGCAGATCCTGATCGCCGGCGCGCTCGGCCTGGCGCTGGCGCTGGCCGGCGGCTTCTTCGTCTCGCGCAAGATTGCGCGGCGCGTGAAAGTGCTCGAGCAGGGCGCCGAGCAGGTCGCCGGTGGTGACTTCACGGCGACCTTCCCTATCGACCGCAACGACGAGCTCGGCCAGCTCGCACGTGCATTGCACGACATGCAGCGCCAGCTTGCCCAGGTCGAGACCGCACGCCGGCGCTTCATCGCCACCGCGTCGCACGAGCTGCGCACGCCGATCTTCTCGATCGGCGGCTTCCTCGAGCTGCTCCAGGATGAGGAGCTCGACGACGACACGCGGCGCGAGTTCGTCGGCGTCGTGCGCGAGCAGGTGCAGCGGCTGGGCAAGCTGGCGACCGGCCTGCTCGACCTCTCGCGCCTGGAGGCAGGGTCGCTCGAGCTGCGCCCGGAGCCGACCGATCTCGGCGTGCTCGCGCGCTCGGTTACGGCCGAGTTCGCCCCGGCCGTCGACAAGCACGGGTCCGAGCTCGTGCTGCGCCTCAACGGCGAGCGGATCGAGGCCGTCTGCGATCCTGAGCGCGTGGCCCAGGTCCTGCGGATCCTGATCGACAACGCCCTGACGCACACGCCGGCGGGCACCGACGCCGTCGTGACGGCCGAGCGGGCCAACGGCACGGCGCGGCTGGCGGTGCGCGACTTCGGCCCGGGCATCGAACATGCCGCCGCCGGGCGGATCTTCGAGCCGTTCTTCACCTCCGACGATGAGCAGGGCTCCGGCCTCGGCCTGGCGATCGCCCGCGAGCTGGCCGAGCGCATGAACGGCTCGCTCGATGTCGATCCCGCCCCCGGGCGCACGACGTTCACGCTCGAGCTGCCGGTCTAGCGAGCATGTCCTGTCTTCCCTGCCACCCACGCATGACGAGCAACGGCGCGCAGTCGTAGCGAGCATGTCCTGTCTTCCCTGCCACCCACGCATGACGAGCAACGGCGCGCAGTCGTGAGGAAGGTCATGCCGTTCGCCGCCGGCCTCGCGATGCTGGCGGTCGGGGGCTGTGGCGGCTCGGACGGCGGCGGCGGATCGGATCCGGCAACCGGCCGTGTGACGACGGTGCAGCGGACCACGACCGTCGAGGTCTTCAAGCGGGCGGGCGGCGGTGGTGGGTTCGACCCCGAAGGCATCTACAAACGCGAGGCGCCCGGCGTCGTGACGGTCTTCAGCGTGCTCGGCGGCGACTCCAATGCGCTCGGCGGCTCGGGCGGCTCGGGGCTCGGGTCGGGCTTCGTGCTCAACGGACGTGGCGAGATCGCGACCAACGCCCACGTAGTCACCGAGGGCGAGGGCAAGGCGATCGGCAAGGCGCGCGAGGTCTACGTCGCCTTCGCCGACGGCAACCAGGTGCCGGCGAAGATCATCGGCTTTGACCCGAACTCGGATGTCGCGCTGCTCAAGCTCGACCCCGGCGGGCTGAAGCTGCGCCCGTTGCCGCTCGGCACGGCGCGCGATCTCGCGGTCGGCTCGCCCGTGGCGGCGATCGGCTCTCCGTTCGGCGAGCCGCAGTCGCTGTCGGTTGGCGTCGTGTCGGCCGTCGACCGCTCGATCAAGTCGCTGACCGGCTTCGAGATCGCCGGAGCGATCCAGACCGACGCCGCGATCAACCGCGGCAACTCGGGCGGCCCGCTCGTCAACGCCAGAGGCGAGGTGCTCGGCATCAACTCGCAGATCCAGTCGACGTCGGGCGGCGGCGAGGGCGTCGGCTACGCGGTCCCCGCCGACACGGTGCGCCGGGTGCTCGACCGGTTGCGCAAGAACGGCGAGGTCGACTACGCCTACCTCGGCGTCTCGACGACCAAGATCTACCCGCAGCTCGCGCGCCGCTTCAAGTTGCCGACCACCGTGGGCGCCTGGGTGCAGGAGGTCGTCCGTGGCGGCCCCGCCGGCAAGGCCGGCCTGAAGGCGGGGGGCGACGACACGCGCTTTCAGGCGCGCACGGTCAAGAACGGCGGCGACATCGTCACCGCCGTCAACGGGCGCAGGCTGCGCGACGAGGGCGACCTCGGCATCACGCTGCTGCACTACGCACCCGGAGATCGCATCACGCTGCGCATCTATCGCGACGGCAGGCCGCGCGATGTGCGGGTCACGCTCGGCCGGCGGCCGAAGCAGACCGGTCCGGTGACCAACCCGTAGATGGCGGGTAGGAGCGAGGACCGTGACCGAAGAGCCGAACTCGCAGCCGCTTGAGTCCTCGCCATTGCTGCTGGTGTCTAATCGCGGGCCGGTGACGTTCGATGTCGACGGATCGTTCACGCGCGGCGGAGGCGGCCTCGTGACGGCGCTGACGGGCCTGGCATCGCACCGCCGCTCGGTCTGGATCGCCTCGGCGATGTCAGATGGTGACCTGAACAAGCTGCGCGACAGCGATGGCAAGCCGTTCGAGGTGAGCACGGAGGCGGGCGGTGAATACCAGGTCCGCCTCGTGGCCTCCGACGACGAGGCCTACGACCGCTTCTACAACCGTCGCCAATCCGCTGCTGTGGTTCATCCAGCACTACCTGTGGGATCTGTCCAACGCGCCCGACATCCGTGAAAAGGACGTCGAGGACTTCGAGCAGGGCTACAAGGTCGTCAACGAGGACCTCGCGGCGGCCGTGATCGAGGAGATCGACGGCGTCGGCGACCCGATCGTGATGGTCCACGACTACCACCTCTACACGCTGCCGGCGGTTGTCCGGGCCTTCGAGGCCGAGCTCAAGCGGCGCCGGCGCGAGCACATCATCCTGCGCGTCGACCGTGCCGACCTGTCCAAGAACGTGCTGCGCGGCTTCTCCGCCTTCGATCAGTTTCTCGACGAGCACCCGGAGTTCGTCGAGCGCGTGACGTTTCATCGCCCAGCTGATGCCCTCGCGGATGGACGTGCCGCAGTACGAGGATTACCTCAAGCGCATCGAGGGCTGGTGGCGATCGTCAATCAGCGCCACGGGACGCCGGACTGGATGCCGATCCAGCTCAAGCTGCGCGACGACCTCGAGGAGGCCGTCCGCGTACAAGAACTACGACGCTAGCCGGTCAGCGGGTCCCGCGTGACCCACGACGTCAGCCGAAAGCGAACTCCGGGGCCGTGGTCGGCGCCGGTGGCGCGGCCGGTGCGGGCGGCGGCGGCGCTGGCGGGGGACGTCGCGGCGCCCGCACCGCACCTGGGCGGCGGTGGCGCCGAGCGCGGCGCACCCCTCGCCTGGCGCGGCGGCGCGCGGCCCGCTTGGCCGTCGTGCGCTTCGCGGCGCGCGAACGGTGGCGTGGCGCCGACGGTCGTCGTCGGCTCACGGCGGGCGGCTGCGCTGGGCGGGCGGGCGGCGGCGCGGGCGCGGCAGGCGCCGCGGGCGGCGCAGCCGGGGCGACGGGCACCGGATCGACGGGCGGCAGCGGGGGCTCCCGGCCCTTCAGCGCCGGCCAGGTCACGATGATGATCGCCAGCGCGACGAGCGCCAGCGCGCGCGCAACGTTGCCCCAGCGCACGCGGGCGTGCAGCGGCGGCGGGCGGTCGGCCTCCATGCCTGGACTAGGCACAGGCGGGAAGGATTCGCCCCCTGGTCGCTATCATCCGCCGCCGGCCTTCGGGCCCGACTCCATGCCTGTCATCGATCCCCTCTACGACCTCGTGCTGATGCTCGACAGCGCGGCGCCCGACGAGCAGCGCCAGAAGGTGCTGACGGGCGCCCAGGCGACGGTCAACGCAGGCGGCGAGATCGTCAACGAGCAGGACTGGGGCGTGCGCCAGACGTCCTACGAGATCCGTCACAAGACCGACGCGGAGTACCACCTGCTCCAGTTCCACGGCGGCCGCGAGGTTCTCGAGCGCCTCCAGCGCACGCTGCGCATCGCCGACGGCGTCGTCCGCTTTCGCATCATCAAGCTCAATCCTGGGACGCCGGCGCCGCCGGCCAGCCGTTCCGAGCCGCGTCCGACGGGCATCACCGAGGCCGTACCCACCGAGGCCGTCGCAGCGGCTCCGGTCCCCGACGCACCCGCTGAGCCCGCCGCAGCCGCCGAGCCCGCCGCAGACGCTGAGCCCGCCGCAGACGACGCCTAGCGTCGTCAGACCGTCCTCGTCTGTCGCGACTCTGCGACTTAACTGCGGAGAGAGCGGCGTCACAGCGGGCGACCGCCGGTCCCCGGTCTAGACTCGCTCGTCGAATCGTTCGCACCCGAAGAGGAGGCCGCTGATGGCCGCAACAAACATCAATCGCGTGGTCATGACCGGCAATCTCACCCGCGATCCGGAGCTTCGTAACCTGCCCAGCGGCATGTCGGTCTGCTCGCTGCGCGTCGCCTCCAACACGCGCCGCAAGGACTCCAACGGCGAGTGGGGCGACAAGGCCAACTACTTCTCGGTCACCGTCTGGGGCGCCCAGGGCGAGAACTGCGCGCGCTACCTGAGCAAGGGCCGCCCGGTCGCGATCGACGGGCGCCTGGAGTGGCGCGAGTGGCAGGACAAGGACGGCAACAAGCGCGAGTCCATCGACATCGTCGCCGATTCGGTGCAGTTCCTCGGTGGCCGTGAGGACAGTGGTGGCGGCGACAACGGCTTCACGCCCCGCTCGGACGTACCGGCGAACACCGACGACTTCCAGACGGTCCCCGCAAGCGGTGGCGGCGGGGCGGCCGACGACGACATCCCCTTCTGATCCGGAGCACGTTCGCGCCAGTCCTGGCCTGTGAGCCCCTCGCCGATGCGGTTTCGGCGGGGGGCTCACTACGTGTCGGGGCAGCAGGGGCTCGACCGGCCGGCGCGAAGTCGCCGACGTGACCGTCCTACTGATCGGGTTCGCAGGGGCAGCCGGCGTGCTCGCGCGATACGGAGTCGGGCAGCTGACGCCGTCCATCTGGGCGACGTTCTGGGTCAACGTCGTCGGATCCCTCCTGCTCGGCGTCCTGATCCACGTCGGTCGCGACCTCGACCCTGTCGTGCGTGATGCCCTCAGCGTCGGCTTCCTCGGCGGGTTCACCACGTTCTCGACGTTCGCCATGCAAGCGGTGCTCGAAGCCGACGACGCCCGACTCGGCTCTGCGGTTCTCTATGTGATCGGCTCGGTGCTGTGCGGCATCGCAGCAGCCGCCATCGGCTACTACGGCGCCAAAGCTCTCTAGCCGCAGCCGACTCGCCGCGCCCGTTTCGCTCCGGCGAGGCCGTGTGCGCGGAACGCGTGCCACAATGTCGGGCCGCGCGCATTGCCGTGCGCGCATCCGACAACGCATCGACACGAGGACCTGAGTCAGTGGCCAAGCAGCGCAATCGTGGCAAGCCCGCGCGCCGACGTGACAAGAAGGGCGGGCCCGGCAGCGGCCGGCGCAAGCCATGCCCCTACTGCAAGGAGAAGATCGAGCAGGTCGACTACAAGGACACGGCGACCCTGCGCAAGTTCATCTCCGAGAAGGGCAAGATCCGCTCTCGCCGCATCACCGGCGCGTGTCGCCGCCACCAGAGCCAGATCGCTCGCGCAGTCAAGCGCGCTCGCGAGCTCGCGCTGCTGCCGTATGTCAACGAGGGCGGCCGCGACGATGCCGAGCGCGAACGCGGCGGGCGCCGCGGACGCGACGACCGCTGAGCGCCAGGGACGCTTGATGCCGGAGGCAATCCTCCTCAAGGACGTCGAGCAGCTCGGCGAGCGCGGCGAGGTCGTCGATGTCTCCAAGGGCTATCTGCGCAACTTCCTCATCCCGCGCAAGCTCGCCCAGCCCGCGACGCGCGGCGCGCTCGAGGCGGCCCGCCGGCGAGCCGAGTTAACCGATCGCACCATCCAGGCTGCGATCGAGCGGGCGTCGGCCGACGCGGACGTCCTCAGCCGTACCGTGCTGACGATCAGCCAGCAGGCCGGCGACGACGGTCGCCTGTTCGGCTCGGTCACCAACCAGGACATCGCCGATGCGATCGAAGAGGTTCGCGGCGTGAAGGTCGACAAGCGCAAGGTCCACCTCGAGGAGCCGATCAAGAACGTCGGCACCTACGTCGTCGTCGTCGAGGTCGCCGAGGGTGTCACCGCGTCGATCAAGACGATGGTCGTCGAGAAGAAGTAGCCGCTGCCGCTCGCCGCCGTCGCGGACACGATCTGGTCGGTGCTCGCTCTCGTCGGCGGGCTGGGATCGATCGCCGTGCTCGCATGGTTTGCCGGCCGCGGCCATGCCGACCGCGACGAGGAGGACGCGGCACGCGACTTCTACGAGCGCCACGGGCACTGGCCCGACGAGGAGGCGTGACCCGCTTCAGGCGTCGAGCACGACGTCGCCCTCGGGCACCGCGGAGCAGCCGGCTCCATCCGCCGCCTGCGCGAACATATGTTCGTGTCAATCATTTCTGCCGTAACGAGCGGGCTCTCGCTCGCGACTGCGACGACGGCGCTCCGGCGCGCGCCTACGCTGCGGTGCGCGTGAACTTTCCGGACCAGGCTCCCACCCGCGGGCCCGCCCAAGTGGCGACCGGCGTTGCCCCGCCGCACTCGCTCGAGGCCGAGCAGTCGGTGCTCGGCGGCATCCTGCTCAGCGACCGGGCGATGTACGGCCTCGTCATCGAAGAGGGCCTCAAGCCGGAGGACTTCTACCGCGAACGCCATCGCCTGATCTACGAGGCGATGCTGTCGCTGTACCGCGACAGCGAGCCGATCGACGTCCTGACGGTCGGCGAGCATCTGCGCGCCGCGGGCAAGATCGAGGAGGCCGGCGGCAAGGCCGCGATCGACGAGCTGACCGGAGGCGTCCCCGGCCTCGGCGCCATCCGCCGCTACGCCCAGATCGTGCGCGAGCACGCGCTGATGCGGCGTCTGCTCACGACGACCTACGAGATCCAGGCCTCGGTCCTCAACCACGAGGCGCCGCCGCGCGACCTCGTCGAGCGCGCCGAGCGCGCGATGCTCGAGGTCGCCCACGACGACCGCCAGAAGGACTTCCGCTCGATCGACGAGATCCTCGTCGAGGAGCTGAAGAAGATGGAGAAGCTCTCGCGCGAAGGCACGTCGCTGACCGGCACCCCGTCGGGCTTCCGCGACCTCGACGACATGACCGGTGGGTTCCAGCCAGGGAACCTGATCGTGATCGCAGCACGCCCATCCATGGGAAAATCAGCTCTGGTCACCAACATCGCCGAGAACGCCGCGATCGACCACGGGTTGCCGATCGCGCTGTTCTCGCTGGAGATGTCCGAGGCGGAGCTCGCGCAGCGCTTCGTCGCCTCGCAGGGGCGCATCAAGGGCGACGAGCTGCGCAAGGGACGCGTTGCGGCGAACAAGTGGCCGAAGATCCTCGAGGCGTCCTCACGGCTCGCCGCGGCGCCGCTGTACATCGACGACTCCTCCGACGTGGGCGTCCTCGAGATCCGCGCAAAGGCGCGCCGGCTGCACCAGCAGTCGCCGCTCGGCCTGATCATCGTCGACTACCTGCAGCTCATGCGCCCCGAC
>Ga0183260_10004922_pt1 | contig 10558 bp, 10 predicted proteins | sample AntDrymUQ4972206_2_FD_129768 | JGI IMG/M metagenome (GOLD analysis project Ga0183260, IMG submission 129768) | Polar desert sand microbial communities from Dry Valleys, Antarctica - metaG UQ497 (22.06) (version 2) (version 2) | ecosystem: Environmental > Terrestrial > Soil > Desert | place...
CGGTCCGTAGACGTTGCCGAGCGCCAGCGCCGTGTGCTCGAGCCCGCGGTAGCGCTGGAAGAAGCGCAGGTAGTCGAGGGCGACCTTCTTCGAGATGCCGTAGGGACTCAGCGGGTGCGACGCCTGAGCGCTCGACTCCTTCGCCGGAAGCCGGCGGGGCTCGCCGTAGAGCGTGCCCCCGCTCGCCGCGTAGACGAGCTTGCGCGAGCCGACACGGGCGGCGCACTCGAGCACGTTCAGCGTGCCCATGACGTTGATCGACGCGTCGAGCACCGCGTCCTCTAGCGATGGACGCACCCCCGACTGCGCCGCGAGGTGGAACACGACCTCGGGGCGGTGCCGCTCGAATAACCCCATCAACCCGTCGGCGCGCACATCCATGTTGAAGAACGTGAATTCCTTGCCGTAGCCACGGGCTTCGACGAGGTTCGCGATACGCCCCGTGCTGAGGTCGTCGACGCTGATCACGCGGTGGCCTTCGGCCAGCAGTCGATCTGCGAGGTGCGAGCCGATGAACCCGGCGCCCCCGGTCACCAGGACCGTGCTCACGCGTCCAACCTTAGTTGCGGGTCGGCGGCGATGTCGAGGGTCGAGCGGTCGCCACGGACCCATCTCGCCGCGCCGACGCACGCGATCATCGCCGCGTTGTCGGTGCACAGCGCCATCGACGGGAACAGCACGCCGATGCCGTTGCGCTCCCCGGCCGAGGCGAGCCGTTCCCGCAGGCGCGTGTTCGCCACCACGCCGCCACCGAGCAACACCGTCGGCGCGCCCACATGTGCGGCGGCCGCCATCGTCTTCGCGACCTGCACGTCGACGATCGCCTCCTGGAAGCTCGCCGCAAGGTCCGGCAGGTTCAGGTCCTGCCCGGCAGCTCGTGCGGCCTTCACATACCGCAACACGGCGGTCTTCAGCCCACTCATCGAGAAATCGAAGTTCCCGGAATCCTCCATCGCGCGAGGGAAGCGGATCGCGTGTGGATCGCCTTGTTTCGCCATGGCGTCGAGCGCCGGCCCGCCCGGGAACCCGAGGCCGAGCAGGCGGGCCACCTTGTCGAAGGCTTCCCCGGCCGCGTCGTCGAGGGTCTGGCCGAGCACGACGTGGCGGAACATCTGTGGGACGTGCACCAGCATCGTGTGGCCGCCGCTCACGATCAGCGCGACGTACGGCGGGTCGGGAGGACCGTGCTCCAGGAAATTCGCCCAGTAATGCCCCTCGAGGTGGTGCACGCCAACGAGATCGGCGCCGGTCGCGAGGGAGATGGCCTTGGCGCCCGCCATGCCGACGAGCAACGCGCCGACGAGCCCGGGTCCGACCGTGACGGCGACCGCATCGATCTCGCCGAACCCGATGTCGGCGTCGGCGAGAGCCTGTTCGAGCAGAGGGTTCAGCGCCTCGACATGGGCGCGCGCCGCGACCTCGGGCACCACCCCGCCGAACCGCTCGTGCAGATGCACCTGCGAGGCGATAAGGTTCGTCCGCACCGTGAAGCCGTCCTCGACCACCGCGACCGCGGTCTCGTCGCACGAGGTCTCGATGCCGAGCGTGATCACGTCGAACGCACCGCTGGCTGCATCGACGCGGCGATCGCCGCGAGCCGATCACGGTAGGACCGGGTACGGATGTCGTCGGTCCACATGATCAGGGCGTCCTCGTTCAGCTCCTGGTAGTAGTTGCGGCGCAGTCCGACCGGCCGGAACCCGAACCGGCCGTACAGACGTTGCGCTCTCCAGTTCGTCACTCGTACCTCCAACGACACCGCGTGCCCGCCCATCTCGATCGCCTGCACGAGCAGCTCGTGCATCAGCCGGGTGCCGATGCCGTAACGGTGCCGTTGTGGGTCGACGGCGACGTTGGTCACGTGGGCCTCGTCGCCGTAGCAGATCAGCCCGCCGTACCCCACGACCGTCTTATCCACACGAGCGACGAGATAGCAGCGGTTGCTCGCCTCGGTCATCTCCGCCACGAACAGGTTCGGACTCCACGGGCGCGCGTACACCTGGCGTTCGATCGCCATGACCCCCCGGAGGTGGCGACGTCGCATGCGCCCGACCTCCAACCTAGATGCCCCGCGGTCGCCGATCCCACGCGATCTCAGCATCGGAGCGCCTCAGGTAGAGAGGAACCACGTCGAACGGTCGATCGTGCACTTCCCGCAGGAACCTCGGCACGGCCAGCTCGACCAATGCCGCTGCATCGGGGTGCGCGGCCATCGACGACGCGAACTCGATCCGGCTTCCGATCTCTTCCAGCACATGCCGGTACAGCATCGCACCGTTGCCCACGGCCATCACCTCGTCGGGCATCGCCTGCAGCTCGGCCGCGAGCCGGTCGGGCGCGTGCACCTGGTACCCGCGCTCTCGCATCACGCCGCCGGGCACCGCGCGGTAGAGCGCCGAGTAGACCTCGCCGCGGCGAGCGTCGATCACCGCGGCGATGCGCCGAGGCGTGTGTCGAACGGAGTACGCGAGCGCATCGAGGCTCGTGATGCCCACGATCGGCATGCCGGTCACCTGGGCGAGCGTCTTGGCCGTCTCGACGCCGACGCGCAGACCGGTGAACAGCCCGGGGCCCACCCCCACGGCCACACCACCCACCTGTGACAGGGTGAGCCCGCTGCGATGCAGGAGCTCGTGAAGGAGCGGGGTCACCGATTCCTGGCGGGCTCTGCCCGCGACACTGACCCTCGCGACGATCTCGTTCTGGGTGCCGATCGCGACCGATGTCTGCGGGGTCGAGGTCTCGATGCCGACGACGATCACGAGTGCCCCGCCCAGGGCATCACGGCCGCCTCCAGTGTCGCGAAGCGCTCCCGCCAACCCTCTCCCGCCGCCGAGATCGCGATCTCGCGCACATCGTCGTCGAGCCCGGAACCGGTGGTGAGCTCGACGCGCAGCCGGTCCTGGGGCAGGAGCTCATCGATGGCGTCACCCCACTCGACCAAGAGCACGTCATCGCCACCGCCCAGCTCCTCGAGGCCGAGATCGACGACATCCTGCACATGATCGAGGCGATACACGTCGATGTGCGCTAGGTCGAGGATGCCGGAGTACTCCTTGACCAACGTGAACGTCGGCGACGAGACCTGCTCCTCGATGCCCAAGCCGAGCGCCACGCCTTGGGCGAACGTGGTCTTGCCGGACCCGAGCTCACCGACGAGCATCACGGCGTCGCGTGCGCGCAGCAACGACGCGACCGCTTCGCCCACGGCTCGCGTCTCCTCGGCCGAGGTCGTGCGCACCTCGGCCAGCATCGTCAGAACAGCTCCAGCTGATCGATGTCGGGCACCTCGACCCGCGGCTCGGGAGATGACGCTTCGCGCGGCTGGGGAGCTGGTTCGTCGGTCGGCGAGGGCTCTCGCGACATGCCGTCGAGCGTGCTGCCCACCAGCAAGAAGTCCTGGCGCAAAAGCTCGAATTGCCGTGACCTCTCGCCGCCACCGTGCAGGATCGCCGCCGGATGGAACGTCGGGATCACGATGCGGCCGTGCCAATCGTGCAGCTGCCCGCGGAGCCGAGTGATCCCTGTCTGCGTGTCCAGGACGAACCTGGTGGCGAAATTACCGAGCGTCACCACCACCCTCGGTTGGATCGACGAGATCCGCTCGATCAGCCACGGGGTGCACGACTCGATCTCGTCCGGCTGCGGGTCGCGGTTGCCCGGCGGCCGGCACATCACGATGTTGTTGATGTAGACCTGCTCGCGCGTGAGACCGATCTCACCGATCATGCGATCGAGGAGTTGTCCTGCAGCGCCGACGAACGGCACGCCTTGCTTGTCCTCGTGGAATCCCGGCCCCTCACCGATGAACATGAGGTCGGCGTCGGGAGCACCGGCGCCGAACACGACCTGGGTCCGGCCCTGCGCCAGACGGCACCTCGTGCACGTGGCCGCCTCGGCGGCCGCCTCGGCGAGGGGCCTGTTCATGCACCGCTCCGGTCGGTCGACGCCGCGCCCCGCTTCGTTCGGGGCGCCTGCTCGGTCGGGATCACGGTTCGGGTGAACGCGCGGATCTCGCGATCGAACTCCACGGGCCGTTCCATCATGGCGATGTGCCCGGCGCCCCTGAGCAGCATGAAGCGGCCGGCGGGCAGGGCGGCGGCGAGCTCGATGCCACTGGCGGCAGGGGTCACACGATCGTGCTCGCCGACCACGACCAGGGCCGGCGCGCGAACGCCGGACAGCACGTGGCGCAGGTCGGTCCCGAGGAGCTCGGCGAGCCCGTCGGTCCAGACATCGGATGACGCCCTCTCGGCGAGATGAACGACATGGTCCACCACGTCGCGCGGCGCATCCGGACCGAACTGCGTGAGCCGGACCACGGCGCCGCGAAGATCGGTCGGGCTCGCCAGCACGGCTCGGCGCAGGCGGTCGACACGCCGGGCGGCCGAGTGCAGCGAGGCGAACCGCGGGCGCACCAGGTCGACGATCGATCCCATCGCGCCGTGCACGAGCTCGGACGCCGACGTGCCCACGAACACCAGGCCGGCGACCGATGTCGCCATCAGATCGGGACGTGCCTCGGCCATCGCAAGGACGGCCATCGCCCCCATGCTGTGTCCGACGATCACGGTCGGGCGCCCGGGGGCAACCATCTCGAGCACCGATGCCACATCGCGCCCCATCGATCGCACCGACAGGTCGCCGTCGGCCGGCCGCTCGCTCGCTCCGTGACCACGCAGGTCCATGAGCACGCAGCGATGGTCGGCGGACAGATCGACCCACTGCTCGCGCCAGGTCGTCATGTCGAGGCTGAAGCCGTGCACGAACACCAGCATCGGCGCCGACGGATCGCCGGCGGCCCGCACGGCGAGGCGGGTGCCGTCGAACGAGCGAACGGGCCCGAGATCGTCGGGAGGCAGATCCCACACCGGAGCCTTGGGATCGGGGTCGGCACGCCGGCAGATCGAGCGGCCCACCGCGCCGGCTGCGATCGCCCCCGCTGCCACGCCCCCCGCGATCAGCGTGTTGCGCTTGCTCACGTCGCCGATCCCCCACCGTGATGGGGGCGACGAGGCACGCGGGCGCCGATGCCCGTGACGATCTCGTACGCGATCGTGTCGGACGAGGTCGCGAGCTCCCACGCCGTCACGGTGTGCGCACCTTGCGTGCCCAGCACGACGACCTCGTCGCCGGGCCGGGGCTCGAGGTCGCCGCAGTCCAGGATCAGTTGGTCCATCGTCACGCTCCCCGCGACCCTGCATCGACGGCCACCCACCAACGCGTCAGCTCTGCACGACAGCATGCGAGGGTAGCCGTCCGCGTAGCCGACCGGCACGGTCGCCATCCATGCATCGCGAACGAGCTCGTACCGGTGGCCGTACGACACCCGTTCGCCCGCGGGCACATGCTTGGCGTACGACACCGCCGAGCGCCATGTCAGCGCGGGGCGCAGGCCGAGATCGTCGCCGATGCCGGGAGCGGGCGCGATGCCGTAGATGCCGATGCCCACCCGCACCATGTCGAGCCGGGCCTGCGGGAAGCGGATCGCACCGGCGGTGTTCGCGGCGTGCACGACGCCTGGCTGATGTCCCGCCAGATGCACCCGCTCCACCGTCTCGGCGAATGTCGCGAGCTGACGCGCCGTGGTGACCTCGTCGCTGTCGGCGCACGCGAGGTGTGTCCACAGACCGTCGAGCCGAAGACCGGCCGCCACCACGCCGTCGACGAAATCGGGCGCCGCGGCCGGTGGGAAGACACCGACCCGATGCATGCCGGTGTCGACCTTGACGTGCACACCGATTGGGTCCTGCACCGTCGGCGCGACGGCGGCGAGCCGTTCCCGCCCTCCCCGCGAGTACACGGTGAGCGTGAGCCCGGCTGCGACGGCCGCCACTTCGGCTCCGGGAGGGGTCTCCGACAGCACCAACACCGGCGCGTCGATGCCGGCCGCTCGCAGTCCGAGCCCTTCTTCGACCAGCGCGACCCCGAGCCACGACGCGCCGCCTTCGAGCGCCGCCCGCGCGACCGCCACGTCGCCGTGGCCGTATCCATCCGCCTTCACCACGGCCATCGTTTCGCTCCCGGCGAACGACAGCGCGCGCACGTTGTGCTCGATCGCGCCGAGATCGACGTCGACCCAGGTCGGACGCAGGCTCATGAAGCGAGCACCACCGACACGGCATCGGGAAGGCGGTCGGCCACGTCGCCCGCGAGCGTCCCCTCGCCGCGCTCCCGCCCGGCGATACTGCCTGCCAGGCCGTGCAGGAACGCGCCGGCGGTTGCCGAGTCGAGCGCCTCCATGCCGCGGGCGAGAAGTCCGCCGATGACCCCGGAGAGCACGTCGCCGGTTCCCGCCGTCGCCAGCGCCGGGCCCCCGGTCGGATTGACGCGAGCCACACCCTCGGGCGGAGCGATCACGGTCCTCGTGCCCTTCAGGAGCGTCACGGCGCCCGCTGCCACCGCGAGCTCGCGAGCCGCAGCGATGCGGTCGGGCGCGTCGGACGGCCCACCGGCCATGATCCGGGCGAACTCTCCGTCGTGCGGGGTGAGCACCATCGCAGCCCTGCGCCGCCGAAGGCCGGCGGCGTTGCCTTCGAACGCGCTCAGCCCGTCGGCATCCAGCACGATCGGAACGGGAGATCGCGCGACGAGCTCTCGCACGAGGGCCGCGGTGTCCTCGTCGCGTGTGAGCCCGGGACCGACCGCGATCGCGTCCGCCCTCTCGGCGGCCCGCAGCAACGTGTCGAGCGCGCCGAGCGCGACCGTCCCGGCGTCGGTCTGGGCGAGCGGCTCGAACACGGCTTCGCAGGAGTGCGCCTGCACGGCGGCCATCGCATCTTGCGGGACCCCGACGACGACGAGACCGGTGCCGACGCGACCGGCGGCACGTGCGATCAGGGCCGGAGCACCCGTCATGGCCCGCGACCCGGCGACCACGAGGAGTACGCCCGAAGAGCGCTTGTGGCCCTGCAGCGGGCGGTGGGGCAACATCGCCTCGACGTCGCCGGGCTCCGTGAGCACGACACTCGGTCGCAGGAGATCGTCGGGGAACCCGACGTCGGCCACGCGGACGGTTCCGGATCGTTCCGCCCCCGGAAGCAGCACGGAGCCCACCTTGGCAGCGCCGAAGGCGACCGTGAGCTCGGCCCACACGGCCGAGGCCTCGACCGCGCCGCTCGTGCCGTCGACGCCCGACGGGATGTCGGCCGACACCACGGGCGCGGGCGAGTCGTTGAGGCGACCGATCGCCTGCGCCCAGATGCCTTCGGGGACCCCACGGAAGCCGGTGCCGAAGATCGCGTCGACCGCGACGTCGGCGCGGGCCAGCGCGGCGGATGCCCACTCCGGCGTGTAGGTCCGCACGCCGAGGCCCTGCTCGCTCAGGCGACCGGCGTGCACCGCCGCCGGGCCATAACCCCCGGCGAGCGGCTCCATAGTGATGACGTCGACGCGCATGCCCTCGCGAGCGAGGTGACGAGCGGCGACGAAACCGTCGCCGCCGTTGTTGCCCTTCCCACAGATCACCACGGCACGGCGCCCGTATATGCCTTGCGATGCGTCGACCGCCGCGCGGGCGAGCGCCCGGCCGGCGCGTTCCATCAGGTCCACGGCCTCCACGCCTCGGGCCTGCGTCGCACGATCCAGCTCGCCGGCCTCGCTCGGGGTGAGGACCGGCTTCATCGGTGCTCCGTGGCCCGCGCGCCGCACGGCCTCACGGCTGCACCGCGACCGCGAACGCCACCGCGTTGGTCTTCTCGTGGGTGAAGGTCACGAGGACCTGTGTGATGCCGAGAGCGTCGGCTCGAGCCTTGGCGTGGCCCTCGAGCACGATCGACGGTGCCCCCGACGGCGCGCGGCCGACGCTGATGTCCTGCCAGCGCTTGCCGCGGTAGCCGCCCAGCGCCTTGATCGTCGCCTCTCGGGCTGCGAAACGGCCGGCGAACGACTCGGCCGGGCGCGCTTTCGAATCGCAGTAGGCGATCTCGCCCGGGGTGAACACCCGGTCGCGCATCGTCGGATGGCGAGCCAGAGCGCGCTCCATGCGCGCGATCTCACAGATGTCGACGCCCAGCCCGACGATCTCCACCGCGCCAGCTTAGAGGTCCGTGTGGGTCCCTTCGCGCTACTCGACCGTCACGCTCTTCGCCAGGTTGCGAGGTTGGTCGACGTCGCAGCCCCGCAAGGTCGCGACGTGGTAGGCCAGCAGCTGCATCGGCACCGTGACGACGACCGGCGACATCAGCTCGGGCGTCGCCGGCACCTCGAGCACGTGGTCGGCGAGGGCGCCGATCTCGGTGTCACCCTCGGTCGCCACCGCGATCACGCGGGCGCCTCGAGCGCGAACCTCTTGGATGTTGGAGAGCATCTTCGGATACACGTGGCACTGCGTCGCGACGGCCACGACGGGCACGCCGTCCTCGATCAGGGCGATCGGCCCGTGCTTCAGCTCGCCGGCTGGGTGGCCTTCGGCGTGCACGTAGCTGAGCTCTTTCAGCTTCAGCGCGCCCTCGAGCGCCGACGGATAGCCGGTATGGCGCCCGATGAACAGCACGTCGCGCGCGTCTCGATAGCGTTCCGCGATCACGCGCACCTGCTGGTCGAGCCCGATCGCTCGTTCCACCTTCGCAGGAAGCTCATCGAGCTCGGCGAGCACTTCGGCGATCTCCTCGGGGAACTTCGTGCCCCGCACCTGCGCCAGATACAGCGCGACGAGGTACTGGGAGACCATCTGCGTCGCGAACGTCTTCGTGGCCGCGACGCCGATCTCGGGCCCGGCGTGCGTGTAGAGAACGCCGTCGGCCTCGCGAGCGAGCGACGATCCGACCGTGTTCGTCACCGCGATCACCTGTGAGCCCTGACGCCGGGCGTGTCGCGCGGCTTCCAGCGTGTCGATCGTCTCTCCCGACTGCGAGACCGCGAGCGTCAGCGTGTCGGATCCGAGCACCGGGTCGCGATAGCGGAACTCGCTCGCGATCTCGATCTCGACCGGAAGCCTCGTCCAGTGCTCGATCGCGTACTTCGCGACGAGCCCCGAGTGGAACGCCGTACCGCAGGCGACCACGAAGACCTTGCTCACCTCGCGCAGCACATCGTCGCTCACGTGCAGCTCGTCGAGCACGATCCGCTCGCCCACGGTGCGTCCGACGAGGGTGTCGCGGATCGCGACGGGCTGCTCGTCGATCTCCTTGCGCATGAACGTGTCGTAGCCGCCCTTCTGTGCGCGCCCCACGTCCCAGTCGACGGTGATCGGCTCGGGGAAGAGCGGGGCACCCTCGAGGTCGGTGAAGGTCGCACCCTCGCGTCGCACTTCGACCACCATGCCCTCGTCGAGAGGGATCACGGTGGTCGTGCGATCCAGCACGGCCGGGATGTCGGACGCGAGCATCGTCTCGCCGTCGCCGACCCCCACGATCAGCGGCGAGGACACCTTCACTCCGACCAGCACGTCGGGTTCGTCGAGCGCGCACACCACAAGGGCATAGGCGCCGTCGAGCTCGCGCACCGCAGCGCGTACCGCATCAGGAAGCGGTCGCCCGGCACGCAGCTGCTCCTCCACCAGGTGGGCGATGCATTCGGTGTCGGTCTCCGACGAGAGCGTGTGCCCTTCCTTCTCGAGCCGGGCTCGCACCACCTGGAAGTTCTCGATGATGCCGTTGTGGATCACCGCCACACGACCGGCGCAGTCGAGGTGAGGGTGCGCGTTCTGATCGGTCGGGGGCCCATGGGTCGCCCAGCGGGTGTGGCCCATGCCCACCGTGCCGGCCGGGCGATGCTCGAGGCTGAGGGCGGTCTCGAGCTCGAGCAGCTTGCCGGCTCGCTTCACGACGCCGAGGTCGCCGTCGAGCACCGCGATGCCAGCCGAGTCGTAGCCGCGATATTCGAGCCGTCGGAGACCTTCGAGGACGATCGGAAGAGCCTCGTCGGGACCCACATAGCCCACGATCCCGCACATGAGGCTCCGACCCTAGCAGGGTGTCCGGCACGCCTGCGGAGGCGATCTCCCCGCGAAGACGGCGCGATCCGTTCGTCGCCGGCTCGGGCTCAGCCAGCGACCGATCGCACGATGCCCGCGATGCGTTCGGCGTGCTCGCTCGCAAGGTGTTCCGTCTCGGCCTCGACCATGACCCGCACCACCGGTTCGGTGCCAGAGGCCCGAACGAGCACGCGTCCGTCGAGCCCGAGAGCGGTCTCAGCAGCGGCGACAGCTCTCACGACTTCCTCGGCATCGGCCAGCGACCGATCGGACACCTCGACGTTGATCATGCGTTGGGGGTATCGATGCATCACCGACGCGAGGTCGCGGATCGAACGATGCGACGCGGCCGCGAGGGACAAGAACCGTACGGCCGTGAGCAGCCCGTCGCCGGTGCTCGCCCTGTCACGGAAGATCACATGGCCTGACTGCTCACCGCCGATCACGGCACCCGTGCGCGCCATTTCCTCGAGCACAGAGCGATCCCCCACACCGGACGACACCACGTCGATGCCCGCCTCACGCATCGCCCGATGGAAGCCGAGGTTCGACATCACCGTGGAGACCACGATGTCGCCGGGCAGCTCGCCGCGTTCGCGCAGCGCCACGGCGCACGCCGCCAGCACCTGGTCGCCGTCGACG
>Ga0183260_10004923_pt1 | contig 10557 bp, 15 predicted proteins | sample AntDrymUQ4972206_2_FD_129768 | JGI IMG/M metagenome (GOLD analysis project Ga0183260, IMG submission 129768) | Polar desert sand microbial communities from Dry Valleys, Antarctica - metaG UQ497 (22.06) (version 2) (version 2) | ecosystem: Environmental > Terrestrial > Soil > Desert | place...
GCCGAGTCCATCGCGCGATGAAATCCAAAGGCCGCCCCGCGCGTCTCGTCGGTGGTTTCGCTCGCAATGAGTGCGTCGCGCGGTGAGGTGCGGATTCCCTTTCCCGCCCGGTCGGTGAATCGCGCGAACAGCACCAGCGGCCATCCCAAGGCTAGGCCGATCATTGGTTTCGCTACCGCCGACAGGCTATAGCCCACCGTGATGAAAGGGCGTTTGCGACGCCGGTCGGAGAGCTTTCCCGAGACCGCTTTCAGGATCGATGCGGTGCCCTCGGCGATCCCTTCTATGACGCCGAGGATCGCGGGGGAGGCCCCCAACGTTACGGTGACAAAAATAGGAAGTATCGGGTAGAGCATCTCCGAGGCCGCATCCTGCATCAGGCTTACCCAGGACAAAATGATGATATTTCGAGGGAGGCGAGCCACCCTTCCAGGGCTGATGTCCAGCGACTGAGGGATCTCTTCCATGCCGACCTCCATATCGGTGCTTCTGCAGCTCCAGCCTAGATCTGCGGCCCTGATACTAAAGCCAACCGGACCGCGCTGAGTGCGATCAAATGATGAAAGACTGGGGCCGTGGAAGACCTGGAAACCATCCGAGCGCGCGGCTTGCGACGAACTTACCAGCTAATGTTCGCGTTGATCTTGCTTCTAGTAACGATTTTCGTCCGCTGGATCTTCTACTTTCGGTCCATCGGCAAACCTGTGGGAGAGATGATAGACGGGGTCCTGTTTGGAACGATCGTCTCAATCGTGATCGTCCTTGGTGTTCTGAGACACTCAAAGCGCAAGGGCGTTCCGTGGATGCAGCCTGACGTTTTGGGTTTGCATCGCTCCGACCGTCTGGAAGTCACGCGCGCTTTGCGAGGCGGCCGAGCCGTCACTAGGGCAGATCTGATCCCGTTCTTGCGTACGGGCGCACAAGCGATGCAGAATCAGCGCTGGATGACGCCGTTTCCCCTGGCTGGGATCTTGTTTTTCAATCTGGTAGTTGTCAGACTTACTTCGCTAAAATTCGGTTTCGTGTTTCTGGGACTCTATGTGCTGCTCCTCGGCCAAGTGGGCGCAACTTTCTTCTTGGCGCGTCGCGCTCGGGCCAGTCTTGAGGCCACGGGCCGGGAGTTTCCTGACTCCTAGCCTTTAGCTGCGTTCGATCTCGAAGAAAATCCGCACGTTGGTCTTGTATTCGGCAATGCCACTGTCGTTGATCGCTGCGCCTGTCGAGAGCACCTCCATCCGCGATATGTTTCGTATGGTCTTGGCGGCCTCCTTCAGGGCCTCGCGAGCCGCGTCGCCCCAAGACTCCGTCGATACGCCTTCCAGTTCCAATGTGTTGACTACCGCCATGAGATTGCCTCCCTTCTTGTGGACTATACGAGGCGCGGGCCTCACAGACAAGCCCGGTCCCTTCCATAATCTGGAGCTACCCATAGTCTGGAGCTACCCATAGTCTGGAGCTACCTTGGTCGTTATTGGGTGCCCTGGACGCATTATCGACCAAGGTAGCTCGCAGGGCCGTGACCGCGTCGGGCAAGAAGGGCTAGGGTTTGTAGGGTGGACATTTCTGAAGTTGGGGAGTTCGGGCTAATCGATCGCCTTCGGGCGATCTTGGGGGAGGCGCCCGAAGGCGAGGTTTGGTCGGGCGACGATTCTGCCGTTCTTAGAGCCCCCGCCGGCACGATCCTTCTTACGTCCGACATGCTGATTGAAGGAGTCCACTTCGATCTCGAATTGACCGGGCCGGCCGATCTCGGGTACAAGTCGATGGCGGTCAACATGAGCGATGTCGCCGCCATGAGCGGCACTCCCAGGCGGGCAGTTGTGAGTTTAGGGCTTCGCTCGGGTATCCAAGTCGAGTGGGTCGAGGATCTATGTCGTGGGATGAAAGAGTGCTGTGACGAGTTCGACGCTGCTGTCGTCGGGGGGGATCTTTCTCGAAGCGATTGTCTCGTCATCTCTGTGGCAATGCTGGGCAATCCGGCAGGTCGCAGAGTGACATTAAGACGCGGTGCACGCCCCGGCGATGCGGTCTGCGTGACGGGGACCTTGGGGAAGAGTGCGGCCGGATACAGGCTGCTGCGCGCTGGCATCAAGGAGGGCGATGACCTAAAGCGGGCGCACCTTCGCCCCACGCCGCGCGTACGCGAGGCTGAGATCCTCCGGCGTCATCTTCCAAACTCGATGATCGACATCTCAGATGGATTCGCGGCCGACCTTGGACACCTTTGCGATTCGTCGGAAGTCGGGGTAATAGTTGATGCGGCAAAGATGCCTCTTGTCGATCTTGCAGACTTGGGTTTGGACAAAACCGCGCTCGACCTCGCGCTTGCAGGCGGCGAAGATTACGAGCTTTGCTTCACCATTCCACAAGAAAGGTTTGACAAAGCGGTCTCGGAGGTCGAGAAGGCAACGGGCACAACCGTCACCCGAGTTGGAGAGATCGTCGAACAAGCTCGAGGCAGAATCTTGCTTATCGAAGGTGGCGAGCAACCGCTCGAGGTGCCGGGTTGGGACCACCTGAGAGTTTGAACTCAGCGCTCACCGTTGCCGGTTCGGATTCATCGGGGGGTGCGGGAATCCAGGCTGACCTGCGAACCTTCGCTGCATTGGGCGTTCGGGGATTGAGCGCGATCACGGCACTGACAGTGCAGAACTCGGGCGGAGTGCAAGCGGTCTTCGAGGTTCCCGCCGATTTTGTAAGCCGCCAGGTTGTCACCGCCATGCAAGAAGGACCGGGGGCAGTCAAAACTGGAATGCTCGCGAACGAGGCCACCGTCGAGGCAGTTGCCCGAGCGCTCCATGAGGCACGAGGGCCGAAACTCGTAGTCGATCCTGTTATTGCATCGACATCGGGGTATCGACTTCTTGACCGCAGTGGCGTCGCCGCGCTCGTGCTTCGGTTACTGCCGTTGTGTTTAGTCGTTACGCCCAATCTCGATGAGGCGGAGGAGTTGACCGGACTAGCCGTTCGGACCACCGACCAGATGCGGGAAGCCGCTCGCGTGATTCACGGCAAAGGAGCCGCCAACGTCGTAATCAAAGGAGGGCATCTAGAAGGCGATCCGACGGACATCCTCTTCGACGGCGCATCGTTTGCGGAAATGACAGGCGAACGCGTGGAAGGCGCGAATACACATGGGACGGGGTGCGTTCTATCGGCCGCAATCACCGCCCGCTTGGCGCTCGGAGATTGTCTATTAGACGCGGTCGCGGCGGCAAAGGAATTTGTGATGGACACCTTGAAGGGGGGTTCGGGGGGGTAGCAGCCCCCCAGAGGTATCACTTACGCGTGCCAGGAGCTGCGAACCCCCCGAGGTCAAAGGAGCGGTCCTAGGATCCGCGCTTCGACCTAATTTTCTTCTTGATGACCATAAGTGCTGCGATAGAAGCGGCAGCAATTCCCAACACTTTCAAGCCATTCGTGCGCGCAGCGTCGACCCCGTCTTTGACCTGCCCGGTAAGGGCGTCAACCTTCTCGCCGAGAGCATCGCGCGTCTCGGTTATTTCTCGTTCGAGTTCTTCCGGTGTTTGATCCATTGCGCATCCTCCTTAAGGGAACGGATCGTCCGTTCTGGTTTCACTTTGTTCTTCAACTTTCGCATGGCGAGAAGAAACACTCCGCCCCCTGCGGCCGCCATAAGCCCGGTGACGATAAGGGCCGCGACCCAGCGCGGCATCCAAATGTCGAGCACTTCAATAACTGTTAAAAGAATGAACGGAATCAGAAGCAGCCCCAACACTGCCCCGAGTATGGCCAAGCCCGCTCCCACAAGGCGCGAGCGAACGACCTCGGCTATTTCCCCTTTTGCAAGTTCGATCTCTTTGCGAACCAGCTTCGAAAGGTCCTGCGTGATGTCGACGATGAGCGCGCCCAGACTCTGCGCATTGCGCGGCTCGTTGGCGGGATCGAAGGGATCGGGTTCGCTCGTCACGATGGGCGTCAGCTTGCTCGCGCAACCTTGTTTGCCTTGATGCACGACGCGCACACATGCATCTTGGTGGGCGTGCCCTTAATGTTGGCGCGCACGACCTGGATATTCGGTTTCCACCGCCGCCGCGTTCGTGACTTGACTCGACGCTTGATTGCGTTGGAGCCGAGTCGGCGGATGCGGTTGCCCGCTTTGGGCGACTTGGCGCAGACATCGCAAATGAAAGGCATCGGTTCTCCTGGAAATTAGGTGAAACGACATCGTACCAACATATCCTTGGTGATGCCGGGCCTGCGGGGCACAATGAACCCGTGGCCCGCACAGAGATTCTGCTGTATGCACCTGAACACCTCAAGGTTCCTATCACTCGCGTGAAGGGCATCGGTCCGCGCCAGGCGGAAGTGCTGGGGGAGTCAAAATTCGCTATCGCGAGCGTGCAGGATCTGCTCCAGCACTATCCCCGGCGCCACCTCGACTTCTCCGATCAGAAGTCGATACGCGAGGCCGGAATTGGCGACGAGGTCACGATCATCGGCGAAATAACTCGCGTGCAAGCCCCACCTCCAGGCCGGCGAAAGTTTCCCCTCAAAGTCACCGTCGCAGACGGCACGTCGACGCTTTCTCTGGTCTTTTTCAATCAACCCTGGCGGGCCCAGCAACTAAGAAAGGGGACGATGATCGCGGCGAAAGGGAAGATCTCCGTCTTTCGCAACGCTCGCCAGATGACTTCTCCGCTTGTCGACGTCATCAGAGATGCCGACGAAGCGATCAAGATCGTACCCATCTATCCGGCGACTGCCGACATCCACACCGCAATGCTTCGCCGCGTTATCCGGGCCGCGCTCGACGAATTCGAGCTGACAGATCCTCTGGCGCCGGCGATGCTCGATCGCCACAAATTGATCGACCGGACTTCCGCGATGGCCAGTTATCACTTCCCGGCAGAGATGCCCCGCAAGGCCATCGGGCGTCGCCGGCTTGTGTTCGATGAACTGTTCACCCTTCAGGTGGGTCTGGCATATCGGAAGCGCCGAGTCGAGAAGCAGACTCCGGGGATCGCATACAACGTGGAAGGTGACGCGGCGCCGCGATTTCTGGAAAGCCTGCCATTCGAATTGACGGAGGCCCAAAGGCGCGCCAACAAAGAGATCGCATCGGACATGGCGCGTCCAGCGCCGATGCATCGTCTCTTGCAAGGTGAGGTTGGATCCGGAAAGACCGTGGTCGCACTTTACGCTGCGATGATTGCCGTCCAGAGCGGTTATCAAGCGGCGATCATGGCGCCCACCGAGGTTCTGGCTCACCAGCACTACCTGACGATTTCGAAATTGTTCGGATCCCCGCAGGGCCCGCAGCTAGAACTCGACCAGGGGCAGATGGGGCTGTTCGGAGGCCCGGGGGTAGTGCTCCTAACGGGGAGCGTGCCTGCAGCACGGCGCCGACAAGTCCTGGCAGGCATCGCCGACGGTTCTTACCAAATCGTGGTTGGAACGCACGCTCTCATCCAAGAAGGGGTGAATTTTTCGAACCTTGGTCTGGCCGTGATCGATGAACAACATCGCTTTGGAGTTCGTCAGCGGGTCGCCCTCAAGGAAAAGACCTCCGCGGCCGTCGCGCCCGACATCTTGATCATGACTGCGACTCCAATACCGCGCACGCTGGCTTTTACGCTTTACGGCGATCTCGATGTGAGTATTCTCGATGAGTTGCCGAAGGGCCGCCGTCCGGTTGCTACGCGCGTCATCGGCGAACCCGAACGCCTCGCTGCTTACGACCTTGTTCGCACTGAAGTTAGTGCGGGCCGTCAGGCCTACGTGATCACACCCTTGATCGAGGAGTCCGACAAGTTGCAAGTGAAGTCGGCCGAGACGGAAGCGAAGCGTCTTGCCAACGAGGTCTTCCCGGATCTGCGAGTCGGAATGATGCATGGGCGGATGACTCCAAAGGCCAAAGAGTCGGTAATGAACGGATTCCGAGGAGGAGACGTTGACGTCTTGATCTCAACCACAGTGGTCGAGGTTGGAGTTGACGTGCCGAATGCCACGGTGATGCTCATCGAGGATGCCGACCGGTTCGGGTTGTCGCAACTTCACCAGTTGCGGGGCCGTATCGGCCGAGGAGAGCACGCGTCGACCTGCATTCTGCTGACGTCGGTCCCCGATGAGGAGAGCGATTCGATGAAACGACTGAACGCCATGGCATCCACCAACGACGGATTCAAACTGGCGGAGATGGATCTCGAGTTTCGGGGGACCGGTACGATTCTGGGGGACAGGCAGTCCGGCTTCTCGGACCTCAAGCTCACTCACTTGCTGCGCGATATGGAAATCCTAACCAAGGCACGCGACGAAGCATTCGCGCTGATCGAGGAGGACCCAGACCTCAGCCGTCACCCCCAGATCCGTTTGGAGATGGAAGGGCGCTTTGCCGACCGGCTTGAGTGGCTGTTTCGCTCTTGAGGGTCATCGCCGGGATCGCCAAAGGCCGAAGACTCAAGGCCCCCCCGGGCCTAACAACTAGACCCGCGACCGACCGTCTGAAGGAGGCCGTCTTCTCGAGCTTAGGTGAACGGGTTGTTGATGCGGAGGTGCTGGACCTTTATGCGGGAACGGGGGCGATGGGGATAGAAGCCCTGTCGCGAGGCGCCGCGCACGCGACTTTCATCGAGAAAGACGAAGCTGCAACGGCGATAATAGAGGCAAACCTCCGCCACACCGAATTGTCGCAGTCCGCGACCGTGCTTCGCATGAAAGCAGAGCAATTCGCCGCGCGAGCGTTTGATTCGGGGGGTTCGCAGCCTCTGGCGCGCGCAAGCCGCACCTCCGAGCCGCTGCTACCCCCCCGCCCCCCCCGTCGAACTTTCGACCTTATCTTCATAGATCCCCCCTATGCGTTGGGATTTCCTGTAGATGTGGTGGAATCCCTGGTGGAAAATGGACACATCGCCCTAGGTGCGACGATCGTCGTTGAAACGTCGGCCCGAATGGGCCCATTCGACATCCCGCCGGGTTTCGTGTTGACTGGTCAACGCAGGTACGCAGACTCAGTCGTTGCGTACTGCAAGTTCGAAGGGAGGTCTTGATAACGCGATGGCCATTGCGCTTTGCCCAGGATCCTTTGATCCGCCGACGAACGGCCACATCGATGTCGTCGAGCGAGCCTCTCGCCATTTCGACCGCGTGATCGTCTCCGTCGTGGCCAATCCCGCCAAGAAGTCGCTATTCGACGTGCAAGAAAGAGTCGTTCTTCTAAAAGAACTGTTGGGCCATCTGCCCAACGTCGAAGTCACTTCGCACTCTGGGTTGTTGGTGGAGTTGGCGCGCGAAAGGGGAGCGGATGTCATCGTCAAGGGCTTGCGGGCCCTCTCCGACGTGGAATATGAGTTGCAGATGGCTCAGATGAACACAAATCTCTTCGAGGAGGTCGACACGATGTTCATCATCACCAACCCTAAGTGGAGTTTTATTTCCTCTTCGCTGGTCAAAGAGGTCGCAGCACTGGGAGGCGATGTGAGCCGGTTCGTGCCAAAGGCCGTAAACGAGGCGCTCGTTGGGCGCGGAAAAGTCGGCTAGTCTTTAGGTTATGGACGTACTCGAAGAGCTCGAAGCCGTGATGGAAGAGATCCGCACCGCGAAGCCCGTTCCATTCTCCGCGTCGGCGATGGTGAACAAGCAGCAGTTGCTTGATCGTCTTGAGGGGATCAAGCAGACCGTGCCGGAGGAAGTGAAGCAAGCGCGCTGGGTGATGCGCGACCGCGAGGAATTGCTAGGCCGGACTCAGACTGATGTCGAACAGATGGTCGCCGAGGCCACCGAACAGAGGGACCAAATGGTCTCCCGCACCGAGGTAGTGGGGGCCGCAAACCGTGAAGCCGACAAGATTATCGAGGAAGCCAAGGCCAGAGCGCGGGAAATCCGCATGGAGGCCGAGGACTATGTGGACGCAAAACTCGCCAACTTCGAAGTCGTGCTCCAGAAGACTCTTGGCGCTGTAACCAAGGGCCGGGAGTCGCTTCGGGGACGCCTGGATGAGGCGGGAGCGGACGACGACGACGACCAGACCGGCGACAACGCCCCAGTTTCCGCAGACGCCCCGACGGGCAACGTTCGAATCCGAAGGTAGAGTCCCTCGGGGGATCCCCGCCCAAGCTTCCAGCTTTTCGCAAAAGACCGCCAGATTTGGCGGGTAATTGCAGAAAGGTCACCTGGTAAATACTTCCAGGCGGCTGCATTTGTTATCATGGGCAAGCTTTGCCCTGAAGATGGGGACTTAAATGGACATGAGCGGGCTTGAGATCGAGATCGCCGACCTGGTAATGAGGCCGGGGGCGACGATGCAGATTATGAGTTCGCAGGCCATCCCCGGTCTTCGAGCGGCTCTCGGGGGTGTCGAGGACCACGATCCGGTGGACGTGACCTTGAGCGCCTGCAACCTCGTCGAAGGAGTTGAGGTCACGGGCGAGATTTCGGGGACGCTGAAGCTTAGTTGCTCTCGATGCTTGGTCGATTTCGAGAAGGAGTTTGCAAGCCAAGTAAAAGAAACGTTCTGGTTTGAGGCGGGACGGGCTAGCGAAGGAGAGGGTTACGAGATCCAAGGAACTGTCATAGATCTTGAGCCGATGTTGCGTGACGTTATCGTGCTTTCGATTCCCGTCCATCCAGTTCACGCTGAAGATTGCAAGGGTCTTTGCCCCCGCTGCGGGGCGGACCGAAATGTTGAGGATTGCGGTCACGAGGTGAAGCCCGCCGACGAACGCTGGGCGCCACTTGAAGGCTTCTTTGACCGCAAGGAAGGCGGGGGGTTCGGGGGGGTAGCAGCCCCCAAAGACACAGACCGGGGCGCGCCAGAAGCTGCGAACCCCCTGAAGAAAGAAAACAAGGAGTAGACAGTTATGCCGGTTCCCAAGAGAAAAAAGTCGCGATCCACGACCCGCCACCGCAAAGCCCAATGGAAGCTCGAGGTGCCGGGCGGCTCCACCTGCCCACAGTGTCACGCGCCCAAAGCATCTCACCGTGTCTGCGGTAAATGCGGCTTCTACGACGGGCGCGAAGTGGTCGAGGTCGATTAACGAACGCCGCCTTGAAAACTGACGAAGTTCGGACCGCGCCGAATCTGGGACGACTCGAGACAACCCTGCGGACGGAGTTTGCCGACCGCGCGGTGATCGTAATGTCGCTGACCCACCGTAGCTACGCCTTCGAGCAAGGGGGCCAAAACAACGAACGGTTGGAGTTCCTCGGCGACGCGGTGCTCGGACTGATCGTCACCGATCTTATCTACGCGTGGTACCCGGACCTGCCCGAAGGGGACATGGCGAAATTGCGGGCCAGCGTTGTGAACATGCCCGTGCTGGCCGAGATCGCGCGCTCGATCAAGCTGGGCGAAGAATTACTTTTGGGCAAGGGCGAGGAAATGTCAGGAGGGCGCGAGAAGTCATCGATCCTCGCCGACGCCCTGGAGGCAGTGATTGGGGCCGTGTATCTCGATGGTGGGCTCGACAGTGCGCAGCGGCTGATAGAGGAACTTTTTTCAGATCACATTCGCGAACATGTTGAAAGCGGAGAAGTTCGGGACTTCAAGACGAGCCTTCAAGAGCTCGCCGTCGCCGACTCGGGGGCAGTGCCCTCTTATCGCCTCACGGCGACGGGGCCGGACCATGCAAAGCGATTCAAGGCTTTGGTCTACATAGATGGACAGATGCAAGGAGAGGGTGAGGGGCGGTCCAAGAAAAGCGCTGAGCAAGCGGCCGCCCGTGAAGCTATGTCGAACTGGAGCCGGACAGATGCCTGAACTACCAGAAGTGGAAGTGTTGCGCCGTGACTTAGAAAAGGACATCATCGGTCGCAAGATCAAAGGAACGGAGGTGCGTGCGACTAAGAACGCAATGCGCATTATCCGACGCCACACCCGCCGCAAGGACTTTGAGGATGCCCTCGCGGGCGTCAAGATCGTCAAAATCGAAAGGCAGGGCAAGTACCTGCTCATTTTTCTGGACTCCAAACAAATACTTGTGGTTCACCTCGGAATGTCTGGGCAACTGAAGCTGTCGAAGACATCTGCGCCGATCGAAAACCATACGCACGTCATCATCACGTTCACAGTCGGCGGACAGTTGCGGTACGTGGATCCGCGTAGTTTCGGCGAGATGTTTCTCACGACGGCCGACGAAGAGGGGAACATCGAAGGCCTGACGAAACTGGGCATCGATCCGCTGGAAGATGCTCTCACCTGGCAGTATTTCTCCGGAACTCTCGTCGATCGAAAGACGAAGCTGAAGACTTTGTTGATGGATCAGAAGTTCATATGCGGCATCGGGAATATCTATTCAGACGAGATTCTGTTTGCGGCTGGGCTTCGCCACGATCGAAACTCCGACGATTTGGTGGCCGCCGAGGTCCGGCGCCTTTACCGCGCCATCCAGGAGGTGTTACAGGAGGCGATCAAGTTTCGTGGAACTTCCGCCGACGACGAGCAATATGTCGATCTCTACGGCAAGCTGGGCGAATTTCAAAATCAATTGAAGGTCTATCAGCGAGAGGGTGTGCCTTGTCGAAGGTGCCGGACCCCCGTGGCGCGGTCCCGTTGGAGCAATCGTTCCACGTACCACTGCCCGCAATGCCAGATCTGAA
>Ga0183260_10004924_pt1 | contig 10556 bp, 9 predicted proteins | sample AntDrymUQ4972206_2_FD_129768 | JGI IMG/M metagenome (GOLD analysis project Ga0183260, IMG submission 129768) | Polar desert sand microbial communities from Dry Valleys, Antarctica - metaG UQ497 (22.06) (version 2) (version 2) | ecosystem: Environmental > Terrestrial > Soil > Desert | place...
CCGGTCGGCGCCAGCACCGTCGCCTGCGCGTTGCGGATGCCGTACTCGGTGCCCAGCGCCAGTGCGTCCTGCCATGACTCCCGAGCGGCGCTCAAGATGTTGGCCGGCGCGAGTGCGGAATCGATCCCGTCGACCGCTTCGGTGTGCTTGGCGATCACGCGCAGCGTGCCGCCGCGGTCAGCGGCGAAGCCGTCGAACGGGCCGGTCACCTTGGCGATCTCGGCGCTGGTCCGGTAGGCGTGGCCGGTCATCAGCGCGGTGATCGCCGCCGCCCAGGCACGCCCCTCGTCGGAGTCGTAGGCGAGGCCCTGGCTCATCAGCAGGCCGCCGAGGTTGGCGTAGCCCAGGCCGAGCTGGCGGTAGGCACGCGCGTTGGCCGCGATCGCCTCCGTCGGGTACGAGCTGTTGCCGACGATGATCTCCTGCGCAGTGAACATGACTTCCACGGCGCGTCGGAACGACTCGACGTCGAAGACGCCGCCGGCCTCGAACTTGCGCAGGTTGAGGCTGGCGAGGTTGCAGGCCGAGTTGTCCAGATGCATGTACTCGCTGTTGTGCACGATGACGGCGCCGTCATTGACGACACCGTCGCCCGCGACGGCAAAGTTGTGCGTCCCCTCAACCTCCAGGTCGTAGACGGTCACAGGCTCGTCCAGCAGCAGCCGGCTCACGCTCGTAACGGTGTCACCCTGGTCCTCACCCTTCGCGCAGACAGCGCGCAACTCGGTCCCCTCGCGCAGCGACTGCGCCTCAACGAAGGCAGCGTCTGCGCACAGGAAGCGGTGATCAGGTGTGCAGCGCAGCTTCAATCCGCGCCGGGTTCGCACCTCCACAAGCTCCTGGGTGCGCCCCGCAACCCAGACGTTCGTGATGGCCCGCGTGCCGTGCTCACGTGCGGCAAGATCGAAGGTCCGGACGGCAGGCAGGGGCTGTCGAGCCTGGTGGGTCTTGTACAGAACCTCGAAGGGGATCAGCCCGTCTGCTGTGTCCACCATGGTCTCGCCGACGAAGCAACACGGGTTGGAGCCGTTGATGCGGCCGGCGTTGGGCGTGGTGTGCCAGTCGTTGATGGTGGTGTCGTACTGCATGCCAGGGTCCGCGCACTCCCAGGCGGCCTGGGCGATCTGGCGCATCAGGTCGCGGGCGCGCAGGGTCGTGACGTCCTCGCCGGTCAACACCGCCTTCAGCGCGAAGTCGGCGTCGGCCTCCACCGCGAGCATGAACTCGTCGGTGACCCGCACCGAGTTGTTGGCGTTCTGATATTGGATCGAACCGGAGTCCAGCCCGTCGAGGTCCATGTCGAAGCCGGCCTCCCGCAGCGCACGGGCTTTGAGCTCCTCACGCTGCTTGCACCAGATGAACTCCTCGATGTCGGGATGGTCGACGTCGAGGATCACCATCTTGGCGGCGCGACGGGTCTTTCCCCCGGATTTGATCGTCCCGGCCGACGCGTCGGCACCACGCATGAACGACACCGGACCCGATGCCTCGCCCCCGCCGCGGAGGCGCTCCTTGGACGAGCGGATGCGAGACAGGTTGACGCCGGAGCCCGAACCGCCCTTGAAGATCGTCCCCTCCTCCACGTACCAGTTGAGGATGGAGCTCATGGTGTCTTCGACCGACAGGATGAAGCACGCCGAGCACTGCGGGGTCTCCTCGACGCCGCAGTTGAACCACACCGGCGAGTTGAACGCAGCCTTCTGGGTCACCAGCAGGTGCTTCAGCTCGGCGTTGAACACCTCGGCGGAGGCCTGGTCGGCGAAGTAGCCGTCGTCGCTGCCCCAGCGGGCGATGGTGTCGGCGACGCGGTCGATCATCTGGCGGACGCTGTGCTCACGCTGTGGCGTGCCGGGGGTTCCTCGGAAGTACTTCTGCGACACGATCGTCGTCGCGTTCTGCGACCAGCTGACCGGGAACTCGACATCGCGCTGCTCGAACGCGGTCCCGCCAGTCCGCCAGTCTTTGATGACGGCGTCGCCCAGGTCCCACTCGATCTCGTCGTAGGGGTGGACCCCTTCGGCGGTGAAGTGCCGGGCGAACCGCAAACCGGGCGCCGCTGCCCCCTGCGACGTGACCGCTGTGAGCGCTGCCTGCGTGATGACCATCCCACTCTCCCTTGCCAACGACACCGCTGTAATTACCGCCGAGGAGCCTGCCGCATCGGCGGCTGGCGGTCAAGGACCCTCTGCCGACTACAAACCCAAGATGGGGGATGCGAGATCTACCCATCCACTATATCTTGTGGTCGAGCGCAGTGCAGTCGCGACCGCCATGCGTTGCGACAAGGGCACGCTAACAGCAGGGTGCGACAACCAGCGAGGGCCTTTGGTGTGGATAACACCCGGCTCCTGGTCGCAGTACTGGGGACTGTCCTGTGGACAGCGCGGTGGTGCCGCCAGCCGCGGCGCCACCCGCCGTGCGGAAGACTTCGTCCACAACCGAGCATGAATCCACAGGGAAAGAAATTTGCGACAAGGAGGCACGCGTGCGCTGCCCGTACTGCAACAGCGATCGCGACCGGGTGATCGATTCCCGCCCCGCCGAGGATGGTGCGGCGATCCGGCGTCGCCGGGAGTGCGCGGCCTGCCGGCAGCGCTTCTCCACCTACGAGCGCAGCGAGCAGATCAGCGTAGGAGTTCGCAAGCGCAACGGTGCACTCGAGCCGTTCGAGCGCGCCAAGCTGGCCGCGGGCATCGAAAAGGCCACCAAGAACCTGCCAGTGAGCCCGGCCGCCGTCCGGCAGGCGGTGGCCGCCGTGGAGAGTCGCCTGCGCGCCCTCGGTCGCCGCGAGGTCGACAGCGAGGTCGTCGGTGGCGAGGTGCTCGCCGCCTTGCGAGACCTGGACCGCGTCGCCTACCTGCGCTTCGCCAGCGTCTACAAGGGGTTCACCTCGACCGACGACTTCGCTCGGGAGCTGGTCACCTTGGAGGGCTACCCCCGGCGCGGACCCGAGCCGGCTGGCCGGATGAAGCCCCACGGGTGAGCGATCAGGGCAGGCGCAAGACCGTGCCCGGCGCCAGAGCTGTAGCGTCCACGTCGTTGACGGCCAGGATCCTGGCGACGTAGATCCGCGGACTCTGCCCTGCCGGCGCATGCGCGTGGGCCAGGTCCCAGACGGTGTCGCCCGGAGCGATCACGACCTCGATGGGGGCGGTGGCCACGCCGGCAGGTGTGGCGGCCGCGCTCCATGGCGACCAGACACCGACAAGCAGCAGTGCGGCCACGGCGACCACCGTCACCGCCACCACGGCCAGCCGCCGGCGCGGGTACACCGCTGCCCGCATGGATGGTTGCGTCCGGCGCTGGCGCACGGCTGCGGTCCGCGGAAGAGGTTGTACCCGGGGGCGCGGGCGCACGGCCACCCTCCTCCGCCCCGCCACGGGTCGGGTCCCGGCCGGTCTCGGGTCGAGGTCCCATGCTGCTGCCGCCACGGTCTTCGCCTCCCTGCACCCAGTGGCCGACGGCTACCTGCCATCGAACACTTGTTCGTCCTGGGTCCACTGTAGCGAACGGGTGTTCGACGTCAATCCCCTATTCGAACAGGTGTTTGATTTTCCCGCTCGGACCGGTTACGTTGCGGGTCCGCAAGCCGACGCATCAGGAGGGATCGTGGCGGCGCAACCAGGATTGACGAGCAGGCAGCAACGCATCCTCGAGGTCATCCGCGACGCGGTGCGCACCCGTGGGTACCCGCCCAGCGTGCGGGAGATCGGGGATGCGGTCGGCCTCAAGTCGCCATCCAGCGTCCACAGCCAGCTGGCGACGTTGGAGCGCGGCGGTTACCTGCGCCGCGACCCCTCTCGGCCGCGAGCGATCGAGGTCCGCAGCCGACCCGGCGCCGAACCGGCGCTGACCGCTGGCCGGCACACCGCGGTGCCGCTGGTCGGCGAGATCGCCGCCGGGGCTCCCGTCGTTGCCGAGGAACGCGTCGACGACGTCTACGCCCTGCCCACGACGCTGGTGGGCGAAGGGACGCTGTTCATGCTGCGGGTACGCGGCGAGTCGATGATCGAGGCCGGCGTGCTGCCCGGCGACCTGGTGGTGGTGCGTCAGCAGCCGACCGTCGAGCAGGGCGAGATGTGCGCCGCCTTGATCGAGGACGAGGCGACGGTCAAGTTCTTCCGCCGCAGCCGCTCTGGCGAGATCGTCCTGGACCCGGCCAACCCTGCCTACGAACCGATCCCGCTGCACGCCGACGAGCAGTCGGCGATCCTCGGCAAGGTCGTCGCCGTCCTACGCAGCCTCTAGCCAGGCCCCGGGCTCCGTGATTCCCGACAGACTGTGGGAATCACTGCACCCACGACGCGGCCATGGCCACGAGAGGATCCCCCCCGTGCCGACCGAGCTCGACACCCTGGTGGCGGCCGGCAAGCGCGCGCTGGAGGCAGGCGACTGGTCAGCGGCTAGGGGATGCTTCCGAGCCGCGCTCGATCTGCGGGAGACGCCCGAGGCATTGCTGGGTTTCGGTGACGCGTTGTGGTGGCTCGGACAGACCCGTGAGGCGATCACGCACCGCGAGCGGGCGTTCGCGGCGTTCCTGCAGCAAGCCGATCCTGTGCAGGCCGCCATCGCCGCGCTGTGGTTATGCGTCGACTACCGCCAACAGATCGGCAACACCGCCGCCTCGGCCGGCTGGGTCGCCCGCCTCGCCCGGCTGGTCGAAGACTTCGAGTTGGACCCCATGCGGGGCTGGCTGCTCGTCATCAAGGCCTCCGACAGCGATGATCCGGTGGCCGGTGAGGCCTGGGCGCGACAGGCGCACGAGTTCGCCCGGACAGCAGGGGATCTCGACCTGGAGTTCTGCGCGGCCAGCCAGGTCGGGGCCCTGCTCGTCAGACAGGGCAGGCTTTCCGAAGGCGTGACCTGGCTCGACGAGTCGATGGCGGGTTCGCTCAGCGGAGAGGGCGCAGCCCCCGACACGGTCGTGTGGACCAGCTGCAACATGATTGTGGCCTGCACTCTGGGTGCCGACTTCGAGCGGGCGGTGCAGTGGGTCCGCGCCGCGGACACCTTCACGCGTCGCTACGGTTGCCCGTTCCTGTTCACGGAGTGCCGCACCTTCTACGGCGCTGTGCTCGTCGCCATGGGTGACTGGCGTCAGGCCGAAACCGAGCTGCACACGGCGATCGAACTGTCGCACGACGCATTTCCGGTGCAGCACCGCCAGGCACTGGCCACGCTGGCCGAGCTGCGCGTAACGCAGGGCCGTGTCGAGGAGGCCGAGCGGCTGGTTGCGGGGCTCGAAGATCACGAGGCGGCTACGCCGGTATGGGCCCGGATTCATCTGTTGCGCGGAGCGCCTACCCTCGCCGCGGCCACGGTCCGCCGCAGGCTCGCCCCTGATCGGGGAAGAGCGGCTCGAGAGCGCGGTGCTGCTCGAGCTGCTGGGGGAGGCGGAGATCGCCCAGGACCAGCATCAATCGGCTGCGGAGCGCGGGCGCAAGCTGGTGGACCTCGGCGAGACCTGCCGCGTCGCTGCCGCGCGTGGCCAGCGGCTACAAGGACGCGCCCTTGCGGCAGGCGGGCACGTGGCACAGGCCGGCGCACACCTCGACGCGGCGTTGTCGGCGTTTGTCCGTCTGGAGATGCCGCTGGAGTCGGCCCGTACACGGCTGCTGTGCGCCAGGGTCCTAGCCGAACAGGAGCCCGAGGTCGCGGTTGCACAGATGCAGCTGGCCCTCACCGCGTTCGAGGATCTCGGCGCCGGCAGGGATGCCGACGACGCCGCCGCCTTTCTGCGGCAACTCGGGGTCAAGGCTGCCCGGGTGGGACCCAGAGGCGTCGAGGTACTCACGAAGCGGGAGCGTGAGGTGCTCTCCCTTCTCGCCGAGGGGCTTTCGAATCCCGAGATCGCTGCACGGCTGTACCTCAGCCGCAAGACGGTGGAGCATCACGTGGCTCACGTGCTGGCCAAGCTCGGTGTCCGCAACCGAGCCGAGGCCGCCGCAGAGGCGGTGCGCAGTCTCGGATCGGAATCCGCCGCGAAGTAGGTGACCTCACCGATGCTCGCGCGGTGCGACCGCTGCACGCTAGCGCCATGTCCGACGTCACCGCGGGTACCGGGTCGCGAGGCCGATACCCGTGAAGTGTCCCACACTCGAACAGAGACGAAGGTGACCGAAACCATGGCGACGACCGCACCCGTCATCGATCATGCCCGCGCCGAGGCCTTCGGCGGGCGGATGGTCGGCGTGCTCAACGACGCCTGCCTGGCCCTGATGACCAGCGTCGGCCACCAAGTCGGGCTATTCGATACCCTCGCCGGGCTCCCGCCCGCCAGCAGCCAGCAGATCGCCGACGCCGCCAGCCTGCAGGAGCGCTACGTCCGCGAGTGGCTCGGCGCCATGACGATCTCGGGCGTCGTCGAGTACGACCCCGCGGCGCGGACCTACCGGCTCCCGCCCGAGCACGCGGCCTCGCTCACCTCGGCCGCCGGGCCGGACAATCTCGCCGGGGTCACCCAGTTCATCCCCCTGCTTGCGGGCGTCGAGGCACCGCTGATCGCCTGCTTCCGTGAGGGCGGCGGGGTCCCATACTCCCAGTACGGACGGTTCCACCGGTTGATGGCCGAGGACAGCGCCGCCGTCCATGACGCTGCGCTCGTCGAGGGGATCGTGCCCCTCGTGGCAGGCCTGGCCGATCGGCTGCATGCCGGCGTCGACGTCGCCGACGTCGGTTGCGGCAGCGGCCACGCCATCAACCTGCTGGCTGCGGCCTACCCGGCCAGCCGCTTCACGGGCTATGACTTCTCCGAGGACGCCATCGACGTCGCCCGGCGTGAGGCGCAAGCCATGGGACTGCGCAACACGACCTTCGAGCTGCGTGACGTCACCGACCTCGGTGAGCATGACCGCTTCGACCTCGTCACCGCCTTCGACGCCATCCATGACCAGGCCCACCCGGCGCAAGTCCTGACCGGCATCGCCGACGCGTTGCGCTCCGACGGTACCTTCCTAATGGTCGATGTCCAGGCCTCCAGCAACCTGGAGGACAACCTCGACCACCCGCTGGGCACGTTCGTGTACACCGTGTCCACCATGCATTGCATGACGGTGTCATTGGCCCTCGACGGCGACGGGCTCGGCACCGTATGGGGCGAACAGCGAGCCCAGCGGATGCTGGCTGACGCAGGGTTCGCCTCCGTCGCGACGGCCCACGTCGAGGCTGACATCCTCAACACCTACTACGTCGCCCACAAGACTGCGACTGCCGCCGACCTGAACGTGAGGCGGTCTTGAGTGGGCGCAGAGAGCTACCGCGACGTCGCCTACCGCGTTCCCAGCCAACCGTCGCTGCTGGCGTAGGGGCGCAGCGCCTCCCCGGTGGACCGCCCGACGTTGGCCACCACATAGGTGCCTTCGGGGCGATGCTCCTCCTTGAGCACCTCGCCGTCACGGTGGGCCGCGGCCACCAGCTCCGCGTGCTCGTAGGGGACGACGGCCTCGACGACGCGCCGCGCGGGCGGGAGCAGCTCGGCGATCCTGGCCACCAGCCGGTCGGTTCCCTCGCCGGTGACCGCAGAGACGGGGACCGCGCCGGAGAACTGCCGCTCAAGTCCGATCATCGTGTCACGGTCCGTCACATCAGCCTTGTTCAGCACCAGGATCCGCCGCATGGCGTCCGCGCCGATCTCGGCCAGCACCCGGTCCACCGCAACGACCTGCGCCTGCGCCTCAGGGTGGGCGGCGTCCACCACGTGCAGCAGCAGGTTGGCACGCAGGGTGTCCTCAAGGGTTGACTTGAAGGCCTCGACCAGCTGGGTCGGCAGCTTCTTCACGAAGCCGACCGTGTCGGTGACGACCACCTCCCGGCCGTCGGGAAGCGGCAGGCGGCGCGCCGTGGTGTCCAGCGTCGCGAACAGCTGGTCGGCGACCAGCACGGAGGATCCGGTCAGCCGGTTGAGCAACGTCGACTTGCCGGCGTTGGTGTAGCCAACCAGGGCGACCGTGGGGACGCTGTGGCGCTCACGGTCCTTGGTCTTGAGCCGGCGGGTGGCTGCGAACTGGACAAGATCGGAGCGCAGCCTGGTGATGCGCCGGTTGATCTTGCGCCGGTCGACCTCCAGCTGCGTCTCTCCCGGTCCGCGCCGGGCACCGATGCCACGGCCGGCTTGCCGGGACAGCGAGGCGCCCCAGCCGCGCAGTCTGGGCAACAGGTAGGACAGCTGTGCGAGCTCGACCTGCGCCTTGCCCTCGCGGCTGGACGCATGCTGGGCGAAGATGTCCAGGATCACGATGGTGCGATCCAGCACCTTGACGCCGAGCCGCTCCTCCAGTGTGCGCTGCTGCGCCGGGGACAGATCGTCGTCGAAGATCGCCGCGTCAGCGTCCAGCGAGCCGCACAGCGCCTTGAGCTCGGCCACCTTGCCCTGGCCGATGAAGGTGGCGACATCCGGAACGTTACGACGCTGCACAACCCGTCCGGCCGCCACCGCGCCGGCCGTGTCCACCAGCAGTTCCAGCTCGTCCAGCGAAGCGTCGACGTCGTGGGTGGTCTGCCCACCGCGGTGCAACGCGACGAGGACCGCGCGCTCGACCGGGCGGAAGATGGCCACGCCCTCACGGGGCGCCCCCTCCTCGATGCGTTGTGCCCGCTCGCGGCGGCGCTGTGCGCGCGACAGCGACAACTCGGGTTCGCCCTCGTCGGCACCACTCAGCGGATGCTCGTCAGCCACGTCTCGTCCAAGTTCCCGGTCGCCACCTCCACCGCGGGCCCGGTGACCCACAGCGTCGCGTCCGTCCAATCGATGTCAAGATCGCCGCCCGGCAGTGTCGCGGTCACCTGCCGCTCGGCCATTCCAAGGACCGCCGCCGCGACCGCCATCGCCGCCGCACCGGTGCCAGAGGCCATGGTCTCGCCCACGCCCCGTTCCCAGATCCGGCCGCGCAGCGTACGACGATCCATAATCTGCACCACCTCCACGTTGCTGCCCTCAGGGAAGGCCTCGTGGCCGCCGATCCCCGCCCCGATGTCGGCCAGCGGCACCGACGCCACGTCGTCGACCATCAGCACCGCGTGGGGGTTGCCCATGGACAGCGTCGTGATCCGGACGGTGTCGCCGTCCACCTCCAGCGGCTCGTCGACCTTGCCGACCAGCGGTGGCCCCATGTCGACCCGCGCGCGCTCGACACGTCCGTGCGCATCCCGAGACACGTGCACGGTCTTCACACCGGCACGGGTGTCGACCGTCACGACATCTCCTCCGGCGGGGTCACGATCGGCCAGGTACTTGGCCACGCAGCGAACCCCATTGCCGCACATCTCGGCGACTTCGCCGTCGGCGTTCCAGTAGTCCATGAACACGTCGGCGTGCACGTGCTTGCGGGGTGGGGCGACCCGGATCACGCCGTCCGCGCCCAAGCCAAGATGTGGGCGGCACAGCGCGCGTACCACGCCGGATGTCAGCGGGTGCGCGTCCTGCAGGTCGGGCAGCAAGATGAAGTCGTTGCCCGCGCCGTGAACTTTCAGGAACTGCATGCCGCCAGCAACACCTCGCGCGCATTGGGGGGAGTCTCCCATCGTACCCGTGGGTCTCCGGCGAACCAGCGTTGCTGGCGGGCGGCGTAGCGGCGGGTGCGCTGCTTGCTGCGGGCGACGGCGTCGGCCAGCGTGCAGCTGCCCTCGAGGTGGTCGAGGATCTCGGCGTAGCCGATCGCCTGGCGTGCGGTCACCGACAGCGGACGGCGGGCCAGCGTTCGGCACTCAGCGACCAGGCCGGCGTCGACCATCGCGTCCACGCGGGCGTCGAGCCGCGTGGCCAGGAGCGGACGTGCCACCTGCATGCCGATGACCCGCAGCCCCGCATACAGCGGCTCCCAGCGGTCCCAGGCCTGGCGCCACCCGCTGAACGGGCGGCCCGTTAGCTGCACAACCTCTAGGGCGCGCACCGCACGGCGCACGTTGCCCGGATCCATCCTCGCCGCGGCGGCGGGGTCCACCGCGACCAGCGCCGCATGGGCGGCGGCGGGGTCCTCGCCGTAGTGGCGGGTCAGTGCCGCGCGCACCGCGGGATCGGTCGGGGGAAACTCCAACGGGTCGACCACCGCGCGGAAGTACAACCCGGAGCCGCCCACCAGCAGCGGGGTCGCGCCCCGTTCCAGCACCTCGTTGATGGCGGTGCGGGCTGCCCGCTGGAACCACTCAACGGAGCAGTCCTGCCACGGGTCGAGCACGTCGATGAGGTGATGTCGCACCCCGGCTCGCTCTTGGGGCGCGGGCTTGGCGGTGCCCACGTCCATGCCGCGGTTCACCGTGAACGCATCGACGGCGACGATCTCGACTGACCGTCCGGTCCTGGTCCCCGCACGGGCACGGCCGTTGGCGGTGCGGGCCACGTCCAAGCCCACGGCCGACTTGCCCGTCCCTGTTGCTCCGACGAGGGCAAGGACGCAAGGATCAGCCATCAGGTATCAGCCGCGTCGGGTCACCCGGTGCCGGCCCGATCACCACCCGGATCACGACCCGGGCGAGGCAGCCACTGCCGAACCCGACGACCCAACCGCCAACGAACCCGAGGACCCAGCCCAACCCGAGGACCCAGCCGCACCCGCAGCGAC
>Ga0183260_10004925_pt1 | contig 10555 bp, 13 predicted proteins | sample AntDrymUQ4972206_2_FD_129768 | JGI IMG/M metagenome (GOLD analysis project Ga0183260, IMG submission 129768) | Polar desert sand microbial communities from Dry Valleys, Antarctica - metaG UQ497 (22.06) (version 2) (version 2) | ecosystem: Environmental > Terrestrial > Soil > Desert | place...
ACCTTCGTGGTGGACTCCCCGTCCTGCCACCACTCCGCCGGGTCGGAGCCGAAACGCTCGAACCCGGACTGGCGAGAGAACCGGTGGCTCACCGCCTCCTCGTCACCCTCGCGGACGGCGGCGAAGAATCGGCGAACGACGTGCCGGACCTCTTCGGAGGGCTCCATGGCGCCCAAGTTTCCTGGTTTGCCGTTCTGAGCGCAATCGACCCCCAGTCTCGACAAGCGCTCCTCACGTCCGGTGCGATGCGCGTGCACACGTCGAGTAGCGTGGAGCCATGGACATCGTGGACCCGCGCATCGAGGCCTACACGGCGTCGCTGCACACCCGATACGACGAGCCCGTGCTGCTCGAGATGGAACGCGAGGCCGAGGAGGTCGGGTTCCCGATCGTCGGGCGGAACGTCGGCGTCACGTTGTTCGCGCTCGCCGCCTCGGTGGGGGCGCGACGAGTGTTCGAGCTGGGCTCGGGGTTCGGCTACTCCGCGTACTGGTTCGCGAAGGCGGTCGGTGTCGATGGCGAGATCCACCTCACCGACGGAGACGCGGCGAACGAACGCAAGGCCGCCGACTACCTCGCTCGCGCCGGCGCCTGGGATCGGGTCACCTACCACGTGGGCGACGCCCTGACGTCGTTCGCGGCGGTCGAGGGCGAGTTCGATGTCGTCTACGACGACATCGACAAGGACGGTTACCCCGACGCCTGGCGCGCGGCGCGCGACCGGGTGCGCCTCGGCGGCATGTACATCTGCGACAACACCCTGTGGTACGGCCGGGTGCCCGGCGACGGCGAGCCGCCCGACGACGTGACCGACGCGATCCGAGAGCACAACGCGATGGCCGCCGACGACGAACGGTACGTGACGACGATCCTGCCCATCCGCGACGGCGTGCTCGTGGCCCTGCGCGTGGCGTGAACAGGCCGACGCCTCGGCTCGCAGGGTCGGGCGCATGCCGGAACGGAGTAGACTCCGCGCCGTCCGATGGACGCCTCGGCCGGCTCATACGCCGGGGTGCGAGATAGCCTGAGGGTGATCGTGGCGACCAGACTCCGCAGCAAGCAGAAGGACGACTTCGGGACCGTCTACAAGGGCCATGAGGGCCAGTGGTCCTGGATGTTCCATCGCATCACCGGCGTCGCCGTGATCCTCTATCTGTTCGCGCACATCGTCGACACCGCCCTCGTCGGGTGGGGCCCCGAGGCATACAACCGGGTCACCGACGCGTACAAGAACCCCGCGGTGCACGTGCTCGAGCTCGGACTGGTCCTCGCGGTGCTGTTCCACTCGATCAACGGCATCAAGATCACGTTGATCGACTTCGTGCCGAGTCTCGCCGGCCACATCAAGGCCGTCGGGCGGACGACGATGCTCGTGTTCACGGTTTCTGCGTTGGTCGTCACCGCGATCATGGGCAGACAGATCATCGACCTGTTGTGAGCGGAGCGCTCTGATGGCAACGACGATCGACCGACCTTCGGCATCGGGGGGCGCGACGCCGCCCCAGCGCGACCTGCGGACCGGGCGGGAGCGCCCGGTCGGGGGCTTCGAGCTGTGGATGTGGCTGTTCATGCGCATCAGCGGCATCGTGCTGCTCGTGCTGGCGGTCGGGCACACGCTGATCATGCACCTGCCGGCCGACGGGGTGGAGCGCGTCGACTACAACTTCGTCGCCGACCGATGGGCAAGCCCGCTCTGGCGCACATGGGATTGGATGATGCTCACACTGGCCCTGGTCCACGGCGTCAACGGCCTGCGCAACGTCACGCTCGACTACGTGCGCAGGCCCGGCGTGCGGTTCGCGATGAACATGCTGTGCTACGTGCTCGGATTCACGCTGTTCGTCCTCGGCACGATCATCGTCGTGACGTTCCAACCGGACGTCGCCGGCTCGGGGACCTGAGACGTGGCCGATATTCGGAGCGCGTAGCGATGGCCACGACCCACACCTACGACGCCCTCGTGATCGGGGCGGGCGGCGCCGGCATGCGCGCCGCGATCGAGCTCAGCGATCAGGTGCGCACCGCGGTCATCTCGAAGCTCTATCCGACCCGATCGCACACGGGCGCCGCGCAGGGCGGGGTGTGCGCGGCGCTCGGCAACACCGAGGAAGACAGCCCCGAATGGCACGCCTTCGACACGGTGAAGGGCGGCGACTACCTGGTCGATCAGCCGGCGGCCCAGCTGATGACCGAGGAGGCGATCGACGCCATCTATCAGCTCGAGCGGTGGGGCCTGCCGTTCAACCGCACGCCCGAGGGCCGCATCGACCAGCGTCGCTTCGGCGGTCACACCGCGAACCACGGTGAACGCCCCGTGCGACGTGCGTGCTACGCGGCCGACCGAACGGGCCACATGATCCTGCAGACGCTCTACCAACAGTGCGTCAAGCGCGACGTGCGGTTCTTCAACGAGTTCTACTGCCTCGACCTGCTGCGGGCGGTCGACGGTGCCGTCGCGGGGGTGGTCGCGTACGAGCTCGCGACCGGTGAGCTGCACGTCTTCCGCGCGAAGTCGGTCGTGTTCGCGACCGGAGGCTACGGCCGCATGTTCAGCGTGACCTCGAACGCGCACGCGCTCACGGGCGACGGTCCGGCTCTCGTGTGGCGGCGCGGCGTGCCCCTCGAGGACATGGAGATGTTCCAGTTCCACCCGACGGGCCTCGCGAAGCTCGGCGTGCTGCTCAGCGAAGCCGCACGCGGCGAGGGCGGCGTCGTGCTGAACGCCGACGGCGAGCGCTTCATGGAACGCTATGCCCCCACCATCAAGGATCTCGCCCCGCGCGACATGGTGAGCCGGGCGATCTACCAGGAGATCAAGGAAGGCCGCGGCGGCGGCCCGAACGGCGACTGGGCGTTCCTCGACATCAGGCACCTCGACCCGAAGGTCATCGAGGAGAAGCTGCCCGACATCACGGAGTTCGCCCGCGTCTACCTGAAGGTGGAGCCGACGAAGGAGCCGGTGCCGATCCAACCGACGGCGCACTACGCCATGGGCGGCATCCCGACCAACACCGACGGCCGCGTCGTCGACGGCGCCGACGAGACGCCGATCCCCGGGCTCTACGCCGCGGGAGAATGCGCATGCGTGAGCGTGCACGGCGCGAACCGCCTGGGCACGAACTCCCTGCTCGACCTGGTCGTGTTCGGGCGCCGCGCCGGCGTCGACGCCGGCCGGCACGCGAAAGACAGCGCGCTCCCCGACGTGCCGGAGCGCCCGACCGAGCAGACGCTCTCGTCGCTGAACGCGATCCTCGAGCGTACGCAGGGCGACCGGGCCGCCGACATCCGCACCGAGCTGCAGGCAAGCATGTTCGACCTGGCGTTCGTGGTGCGGAGCGAGGAAAGCCTTTCGAAGATGGAGGAGATCATCGGTGGCCTGCAGGAGCGCTTCGCCCGCGTCGCGATCACCGACAAGGGCGCGCTCTACAACACCGATCTGATGGAGACCGTGGAGCTCGGCTACCTGCTCGACTGCGCCCACGCGCTCGTCGTCAGCGCGCGCGCGCGCACCGAGAGCCGGGGAGGCCATTACCGCGACGACCATCCGCTTCGCGACGACGCGAGCTGGCTGAAGCACACGCTCGCCTACCGCAACGACGACGGCTCGATCCGCCTGGACTTCAAGCCCGTGAAGATGGGGCCTTACGTTCCCATGGAGAGGAAGTACTGATGGGGACGCCGGCCGAGGCGTTGCAGGAGTCCGACCGGCGTCGGGCCGGCGGCGCCGCCCCCGGCGCGGTCGAGCTGACGCTCCGCATCCGTCGGTTCAACCCCGAGGTGTCGCAGGACTCCTGGTGGGACGAGTTCACCGTCATGGCCGACCCGCTCGAGCGGCTGGTCGAGGTGCTGCACCAGGTGAAGTGGTACCACGACGGCACGCTGAGCTTCCGGCGGTCATGCGCCCACGGCATCTGCGGCAGCGACGCGATGCTGATCAACGGCCGCAACGCGCTGGCCTGCAAGGTGCTCGTCGACGACGTGGGCTCCAAGGTCACGATCGAGCCGATCCGCGGGCTTGCGGTGCTCAAGGACCTGATCGTCGACATGGAGCCGTTCCTCGACGGCTACAAGGCCGTGCTGCCGTTCCTCATCAACGACTCGGGCGAGCCGGACCGGGAGCGGCTGCAGACTGCCGAGGAGCGCGCGCGGTTCGACGACACGACCAAATGCATCCTGTGCGCGGCGTGCACCACGTCGTGTCCGATCTTCTGGGGCGACGAGGGCTACATCGGCCCGGCCGCGATCGTGAACGCGCACCGGTTCATCTTCGACTCGCGCGACGAGGCCGGCCGCGAGCGTCTGAAGATCCTGAGCGAGAAGACCGGGGTCTTCCGATGCCGCACGACGTTCAACTGCACGGAGGCGTGTCCCCGCGGCATCCAGGTGACGAAGGCGATCCAGGAAGTGAAGCGCTCGATCCTGTTCGACCGCTTCTAGCTCTGCCGAGCCAGACGCCGATGACGATCACGACCACAGGGCCGCGATCGGTGCGGCGACAATCCTCTCCGCCAGCCTGTATGTCCTTGGGCCCGTATGGAGGACCGCCCCGGCGACGAACCGGTCCCCGATCTGATCTCTCAGCCACGCCAGGTGACGAGCAGCTTCGCCCCTCGGCGCGGCGTTCGCCTTGATCTCGATCCCGACGACCCCCCCACCTGCGAGCTCGGCGACGATATCCACTTCGTGGCGGCCCTGTTCCGTACGCAGATGGAATAGCCGAGGGCGCGCCATCGAGGTCTGCAACTCGACGCGAAGGTGTGCGACCACGAGCGTATCGAGCAGCCGTCCCAGAAGGTCGCCGTCCCGAAGGATCCCCGCGGCGTCGACGCGGAGCACGCCGGCGAAGAGCCCCGGGTCGCTCAGGTAGCGTTTGGGGCTCTTGATGAGACGCTTGAGCCGGTTCGTGGACCATGCCGGAAGCCGATGCACCACCTGAAGACCGGTCAGGAGCCGCTCATATGCCTGCGCGGTCCTCCGATTCACGCCCGCCCCTTCCAGCAACGTCGTCTCCTCCACGATGCCAGCGGACGTGACCGCGTAGGCCTCCAGGTAACGCCGGAGCCGATCTGCATCCCGTCCGGGCTCGATGAGGTCGGCGTCACGGGTGACCAGCTGGTCGACATACCCCTCCAGCCACGTCCGGGACGCCGCCTGCGAGAGCGAGAGCGCCGGCTCCGGGAACCCGCTGCGGAGCGCAAGCTCGACGTAGGCTCGCAGGTCGAGGAGGTCGCCGGTCGCCGCGAGGTCCGAGCCGGCGGCGAGTCGATCGATCAGGCCCACGACATCTGGACGGCCAACGCGCTCATCGACGGTCATGCCGAACATCAGGAGACGAACGATCCGTCCGGTCGCAGGCCACGTTTCCGCTGTGAGGTCCGCCCGTACCGAGCCCGTCAGAAGGAACCGTCCCGGTCGAGGGTCGGCGTCGATCGCTCGCTTGACCGCCCCGAGCGAGCCGGGAACCTCTTGCCACTCATCCAGCGCGACCGGCTCCGGAAGGCCCCGAAGGGCTGCATCGGGATCGGCTTCGAAGGCCACCGCCTCAGCCGACCGGTCGAGTCGCACGATCGTTCGCGCATGCCGGGTCGCCGTCGTGGTCTTCCCGACCGCGCGAGGACCGACGAGCATCGCCGCGGGAAGCTCTCCCATTATTCGCTCAAGCGCGGGATCGATGCGTCGCTCTCGATACTCCATCCTGCCCAGAGTACCACTTTCCCACGCCTCTGAGTACCGGTTTAACGCACCCCTGGATACCACTTCCCCGCAGTGGGGCACCGCACTGAGGTGCTAGGTGGGGCATTCGGTATCGTTCGCGTATGGCACACCGCGTGACGCTCATCGCCGGCGACGGCATCGGCCCTGAGGTTGCCTCAGCTGCCCGGCTGGTGCTCGACGCCGCCGACGTCAGCATCGAGTGGATCGAGCGCCAGGCTGGCGCCGAGTCGCTCGCCGACGGCGGTGAGCTGATGCCCGAGGGAACGCTCGACGCGATCCGTTCGAGCCGGGTAGCGCTGAAGGGGCCGATCACGACCCCCGTCGGCACCGGTTTCCGCAGCGTGAACGTCGCGTTGCGCCAGGGCCTCGACCTGTTCGGCGCCGTGCGGCCGGCGCGGGCACTGCCGGGCGTGCCGATTCGCCACCCGCGTGTCGACCTCGTCGTCGTGCGCGAGAACACCGAGGATCTCTACGCCGGCATCGAGTTCGAACGCGGCTCCCCACAAGCCGCTGCGCTCCGCGACGAGCTGCGAGCGCTCGGCGGCTACGAGCTGCGCGAGGACGCCGGCATCACCGTGAAGCCGATCAGCGTGAGCGGCACCCGGCGCATCGTGCGCTTCGCGTTCGAGTACGCCCGCGCGAACGGGCGCAAGAAGGTCACGGTCGGCCACAAGGCGAACGTGATGCGGTTCTCCGACGGGCTGTTCCTGCAGACCGCCGAGCAGGAGTCTCGCGAGTTCCCCGACGTCGACTGGCAGGAGGTGCAGATCGACCACCTCACGAGCCGCCTCGCGAGGGACCCGGGCGCGTTCGACGTACTGCTGCTGCCCAACCTCTACGGCGACATCATCAGCGACCTGTGCGCGGGTCTCGTGGGCGGTCTCGGGCTGATCCCCGGGGCCAACATCGGCTGGGAGTATGCCGTGTTCGAGCCCGTGCACGGCAGCGCGCCCGACATCGCCGGCCAAGGCAAGGCCAACCCGATCGCCATGATCCTGTCTGGCGCGATGATGCTGCGCCACATCGGCGAGCTGGCAGCCGCCGAGAACCTCGAATGGGCCGTCGACGAGGTCCTGTCCCGCGGCGAGGTGCGAACGCCCGACCTCGGCGGATCATCGACGACGATGCAGGTCGCGGAGGAAGTCGCCACCCAGGTCACCGCCTGGGAACACGGCCCCAGCTAGGTACGAAGTCGCTAATGCTCGTGGGGATGACGGTGGCCTCCATCGGAGCCCCGACCGGGGCCCTCGTCGAGGCGTCAACAGCCGGGCTGGCCGTGGTTGCCGCAGCACCCGCCGTTCACGAGGCTCTTCGCGCGGTTCCTGAAGGTCAACGCCACCTTCTCGCCAAGCCCGTAGTCGGGGTTCTGCCAGTTCGTGAAGAACGCCTCGACGTGGGTCCGAAGCTGCTCGCGGAAAGTCGCCATGGTCTCGATGGTATCCGGGCTCGGCGATCGGCGCGCTGCTTGGAACCATGTGCATGGGATGCCACGATGCTCCCATGAGCGAGACCGCAGAGCACATCCAAGTGACCGGCAACGACGTGAACGCATCGGGACGCCTCGTCGGCCTCGGGCTGGCGGCCGTCGGCGGCCTGACGATCGCCATCGGCGCGCTGTTGCCGTGGATCCGGTCCTCGCTCGAAGGGTTTCCCGACGGGCTCTCCCCTACGTACCTCGGCATCGACCTGCCCGACGGCATCGTGGCGATCGCGGCCGGCATCCTCGTGCTGGCGAGCCTCGTCGCGACCCGGGTGGCGTCGTCGACTTCGGCACGCCGCCTGGCGGCGGGGCTCGTCATCGCAGGAGCGGTCGTCGCGATCGTCGCGGCAGGCACGGCGCTCGTCACCGCCGCCGGTCGATTCGAGCCGGCGACGGTCGACGACGTGATCGCCTCGTTGGAAGCGTCGGGCAGCGCCGCAACACCCGAACAACGTGCCCAGGTCGAGGACCTCGTGGAGACGCGGGTCGCGCTGGGGCTGTTCGCGGTGCTCGCGGGCGGAGCGCTCGGCGTGATCGGAGGACTGCTGCTGCTGTCGGGGACGAAGGGCGAGACCGGCAGCGAGCCGAGGCCCGAGGGCAGTTAGAGCTTCGCCAGGTCCGCGCACTTCGCGCGGATGCCTTCCGCGGCTTCCCGCAGCTTCGCGAGCTCCTCGTCGTTCAGGTCGAGCTCCACGATCTCTTCCACGCCCTTTCGACCGAGCTTCGCCGGTACGCCGACGTAGGTGTCGTCGATGCCGTACTGGCCGGTCGTCCACGCGCACACGGGCAACACGGCGTGGCTGTCGTGCACGATCGCCTCGACCATCGCGACGACCGACGCGCTCGGCGCGTAATACGCCGACCCGCTCTTCAGCAGCCCCACGATCTCCGCGCCGCCGTCGCGGGTGCGCTGGAACAGCTGCTCGAGCGTGGCCTCGTCGACCAGCTCCGGCAGCGGCCTGCCCGCCACGGTCGCATGCCTCGGCAGAGCGATCATCGCGTCGCCGTGCGACCCGAGCGTCATCGCCTCGACATCCGAAGGTCTGGCTCCCGTGACCTCGGCGATGAAATACCGGAGGCGGGCGGAATCGAGCACCCCCGCCATGCCCATCACCCGCTCCTTGGGGAATCCGGACGACTCGGCCGCGAGATACGTCATCTCGTCGAGCGGGTTCGAGACCACGATCACGATCGCGTCGGGTGAGCCCGGCACGACGCTCTCGATCACGGCGTTCATGATCGCGGCGTTCTTGGAAAGCAGGTCCATGCGGCTCATGCCCGGCTGGCGCGGGAACCCGGCCGTGATGACCACGACGTCGCTACCGGCTGTGTCGGCATAGTCGTTCGTGCCGACGATCGTGGGGTCGTACCCCTCGACCGGCGCGGCTTCCTTCAGGTCGAGTGCAAGGCCCTGCGGCTTGCCTTCGATGATGTCGATGAGCACGACCGAGCCGAGGCCCTTCTCGAGCACGCGCATCGCGCTCGTCTGCCCCACGAACCCGCTTCCGACGACGGTGATCTTCATGACGTGCTCCTTGAGGTGAGTGATCCGAACGCCTCAGGCTATCGGACGCCTCGGGACCTCCGTGACGGGCGCCCCATGATCGCGTAGGCGATGGCTCCGAGCACGCCGAGGAACACGATCAGGAACGCCCAGAGCACCTTCGTGCCCGGATCCGCGACGCCGATCACGACGTCGATCAACATCCACAGCCAGAAGGCGAACGCGACGATGAGGATCGTCGAGAGGGCACGGGCCTGAGCAGCTCGATGAGGGTCACGCCACCCCCCGGCAGTCCCGTGATGGACGTCTGGAACTGCACCTTGAACAGCAGCGCGCCGAACGCAACCACCAGACCCACGGCGATGAACGTCGCGATGATGGCTCCCGACGTCAGAGGCCGCTGCTCACCTGAGGGAGCCACGGCCGAAGCCCAGCCGGCGGCCGTCGGCGGACCGGCCGGTGCGGGAGGCAGGTCGTCGAGCTCCACGCCCTCCGGGAGCGGCGGCAGCTGCATCGGTCCTGTGCAGGTGAGGCATCTGATCGTGCCTGCCAGGTTCACCGACCTGCAGAGCGGGCATGTCGCGGTTTCCATGATGTCGCTCGATTCGATGGTTGCTGCCCCTGACATCGGCAGCGGGCGGCCCCCGCTACAGCCGGGCGATCACGGCATCGGCGAATTGGAAGGTGCCGGCCGGCGGACGATCGTCACCGGGCGCCCGGAGGTCACGGGGCAGGTGCGTGCCCTCGGCGAGCACCGCCGCCACCGACGACTCGAGCCGGTCGCCCGCGTCGGTCTCATCGACGTGGCGCAGCAGCATGGCGCCGCTCAGCATCACCCCGACGGGGTTGGCGGTGTTCGTGCCCGCCAGGTCGGGGGCGGTGCCGTGCGTCGCCTCGAAGACCGCCAGCTCGAGCCCATCGGTGCCGCCGAAGTGCCCACCGGGCGCGACCCCGGTTCCGCCGATCAGCCCGGCGCAGAGCTCTGCCGCGACGTCGCCGTAGAGGTTCGGCATCACGAGCACCTCGAACCGCTCCGGGGCCTGGATCAGCTGCATGCAGAGCGCATCGATGATGCGGTCCTCGAACGCGACATCGGGGTACATCTGTGCGACGCGTCGGGCGACCTCGAGGAAGAGGCCGTCGCTGAACTTCATGATGTTCGCCTTGTGGCTTGCCGTGACCTTGGACCTGCGTCGGCGACGTGCTTCCTCGAAGGCGAACCGCACGATGCGCTCGCTGCCCCGCTCGCTGATCGACTTGATCGAGACGCCGGAGTCTTCGCGCATGCGCCGCCCGGTCGTGTCCTCGACGAAGCCGATCAGCTCCTTGACGGCGACCGTGCCCATCTCGAACTCGAGGCCCGTATACATGCCCTCGGTGTTCTCGCGCACGACCACCAGGTCGACCGTGTCGTACACGCTCGGCACGCCTGGGTACAGGCGGCAGGGACGCACGTTGGCGTACAGGTCGAGCGACCTTCGGAGCTCGAGGTTCGAGCTCCGCAGACCACTCGTCACCGGGGTCTCGATCGGCCCCTTCAAGGCGACCCGATTCGCTCGGATCGAGTCGAGCGTCTCGGCGGGCAGTGCGCGCCCGGTTCGCGAGAACGCCCCCGCCCCCATGGGCTTGCGCTCCCACTCCATCGCCACCCCGGTCGCCTCGATCACGCGACGCGCTGCCTCGACCACCTCGGGTCCGACGCCGTCGCCGGGGATGAGCGTCACGCGGTGCGTCAACCTGGGCGTCCCCTCTACAGGGCTCGGCGGGCATGGGAGCCCTTCAGCTTTTTGGTCCGTCACAGGGCCGCCGACTATCCTGTCAGAAGCTCGTGCGCACAGCGCGGGCCCGCGGCGTGC